>Ga0247727_10015884_pt1 | contig 12258 bp, 10 predicted proteins | sample WisWelCaveWW1625_FD_202498 | JGI IMG/M metagenome (GOLD analysis project Ga0247727, IMG submission 202498) | Biofilm microbial communities from Wishing Well Cave, Virginia, United States - WW16-25 | ecosystem: Environmental > Aquatic > Deep subsurface > Groundwater > Cave microbial mat | place... | reverse complement strand
ATCCACTCAGCCCAGGCGGCCGAGCCGATGGAGGCGTCGTCGGGATCGACGCCGGCGATGCCCGCCACCACCCAATAGGCTTTCGTGAGATCGAAGCGCGGGTCCAGTCCCAGCGCCATGATGGAAGCCGCCGCCTTGGCGGTGCCGATGCCGGTGCACACGCCCAGCACTCCGTCGGCGTTCATCCGCAGGTTGCGCCAGCCCGCGGGGAACGGCAGAATCCGGTCGAGCTTCTCACGCTCCACCCAGAACTGGAATTCGCCGGGCTGGTCGCCGGTGTCTTCGCCGCGCTCGAACATGGTGACCACCACGACTTTCACGGGAATGCGCTGGGCTGACGCGGTCGCGCAAACCAGAGCAAACGTGATGAGCAGTCGGATCATGAGTCACCGCCCCGGCGGGAAATGATACAGTAGCACGCCCTTGCCCACCCGCTCGAGCGGCTTCACGCGGTCGGGCCACAGCGGCTTGTCCAGGTGCTTCTCGAACAGGCCCATCCGCGCCAGCTTCAGGATGGTCAGGCTCACCGCGTTCCAGCCGGGCTGCGGCTCGAACGGATCGAGCGGCTGGATCTTGGGGAACCCATGCACCGCCTCGTAATGCGCCAGGATGAACGGATTGAAAGCCACCTCGCGGGCGCTCAGCTCGCGCAGCCGGGCCGAGAGGCGCTTCATATCCTGTCCCCAGTCCAGGTCGGAATCCACCACGATCTTCTCGGGCTCAGTGCCGGCCAGCGCGTTGAAGTACGGGATGTAGTCGGGATGGCTGAGCGCGGATGTACCCGCGTGCCACACCAGCGCGGCACCCAACAGCAGGCGCGGCCAGGCTGACGACGGGCGCGTGTCGAACAGCCGCCGCGCGGCCACCGCGGCCAGAACGGAGGCGGCCACGTACACCGGCAGCACATGACGCACGCCGATGTTGATGCGGCTGAACAGGGAGGCGAACGCGACAATGCCCACCACCATCGCCAGCGGCGCCAGATCCCGCCATCCCTGCTCCCGGCGTCTCTGGAAGCAGATCGCGGCCCCGGCGATCGCCAGCGCCAGAAACGGCAGCGGCGTCTTCACCGCGAGCACCACCAGATAGTAGTACCACCAGCCGGTCTTGCCATACTCACCTAGCAGGTAGGTGGGATTGCCGTCGCGGTTGTGCTCCATCACCGAACGGATGCCACTGTACAATTCCGGCGCCGGCAGCTTCACATTGGCGAAGTGGACCGTGCCGAACGAGAAGCGGTAGCCCGCCCAGATCACCAGGCCCGCTGCCAGCAATGCCAGTGCCGCCCCGGGGAGCAGCCGCAGAAGCGCCCGCGGCGCTGCGCCGAGCGGCGGACGTTTTGTCCACCACGCCAGCGCCGCTATCGTCAGCACGCAAGCCGGAAAGAACGCCAGCACGGAGAACTTCGACAGCACCGCTAGTCCCAACGCAAGGCCGAACAACGCGCTGCGGCGCCAGTCCGGCTGTTCGAGCCACATCGTCAGCAGCAGGAACGCGGCGCTCAGGAAGGCGGTGAGCGCCATGTCGGTGGTCGCCAGCCCGGCGTGCGCCAGCACCGGCGGCAGAAAGCTGAACAGCGCCAGCGCCAGCAGCGCCTCCATCTTGCCGGAGTGGCGGCGTGCCCACAAGTAGACCACGGCGCAAGCGATCCAAAAGAACGGGAGAATGCCGAGTCGCGCCAACGCCAGCGTGCGGTCGTACGACTTCCGGCCGTAGAGCAAACCAGCGCCTTCGTTCCACATGGACGGCTTCTTCCACGAGCGCGTTCCGTCCAGGTACGGACCAAGCGCGGCCGCCACGCGCGCCAGCGGAGGATGCTGGTGCTCGTAGCGATAGACGCCCTGATCCAGCCACTCCATCCCGCAGGCGATGTGCGCCGGCTCGTCGATGGTGTGATTGAATACGGTATAGGTGGAGACGATCCGCGCCGAGGCCAGCGTCACCAGCGCGATGGCCACCCATGTTGTGCGCCGATCCAGCACTGCGGCGAGCCGCCCGGACGCGGGACTGGAGACGGACGACCGCGCCTGTTCCGGAATGTGGCGCTTTTTGCGGGACATAGAGAAGTGGAAAGCACCGAATATAGCAAGCCCCGGACCCGGCGCGGACGAGCCCGCGGTAGAATGCGCATGGGCCGCCGCGAGTACGGCTGCCAATCATGCCCGGCCAGGATCACCACTATCAAACGCTCGGCCTGAAGCCCCCGGTTTCGGCGGACGCCCTCAAGCGCGCCTACCGTGACCTGGTGCAGGTTTGGCATCCGGACCGGTTCACGGGCAATCCGCGGCTTCAACAGAAAGCCGAGGAGAAATTGCGGGAGATCACCGAGGCCTATCAGTTTCTTCTCAACTCAGAGGCAGCACGCGCGGACCACGCTGCAAGCCCTCAGCCGGAGCCGGCGCGGGAAGCGCCGCGTCCAGCCCGAGCATCAGCACGGAGCTTCCGCCGGAGTGCGCCGTTTCCCGGATGGCGCCGGGGGTGGTTGTCCGCGGCCGTGATGCTCTTCGTAGTGTGGAGCGGCTGGCGATTGTTCAGCCTGCTGGCCCAACCTGTTTCGATAACCACGACGGTGTTGGAAGAGGCGGCGCGGGGCCGCGCTCCGAGGATCCTGTTCCCCTCACGGATTGTCAATCCATTCGATGACGTACGGACTACCTCCGAGGTCCTTTCGGTTTGGGCGGCACAACAATTGCAGCAACCATCGCCGCGTCACGTCGTGCCTGTGCAGACGCCGGCGGCCAGAACCACACCCAAACGTCAGGGGCCGAAGTTGCCGCAGGCTCACGGCGCCGAGCTGGTCCAATCCTCGGGCCGGCGCGGATTCGGAAGCCTTCGCATCGTGAATCAGACGGAGCTGGACGCTGTCGTGACGCTGGCCGCTCACCGGGCCTCGCGAGTTGTCTACGTGGCGGCCCGGCGGGAGGCCGCGCTCTCGGGCATCGAGGTCGGCATTTACTGGTTCAACGCCGAGTTGGGGAAAGGGTGGCGGTCAGGCAGCGGCTTCGCGCGCGACCGCACCCACGCCGAGCGCCTGGAGCCGCTCAGTTTTTTGGAGATCCAAGGCGAGGGCGGCGTGCAGTCGGACCGGTACGAGTTGATCCTGCGTTGAGCGGCTGGGCTCAACTGATGTGAGCGCCCTGGGTCTCCACGTAAACCGAATAGAGCGACTGGCTGCCGGTCATGAACAGCCGGTTGCGGCGTGTGCCGCCGAAGCAGACGTTGGAGCAGATCTCCGGCAGCAGGATCTTGCCGATGCGATCGCCATTGGGCGCGAACACGTGGACGCCGTCGTAGCCCGCGCCCACCCAGCCCGCGCTGGCCCACACGTTGCCGTCCACATCCGCGCGGATTCCGTCGGCAAGTCCGGCGCCGACGCCGGGCAGATCCATCGAGCAAAACTGGCGGCCGCTGCGAAGCTTGCCTTCGACGACATCCCACACTTTGATGTTCTTGGGCGCGTTGGGATAGTGCGAAGAGCCGGTGTCGGCGATGTACAGCTTCTTGTAGTCGGGAGAGAAGCACAGGCCGTTGGGCTTGAAGATCTCGTCGGTGACCATCTCCATGCGGCCGTTCTTGTCGATGCGATAGACCGCCTCTTTGAGCAGCAGGTCGCCCTTGTTGCCCTCGTAATTCATGAGGCTGCCGTAGCCGGGATCGGTGAACCAGACCGCCCCGTCCGGGTGGACCACGGCGTCGTTGGGCGCGTTAAGAATCTTCCCTTGCCACTTGTCCGCCAGCACAGTTTGCTTGCCGCTGTGCTCGTAGCGGACCACGCGGCGATTGCCGTGCTCGCAGGCGATTTGCCGGCCTTCCCAGTCGAAGGTGTTCCCGTTGGAGTGACCGGCGGGATGGCGGAAGACGCTCACGTGGCCGTCGTCTTCGAGCCAGCGCATCTGGCGATCGTTGGGGATGTCGCTCCACAGCAGATAGCGGCCCACGCCGTTCCACGCCGGTCCCTCGGCCCACAGGCAGCCCGTGTAGAGGCGCTGGATGGGCGTGTTGCCGAGCTTGTACTTGTTGAAGCGCGGATCGAGCACGACAATGTCGGGATCGGGGTAGCGCACGGGGTTCTTGCTGGAATAGTCACGTGTCTGCGCAGCCGCAACGCCGGTCGCCGCCACGAGGAAGGATCGTCGGTCCATAATGAAAGATTATCTCCGATGTTGAGCCTCCACATTCTGACCGCTTCCGGCGTGGTTCGCTAGCGTGCCGGATCTCGCACTTTGGCAGTGGATCACCGGCGCCATCTGCGCTTTCAGCATCGGCGCCGCCAAGACCGGGGTGCCGGGCTTCGGCATCCTGGTGATTCCCGTGATGGTGCTGGTGGTGGGCGACGCCCGGTTGTCGGCCGGGTGGATGCTGCCCATCTTGTGCACGGCCGACATCTTCGCCATCGCCTATTGGCGGCGGCACGCGGCTGTGGGCCGCCTGTTCTCGCTGGCTCCCTGGGTGCTGATCGGGATTGCGGGCGGGGCGGCCGTGCTGAGCTTCCCCGACCGGGTGCTGCGCCCGCTGGTGGGCGCGATCATCCTGGCGATGCTGGTGCTGTACCTCGTGCGGCGGATGCGGCCCGAGTCGGCGCCGGCGCATTCGGCGCCGTATGGATTCGCCGCCGGATTCGCCAGCACGGTCGCCAACGCCGCCGGTCCGGTGATGAATCTGTATCTGTTGAGCCAGCGGCTGCCGAAAGAGGAATTCGTCGCTACCGGCGCGTGGTTCTTCTTTTTCGTGAATCTCACCAAGATTCCGATCTACTGGTGGCATGGGCTGTTCAGCCGGCAGTCGCTCATGTTCAATCTGCTGATGGCGCCCGCGGTGCTCGCCGGCGCGGTGGCGGGGCGCTGGCTGCTGCACAGAATCCCCCCGCGCATGTTTGAATGGACAGTGATCGTGCTGACGGCGGCGGCGACGCTGCTGCTGTTCCGATAGAGGTGACTGGATGAGCGAGAAAGCGACGTTGGCCGGCGGCTGCTTCTGGTGCCTGGAGGCGGTGTTCGACCGCATGAAGGGAGTCGAGTCGGTGGAATCGGGCTACATCGGCGGGAGGCGTCCGAATCCGACTTACGAATCCGTGTGCAGCGGCTCGACCGGTCACGCCGAGGCCGTCCAGATCACATTCGACCCCGCGCGAGTGACGTTCCGCGACCTGCTGGAGGTGTTCTTCGCCATCCACGATCCCACAACCTTGAACCAGCAGGGCAATGACTTCGGGACGCAGTACCGGTCGGCGATCTTCTACCACAGCGACGACCAGAAGCGCACCGCCGAGGAAGTGATTGGCGACATCGCCGGGGAGTTCCCGTCGCCGATCGTGACCGAGGTCGTCGTCGCCACCGAGTTCTTCATGGGCGAAGACTACCATCAGGAGTATTTTGCCCGGAACCCGAACCAGCCCTACTGCCAGTACGTAGTGGCGCCTAAAGTGAAGAAATTCCTGAGCAAGTTCACAGACCGCGCCCGGTAAGAAAGGAAACAAAACCGCGTCGAAACACGTCTAAGGGTCAACACTGTGCTGCATGGCTGACGTCTATACTATCGGTAGGCGCAAGATGGTGACCCTCGGAGGCTTGGCAGGGTTCCTGCTCATCGCGCAGGCCGGTCCGCCGGGACAGGCCACGAAAGTCGCACACGAAGTTCGGGCATCCGGGCGCACGCGCGCGGTCCAGGAGTTTACCGTGCTCACTCCTCAGATCACGGGCCAAAACGCGCGCCTGACCTTGATCAGGCTGGTCCCAACAGGAACGGCTGTGGCGCAAGGCGATACTCTGGCGGAGTTCGACCGCACCCAACAGGTCGACAACGCCCGCGAGGCGCGGGCCAGGTTCGACGACTTCGGCCACCAGGTGGACCAGAGAAAAGCCGAGAACCGCAGCAACGCGGAGAAACGCCTGGAGGAGATGCAGCAGGCCAAGGCGGCGCTGGCCAAAGCCACAATCCAGCTTCGCAAGGGCCCGATTCTCGGAGAGATCGAGCGGTTGAAGAACCAGGAGCGGCATGCCGACGCCAAGCAACAAGTGGCCAGTCTGGAGAAATCACACAAGGCGCGCGAGACGGCGGATGCGGCGACGCTGCGGATCATCGAATTGAAGCAGGAGCGCCAGAAAGTCGCGCTGGACCGTACCGCGCGGAACTCCGAGCGCCTGATGGTGCGGGCTCCGCTGGCCGGGATGGTGGCGCTGGAGAACACCTATCGGAGCGGTTCGATGGGCCCCGCCCAGGAGGGCGACCCGATGTATCCGGGCCAGCCGCTGCTGCGCATCTTCGATCCCAAGGAGATGGACGTGGTCACGCTGGTGGATGAGCCCGACGGTGCGGCGCTCACCGCCGGCGTGCGCGCCGAGATCCGGCTGGACGCTTATCCGGAGCTGGTCTTTGAGGGACGGCTGCAATCGGCCAGTCCGGTGGCGGCGTCCGCGATGGGTAGCCCCATCAAGCGGTTCGCCGCACGGTTCCGCGTTCTGAACAAGGACGCGCGTATGCTGCCTGACATGGCCGCTGCGGTGACGATCCGGCTGGAACAACCGGTGGCTCGACCGGGCGGCGCGCCGTGAGCAACGGGACTGCAACGGGGCGGCGGGGCCGTCGCCGGTGGGCGATCGTCCTCATACTACTGGCGCTGGGCGGCGCGGGATTCGGCCTGTATCGCTTGCGCGCGGTGAGGGCCGCGGGGAACCTGCCGGTGGCTCAAGTGCGCCACGGCGAGTTTCTCGTCATCGTGCGCTGTCGCGGCGAGTTGCAGGCGCGCCGTTCCGTCCAGGTCTTCGCCCCGAACAATGTGCCCGACCTGCGCATTATCTGGCAAGCTCCGCCCAACCGGCCCGTGAAGGATGGCGAGCCCGTCCTGCGCTTCGATCCCAGCGGCGCGCGCCAGCAGTTGGCGGAAAAGGAGGCAACGCTGAAGCAGGCGGCGGCGACGCTGGACCAGGCGGTCGCGCAGGCGCGTATCACCGCCGAGGCCGACAAGCGGGACCTGGCCAACGTCCGCTACCTGGTGGAGCGCGCGCGTCTGGAGGTTTCCAAGCAGGAGCTCGTCAGTGTGCTGCAGGGCGAGGAAAGCCGCATCGACTTCGAGCTGGCACAGCAAAAACAGCGCGTCCAGGAAGCGACCGTCGCTCTGCACGAAGCCGCGGACCGGTCCAGGATCGCGTCGGTGCGGCGCGTCCGCGATCAGGCCCAGGCCGAAGTCGACATCACCAATCGACGGCTTACGCAGATGCAGGTGGCCGCGCCGCTCTCCGGCGTCATCATCTACATGCCCAACTACTCGCAAGGCTGGAACAACGCCAAGCCCTTTAAGGTCGGCGACCAGATCTGGCCCGGGGCGGCGGTGGCCGAGATCCCGGATCTGAGCACGCTGCGCATGGAAGGCAAGATCGAGGAGACCGATCGTGGCCGGATCGTGGCCGGCAGCGACGTGCGAGTGCGGATCGATGCCCTTCCGGAGCTGACTCTCCCAGCCCGGCTGGATCAGATTTCTCCGCTCACGCAGATGTCGTTCGAGTGGCCGCCCAGCGCCAGCTTCCGCGGCTACGCCAATATCCTGCAACCGGACGAGCGGCTGCGTCCGGGCATGAACGGCACCATGGACGTGGTGGTGAAACGCATCCCCAAGGCGGTCAGCATTCCCGCCAAGGCGCTGTTCACCCGCAACGGCAGGCCGATCGTATTCGTGGCGCGCGATGGCGCCTATCCGTTGTACGAGGTGAAAGTGGTCGCGCGGAATCCCGATGAGGTGGCCGTGGAAGGGATCGCCGCCGGCGCCCGGGTGGCGCTGGTGGAGCCCGGCCTCGAAGAGAAAAAAGCCCCAGCCGCCGGAGGAAAGACATGAGGCGGTGGATCGCGGGCTTGGCCACCGCGTTGTTCTTCCTGGCGCTGGCAGGTTGGGCCGGACGCGCGCTCTACGAGAAGGCCACTCCCAAGGAAGCAGTCTCCATCCCAACCACAACGGTGAAGCGAGGCGATGTGCGCTTCGAGGTGAGCGCGCGCGGCGATTTGCAGGGAGGCAACTCCGAGATGTTGGTCGCCCCCATGACCGGCGGCCGCGAAATGGTGATCACCGACATGCGCACGTCCGGCGATCTGGTGGAGCCAGGCGACATCGTCGCCCAATTCGACACCACCGAACAGGACTTTGCGCTCAAGGAGGCCGAAGCGGATCTGGCGGAAGCCGAGCAGCAGTATATCCAGGCTGTCGCCGAAAGCGAAGCCAGGGAGGAAGAGAGCAGATACGCGCTGGTACACGCCGCTGCCGAAGTGAGGCTGGCCGAACTGGAGGCAAGAAAGAATCCGCTGATCGCCGCCATCACCGCGCGACAGAACGTGCTCGCCATGGATGCCGCTCGCGACCGGCTGGCGCAACTGAAGCAGGACGAGAAGAACCGCGCTGCCACCAGCCGCGCCGGCATCGCCATTCAGGAAGCCGCGCGCAACAAGGTGAAGGTGCGGGCCGACATCGCGCGCCGCAACATCGAAGCCATGACTTTGAAGGCGAAGACGAAAGGCTACGTCGCCATTCAAAGCAACACCATTACCAACGTCATGTTCACCGGCATGAGCCTGCCGTTGATCCAGTTGGGCGATACCATTCGCGCCGGGATGGCAGTGGCTCAGATTCCCGACCTCAAGAGCTGGGAGGCGTCGACGCGCATCGGCGAATTGGACCGCGGCCATCTCGCCGAAGGGCAGCCGGCCGAGATCGAAGTGATCGCGCTGCCCGGTCACAAGTTCACCGGAAAAGTGAAGAATCTCGGCGGCACCAGCGGGCCGCCCTGGAACCGCACCTTCGAGTGCAAAGTTTCACTCGACAACCCGCGGCCGGAACTGCGTCCCGGCATGAGCGTCGATATCGTGATCACCACCGGCCGGCTCACCAACGTCCTCTGGGCGCCTTCGCAAGCGCTGTTTGAAAGCGATGGGCGCGCGTTCGTCTACCTGCGGACCCCCAGCGGCTTCCAACCCCACGATGTCAAACTGGTGCAGCGCAGCGAAAGCCGGGTGGTGTTGCAGGGGCTCGCCGAGGGGCAGCGCGTGGCGCTGGCCAGTCCCACCGAGCAGACGCGCTCTGATCCGGCCAGCTCCGGTCCAAACCGCTCCGATCAACTCCGGAAGAAAGGTGCGACTTCCGGCGTCATGAAGGCAGTTCCCAAGACATGATCGTCGACCCGGCCGGACGTTCGACGAGTTCCTCGTTCTCCAGCGTGAATCGCGCCGGCTCGGACCTCCTGCTGGCGTTCGCCAATCTGCGGGCGCAGAAAACCCGAACCTTTCTCACGGCGCTGGGCATTGTCTTTGGCGTCGGGTCCGTGATCGGGATGCTGGCCATCGGCGAGGGCGCCAAGCAGGAGTCGCTGCGTTTCATCGAGCAGCTCGGCGTTCGCAATATTCTGATCGACTCGATCCCCGCCACCAGCCCGCAGGAGTTTCAGCAACGGCGGCGGACTTCTCCGGGACTGACTTTACGCGACGTACGCATCATCGAGGCCAACATCGAAGCGCTGGAGACGCTGTCGCCGCGGCGCGTGTTTCATCCCGCCCAGGTGCTGCCCAAGCCTTCCCGCGATATGCCGGAGATGTACGGCGTGCGGCCATCGTATTCCTTCATCCATAATCTGCGGCTTGTGGAGGGCGAGTTCTTCCAGCAGGGCCACGACGCGACCAGCGCCGCGGTCTGCGTGCTGGGAGAGACCGCCAAGGTCAACTTGCTCGGCTACGATCCGGCGGTGGGGCAGTTCGTCAAAGTGAACGACACGTGGCTGAAGGTGATCGGGGTGCTCGCCGGGCGGGTGGCGGCGACGCAGGGCGCCGGCGGCGGCGGACTGGACATCAATAACCTGATCTACATCCCGTTCAACACGTTTCAATACCGGTTCTGGGATCAGAGCAGCTTCATGAAGGACGATCTGGACGGGGTCGACATCCGGTTGAACGCCGCCGCCGACAGCGTCGACATCGCCAAGGTAGTCACCGCCATTCTGAATTCGTCGCACCACAACACGCAGGATTTCACCGTGACGATCCCGGCGGCGCTGCTGGCGCAGCAGAAGCACACCCAGGAAATCTTCACCTACGTGATGGTGGCCATCGCCGCGATTTCGCTGCTGGTGGGCGGCATCGGCATCATGAACATCGTGCTGGCCACGGTGATGGAGCGCACGCGCGAGATCGGCATCCGGCGGGCCACCGGCGCGCGCCGCTACGACATCGTGCGGCAGTTCCTGATCGAGTCCGTGGTCATTTCCGTTTGCGGCGGCCTGTTGGGGATCGGATTCGGGTTCTTCCTGTCGTGGATGATCGCCGAAGTCGCGGAGTGGCAGACCATCGTGACTAAGACTTCGGTCGTGATCGCGTTCGGGGTTTCGGTGGCCGTGGGCGTGCTGTTCGGAATTTACCCGGCGGTGAAGGCGTCGCAGGTGGACCCGATCGACGCGCTGCGGTATGAGTGAACGTTTGCTGGTAGGGGCGGCTGGACTCGAACCAGCGGCCACCTGCTTAGAAGGCAGGTGCTCTATCCACCTGAGCTACGCCCCCGGTTTCCTTCTCCAGTGTAGAACATCGGCGGAGTCTGCAGATTCGCGAGGTGCGCGGCCTTGCCGTTACCTGAACGATGGCATCTGGTCCCGCGCGCGGATCAGGCTTCGGCAATTCGATATGACTGCCCACGCCGAGGAAACAAGTATGTGCTGGAGGGTAAGGCCACCGATGGCCGGACTGTGGTAGGCGTGGTGGGGCGGTTCGCCGGCGACCGCTATCTGATCATCACCGTGTACAAAGTAGACTGATGTTGAGGAACCCGATCATGTATGGTTACCGTTGCGAATATTGTGAAGGGACCGTGAAGCCGAGAGTTGTCGAACGGGAGTCGTTCAAGCACAAGAAGGGATTCATCATCCTGGAGAATGTGACCATCGGTGTTTGCGATCGCTGTGGAAACAGGTCCTACAGCTCAGAAATCCTGCATGCAGTGGATGAAATCGCGACCGGCAAGCGGATGCCCGCAAGGACAGAACAGGTGCCCGTTGGGCACTTGACGCCGGCGTGACACGACAAGGCGCGATACAGAGTGTGCTCCGCGGCACGACTGAAGTCCCCGAACTGGCTCAAGCCCTCCGTACAACCAGAAGACCTGCGTTGGCGGCGAACGCGGCAATCGAGAGTGCGGCGCCCAGACGGAATCCGGGCAGCCGGAACTGGACTAGCAGCTCACCTTCGCCCGACGGGACGAGGATGCCGGTCAACGCATAGTCGGCCGGAATCACTGCAAGCGCGCGCGGGCCGGCCGTGGCTTCCCAGCCCGGGTAATACGGCAGCGACAGGCGCAGCACGCTATCGCTGGTGGTCCGGTAGCGGATGCGGTAGTAATCGTCGCCCTGCGCGATTATCGACGCCGAGGCGTCCTGCTCTGATGCCGGGCGGCCGGTCACGATCACAGCTTCGCCAGGATCGTGCGAGGCCAGCAACTTCAACGCCTCCTGTTCTGTGGCGGCGGTGATCACGCGCTTGGGGAAAAAGGCCCGTGGCAACACCCGCTGGGGGCGATCGAGTGCGGAAGTCTTGGCGTTAACGCTGCGGCCGACGATCAGGCCATCCAGCAATTTCGGATTGGACACTGCCGCATCCAAGTAGGCGCCATAGGCGGCCAACCGGAGCGGATTGTAGCCATAGGTCGCCTCGGTGCGCGCATCCAGCGTATGGTTCTGCGATCCAAAAGAGCTCGATGGGAACGCCGCATGCAGGCGCGTGCCCGCCGGGAGCCGGGCCGCCACTCGGTCCAGAAAAACGCGATAGCCGTCTCCATAGCGGGTCTGGAAACTGGCGCGCCCATACGCCAGCGGATTCGCCAACGAGTTCCAGAAGTACAGATCGGCGAAGCACAGCAGCACCACCGCCACGCCAAGATACGATACGTTCCACCGGCGCAGCAGCACTTCGAACCCCGCTGCCGCCAGCAGCGCCAGCGCGAGCGCGCACACGAACCAGATGTGAACGGGGGCGCGAACTTTCGAAAACCCGGGAACCACGGCCAGCAGCCGCGAGAATCCGGCGGCGGGACCCAAGGCGTACCACAGCGCCGGGAGCAGCAGCACCAGCGCCGGGACGCGAAGAGCGGGATTCTTCAAACCCAGCAGCGCCAGCGGGAGCAGGGCGATGCCGGCATAAAAGTAGAACTGCGTCACATCGCCCGGACCGCGATAGGTGTCCGCGAGCGCGCCGAGGGCGTTGGGATACACCACTGTCGCCAGGGCCGGCGGCGTCAGACTG
>Ga0247727_10015883_pt1 | contig 12258 bp, 13 predicted proteins | sample WisWelCaveWW1625_FD_202498 | JGI IMG/M metagenome (GOLD analysis project Ga0247727, IMG submission 202498) | Biofilm microbial communities from Wishing Well Cave, Virginia, United States - WW16-25 | ecosystem: Environmental > Aquatic > Deep subsurface > Groundwater > Cave microbial mat | place... | reverse complement strand
TGGCGCCAGGCTACGCCGCCAACGTCGAGGTCGCGAGCGCCACGGCGCCGCCCGTGGAGCTGTCGGCGCCGCTCGCGGCGCCCGAGCTCGTCGAGACCCCCGGCTGCAAGACCGTCGAGCAGGTCGCGGGCGCGCTCGCCGTCGGGCACGGCGCGCTGCTGAAGGCCTACCCGGTCGTCGTGGAGGGGCGTGGGCTCGTGATGGCGCTCGTGCGTGGCGATCACCGGGTCAACGAGATCAAGCTGCGCAACGCGCTCGGCGCCGACTACCGCTCGGCGCGCCAGGAGGAGCTCTCGGCCATCGGCCCCGCCGGGTTCATCGGCCCGGTTGGCGCGCAGGTCGAGATCGTGATGGACGAGGCCGTCGAGCCGGGTGGCTACGTGACGGGCTCCAACAGGCCCGACGCGCACCTGCGCGGCGTCGAGCCGGGGCGCGATTTCGCCTTCGAGCGCGCCGACCTGCGCCGCGTCGAGGCCGGCGACACCGTCGGCGGCCATCCGATCACGATCGAGCCGGCGATCGAGGTGGGGAACATCTTCAAGCTCGGCACGCGCTACTCGGAGCCGCTCGGGGCCACCTTCTCCGACGAGCGCGGGGACCAGCACGCGATCGTGATGGGCTCATACGGCATCGGGCCCGCGCGGATCGCGGCCGCGGGCGTCGAGCAGTACGCCGACGAGCACGGGATCTCCTGGCCACGCGCGATCGCGCCGTTCGACGTCGAGATCGTCGCGCTGGGGAAATCTGGGACGCCCGAGCGGCTGGCAGCGGAGAGCCTCTACGAGGACCTGCGCGGCGCCGGGCTCGAGGTGCTCTACGACGATCGCGACGCCGGCGCCGGCGAGAAGTTCGCCGACGCGGAGCTGCTCGGTTGCCCGTTGAGGCTCACGGTCGGCAAGCGGAGCCTCGAGGGCGGCGAGCTCGAGGTCCAGGTGCGCCGCGGGCGCGAGGGTACGACCGTGCCGCTCGTGGGGGCCGCGAGCGCCGTCGCGGAGCTGTGGCGCGGGCTTCCCTAGCGCACGTCCTGGGGCTGGACCGCTCGGGACCGCCGCCGCCGGAAACGCTCGCCGGCCAGCCGCTGCGGCCGTGGACGGTGCCCAACGCGATCGGCTTCGCTCGCCTGGCCCTGATCCCCGCCTTCCTGGTCGTCGGGCTCGCGGACGACGACGGCCGCAGCGCCGTCGCGGCCGTGCTCTTCGCGGTGGCCGGCTGGGGCGACTACGCCGATGGCATCGCTGCGCGCGTGACCCGGCAGTACAGCCGCCTCGGCGCGCTGCTGGATCCGTTGGTCGATCGGCTGCTCGTGATCTCCGGAGCACTCGTCTGCCTGCACCACGAGCTGCTTCCGCGCTGGGCGCTCGCGATCCTGTTGGCACGCGAACTCGGGATGCTCGCGGCGTCCCGCTACGCGCTGTGGCGGGGCTCGGAGATCGAGATCAACTGGCCGGGGCGGCTCGCGGTGGCGCCGGTGATGGGCGCGCCGTTCTTCGCGATCGCCTCGGTGGGCTGGCTGGGCGAGACGCTGCTCTACGTGGGCCTCGCCCTCGCGCTCTGCGCGAGCGCGCTCTACCTGCGCCGCCTGCGGAGCGGACCCTCAACCTGAGCTTCAGGGCAGCCGGGCAACGCGCGTATACTGATCGCTCGTCCGGCACGCGAAGGGAGATCACACCGTGATGGAGACGTTCCCAGACCTTGGCACCCTCTCCGACCAGGAGCTCAAGGACTACATTCAGCAGCTCACCGACGAGGAACTCGAGATCTCCTACCGCAGGCGGATCTTGCACGGCAAGATCGACATCCTGCGCGCCGAGCTCGTCAACCGGCTGCGTAAGCGCCACGAGGGCGGCGAAGCGGTGATCAGCGAGGGCGACGTGACGCGGCTCACGGAGATCCTCGCGGGGAAGGCCGCTCCGGAGCCCCTCGACGACTGACGGGCAGCGGATGGCGATCCACTGCCCCGAGTGCGGTCTGGTCAACACCGAGGGCGCCAACTACTGCCAGAAGTGCGGCGCTTATCTCGGCACGGAGAGGTCCGACTCGGGTGAGCCCAATACGACGACGTACACGATCGGCGAGACCGGTGAGCTGCGACCGGTCTCACTCGACGAGGTCGCGGCATCGGGCGCCGCGCTCGTCGTGCGCTCCGGCGGCGGCCGCGTGGGAGAGGGCTTCCCGCTGGACGGGGATCGGCTCTCGATCGGCAGGCGTCCCGACAGCGACGTCTTCCTCGACGACGTGACGGTTTCGCGCGACCACGCGCTGATCGTGCGGCGCGCCGACGGCCACCACATCGACGACTGCGGCTCGCTCAACGGGACCTATGTGAATCGCAGCCGCATCGACTCGACGCGCCTGGAGGACGGCGACGAGCTCCAGATCGGGAAGTACAAGCTCACGTTCCTGGAGCGCTGACGGTGCCTGCGCCGCTCGACAACGGATCGCTCGACGACGAGGAACGTGCTCGGCAGGCGGAGCGGCTGGCCGCCAAGCCGCTCACGATCGGCGCGGTGCGCAAGGCCCTGGGACGCGAGTTCCCCGACGTCACGATCTCGAAGATCCGCTACCTCGAAGGCCAGAAGCTGCTCGCCCCGCGCCGCACGCCGGGCGGCTACCGCCTCTACTCGCAGGCCGACGTGGCGCGCCTGCGCACGATCCTGCGGCTGCAACGCGACGAGTTCCTGCCCCTGCGCGTGATCCGGCAAGAGCTAGTCGGGGGCCTCACCGACTCCAAACCGGCTTCGGCGCCCGCGGGCAAGGCGGAAGGGCGCGCGCCAAGCCGCGCGCTGATGACGGTCAAGGCCAGTGGCGCGCTGTACACGGAGGACGAGGTGGTCGACGACACCGGCGCGGAGCAGACGCTCGTGCAGGAGCTGGTTGAGTACGGCGTCATACGCGGTCAGCTCGAGGGCGAGGTGCGCTGCTACGACGACACCGAGCGCGAGATCGTCCGCGCCGTCGTGGAGCTCGCCCGCTACGGCGTCGCGGGACGGAACCTGCGCGTGTTCCGCTCCTCGGCCGATCGGGAGGCGGCGCTGCTGCAGCAGATCCTCGCGCCGGCGCTCCGCTCGCGGAACCCGGCTCGTCGCAAGGAGGCGCTCGAGGCGCTCGAGAACCTGGCAGCGGTCACGTCACACCTGGGGCACCTGCTCTTGATCCGCGATCTGCGCAAGATCGCGGGCTGAGGCTGGTGGCCCAATAACGACCTAGCCGATGCCGACGGTGATCCGCAGCCGGACGGTGGCGGCCCCGCCGGAGGAGCTCTGGCAGGTGATCTCCGACCCCTATCACCTGCCACGTTGGTGGCCGCGGGTCGCGCGCGTCGAGGCGGTCGCAAAGCGCGGCTGGACCAGCGTCCTGCTTACCGAACGCGGCAACGAGGTGCGCGTGCGCTACGACGTCGTCAGCTCGAAGCGACCTTCGACGCGCCGCTGGACCCAGGCGATCGCCGGCTCTCCGTTCGAGAAGATCCTGCACGAGTCCTCGTTCGCGGCCTCGCTGGAGCCGATCTCCGGCGGGACCCGCATGACGCTCGAGGCGCGCCAGCGTCCGAAGGGCATGGCCCGCCTGGGCGCGCTGCTGATGCGCCGCGCGACCGCGAAGCAGCTCGACGAGGCCCTCGAGGGCTTGGAGCGCGCGTGCGCGAGATGACCTGGTGGGGCTGGGGCGCGCCCGGTCACGATGCGGCGCTTCCCGAACACGCGCTGCGCTTCCTCGCCGCCGAGGTGGGGCTCGCCGAGCAGGCGCGAGGGCCGGTCGACCTCGCGGCCGTGAGGTTGCGCGAGTCGGCTCTGCCAGCCGGGGTCCTGCAACGACTTCTGGCGATCTGTGGCGCCGACGGGGCGCGTACCGATCGGGAGGCGCGCGTCTGGCACGCCGCCGGCAAGAGCTACCCCGACCTGGTCAGGCAGCGGACGGGTGACTGTGCCGTGGCGCCCGACGTCGTCGCGCTGCCGCGCGGTGACGAGCAGGTGCGAGCCGTGCTCGAATGCTGCGCCGCCGCCGAGCTGGCCGTCGTGCCGTTCGGCGGCGGCACGAGCGTGGTCGGGGGCGTGGAGCCGCTGCGCGGTCGCTTTCGCGCGGTCGTCACGCTCGATCTGGGTCGCCTGGACCGAGTCCTCGAGGTCGACCCCAAGGCGCTCGTCGTGGGCGTCGAGCCCGGCCTGCGCCTGCCCGCGCTCGAGGTCGCGCTCGCCGGCCACGGGCTCACGCTCGGCCACTTCCCGCAGAGCTACGAGTTCGCGACGGTCGGCGGCTGCGCTGCGACCCGCTCGGCCGGGCAGGCCTCGACCGGCTACGGCCGCTTCGAGGAGCTCGTGCGCGGCGTGCGGCTCGCGGCCCCCGCGGGCGAACTCGACGCGCGCGCGGTCCCCGCAACCGCTGCCGGGCCGGATCTGCGTGCCCTCGTGGTGGGCTCCGAGGGCACGCTCGGCGTGATCACGGGGCTCTCCTTGAGCGTACGCCCGCGCCCACCCCTGACGCGTCACGAGGGCTTCGTGCTGCCCGACTTCGGGAGCGGCGTCGAGGCGCTTCGGGCGCTGGCTCAGGAACGGGCAGGCCCGGACGTGGTCCGCCTCTCCGACGAGCAGGAGACGCGCGCCTCGCTCGCCCTCGCCGGCGAGGGCGGCTGGCTGCGGCGGGTCGGCTTCGCCTACGTGCGCGCCCGCGGCCGCGCGGCAGGCGCTCTCCTGATCTGCGGCTGGGAGGGGGAGGAGAACGAGGCGATCGGGCGCCGCGCGCGCAGCGTCGCCGTGCTGCGGCGCCACGACGCGCTCTCGCTGGGCCAAGCGGCCGGCGCCGCCTGGGTCCGCACCCGCTTTCACGGCCCGTATCTGCGCGACGCGCTGCTCGCGCGCGGCGTGCTCGTCGACACGCTCGAGACGGCGACGTCGTGGTCGCGGCTCGAGGCGCTCTACGACGCGGTCGGCGTCGCCTTGCGTGGCGCCTTGGACCGGCGCGGGACGCCGCCGCTCGTCCTCTGCCACGTCTCCCACGTCTACGAATCCGGCGCATCCTTGTACTTCACCTTCCTCGCCCGGCAGGAGGAGGGCGCGGAGCTCGAGCAGTGGCGGGCGGCCAAGTGCGCAGCGTCGGAGGCGATCATGGCCAACGGCGGCACCATCACCCACCACCACGCCGTCGGCACCGACCATCTGCCCTGGATGGAGGCCGAGGTCGGTTCGCTCGGGCTCGACCTGATCCGCGCCGCCAAGCAGACGCTCGACCCCGTGGGGGTGATGAACCCGGGCAAGCTGCTGCCCTGAGGACTTTCGTGACGCGACGACCAAGCAGGAACCTCGCCGCAGGATGCCCAAGCTGCCCCACGCCTGCGCGTCGGACTCCTTCAGGCGGCGGTCATCTGTGAGGTCTACTACGGCACTGAAGAGGGCGGTGCAAGTCGCGTGGCAGGTCCCTTTCACCCTGCGCCCGCCCGCGCCGCGCAATGTCGCGCCGATCGCGGTAGGGATGCATCACGCGGGCGGGCGGTAGTCATCGATTGGCGATGCGCTTCATCCGCTTCCCAGGCCGGCGGCCCCGAGGGCGTGGATCGGGCGACGCGGTCGCGCGGATTCGTGCCACGCCGAGCATGCTCGGCGTTCTGCGCTGATGGGCAATAGATGCCGGAGCCCAGTTGCTCGATGACACACCGGGGTGAGGAGCAACGGCGGCAGCGAAGAACGGTGTGAGCGGGCCGCGTTGGCGGTTTCGCGGTCACTGGTGCGGTCCTGAACCTCATGGCTGATCGCGAAATCGCTGAGCGAACTGCCATGGTCAGATGCCCGACCCACCCCTGTCGTGGAACAGGCAGCGGAGAACCGGAACCCTCAGCCGCTCGACCGCCGGATGCGCCCGCGCAGAACGATCGTGGTCGGGCGCCGCGGCTGGCCGGCGCGCTCGCGCGTCAAGAGCAGCTCGCGGTAGCCGGTGAAGCCGCCGCTCGGCAGGGGCGCGATCGCGGACAGGCGTCCGCTGCGCGCCACGGGTTGGGTGTTGCCGAGCCAGACGGTCTTTTCTGGGGAGTCGTAGAGCCACAGCGAGTAGCCGGCGCGCCTGCGCGAGAGACCGATTCCGACGAGCGCAAGCGCCTGGTTGCCGCCCTGGCGCAGGAACTGGCCGACGCCGCGCGCCGGATTGCCCTGCCGGACCGCGCGCAGCGTCACCTGGCCCACGACGCGCGGGGCGCTCGCGTCAGCGCCGGTTCGCGCGGTAGTCGTGGCCTTGCGCGAGGGGGGCTCGTCCTCGCCGCGGAGCAGCAGGAAGGCGGCTGCGCCGCCGGCGATCACCAAGGCGAGCAGCCCGAGCAGGATCGCTCCGCCGCGCCGCGAGCTGGGCGGTGGAGCGGCGGACGTCGGAGGTCCCTCGGCAGCACCGTCGTCGGCGGCGAAGCTCGGCAGCGCTGCTCCGCCGATGGAGCGCAGCGCGGTGCCCAGGGCGGTGGCGAAGGCGCGCTCCGGGGGCGCGATCGCGATCTCGGCGCGCAGGCTGGCGGCGTCCGGCGGACGAACCTGTCCGAGTACCAGATCGACAACCTCGCCCAGGCGCTGGAGCTCGAGCGCCGCCGCCTCGCCTGGGGCCAGCGCCTCGCAGGCGGCAAGCGCTCGCGCGCGGACGGCGGGCACGCTGATGTCGAGCACCGCCGAGATCTCCTCGTAGCTCTGACCACGCAAGAGCAGCAGGTCGAGCGCGGCGCGCTGGTCGGGGGGCAGGTCCTCGGTCGTGGTCACGTCGGCCGCGAAGGGTAGTCGAGTGAGCCGCCTGCACGAGCCGATGCGCGCGCGCGCTGTTAACCTGGCCAGCATGGAGTGGTCCGCGGTGATCCCGCGCGAGCGCAGCTTCGAGGCTCTGCTCGGGCTCGAGATCGTCGCGCTCGACGAGCACGACGCGCGCGCTCGGTTGGCGGTGCACGACGGCGTCATGCAGCCGTTCGGCCTCGTGCACGGCGGCGTCTACGCGGCGATCGCCGAGTCGCTCGCCTCCCGTGCGACGCTCGCCGCCGTGTACGCCGAGGGACTGACGGTGGTCGGGCTCTCGAACCACGCCAGCTTCCTGCGGCCGATCGCCGCTGGGCACGTCAACGCGCTGGCGCGCTGCCGCCACCGCGGCCGCACGACCTGGGTATGGGAGGTCGACATGACCGACGACGAAGGACGGCTCTGCTCGATCGCACGGGTGACGCTGGCCGTGCGCCTCCAACCGGAGGCGGATCGGAGCCAGGCTCAGCCTGAATAGCGGTTTGTGATCGGCATGCGCCGATCACGGCCGAAGGCGCGCGTGGTGATCTTGATGCCCGGCGGGCCCTGCCGGCGCTTGTACTCGGCCCGGTCGACCAGCGCGATCACCCTGTCGACCTGGTCGGCTCCGAAGCCGCGGCCGACGATCTGCTCGCGGTCGAGATCCTCCTCCACGTAGGCCTCGAGGATCGGATCGAGCAGGTCGTAGGGGGGCAGCGAGTCCTCGTCGCGCTGATCGGGCCGGAGCTCGGCGCTCGGCGCTCGCTCGATGATGCTCTCGGGCACCGGCGCGCCGCCTTCGGTGCGGCGCCGCACCAGCTCGTAGACGAGCGTCTTGGGCACGTCGTTGATGACCGCGAAGCCGCCCGCCAGATCGCCGTAGAGCGTCGAGTAGCCAACCGAGGTCTCCGACTTGTTGCCGGTCGTCAAGACCAGCCAACCGAACTTGTTGGAGAGCGCCATCAACAGGTTGCCGCGGATTCGTGCTTGCACGTTCTCCTCGGCGAGATCGGGCTCGAGGCCGTCGAACGGGCCCGCGAGCAGTGCCTCGTAGGCGCGCATCCCCTGCTCGATCGGCAGCTCGAGCGCCTCCACGCCGAGCGCTGCCGCCAGCTCGCGAGCGTCCCGTTGGGTCTCCGTGGAGGAATGCGGCGAGGGCATGATCGCCGCGCTCACGCGCTCGGCTCCGAGCGCATCGACCGCGATCAGCGCGACGAGCGCCGAGTCGATTCCACCCGAGAGGCCGAGCACCACGTGGTCAAAGCCGTTCTTCTCGACGTAGTCGCGCAGCCCCTGGGTCAGCGCGCCGTAGATCTCATCCAGCGGGTGCAACCACGGCGCGAGCGAACCGCCGAGGGCGCCGGGGTCGATCCGCGCCGCGGGCAGCTCGAACTCCGCGAGCACCTCCACCCGCGGCGGCGCGCGGCGGACCGCGGGGCGATGGCCGGGGTCGCGCAGGCGCTTGGCGGCCGCCGCCCCGGGGTCGATCGTGGCCAGCAGCAGCTCCTCCTCGAACTGGGTCGCGCGCGCGATCACATCGCCCTCGTGGTCGATCACGAGCGAATGACCGTCGAAGACGAGCTCGTCCTGGCCGCCGACCTGGTTGCAGAAGAGGACGGCGGCCGCGTAGTCGCGTGCCCGCTGGGAGAACATCAGCTCGCGCTCGCGGCCCTTGGCGCGGTGGTAGGGCGAGGCCGACGCGTTGACCAGCAGCTGCGCGCCGCCGGCGGCCTCCTCGGCCGCGGGCCCTCCCGGCTCCCACATGTCCTCGCAGACCGTCAGGCCCAGCAGCAGCGGGCCGATCCGCACGAGCGCGCCGCCCGTGCCGGTCTGGAAGTAGCGCTGCTCGTCGAAGACCCCGTAGTTGGGTAGGTAGACCTTGCGGTAGACGGCCCTGACGGCGCCGTCGGCGATCACCGCCAGCGCGTTGTAGACGTCCTCCGCCAGCTCGGGGAAGCCGACGAGCGCGACGATCCCGCGTGTGCCGGCGGCCAGCTCGTCGAGCTGGCCGCGCGCGTCGCGCAGAAAATGCTTCTTGAGCAGCAGGTCCTCCGGCGGGTAGCCGGTGATCGCGAGCTCCGGGCAGAGCACGAGCTGGGCGCCGGCGTCACGGGCGTCGTCGATCGATCGTCGGAGCCGGGCGGCATTGCCCTCGAGGTCGCCGACCGTCAGGTTGAGCTGCGCGAGCGCGACCCGCAGGTTGCCGCTCTCGACGCTCACCTGCTCGCCCCCTGGCCCAGCCAGTGCTCGGCGAACTCGCGCAGCGCCGGGTCGCCCGCGTTCCCGACCTCCAGCGAGCGCCGCCAGGCGGCGGCGATGACCCCATCGGTGCCCGGCCGTCGGGCGAGGATGACCGCTTGGCCGCTCGCGGCGAGTGCGCGGTCGAACGGCCCCGCCACCGCTCGGGCGAGCCGGCGCAGCTCGACGGGCGCCGTTCGTGCGCCGAAGTAGAGCACGACGTTGCCGAGTTCGAGCGCGTGCAGCAGCGCGTCCGGTGGCGCATCGGGCTCGCCCGTGGGGAACAGGGGCCGATGGGGCCCGCTGGTGGGCGGGTCCGAGCTGTAGCGAAATCCCCGCTGCACAGCGACGACGTGGCGGGCGCCTTGGTCGCGATGTTCCCGCCCGGGGCCGCTCGGGGTGCCGACGCCCGGCGCGTCGCGGTCGCCGAGGATGCGACCTACGCCGATCGCTCCCGCAACGGCCACGACGATGCCCACCAGCACGAGCACGAGTGAGCGTGGAGCGCGGCGCTTTCCTTCGGCGTTGGCCACGGCGGCGATGCTACCCGCCGGTGCCGGTACCTTCAGACGGTATGACGACGAGGGAGGCCCCCGATGACTGCCTGCGCCCGTTGTACGAGGCGGCGTTGTGCGAGGTGGGGGTGACGCTCGAGTGGTTCGACGTCCACACCCATACCGGCCAGAACGACCCCGACGGCTACACGGCGACCGCGGCGGGCCTCGTCGCGCAACTCGACCGGGGCGGTCAGCGCCGGGCGCTCGTCTTCAGCTCGGCCGACCCGGCCGGCTACCGCGCGGCCAACGACCGCGTGATCGCCGAAGCGGCGGCCTCCGGCGGGCGACTCGTGGCGCTCTGCCGGCTTGACCCCAACGACGAGCCGCTCGCCGAGGCGGAGCGCTGCCTCACGGCGGGCGCGCGGGGCTTCAAGCTGCACCCGCGTGCCGAGGGCTTCGCGCTGTCGCATCCCGAGGTCGAGCGGCTCCTGGCGCTCGCCGGAGAGCAGCGCCTCCCGGTGATGGTCCACGCGGGCCGGGGCATCCCAGCGCTCGGCCGCGACGCCGTGGCACTGGCCCGCCGCCACCCAGACGCCCGGATCGTGCTCGCCCACGCCGGGATCAGCGACCTGAGCTGGATCTGGGAGGAGGCGCGCGAGCTGAGAAACCTGCTCTTCGACACCTCCTGGTGGAGCATCACCGACCTGCTCGCCCTCTTCTGCCTGGTGCCGCCGGGACAGATCCTCTACGGCAGCGACACCCCTTACGGCACCGCCATCCTCGGGGGCGTGCTCAGCCTGCGCGCGGCGCTCGCCGTCGGCCTCGAGCCGCCCGCGATCGCCGGGGTCTGTGGCGGCCAGGCAGCACGACTGGCCGCCGCGCAGCCGTTGCTCGAGTTCGGCCCGGCGCCGGGCGCCGGGCGGCTCCGACGCGGGCTCGCGGCCGAGCGAGCGCTTGCGCAGCTCTACGGCGCGATCGCGCGGAGCTTCGCCGAGACCGATCCCTCCGAGTCGCTGGCGCTCGCGCGCCTCGCCTGCGAGGTGCCCGCCGGCGATCCCGATGCGGAGGCGCTGGCGGTCGTGCGCGAGCTGGTCGCAGACGCCGAGCGCGCTTACGCCGAGCGGCCGGCGGAGCGTCCCTGGGTGCTGTTCCCGGCGCTGGGGGCGGCGTGCGTCGCCGGCACCCCGAGCGTGCCGGTGTAAGGCTGCCGTGCCCACCGTCGCCCACCTCGACATGGACGCCTTCTACGTCGCGGTCGAGCTGCTGCGGCGCCCCGAGCTGCGCGGCAGGCCAGTGGTGGTGGCGGGCAGCGGACCACGCGCGGTCGTCACGACAGCGAGCTACGAGGCACGCCGCTTCGGGGTCGGCTCGGCCATTCCCGCGGCCAGAGCGCGGCGACTGTGCCCTGAGGCGGTCTTCTTGGAGCCAGACTTCGTCCGCTACCGTGCCGCCTCGGCGCGCGTCATGGAGCTCGTCCGGGCACAGGTCGACCACGTCGAGGTGGTAGGCCTCGACGAGGCCTACCTCGACCTCACCGGCCTGCTCTCGCCGCGCGCCGCGATGCGGCGCTTGGTCTCCCGGATCGAGGTCGAGACGAGCCTTGCCTGCTCGGTCGGCATCGGTCCGAGCAAGCTCGTGGCGAAGATCGCCTCCGACGCCGAGAAGCCGCGCGGCTTCCTGGTCCTGACGCGCGAGCAGGCTTGCGAGCGGTTCGCGGGGCGGCCGGTCACGCTCGTGCCGGGGATCGGCGAGAAGACGGCGGAGCGGCTGCGCGAGCTGGGCATCGAGACGATCGCGCAGCTCGCCGCCGCGCCGGTCGAGCAGCTCGCGCGGCGCTTCGGCGCGCGGCTCGGGCCGTGGCTGCGGGCGCGAGCCAGCTTCGAAGACGACTCGCCCGTCTCGGGCGAGCGGATCGCGGTCTCCGAGTCGCGCGAGCGCACCTTTCCCACCGACGTCTCCGATCCTGGAGAGCTCGAGCGAATCATCGCCGGGCTCTCCGAGCAGCTCTGCGCGGCGCTCGGCCGCCAGGGTCGCCGCGGCCGCACGGTCGCGATCAAGGTCCGCCTCGACGACTTCTCGACCCACACCCGCGCGCGGACGCTCGCGCAGGCGGTCAACGACGCCGAGCGCGTCGGCGCGGTGGCACGCGATCTGCTGCGGGCGTTCGCGCCAGAGCGGCCGGTCAGGCTGCTCGGCGTGCGCGTGGCCTCGTTCGAGCAGGAGGGCGCAGCGCCGGAGCCTTCCCCGCAGCTCGCGCTGCCGCTGTAGTGGTCACCGGGCGGCGAGGACGCGTTCGACGACGAGCCGCGGGTCGGCGAGCGGATTGGCGGAGACCGATCGCAGCCACGGCTCGCCGGCGACCTCGGCGAGCGAGACGAACGCGCCCTCGAGGCGGGCGCGGACCGCCCGCGGGTCGGCGTCGAGAGTGCGCCAGAGCACGACCCCGGCCACCGGCTCGCTGAAGAGCTCGAGCTCCTCCCGGGCCTTCACGAGCGCGGCGAGCCCGCTCGCCAGCGCCATGCAGCGTTCGATGCGGGCCGCCGCCCCCCGGCGTCCCCAAGCGAGCAGCGTCGCCGCCAGCGGTATCGCCGCCGCGCCGTGCGAGCCGAGCACCAATGGACGGTTAGAGCGCCGGGATAAACCGGCATGGAGAAGCAGATGCAAGAGTTGTACATCGAAGGAGTAGCGAACCACGGTGGCCCCGAGTCATGCGTCGTTGTCCGTGAGGGCAGGGGCGAAGCGTTGACAGGGGAACGTGCAGGCTGGGCTATTGAGCCGCGAAATCAAGGGATTCG
>Ga0247727_10015882_pt1 | contig 12258 bp, 6 predicted proteins | sample WisWelCaveWW1625_FD_202498 | JGI IMG/M metagenome (GOLD analysis project Ga0247727, IMG submission 202498) | Biofilm microbial communities from Wishing Well Cave, Virginia, United States - WW16-25 | ecosystem: Environmental > Aquatic > Deep subsurface > Groundwater > Cave microbial mat | place... | reverse complement strand
GTTACCCGGGCTCTCGAGGTGGCCCGGTCCTGGAAGCTCTCCGAGCGGGAGGGGCAGATCGCCGGGCGAGTGGTCGAGGAGATCGTCGAGCGGCTCGAGTTTCTGGCGAGGGTCGGTTTGGGGTATCTCGCCCTGGCGCGGTCGGCGGCGACACTGTCGGGCGGCGAGGCGCAGAGGATCCGGTTGGCGACGCAGATCGGATCGCACCTGCGCGGCGTGTTGTACGTGCTCGACGAGCCGTCGATCGGCCTGCATCCGCGCGACAACATCCGGCTGCTGGACACGCTGGCGCGGCTGCGCGATCTCGGCAATACGGTGGTGGTGGTCGAGCATGACGCCGAGACGATCCGGCGCGCCGATTACGTAGTGGATCTGGGGCCGGGCGCCGGCCGGCTCGGCGGCGAGCTGGTGGCCTGCGGTCCGCCGTCGGCGATCGAATCCAATCCGCGGTCGCTGACCGGACAATACCTGGCGGGCGCGCTCGAGATTCCGCTCCCCGCACGGAGGCGTCCCGGCGACGGCCGCTCGCTGGCCGTGTACGGAGCGCGCGAGCATAACCTGAAGTCGATCGACATCGAGTTTCCACTGGGTCTGTTCACGGTGGTGACGGGCGTCTCCGGCAGCGGCAAATCGACCCTGGTGAACGACATCGTGTACCACGCGCTGGCGGCCGCGCTGTATGACTCACGGCGCGAGCCGGGCGCCCACGAGCGCATCGACGGCATCGAGCACATCGACAAAGTCATCGAGATCGACCAGTCGCCCATCGGCCGGACGCCGCGCTCGAACCCGGCCACCTACACCGGCCTGTTCGCGCCGATTCGCGATCTCTACGCGATGCTTCCCGAGTCGCGCGAGCGCGGCTACAAACCGGGACGGTTCAGCTTCAATGTCAAGGGAGGCCGCTGCGAAGCGTGCCAGGGCGACGGGCTGAAGCGGATCGAGATGAGCTTCCTGCCCGACGTCTACGTGACCTGCGATCTGTGCCGCGCCCGGCGCTACAACCAGGAGACGCTCGAAGTCAGATACAAGGGCCGTTCGATCGCCGATCTGCTGGAAACGACCGTCGAGGACGCGCTGCCGCTGCTCGAGAACATCCCCGCGATTCGGGCCAAGCTCGAGACGCTGCGCGATGTGGGATTGGGATACATCCATCTCGGGCAGTCGTCGACAACGCTTTCCGGCGGGGAGGCGCAGCGCATCAAGCTCGCGCGCGAGCTGAGCCGGCGCCAGACCGGCCGCACGTTCTACATTCTCGACGAGCCGACCACCGGATTGCATTTCGACGATGTGCGGAAGCTGCTGGACGTGCTACAAAGGCTGGTGGACCTCGGCAACACAGTCGTCGTGATCGAGCATCACCTGGATGTGATCAAGACCGCCGACTGGATCATCGACCTGGGGCCGGAAGGCGGTGAGGGTGGGGGTCAAGTCATCGTGACCGGGCCGCCGGAACAGGTGATCCGCAGCCGGAAGAGCTACACCGCGCAGGCGCTGCGGAAAGTGATGTGCAACGGGACGGGTGCGTGAGCCGGTATCGACAGGAGCCGGTGGACCTGGCAGGGTTGCGGACCGTGCCGCTCCAGGCGCGCGGCGGCAAGGTTCGGATCGAGCAATTCGCCGCCCCCCACCGGAAAGGCTCCGGGGTCGGAGCGCTGATCGATTCGCTTCCGAAGATCCTGGCGGCCGACTCGTTCCGCGCCGTGGTCCGGGCGCTCGAAAGCGGGCGCGACGCCGGGCGCGCGCTGATCTGGGGACTCGGTGGACACGTGATCAAGTGCGGGCTGGCGCCCGTTCTGATCGATCTGATGAAGCGCGGCTACCTGACCGGGGCGGCCATGAACGGGGCGGCCGCGATCCACGACTTCGAGATCGCGCTGGCGGGCCATACCAGCGAAGACGTCGAGGCGGTGCTGCCCGACGGCCGCTTCGGCGCGGCCGAGGAAACCGGGCGCGAGATGAACGAGGCGCTGCGCGAGGCGGCAACGGATGGGATCGGCGCCGGCGAAGCGCTTGGCCGGCGGCTGGATGCGATCGCCGATCCCCGCTATGCGGAGGCGAGCCTGCTGGTGGCGGCCTGGCGTCGCGCCGTTCCGGTCACGGTGCACGTCGCCGTGGGTTGCGATAGCCCGCACACGCACCCGGCCGCCGACGGCGCCGCGATCGGCCAGACCACGCATCGCGACTTCCGCCTCTTCTGCGCGCTGGCGCGTGAGCTGGATCACGGCGGCGTGTACGTGAACGCCGGCTCGGCGGTCGTGATGCCCGAGGTTTTTCTCAAGGCGGTCTCGGCGGTGCGCAACCTCGGTCACCGGCTCGAGGAATTCACGACGGTGAATCTCGATTTTCTCCAGCACTACCGGCCGCGGGTGAACGTCGTCGAGCGCCCGCACGCCCAGGCCGGCGGCCGGGGCTTTGCCATCACCGGTCATCACGAGCTGATGATCCCGCTGCTGGCGGCCGCCCTCATCGAAGGTGAGCGGTGAGCGAGCCGACACCCGCCGAACCCGTGATGCCGGACGAGTCCCCGGCCGCGGAACGGAACCCGTACTGGGATTACCGCGACCTGGCGCTGTTCATCGGCATGGCGGTGCCATCGCTGGTTACGGCCGTGCTGGCGGTGAAGCTGATTCTCTGGCTCGCGGGTCCGTTGCAGGGCGGCCGGGCTCTCGAGGTGCTGCTCGGACAGTTCACCGGTTATGGGCTGTGGTTCCTGGGGCTGTACGGCCTTTTGCGGGCACGATACGGTCGGCCGTTCTGGCGCTCGCTCGGCTGGGTGGTTCCGCCGCGCGGGCTGCTGAAAAGCCTTCTCCTGGGACCGGCGGTGGCCTTATGGGTCGTGTTCGTCGGGGTGGCGATGAACACTCCCGAAGTCGACATGCCCATCCGGGGACTGATGCGGGATCGCTTTTCGGTGCTGCTGATGGGGATTTTCGCGACGACGCTGGGCCCGCTGTGCGAGGAGCTGGCGTTTCGCGGGTTCCTGTGGCCGCTGCTGGCGCGGAGCTTCGGGGCGGCCGCGGCGATCATTCTGTCGGCGCTGCCGTTCGCGGTTTTGCACGGGCCGCAGTACGGCTGGTCCTGGCGTCACGTGCTGCTGATCGCGCTGGCCGGCATGGCTTTCGGCTGGTCGCGCTGGCGCACCGGCTCGACGATGGCGGCGACGGGAATGCACGCCACCTACAACCTGTCCTATTTCACCGCGTTCCTGATACAGGGGGGCTCATCGCGCGGGCCATGGTAGAAACCATTCAGTGGGCCCCGGCCGGCGTGGTGATGATCGATCAGAGGAAGCTGCCCGCCGAAGAGGTCTACGTCACCTGTTCGGATTATCACGAAGTCGCCGCGGCGATCCGCGACATGGTGATCCGCGGCGCGCCGGCGATCGGCGTGGCGGCGGCGATGGGCGTGGCGCTCGGGGCGCTCCAGGCGGATCCCGAGCGGCTCGAAGAAGAATTCGCCCAGATTTGCCGGACGCTCGAGTCCACGCGCCCGACGGCGGTGAACCTGTTCTGGGCCATCGACCGGATGAAGCGGCTCTACCAGAGCCTGCGTGGGGAACCGGTCGACCGGATCCGCCGGCGACTGGTCGAGGAAGCGCAGCGGATCCGCCTCGAGGATATCGCGATCAACCAGGCCATCGGCGCCCACGGCGCGGCGCTGGTGCCGGACGCGGGGACCGTGCTGACCCACTGCAACGCCGGCGCACTGGCGACGGCGGGCTATGGAACCGCGCTCGGCGTGATCCGCGCCGCCATCGCCCAAGGCAAGCAGGTCGACGTGTTCGCCGGTGAGACGCGCCCGTTTCTGCAAGGCGCGCGGCTGACGGCCTGGGAATTGCAGCGCGACGGCATTCCCACGACCCTCATCACCGACAACATGGCCGGCCATTTCCTGCGCTCCGGGCGGATCGGCTGCGTGATCGTGGGCGCCGACCGGATCGCCGCCAACGGCGACGTCGCCAACAAGATCGGCACGTATTCGCTGGCCGTGCTGGCCCGCGAGAACGATGTGCCCTTTTATGTCGCCGCCCCCGTTTCGACGCTCGATCTGAGCCTGGCGTCGGGCGACCTGATCCCGATCGAGCAGCGCGCCGCCGACGAAGTGACCCACGTGTTCGGCGCGCCGGTGGCGCCCGCGGGCGTCGCCGTCGAGAACCCCGCTTTTGATGTCACGCCGGCACGCTACGTGACCGCCATCATCACCGAGCACGGCGTCGCTCGCGCCCCCTTCGAGGAGTCACTGCGGCGGCTGGCGGGCGGCGCGGGCTGAACAGCAGACGTAGGCGGAGGTCCAGCGATTCGGCTTGAGCGGGATACCCAGACTTTCCGCCAGCCAGAAGCCGGCGGAAACACCAGTCAGCAGTCCGAGCGCAGCCTGCTTGACGCTCCACAGCGGCGATTGGCGGCTGCCGGCGTTGCACACGCCGAAGTGATTGAAGACGAGGTAGCCGCACTCGATCACCGACAGGCCGGCGTCCTGGTGGGACTTCCCGAGCCGCTCGCTGCTCATCGGCACATGCATGTCGAATACACGCCGGCAGATCAGCTTCTGGAGAGCGCCGGCCAGGCCCGCCATGTTCGGAATGAGCGTGATCAGCATGCCGCCGGGCTTCAGGAACCGTGAGAAGGCGCGCAGGCATCCGGCGGTGTTCTCGAAGTGCTCGACCACTCCGAACGAGGTCACGACGTCGAAAGCGCCCACCAGCGGCTCGGGCGGAGAGAACGCGTCGGCGCAAGTGGTCTCACCTCGCACCGAGTATCGCTCGAGCATCGCCGCCGCCTGGCGGCATCCGATCTCCGAGTAATCCAGGCCGTGCACCTCGAATCCGAATTCCCGCGCGAAGTAGGGGAGCCAGAACGAACGCGCGCACCCGATCTCGAGCAGGTGCAGCCGGCGCGTCTCGATGCCGTTGAAGAGCCGCTGAAAATAGCGGTGATGCGTCCGCCGGATGTGCCCCCGCAGTCCGCCGGGGATCAGCTCGCTCGGGACGCGCGGAGGCTCCTGCCACACCGAATCCCAATGGGCCTTGCCCGCTTTGTCCCGGATCACGCCTCGGCCTCCGAAGATGTAGTGCGAGGCGGGTGGTTTTTGTTGCAGCTATTGAACTGGCGGCCATTCTCGTGTACTGTGATCCCATAGAGCGAAAGGGGTGGTTTATGCGCATTGCACTCTCGATCTTGATGGCGGCGGCTGCCGCAATGGCCCAGACGGGCACTGGGAGCATTCAAGGCACGGTGAAAGACGCGACCGGAGCGGTTGTGCCGAACGCGAACGTGAAGGTGGTGCACACGGCGACCACGCGCGAGTACGCTTCTTCGACCAACGAAGTCGGATTCTACCTGTTTCCCGCGATGCAGAGCGGGTCGTATCAGATCTCGGTGGAGTTCGCCGGGATGGAGACGTGGAAAGGCGGGTTGAATCTGGCGGCCGGGCAATCGGCCGTGGTCGAGACGGTTCTCAGGCCAGGTGCGACGGCGACCGCGATCACAGTGGCCGGGGACGTGACGCCGCTGTTGACAACGAGCAACGCGACCATCGCCACCGTGATCGAGCGCGAGCGGATCGAACAGCTTCCGCTGAACGGGCGCTTCATCACGACGCTGATTTATCTGACGACACCCGGTGTCGAGTCGGGTTCGGTGCCGCGGGTCTACGGGCTGCGCTATGCGACCGAGCTTCTCCAGGACGGCGCCGTTCTCGAGAACCGCGAGTGGCAGTCGATTCCGGCGCGTCCTCCGGGTCTGGACACCATCGCCGAGTTTCGGGCCGAGACCAACAATTCATCGGCGAAGCTGAACCGGCCCGGGACTTTCATGCTGACGACGAAGGCCGGCACCAATGACGTTCACGGGTCGGCGTTCGAGACGGCGCGGAACAGCGGTCTGGGCGTGGCCCGCGCTCGTCAGGACTACTTCACCAAGCCTCCTCACCTGGTGCGCAACGAATTCGGCGCGTCGCTCGGCGGACCGGTCTGGCTGCCAAAGCTCTACAATGGCCGGAACCGTACGTTCTTCTTCTTTGCCTATGAGGGCTATCAGCTCCGGCAGGCCAGCACGCGGAGCATCGCGGTCCCCCCGGCCGCGTTCCGTCAGGGCGATTTCAGCGGTCTGGTAGACGGCCAGGGCCGGCGGTTCACCATTTACGACGGCCAGACCACCGACGCCAGGACCTGGGCTCGCCAGCCGTTCCCGGGCAACCAGATTCCGGTGGCCCGCCAGAGCCCGTTGTCCAAGTATTTATACAGCGTGACGCCCCTTCCGACGCAGGGTGACAATCCGTTGGTCACCGCCAACTGGTTCGGCCTCGGGTTCAACAACACCAGGCAGCATACCGAAACGGCCCGCGTGGACCACAAGATCAACGACCGGAATCATCTCTTCTTCCGCTACTCGCACAGCCCAGGCACCAGAGAGGCGACGAGCGATCCCTACAATGGAGCCGGATCGCCGACAACACTCGACAACCGCGCCAACGCGAACATCGACAGCCAGGTGAACGACAGCGGCATCGCCAACTGGACCCATACCTTTTCGCCGACCTTCTTCGGCGAGACGTTGGTCACCGTGGCCCGCGATTACCGGGGCCAGCTTCCCTATACAGGCACTGAGGAGATTTCCACCAAGCTGGGCCTGCCGAATCCATTCAGCGGCATCGGCTTCCCCCGAATCCCGTACTCGATGTCTTCGAGCACGGGTCCGGGCATGTCGTACGATTCGAGCATCAATCCCACGATCAACTTCGGCCGGATCTACAGCATGGATCAGAACTTCACCAAAGTTCGCGGCCGGCATGAGCTTCAATTCGGCGTCCGCGTCCGGTACGAGCAACTGGAGACTCTGAACGACCAGCAGATCTCGCAGGGGGAGAACGACTATAACAGCGTCGCGCCAACCGCTCTCTATGACCCGACCTCGGGCACCGCGTACGGACCCACTCCGTTCACCGGTCATACCGCCGCGAACTTCTTCATGGGACTAGGCACCTACCAGGCGCGATTCAACCGCTCCTGGTATCGCCCGCGGGTTCACGAGTATGCCGCTTATCTCCAGGACAACTTCAAAGTGAGCTCCCGGCTCACGCTGAACCTGGGTTTGCGTTGGGAATTCTACAGCCCCGTCAATGAGCGCGACAAGACCATCTTCGGCTTCGAGGAGAACAACAAGGCCGTGATTCTGGGGAGGTCGCTCGAGGATTTGGCGGCGATGAAGAACGTGCTTCCCGCCGTGGTGGATGCCTACCAGCGGCTGGGACTGAAGTTGACCACACCGCAAGCGGCGGGATTGCCCGATTCGCTGGTGTACTCGAATCCCTGGGATTTCGGTCCGCGCGCGGGATTCGCCTATCGCCTGGGTTCGTCGCACCGCTCGACGGTCCTCCGCGGCGGCTACTCGATTTTCGCCTATCCGGAATCGTTGCGACTGTTCTCCGGAAACACGCAGAACACGCTACCCGGCCAGGGCAATGTGAGCAACAACCCGAATGCGGCGGAGCAGAGTCCGGATGGCCTGCCGAATTACCTGTTGCGTTCGGTGCCGACGATCGTCGCGGGTGTCAACAGCAGCAACCAGCTCGACGCCACCCGGATCACGGGCATCACGCGCGGAAGCGGCAACATGTACTATCTCGATCCGCACCAGCCGACCGCGCGCGCGCATCAGTGGAACCTTCTGGTGGAACGGGAGGTGCACGGCAACACCGTGGTGAGGCTCGGTTATATCGGCACGCATGGCGCCCGGATGTCGCAGTGGTATACCTACAACGACGCGTCGCCGGCCTACGTCTGGTATGAGACCACCAAGCGTCCTTTCCCCACCGGAGAGTTCGCCAATGTCGCTCGCCGGCCGTACGACCAGCAGCTCTACGGAGTGGTCCAGCGGTATCAGAAGTCGGGTTGGTCCAACTTCAACGGATTCCAGGCCGAGTTCGAGCACCGCTACTCGAATGGCTATGCCTTCCAGGTGTTCTACGTCATGAGCAACGCGATGCGCGTTGCCGGCGATGGCTGGCGCGACGATATCCTGCGCCCAGCCAATTACTGGCTGCCGGGCGCGGTGCCCGCCGATGACAACGCGCGCAACCGGCTGTTGTTCTATCGGCGCGATACCGGCATTCCCAAGCATCGCGTGAACTGGAACTTCCTCGCCGATCTGCCGTTCGGAAGGGGCAAGGCAATCGCGGGCAACGCCAATCGCCTGGTGAATACGCTGATTGGCGGCTGGCAGGCGGCCGGCAACGGGCAATTGATCAGCCGCTACGCCCAATTACCGACGAATATGTGGGGGCCGTACAACGGCGTCGAACAGTACGGCAAGCGGTATCCGATTGAGGATTGCCGCAGCGGCGTTTGCTATGACGGGTGGCTTTTCTGGAACGGCTACATTCCGGCCAACCGGGTCAACAGCGTCAATGCGGCCGGCCGGCCGAACGGCGTGATGGGTGTTCCATCGAATTACAAGCCGTTCCAGACTCCGATCATTCCGACGCCGGCCAATGGCGGAAGCTCGAGCGATCCGAACTTCCCGTTCTACGAGACCAACAATGTCATCGTGCGGCTCGACAACGGCGTGAATCAGCGTGTTGGCTACGATACCGGACTGCACCCGTTGATCAACCAGTATTTCCTCGGGCCGATGCAGTGGAATATGGCCGCCTCGCTGTTCAAGACGGTGCCGATCAGCGAGCGGATGTTCCTGCGCGTGAACGTGGACTTCCTGAATAACGTCTTCAACATGCCGGGCACGTTGCTGCCGGGCAATGACGGCATTATTCTGAACCGTTCTTCGGCCAACGCGCCGAGGGTGCTGCAATTGACGATGCGGGTGACGTGGTAGCCGCGTTCGTCCTTGTCGCGGCGCTGATGCAGAATCCCGCTCAGCGGGCTTCGACGCTTGTGGATGCCGGGGTCGAGCTCTCCAACCGGGGACGATTCCAAGAAGCGGCCGAGAAGTTCGTACAGGCGCTTGCGCTCGATCCGGGTCTCGCTGAGGCGCACTACCTGCTGGGGCTCATTCGCCAGCAGGATGGCCGCGCCGGCGCCGCGCTTCAGTCGTTTCGCGCGGCGCTGAAGATCCATCCGAGGTATGCCGAGGCGCAGGCGAGAGTCTGCGAGATCGAGACTGGTTTGACGCGGGCGCGGGAGGCGGGCTACGAAGGGGCGGTCGCCTCGTGCCGCCGGGCGATCCAACTCAATCCTAATGACGCGGAGCCGCTCTTCCATCTCGCCTGGATTCACGCGAAGACCGGGAATCACGCCCTGGCGATTCAGGAATACCGGACTGTGCTTCGGCTGGATCCGAAGTTTGCCGGTGTGAAATACGAGCTGGCGATGGCGCACATGGACTCACAGGACGCCGAACGCGCCATGCCGTTGCTGCGGGAAGTGGTAGCCACCGAGCCTGGGCATACGAATGCCCGCTTGCAGTTGGGGTCCGCGTTGGTCAAGAAGGGCGACTGCGCCGCCGCTGTCCCCATGCTCGAGACTGCTGCCGAGAGCCCCCAGAAGCATTATCTGCTCGCCGGCTGTTACAGGAAGATGGACCGGCTCCCGGATGCTGGGTCGGAACTGGCCAAAGTCAAGCAACTGCGCAAAGGTGACGATGCTCGCATGCAGGCGAAGTATCTGGCGGCCCTGGCCCATCAGCGGGCCGAGGCGGGCGAGCTGGATGCGGCCATTTCCAACTACCGCGCGGCGCTTGATTTGGTGAAGGACTCGACGATTGCGATTGATCTTGCGGTGGCCTTGCTCAAGAAGGGAGACGCCGAGGAAGTGCTTCGATTGCTTGGCGGCGACGCAAGCCCTCTGTCCCGGTATCAGATGGCGCTGGCGTACGCAAAGCTGGGCCGGGCTGACGATTCGCGGTCGACGCTGGAACGGCTGGTGCGCGAGAAACCAGGGTTTGTGGAAGCCTGGTATCAGCTTGGCGTCGGGTTATTGGCGCTGAACAAACACGCGGAGGCGGAAGCTGCGCTGCGCGCGGCAACCGAGCTTCGTCCGGATGACTCGCCGATCCGGGTCGCTTGGGCTGAGGCGCTCGAGCGACTGGGTAAGTCGGACGAGGCGATGCGGCAACGGCAGCTCGCCGCCAGGCTGCCTCGATGAATAACCGGGCGCTGAGTACGGCGCTAGACTAGTCTCGTGTCCGGGCTAACCCTTCACAATAGCTTCTTTGCAGCGGTGCATCCAGGATGACAGTCCGCTAGTGGTTGAAGCCGAAAAAGCAGCGCCGCCTCCAGGAGCGCGTATACTGGCCTACGAAGGATCTCGCCTGAAATACCCGAGTTTACTATTGATCCTCCTGGCAAGCGGGTCTGCTTGGGCCCAGAACGTTATCACGACGGTCGCCGGCACCGATTGGGTCTTTCCGGAGACGCCGCTTGCGGCCCTGAACGCGCCCATCAGCGCGATACTCGGCATTGCCGTGGATCAAGATGGCAACGTCTTTCTGGCCGATCGCGACAATGACGTCATCTTGCGCCTGGCCCGCGGCGGCATCATCACGGTGGTTGCCGGAAACCGTCTGCGAGGCTATGGTGGGGATGGCGGTCCGGCTGCGCGTGCCGCGCTGCGCTTGCCGGTCGGCGTCGTGCTGGACAGACAGGGCAACCTGTACATCGCCGACGACAACAATCACCGCATCCGCCGCGTGGACCGGCAGGGCATCATAACGACCGTGGCTGGCAACGGCGTACCTGCTTTCGCGGGCGATGGCGGCCCGGCCACGGCCGCCTCGTTGAACTCGCCCCGCTTTCTGGCGCTCGATCAGGCCGGGAACCTCTACATTTCCGACTCCAACAACCACCGCGTACGCAAGGTGACTCCGGCGGGCATCATCAGCACGTTCGCCGGCAACGGCCGCAGGGGATTCTCCGGGGACGGAGGACAGGCCAGGGACGCATCCCTGGATTCCCCCGCCGGATTGGCGGTGGACGCAGTCTCCCTTTACATCGTCGATCGATCGAATGCCCGTTTGCGGAAGGTGACACCGGACGGCCGCATTGCGACCGTAAAGGACGGGCTGGATCTGGACGACGTGGTGATCGACGCCACTGGCAACCCGATCGTCACGGCTGGCGGCAGGGTGCAGCGGATCGATCCGGGCGGGTCCCTGACGCTGCTGGCTGGCAATGGGGAACCAGGTCTGCCGGTCGACGGCGAGATGGCCACCAAATCGCCGATGTCGGCAAACTCGATCGGACTCGATCCCGCCGGCGGATTCTACGTGGGCGATTCCACAAGTTCCCGGCTCTATCGCGTCGGGCCCGACGGGATCGTGCGGACGGTGGCCGGCAACGGGCGCTTTCGGTTTTCCGGCGATGGTGGCACGGCCACGGCGGCCGCCCTCAATCTCTTCCTGAGCACGATTGCTTTGGACGGGAAAGGGAACCTCTATATCGCGGATACCAACAATCACCGAATCCGGCGCGTCGGCCCGGATGGAGTCATCACGACCGTGGCTGGCACCGGGCAGCCAGGTCCCGCCCCCCGTGCCTTGCCGGTCCTTGCCCTCGACGTGCCGGTGACTGCCCCGCGTGGGGTCGCCGCCGACGCTTCGGGAAACTTCTACTTCGGTTACCAAAGCGGGCCCCTCTACAAGGTGACACCGGCGGGGGTCATGACCCGGGTGGCCGCCGGTACCGGCTCGAATTACCACCTGGCGTTGGATAACGCCGGAAACCTTTACACCAACGACCGCGGCGGGCACCGCGTCCGCATAGTGACGCCCGCCGGCGCGGTTTCCGTGGCCGCTGGAAATGGGCGGCCCGGGTTCTCCGGCGACGGCCAGCTGGCTATCAACGCTTCTCTGAACTTTCCCGAAGGGGTTGCCGTGGATACTGCCGGCAACCTTTACATCGCCGATCAGGGGAACCAGCGCATCCGCCGCGTGGACTCCAGAGGGATCATCACCACCGTGGCTGGCAACGGACGGCCCGGATTCTCCGGCGATGGCGGGCGGGCCGTCGACGCGGCGCTGGGATTCCCCGCCGGACTGGCCGTGGATGCGGTCGGTAACCTCTACGTCGCCGACCGGGATAACGCCAGAGTGCGCCGGGTGACGCCGCAAGGCAGAATCGACACCATCGCCGGCGTCGAACTTTTCCGTGACGACAATGGCGACGGCGGGCCGGCCGTGAACGCCACCGTGACACCCCACGCCGTGGCCGTGGACGCGAGCGGGAATCTCTACATTGCCGAGGCGCAAGAGCGCATCCGAAAGATTTTGGTCCAGCCGCCCTCGCTCGACGTCAGTCCGTCCG
>Ga0247727_10015881_pt1 | contig 12259 bp, 11 predicted proteins | sample WisWelCaveWW1625_FD_202498 | JGI IMG/M metagenome (GOLD analysis project Ga0247727, IMG submission 202498) | Biofilm microbial communities from Wishing Well Cave, Virginia, United States - WW16-25 | ecosystem: Environmental > Aquatic > Deep subsurface > Groundwater > Cave microbial mat | place... | reverse complement strand
TGCGCACGGGGGTCGCGTCGGCGCCGCCCGGGGCCGCGGGACAGGCGAGGAGGGCGAGGACGAGCGCCGGGGCGCGGAGCATCATGCGAGTTCCTCCGGGATCGGGGGGAAGGTCCGGCGGGCGGAGATCCAGGCGTAGGCCGCCGGCACGAGGAGGAGGGTCCCCAGGGAGGCCGCGAGGATGCCCCCGAGGATGGTGATCGCGAGGGGTGCGTTGGCGGTCTCCCCCAGGGCGAGAGGAAGCATGGCCGCGGAAGCCGACAGGGACACCATCAGGATCGGCCTGAGCCGGAGGCCCGCGGCCTTCACGACAGCCTCCTCCAGCGGCAGGCCCTCCCGCCGGAGGTTGTTGGCGAAGTCCACGAAGATCACGGAGAAGCTCACGACGAGGCCGATGGTCATGATGGCACCCATGAAGGCGGGGATGTTCAGCGCCGTGCCGGTGGCGGACAGCGCGCCGACCGCGCCTGCGAGCCCCAGGGGGACCGCCAGGAGGATCACCAGGGGGTCCCGGAAGGAGCGGAACTGCCAGACGAGAACGAGGTAGATGAGCACGGCGGCGATGGCGAACCCCGTGCCGAGCTGTCCAAAGGACTCCCGCAGGCTCCGCACCTCGCCCCGCATCGAGATCCGGTAGCCCTGGGGCTCGTACTTCCCCAGCAGCGCCTTCAGGGCGGGAGAGGTCTCCAGCAGCGCCTCGATGTCCGCGGCCACGCCCCCCACGTCGCGTCCCTCGGCGCCGGCGTAGACGTCGAAGGTGCGCGTGATGTCGCGGTGGTCCACCACGGCGGGGAGCGTGGTCCGCACCAGGGTCGCCACGTTCCGCAGGGGCACGGGGACCGAGGTCCCCGCCCCCGTGACGGGGATGTCCTCCAGGGTCTGGAGGGACTCAATGGACTCCTCGGAGTACTGGGTACCGATGAAGTAGTGGTTCCCGTTCTTCGGGTCGATCCAGAAGGACTTGGCGAAGGAGATCGAGGAGGAGGTGGCCGTCACGAGGTTCTCCACGACGTCCTGCTCCGTCAGCCCCAGCAGGGCGGCCCTCGTCCGGTCCACGTCCACGCGGATGGCGGGGCTGGCGAGGCGCTGGGCGACCCGCACGTCCACGGCTCCCGGGACCGCCGCGGCCTCCTGTGCGATGGCCCGGGCCATCTCGTCCAGGACCTCGAGGCTCGATCCCTGCACCCGAATGTCGATGGGCGAGGGGAGCCCCCCGTTGAGCGCCGCCGTCAGCATGCCCCCCGTGTCGAAGGCAAGGTCCGCCCCGGGGAACCGCGCGCGCAGCCGAGGCCGAAGTCCGGCGACCTGCTCCGGGGCGCTCCGTCGCCTCCCGTCCTTGAGCTGGACGAGGACGAAGGCGTCCATGGATCCGGTGTTGGGGGTGTAGGCGGCGGGCCAATCCAGGAGCACCCCGATGTTGGAGATCACGACCTGCACCTCCGAGGACGGATCGGACCCTGCGGGGTCGGGCCTCCCGAGGGCGGCGACGACTTCCGCCTCCACCTCCTTCACCAGGGCCTCCGTCTCCTCGAGCCTGGTCCCGGCCGGGGCACGGACGAGGATGGTGAACTGCCCCGCGTCCACGGGAGGGAAGAGCTCGGTCCCCAGACCGCCGGCGAGGAGACCCGTGCCGGCGACGAGGAGAGCGCCGACGGCCAGGACCGCGCCCCGGGCACGGAGCGTGGAGGCCACGAGTCTGCCGTAGGCACCGGCCATCCGGTCGAAGGGCCCCGGGCGGCCGCCGACCTCCGCGGCCGGGGAGAGGAAGCGGGCGCAGGCCGCGGGCACCACGGTGAGCGAGACGAGGTAGGCCCCGCCGAGGGCGAAGGTGACCGCCAGGGCGAGCGGCGTGAAGAGGAAGCCCGCGATCCCCCGGAGGAAGATGACCGGGAAGAACACGACCACGGTGGTGATCGCGGCCACGAGCACGGGGAGGGCGACCTCGCCGGCGCCGTCCAGCGCCGCCCGGATCCGGGTCTTGCCGAGGCCCAGGTGGCGGCTCACGTTCTCCAGGACCACGATCGAGTACTCCGTCATGATCCCGACCGCGAGGGAGAGGCCGCCCAGCGTCATGGCGTTGATCGAGTGGCGCGTGAGGAAGAGGCCGAAGAGCGCCGCGAGGATCGAGAGAGGGACCGCGACGAGGGCGATGACGGTGGACCGGACGCTCGCCAGGAAGGCCAGGACGACGACGGCCACGAAGAGCGCCCCGAGGAGCGCCGAGGTCCGCAGCTCGTCGATGGACTGGCGCACCCCGACGGACTGGTCCATCACCGTGTCCAGCCGCAGATCCTGCGCCTCCGGATAGAAGGCCCGGATCCGCGCGAGGATGGTGGTGACCCTCTCCCGGACGGTGTCCACGATCTCCAGGGTGTTGGCGCCGGGCTGGCGGTAGAGGGGAAGGTAGACCTGCCGGCACCCGTTGACCCGGACGATGTTGGTCTGGATCTCCTGGGAGTCCACGGCGCGGCCGATGTCGCGGACGAAGACGGGGCGGCCGTCGCGGATCGCCACGGGGACGTCGTCCAGGTCGGCGACCCGGGGGACCATGGCGTTGGTGACGATGAGGTACTCGCTGTCCCCGACCCGGGCGCTGCCGGCTGGGAGGAGGAGGTTGGCCTTGTTCGTCGCCCTCACGACGTCCATGGGGGAGAGGCCCCTCGCCTCCAGCCTCGAGGGGTCCACGAGGATGTGGATGCGCCGGAGGACCCCCCCGTACACCGCCGGGGCGATGACCCCGGGGATGGCCTGGAGCTGGTTGCGCATCTCGAAGTAGGCGATGTCGTAGAGTTGCTTCTCCGTCATGGTCTCGGAGGAGACCGACACGAGGACCAGCGGGATGGAGGCCGTGGGGTCGAAGGGCATGACCATGGGCGGCACGGTCCCCGGCGGGAGGTAGTAGAGGTCCGACATGGCCAGGGAGGAGACCTGGGACATGGCGGAGTTCGGATCCACCTCCTCGTGGAAGAAGTCCTTGACGATGCAGACACCCTGCATCGCCCGGCCCTCCTGGTGCTCGATGCCGTTGGACTGGCCCGTCCAGCGCTCCAGGCGCGACATGATGTCCCGCTCCATGACCTCGGCCGGCATGCCGGGGTAGAGGGTGAGGATCTGGACGGCGGGGGTCCGGAAGACCGGCAGGAGGTCGGTGGGAATCCGTGTGGCGGAGAAGGCGCCGAGCACCACGACGAGCAGCGCGAGGACCACCACGAGGTAGGGGTTGCGCAGCGCCGCACGTACGAGGCCCATCAGCGCCCCTCCGCCGCGAGCGTCGCGAGGACGAGGTCGTCCAGGACCTCCGGCGGCGCCGCCCCGCACCCGAAGACGAGCCTCCCGCCGCCGGAGGCGGCGGCGAAGGACCGTCCGTCGGGGAGGCGGCACCGGACGGCCTTCCCCGAGCCCGCCGCGGCGATCCGCGCCGCGGCCTCCGGGAACCGGGCGAGGGCCTCGCTCCGGGCGACGTAGAGCGTCAGGGAGGACCCGCCCGCGGACCCGCGGAGGATCTCCACCGGAGTCCCCCGCAGGCTGCAGTGCCTCCCGCCCTCGTAGCGGAACCCGCGGCGCCCCTCGGGCGGGCGGAGCGACGGGACGAACCCCGCCTCCGGTTGCTCCGCCCCGGCGTCCGCGGCGACGGCGGCGGCGAGATCGAGCTCTCCCGGGCGGGGTCCGGGCCAGAGGGCCCAGGCGAGGAGCGCCGCACCGGAGAGCGCCAGGGCCCCGGCGAGAGCCGGGAGGAGCCGCAGGCGCCGCCGCCGCGGCGCGGCCGGGAGGGACCCCTCGATCCGCCGCCAGAGGGCCGGGTCCGCGACGCCCCCGCGCAGCGCCGAGGCGAGGGCCGCCTCGAGGCGCTCCTCGCCCCGGACCCGCGCCGCGCAGGGCTCGCACCTCGCGAGGTGCTCCGCGAGGTCGAAGGAGGTCCGCGGATCGAGCTCGCTGTCGAGGTAGGGGGAGAGGTAGCGGAGGACCTCGGCGCAGGTCATCGGGCCCCTCCGTCCGCGGGACGGGCCGCGGACCGGGCGGGACGGGTCTCGGCCGCGGCGTCGGCGAGGCGCCGCCGCATCTTCGACCGCGCCCGGGAGAGGGACCCCATCACGGTGCCGAGGGGACAGCCGAGGATGTCGGCGATCTCGCGGTACTTGAGATCGCCGATGGCCCGGAGGAGGAGCACGCTCCGCTCCCCGTCGGAGAGGGAGGCCAGGGACCCGGCGAGGCTCCCCTCGATGGCCGCGGGGATCCGCGACGGATCGGCGAGCAGGCCCTCGTAGGCCTCCTCCAGGGCCAGCGCCTCCGGGAGGTCCCCGGCTGCGGGTTCCGGGAACAGCGCCAGGGTCGCCTCCCGCCCCGACCTCCGGTTCCAGTGGAGGGCCGTCCGGGCCACGAAGGCAAACATCCACGCGCGGAAGTTCGTCCCGGGCTGGAAGCGATCGAAGGAGCCGAAGGCGGCCGCCGCCGATTCCTGGAGGACGTCCTCGGCGGCCTGCCGGTCCCGGAGGTGGCGCCGAGCGAAGGCCTCCAGGGAGTCGCGGTGCGGACGGAGGAGCGCCAGGAACTCCTCCTTCCGGTCCCCCGGATCGGTCATGCCCTCGGACCCTCCGCGGCCCGCTCCGGCGCCCCGCCTGCCTCCAACATGACGGAAGGGGCCCATTCTATTCCCGCGGAACCGGATTCCCGGAGGCAGGGAGGACCCCGGGACCGGGGGCGTCCCGTTCCTCCTCCGCTCCGCGGCGGGCCGGGTCCATACTGTCCCGCCATGGCGCGCAGGACCCTCACCGTCCGGGACGTGCTGGACGCGACCGCCTACCACGGGGCCCGGGCGCTGCTCGCGGCGGCGTCGCTGGGGCTCTTCGACGCGCTCGCCGGCCGCCGGGCCACCCCCGCGGCCATCGCGCGCCGCATCGGCACCGACCCCGGCGCCACGGAGCGGCTGGTCAACGCGCTCGTCGGGATGCGCCTCCTGGAGAGGGAGGGGAGGAGGGTCCGCCTCGTCCCCGGGGCGCGGGAGTTCCTGACGGAGGAGGGAGGCTCGAGCCTCGCGGGGCTGCTCCGCCACCGCGCCGCGCGGTTCAAGGCCTGGGCGCGGCTGGAGGACAGCCTGCGCTCCGGAAAGCCGGTCGTGGTGGCAGGGGAGGACGCCGACGACCCGCTGGCGCTCCAGGCGGCGCGGGCGCGGCGGGACTCGGCGCGCCGCTGGGCCCCGGTCTTCGCCTCCTGGGTGGACCTCGGGACGGCGAAGACCTTGCTGCTGCTGGGGGACGGGCCGGCCGTCTACGCCCACTGGTTCGCCCGGGCGCGCCCCGGCCTCGCCCTCACCGTCATCGACAACCCCGCCTCCATCGCGGTGGGGAAGGACTACCTCCGCGGCCGGCCCGAGGCGAAGCGCATCCGGCTCGTGGCCGGTAACCCGCTGAAGGACGGGATGCCCGCGGGCCGGTTCGGCGCCGCGTTCCTCTCCGACGCCCTGCACTCCCTCTCCCTGGAGAACGTCCGGAGGCTGCTCCGCCGCGTGCGCCGGTCGCTGCGGCCGGGGGGGCTCCTCCTCGTGCGGGACCGCTTCCTCGAGGACCGGGGCCCGGGCCCGCTGGAGAACGCGCTCTACGACCTCCAGCTCCTCCTGACCACCCGCGAGGGGCGCTGCCACACGCTGGGAGAGACGGGGGACGCTCTCCGCGCGGCGGGGTTCCGCGGGGTCGTCACCTCCGACGCGGGCCTGTCCGACCCGACGCGGATCCTGACCGCGCGGTCCTAGGGGGGATACACTGGGGGGGTGAACGGGAGCCCCGCCAGGACCGGCCCGGGGACGAGGTTCCACCTCGTCGTCTACGCGCTCCTCGCCGGGGCCTGGACCGCCTCCATGGCGGCCATGTTCGTCGGCTTCCCCGTGCTCGTGGTCGCGGCGCTGACCGCCGGCTGGTACCCCGCGGTGGCCGTCTGGGCCGCGGCCATGGCGGCCATGCTCCTCCTGTCGCTGCGGGTGCGGGACCGGGACGAGGCCCCGGGCCGGCTCCTCGCCCGCGAGGAGGCCCCGCGCCTGTTCGACCTCGTCGAGAACGCCAGGCGCGTGGCGGGGATCGGACCGGTGGCGGAGATCCGGCTCACGGGGCTCCCCAACGTCGGCGTGCTCCGCGTCTTCCGCGGGGGGATCCTCTACACGAGGCCCGTGAAGGTGCTCCTGCTCGGCGTCCCCTACCTCCGGGCGCTCACGGTGCCGGAGCTGGCGAGCGTGCTGGTCCACGAGTTCGCCCATTTCCTCGGGCAGGACGTCCACCGCGGGGAGCACATGGCCGTCATCGAGGCCCGCGTCGGGAACCTGCGCCGCGCCTTCGACCGGACGGGACTCCTGCGGTGGGGGAGCCCGGTGTACCTCTGGGCGCGGCTCTACATGGCCGTGTTCACCGTGGCGACGGCCTCCATCCGGCGCCGCCAGGAGCTGCTCGCCGACGCGCTGGCCGCCCGGGCCTGCTCGCCCGGCGTCTACGGGAGGGCGCTGCTCAAGTCGGCCGCCACGCGGCGGCTGTTCGTCCGCCTCGCCGCGCGGCGGATCCTGGCCTCGGCCCGCGGGGGGGAGCCGCCCCGGAACATCTTCCTCGAGGTCCGCCGGGGGATCCGCTCGCTCCACCCCGACGACCGCCGCCGCGTCCTCCGGGAGGCCCGGGAGGCGCCGGAGGCCCCCTTCTCGACCCACCCCCCCCTCGCGGAGCGGCTGGAGCGGATCCGCCGCCTCTGGGTGCCCCGCCGCCGCCGGCCCGAGGAGCGGAGCGCCTCGCTGATCCCCGGACTCGAGGCCGTCGAGGAGGAGATGACCCCGCAGGTCTCCCGCCTGGTCCTCGCGTCCCTCATCGTCCGGGCGCGCAGGGAGGGGAAGGAGCCGGGGAAGGCCATCTCCCTCCCGAAGGCCGCTTCCGCCCCGGCCGCCGCCACGCTGCTCCCGGCGCTCTCGTCCACGCTCCTCCCGGCCTGATCGTCCTCCGCGTCGGCCAATCCTCCCCGGGCCGCGCGAGGCGGGCTAGACTGCGGGTTTCCCCGGCCGGGACGAGTCCGAAACCACCGGGACAGGAGACCGCCTTGGCAGCCGCCACCGAGATCAAGAGAGGGATGGTCCTCGTCATCGACAAGGACCTCTGGAACGTGCTGGAGTCCACCCACGTCACGCCGGGCAACTGGCGGGGCATGGTCCAGGTCGTGATGAAGAACCTGCGGAACGGGTCCAAGAAGAACCACCGCTTCCGGTCCACGGACACCGTCGAGACCGCCTACCTCGACGTGAAGACCATGCAGTACCTCTACAAGGACCCGGCCGGGTACTGCTTCATGGACACGACCACCTACGAGCAGATCATCCTCACGGACGACGAGGTGGGCGAGGCGAAGAACTTCCTCATCGAGAACGAGGAGGTGAAGGTCACCCTGCACGAGAACGTGCCCGTCGGCCTGGAGCTGCCCTCCAGCGTGTCGCTGACCATCACCGAGTGCGACCCCGGCGCCAAGGGAGACACGGTGTCCAACGTCTTCAAGCCGGCCACCGTCGAGACCGGGCTCGTCGTGAAGGTCCCCCTCTTCATCGAGAAGGGCGAGCGGATCCGCATCGACACCCGCTCCGGCGAGTTCCAGGGCCGCGAGAACGGGTAGGCGACTTCCGACCCGTTTCCTCCGCTCCCCCCGACCTCCCGCGCCGCCGTTCGTTGATACCATGCGGAGGTGCAACCGGGCCGGGTCCTGGCCGCCGGGCTCCTCGCCGCGCTCCTCCTCCCGCTCCCCGCCCTCGCCCAGGAGGAAGTGTGCGAGGGCCCGCCGGAGCCGCCCCGTCCCACCGAGCAGGAGGCCCGGGCGTACTTCGAGTGGATCGACGGGCTGGGGTTCCCGGACGCCTGGGGGAGACCCCTGGTCGCCTTCACGAACGGGTCCTGTTCCGGGACCGAGGGCGGGCCCTGGGGGCCCGGAGTGTTCCACGGGTTCCTCCTCGAGGACGCGGGGCTCTCCTTCCGCCTGTTTTCCATGGACCTCGAGGTGGTGGACCTGGTGAAGTCTGCCGGTTCCTCCCCCCACCTCGCGGGCGGCGATCGGATCGGGTACTCGATAGCCGACCTGGACGCCATCGCTGCGGAACGCCTGAAGGAGGGGCGGGCCGCGGCGGACGCGCACTCCATCGTCATCCCCGGCCCCCACAACGCCGGCGTCTGGGTCCCGGAGCCGGTGAGGCTCCTCCCCCTGGCGCGGACCTGCTGGGCCCGGGACCGCCGCGACCTCTCCCGCGACCTCCTCCATGTCGCCTGGCGCCTCGCCCGCCGCGGCGCCGACCGGCCGATGCGCGGGGACCTCGGCGAGGTGCTCGCCCCCGTCCTGGTCGGACGGACGATGATGTCGCTGGCGGACCCGGCCGTGGGGCGCCCGTCGATCCTCGCCCGCCTCGATCACATCGCCGCGGAGTTCCCCGACGCGGAGGACGGCGCCCGGGCGAGGCAGGGAGCGGACCTCCTCCGCCGCATGGTCGCGGAGGACGCCTCCCACCGCCCGCCCGAGGGCTTCCCCGATCGGTGCACGGCTGAGGAGCGGGCCCGGGAGTGGGTCTGGCGGCTCCGGGACCAGGGGGGAGTCCAGCGGGAGCAGCCGGGCTTCTGCGACGTCTTCGCCGCGGAGGGGAAGGCCCGTGAACCGGCCGACGCCCTCCTCGCTCTCGGGGAGCAGGGCGTCCCGGCGCTCCTCGACGCCTTCGGGGACGGACGTTGGACCCGGGGCCTCGAGGAGCGATTCGGCTGTCCCCTCCCCTTTCCCATCGGGTCGGCGGCACGCCAGATCCTGGGGCACATCTCGGGTCGTGAGTTCGAGGAGGAGGAAACCGCCCGCGCATGGTGGCGCGAGGTCCGTGAGAAGGGGATGGAGAAGGTCCTCTGCGAAGCCGTGCGGCGGGGGGACCGGGAATCGCCCGAGCAAGCCAAGGTCCTCATGGAGCGGTTCCCGGGCTCCGCGATTCCCGCCCTCGTGGAGGGGCTCCGGGCATCCTCGGGCTGGTGGGAACGAGGGTACCTGGCCTACCTCCTGGGCAGGATCGAGGGGGAGGGGCCGGTGGCCGCCCTCGTCGAGGAGGTGAAGTCCGGCCCTCTCCTCGACGGCCGGATCGAGGCCGCCAGGGCCCTGCGGGACCGGGGCCGGCCCGAGGGGCTCGCGGGCATGGTGAACGCCCTCCGCACGATGGACCTGGACTCCGGGGTCTGGAGGTTCGACGACCTCGTCGAGTTCCTCGTCGAGAGCAGGGAGGCCATCGCCGTGCGGGGCCTGCGGGAGGGGTTCACGGGACTGGACGTCCGGGGGAAACTCCGGATCCTCGAGTCCGTCGCCGCGGAGGCGAGGAAGGACCCGCTGCCCTCGAAGGAATGGCGGGCGGAGGCGGAAGCCCTGTTCGCGGCCGCCATCGCCGATGGGGAGCCGACCTGGGGGCCCGGACAGCGATTCGGGGAGCGGGAAGTCGAGGATCCGCGAGTGCGGGACGTCGCCGCGGCCAGGCTCGCCGAGCTCCGGGGAGATCCCGCAGCAACGGCGATCCCGGTGGCTCCCTCCCGGCGCGATCGGTGGGGAATCGCCATCCTGAACGGCTGGCGGAGGGAGCGGGGGCTGGAACCCCTGGCGGAACCGCCCCAGCCCCCGGTCCCGCCGCCGGACCCGGCCGTCGCGGGCCTTCTCCGGACCGTCAGGGAGAGCGCGGACCCCTGGGACCGTGCGGCGGCCGTGGGGAGCATCCGGGACCTTGGCCTCGGTTCGCTCGTGCCGACCGAGGAGGCGCTCCGGGAGTTCCCGGCGGACCACCCTTCGCGGGCGGTCCTCGAGGGAGCGGTTCGCGAGCTGGCCTTCCACATCCGGGAGGCCGTGGCGGACACGAACGGGCTCCCGGCGCCCGAGCCGGTCCGCGGGCTCCTCGCAGGCCTCCAGGGGATGGCGCTCCGGCCGGAGGGCGTCGTCGGACTCCTGATGGAGTCCCTCCGGGCGCTTCCGGGGGAGGCCGAGGGAGTTGAGTTCGGCCTCGAGCGCACCGGGGACGGGACGGGAGTCTCGCTGAGGATCCGGATCCTGAGGCCCCGCCGGAGTCCCCGTGGAGCCGGGCGGGCGGAACCGATGTGGAGCCAATCCGAGACGATCCTGGTGTCGGGTCGGGTCCTCCACAGCCGGGGCTCGGGAGCTACCCGGTACTCCGCCGACCTCCCCCCAGCGAGCGCCTGGGAACCGCTTGCAGAGGCCCTGAAGGAGGTCCTCGAGGTCCCGCCCGCGGAACCCGTCGCCGTCCAGGTGAGGGTGACGAGGGAATGAAGCGGTTCGGGATCCTCGGCGTCCTCGCGGTGCTGCCTTCCTTCGTCCCCACCGAGGAGGACGCCCGGGCGCTCCACGCGGCCGGGGAAGGGGTCTTCCGCCTCACCGGCGTCCTCACCGTCGGCCAGGCCGCGATGCAGGTGCTCGAAGGCATCGCGGGCGGAAAGGGGTTCCGGAACCGCGCCGAGGCCGAGGCCTGGTGGAAAGCGGCCAGGGGCTCGACGACGCAGCCGCCGAAGTAGCGGCCCTCTCTAGAGCCTGGCCAGCCGGATCCCCATGGCCTTCGCCGCGCGGCCCAGCCTGTCGTCCCAGGTCGCCAGCCGCGGGGCGCTCCCCTGGCGGGCGAGGTAGTCGATCGTGGCGAGGTGGATGGCGTCGAGGGCCCGTACCGGAACGGGGAAAGGCTCCAGGGCCCGGGCGAGCACCGGAGGCGCCATCTCCATCAAGTGGACGCGCGCGAGGAGGAGCCGGGCGTCGGCGAGGCGCTCCCCGAACCCGGGCTCGCGGTGGAACCGGACGTGCGTTTCGTAGGTCAGGAGCCGGCTCGAGACGAGGTCTTCCTCCCAGAGGGAGTCGGGCGGGGCCACGTCCTCGGCGAGCACGCTGGCGAGGAGGACGGACGTATCGATGTAGATCAGCAACGGTCCGCCCGGTCCTCCTCGAGTCCCGCCAGGAGCTTCCGCAGGGTCGTCACGGGACGGCGGGCGGGAAGCGGTCCCCCGGGCTGGGCCGCCGGGCTCAGGAGGCCGTCGCGGATCAGCCCGGCGAGGACGGCGTCCGAGACGTCGGGGGCGCGTCCCGGCGAAGGGGGCCTCAGCTCCGCGACGACCCGGTCCCGGTCCGTCACGAGGACGGTCTCCCCGGCCTCGACGAGGCGCAGGTACTCGCTGAGCCGGTCCTTCAGCAGGCGGATGCCGACGGCGCGCATCCAAGAAATGTAGCCACACGAGGCTACATTGTCAAGGAGATGGGGCTCAGCGCCGCGACTTCGGCAGGACGCCCTCCGCCTTCTCCGGGTCGCTCCAGAGGCCGCTGCGGGCCTCGCGGGCGCGGCGCTCCGCGGCGCGGAACTCGGCCTCGTGGGCCACGTTGGGCGGGTAGGGGTAGGAGGAGGCGTAGCCCTCCTCGACCAGCCGAAGGTTCACGAAGGTCCCGTCCTCGAGCCAGAGGTAGCCGAGCGTCCGGCCGTACCGGTCCCTGCGCTCGACGTCGAAGCCCAGCCGTACGCGCTTCCCCTGGAGCATGGCCTTCGAGCGCTCCGAGGCCTCCTTCCCGTACCACTGCACCGGGCGGCGCGGGTCCACGGACTCGGGCGTGTTGATGCCGATGAGGCGGACCTTCTCGTTCCCGTCGAGGACCACCGTGTCCCCGTCCACGACGCGGACGACGGTGCGGAGCACGGCACCGGCGGGTGCGGCCGCGGATTCCGCCCCAGGTGCCGGGAGGGGAGAAGGAGAGGAAGCAGGATCGGCCCTCGCCGGCGTGGCCCACCCGACGATCTTCGCCACCGCCAGCCGCACCCGGTCCGCGGCCGGGTACCTCCCGGTCGGGATCCTGTGGACGAGCCAGATCCCGCCCCCGAAGAGAAGCGCGAGGGCGACGAAGGCGTAGGGCGGACGGCGGCCGGAGGGACCTCGACCCATAGAGGGTCTATCGGCCAATGGGCCCCACGCCTTGGGTCCGGTTTGGCCCCGTCCCGCCGCGGTGGTACTCTCCCGCCATGGAATCCGCGACCCGGGAGGGTCCTGCCGTGGCTCCGCCTCGTGCGAAGGGGAAGGGCGGAACGGGCCCCGCCCCCGCGAGTCCCCCGCCGGCGCCCCAGCCACCGGCGCCCAGGGCGAGGAAGCCGAAGGCCCCGCGCCCCGTCACCGCGGAGGAGATGGCGGGCCAGCAGAGGGAGATCTCGGTCAGCGAGTTCTTCACCAAGAACCGCCACCTGCTGGGCTTCGACAACCCGCGCAAG
>Ga0247727_10015880_pt1 | contig 12259 bp, 6 predicted proteins | sample WisWelCaveWW1625_FD_202498 | JGI IMG/M metagenome (GOLD analysis project Ga0247727, IMG submission 202498) | Biofilm microbial communities from Wishing Well Cave, Virginia, United States - WW16-25 | ecosystem: Environmental > Aquatic > Deep subsurface > Groundwater > Cave microbial mat | place... | reverse complement strand
TCCTCGCGACTTTAGGGGTGTTCGGCATGCCCGGAATGGCCGTTCGCCATGGCCGGAACGGGCGTTCGGCATGCCCGGAATTCGCGTTCGGCATGGACCGGAATCAGCGTTCGCCATCGACCGGAATCAGCGTTCGCCATCGACCGGAATACGCAAAGATCGACGCCCGCGAGAAGTTTGGCTGGACTCCTCTGATGATCGCAGCCGCGGAAGGACACGTGGCGATCGTCTCCGAACTGATCAACTCCGGCGCCGAGGTGAACGCCAAAAACGTCTATGGACGCACCGCGCTGATGTATGCGTCGCTCCACAACCACTTGGGAGTTGCAAGCAAGCTGATCTCTGCCCATGCCGACGTGAACTTGAGGGACCAAGACGGCTTGACGGCGCTCAGCGGCGGCGCAAAGAAGAACGACCACAAGGAGATGATGCGTTTGCTGGTCGAGGCAGGAGCAGACGGGTGAGCTGTGCCTGACCGATGTTCTTGCAGTTGACGGACGCGCTTCCGCCAGGCCCACGGGAGGTTTGCTCTGGGTCCCAGAAGCATAGGGTGTGAGGGATGGTCGACCACGCCGGACTCCAGGGTGAGTCAGTCAGCTTGAGCGCATAGCCTTGGGTGCGATAGGCCCGGACCGGATCGCTTCATGTTGCCCGGCTCCGGAAGGCAATCTGAGGACCGTTGCAATAGCATGGGAAGGCTCCGGCGTGAAGTACTGAGCCAGGAAGATCTCGGCACAGTCGTCGAACACGAAAGGAATCGTCGCAGTCGGTGGGGCGGACGGTGGGTCCGGGGTCGAAGCGCAACCGCAACGTAGCAGTGCTCCCGTTCGGTTCGCAGAAACGACGTAACCCGTGCCGAACGGCCCATCTTCGGGGAACCCGCTCTCGCGCGGTCCAGCCTTTGCACGACCTATGCCATTCCAGATACTTTGGTCCCAGAGCCCCGATCGGAGGCCAACGTCGATGTTGAGGTTGAACGCGTGTCAGGCTGGACGGTGGACGGTGCTGCTCCTGTTCGTGATCCTGCAACGCCCGGCTCGAGCGCAGGAGGAACCGGAGACCACGGCTCGCATTCGCGCCGCGATCGCGCGGTTCGAAGGGAAGAACCACGCGCCGGATGCCCAGGAGGAACTGGCCGGAATTGGGGCGCCGGCGATCCCGTATCTGCTGGAGGCCATGCGTTCGGTCTCCTCCGGATTCGACAATGCGCTTTCGACATTCTCGAAGATGGGGGACACCGCGCACGAGGCGCTTGCGCGGGATGCGCTTCGGGAGCTGTTGGCGATGGCGCGGAACCGGGATCTGCCGGATCCCCCCGGTTGGGGACGCCGATCCAGTTCGCCGCGCGAGCGCATCCTCTACACGTTGACGCTCGAGTCGTGGGATTGGGCCACCGAGCGGATGGTCGGCAGCGTGCTCGAGATCCTTCGTGATGCGTCCGAGCCCGAAGAGATCCGCGAGCTTGCGTTGCGGGTCCTCGACAAGCCGCGCAATCGACCCGATCGCAGTGCGTCGGTGCGCGGACCGCTGGTCGGAGTGCTGGCAGGCATCGTGGAGGATGCCGGAGCCCCGGACAGCTTGCAGCGCAGGGCGGTCGAACGACTCTCCTCGCTCGGAGAAGACGAGCGCGTCGCGGCGCTCGTCCAGCATGGGGACGACTCGGTGCGCGCCGCCGCAGTCGGCGTCACCATGCGCAAGAAGCAGGCGGAACAGAAGGAACCCACCGAGCGGGGCTTTCGCAAGCTGATCGAAGACGATCCCTGCGACCCGAACGTCGCCGAGTATCTGAGAGGTGTGAAGCTGGTGCCCAATCGCGGGACACAGGATGCTTTGACGGAATCGGTCAAGGAGCGCCTGCGCGCCGAGCTGGCCGCGAACCCCACGGCCGCGACCGCGCTGGCGCTCGCAAAGGTGATCCAGGATCAGCTCTCGGGGACCGAGCTGCAGTGGTCCTGGTTCGATTCGAACAGCGGATACTTTCCACCGATGGCACGCGAATGTGCTACGGAGACGAACGTCACGTTTCGCGCCGCGCTCGAACAGGGGTTCGCGCTTTCGCGCACGGGCGACGGGCTGCGCTACTTTCATCGGTCCGGCATGGGACTCGCCAAGCCGTGCCTGATCCAGGGGGACTTCGAGCGGATGAACGAGGTGCTGCGTGAGCTCGGCTTGGATCCGATCGATCCGGCCGATCGACCTTTCCTGCATGCGCCGCCCAAGGACTGGAAGCGCAGTTGGAAGCAGTGCTCTGAGCCGATGCGTTCCGGGAACTGCGCCCTGGAATTGCAGGTGGAATTCGAAGGCAAAGGCATGCCTGGAGTGCAGCTGGTGCTGAAGGAGTGTCCCGCCGGGCCCAGGGGCTTTCACACCTTTGCCATTCGTACCGACACCCTGTTCTACGCACCTCAACCCATCGAGCCCGATCACTCCTATCGAGGCGGTTCGTTCGGATATGAGTCGGAATATGACCGCGACGGCACCCGCTATCTGGTGACGGATTCCTCAGGCAAGGCACGCTTCGAGCGACTGCCGAAGATCTCGTTCCAGCTCGAGATGCTGGTGCCCACGGCCAACCTCGATGTCCCCGCACGTCGTTTCGAACTGTGGATGGAAGAGGCGTCGGGCCAATGGCAACCTCAGTTGTGGGGAACCGCGTCAGCGGACGCACTGCTCTCGAACCTTCGCCTCGAGGAAAGTCAGACACTCCGACTGCCGCGATTCCAGGTCCGCCGTTGCAACGAGTTCCACGTGAAGCCCTGGTCTGCCGTCGATCCCACGTCGTTCACGCTTTCGTGGAAGGCGCCCGAGGGAGTCCCGCAGGACGACCTGTTCTATGAATTGAGCATGGTGTTGATCGCGCCGAGCCTTGTCCAATGGGCCCAGCTCGATTCCTTTCCACGCATTGCTGAGTCCACGACGACGCTGTTTCAACCTTCGGCGGAAATCGGCCGCGAAGGCGTCGTCGGACTGCGTTTGGCACCGGGCAACATCTATTGGTTCGAAGTCCGGACCTTTGTCGGCAAGGACTGGCTCGAGACCACGGCGCCGTTGCCGGTCTACGTTCCATTGCCCGGGCTCCAGCGCCACGCTCCGGACGCGCCCGAGGACTACGTTCCATTCATTGTGACGGAAGGCGGGTGGGTGCCGGAAGAGTACCGCGACGCTCGAGTGCGAGAGCGGCTGGAACGCTGGATCGAGGACCACCCGGACGCTTTCGCGCGCGAGTACGCGCAGGTCTGCCTGGCCTACGTGGAAGCAGTGGCGGGCAACGCCGCAGCGGCAGAGCTTCTGCTCGAATCCCTGATCGCCGACCTCCCGTCCGGCAATCTCGTGCGCTCGACCGCTCAGAGACTGCTCTCCCAGCTAGCACAAGGTTCGCTCCCGGACCGTCTGTGCTTCACGTTGTCTGACTCCTGATTCCCCACTCGCTCAGCCGCCGACGATGTGTGCGTTTCGCTACGCTGGATCCGCCGTCCGGGAATGCCGGGGATCGCGGAAGGAAGTGCTCGCAAGCGGGACGGATCGGAGGGGAGACAGTGTTCGCGCCCGCCGCGAGGGGGCACCGGGGGGTGATCTGGCGGCCGAAGGAGTGCCTGAGCGGTCGAAAGGCGCCTTCGTCGGGGGCCGATTCTGTCACTCTGTTGCGCAAGGCTCAGTAGGCACCAGGATCGGCCGAGCTCGACGGCCTGCGGTTCTGTTCGTGCGATGGGAGTCGCTGGCGGCAGTTCGTCGACGCTGTCTGCAGAGCGACAAGTGCGGCGCGCACCTTCCACGGCTGGCCATCCCCGCCGGCACACCTATCATTACCCACCGACGGAGGGTCCTGACCGACCAGGGCAGTGAACTGGTACGGGTCGACGATCGGCAGCGACGGAGAACGTCCGGATGAAGTCGCGCTGGATGCTGAGCGTGGTCGCCACCGGGCTGGCCGGCGGGTCGCAGGAGGGGGAGGAGCCTCGACCGGCGGACCAGGCCCCGCGCGAACGTGTGGTCAGCGCCGCCGACCGCGAACACTGGTCGTTCCGTCCGTTGCGCGAGGATCCGGTGCCCGAGATTGCGGCCTCCGGGCGCGTGCGCACCCCAGTCGACCGGTTCATCCTCGCCGCTCTCGAACATTCTGGGCTTGGGCTCGCGGACGAAGTCGACGACCGGACCTTGTTGCGGCGCCTGTACTTCGACCTGATCGGGCTGCCGCCGACCCCCGAAGAGATCGATGAATTCCTCGGGTCGCGGTCCGCTGCCGGCGCGCAGGACGCCTATTCGAGCACGGTCGACACATTGCTGGCGCGCAAGGAATGCGGAGAACGCTGGGGCCGGCACTGGCTGGACGTCGCGCGCTATGCGGACAGCGACGGGTACGAGTTCGACGTCGAGCGCCCGCACGCCTGGCCGTACCGCGACTTCGTGATGAACGCGCTGGTCGAGGACATGCCGTACGACCAGTTCCTGCGCTGGCAGCTGGCCGGGGACGAATACCAGCCGGGCAGCACGCTGGCGCGCGCCGCGACCGGCTTCCTGACCTGCGGCCCGACCATCGACAACCAGCAGAACGAGAAGAACCGCTACGACGAGCTCGACGACATGCTGTCGACGATCGGCTCGGCGATGCTGGGGCTGACCTTCGGCTGCGCGCGCTGTCACGACCACAAGTACGACGCGATCCCCAGCCGCGACTATTACCGGATGCTGGCGACGCTGACGACGACGCAGCGTCGCGAACCGTTTTACGCACCTGAAGAAACCGTCGAGGTATTTCATCTCCAGTTGAAGGAGCACGAGCAGCGCTTGGCGGATGCACGCGAAGGACTTGCGGGTTTCCTCGGCGAGCAGAAGCAGGAGCTGCGACGTCGCAAGGTCGAGCTCCTGGCGTTGCCGTCCGCGGACGCGGAGCTGATCAGCCACGAGAGCGACCCGACAACGCCGAGCTGGGCCTACACCACGCGGGATCCCGGTGTTCATTGGATGGAAGAGGACTTCGACACGCAGAGCTGGAAACGAGGTCCGGGCGGCTTCGGGACCGCGGGCACTCCCGGCGCGGTGATCGGCAGCGAATGGAACCAAGACCGGATCTTTTTGCGCCGCGAGTTTGAGTGGAACGAGGGAGCGCCGAGCGATCTGGTGTTCCTGGTGCACCACGACGACGAGGTGGATATCCATCTCAACGGCACGCTGGCCGCGCAGGCCAGCGGACATGTCGTCGAGTACCTGGTCCTCGAGCCGACCGCCGAAGGAATGCAGGCTTTGCGGCCGGGTCGCAACCTGCTCGCCGTCCATTGCCGGCAGGAGTCCGGCGGCCAGTTCATCGACGTGCACCCCTTCCGCCGCAGCCGACTGGAAGGACGCAGCCCGCGCGAGTGTGCGCTCGACAGTCCCTACCTGCGTCTGGTCCGACAGCACGGCGAGGCGCTCAAGGTCGACGACGAGTCGCTGCGCCGGCATCTGACCAACCAGGGACAGGTCGAGTTGCTGGCGCAGTGGAACCGGATGGAAGAGGAGATCCGTGCCGTCGAGGCGGCGCGGCCGCCCGAACCCGAGCGCATGTTGTGCATCGCGGATCAAGGCAAGGAACCGAAGGAATCGTTCTTGCTGTTCCGCGGCGATCCCGGCGCCAAGCAGGACCGGGTGACGGCCGGCTGCCTGCAGGTGTTGTCGGAAAGCGGCGACCTGGGACCCTGGTGGAGAGAGCCGGAAGGCGATGCGCAGTCGACTCAACAGCGACGCGCCTTCGCCGAGTGGTTGACCGACTCGGTGCACGGGGCCGGCGCGCTGGCGGCGCGCGTCGCCGTCAATCGTCTGTGGCGCCACCACTTTGGCTACGGTCTGGTGCGCACTCCGGGAGATTTCGGAACACAAGGGGATCGTCCGTCGCATCCGGAGCTGCTCGATTGGCTGGCGCGCGAGCTGGTGAATTCGAACTGGAGCCTGAAGCACGTCCACCGCTTGATCCTCTTGAGCTCGACCTACCGCCAGGCGAACTGCACGGACTCGCGTGCCCACGCGCTCGATCCGGACCATCGTCTGTGGTGGCGGCGGCCGCCGATGCGATTGGAGGCGGAGATCCTGCGCGACGCGATCCTCGCGGTCAGCGGCTGTCTCCACCGCAAGTTCGGCGGACGCAGCGTGAAGCCGTGGATCCCGGCGGACGCGATCGCGACCGGCTCGACCGAGAAGTGGCCCAAGAACGTGGTCGACGGACCGGAAACCTGGCGGCGCAGCGTTTACGTGCTGACGCGCCGTTCGGTGCGCTTTCCGATGCTGGAGGTGTTCGACGCGCCGGATACGACGCAGAGTTGCACGCTGCGCGTCGACACGGTGACCTCGCCGCAGGCGCTCGCGATGCTGAACAACGAGTTCTTGCGCGAGCAGTCCCGGTATTTCGCCCGGCGCCTGGTGCGCGATTGCGGCGCGGACGGAAGGGCGGCAGCCCCGACCGCGGCGAACGAGAGTCTGGTGCAACGCGGTTATCGGCTTGCGTTGGGGCGCAACCCGCTGCCGAGGGAATCCGATCTGGCGCTCGCCTTCCTCGAACAGGAAGCAGTGCGCCTGGGGGCAGTCGTTGCACCGCAAGTGCAGGGGATTGCCGACCAGAACGACGCAGCGGGCTCGAGGCGTGGGCTGTACTTCGACGCGGAGTCACTGAGGGACGAAGGTTCGCCACCGTACCGGGCCTTGGTGCAGTTCTGCCAGGTGTTGTTCAATCTCAACGAGTTTCTGTACGTCGATTGAAGCGAGTGCCCCGCACGAGCAATCGCGGAGCGGACATGCGCCCGAGACGAACACCGAGAGAGCATCTGCCGATGCCGAACTCTTCGCGCCGCGAGTTCCTGCGAAGAACGGGAGTCAGGTGCAGCGCCTGGTTCGGCGATGCCGGCTGCTCTCATCGCTGGTGTCACTTCGGCGACTGTTTTGCGTCTCTATCTGCCTCTTGGATCAGTTTTTCCAGGGCGACGTCGATGGCCTTCTCGCCGGGGGCGCCGGCCCACTTGTACCGGATCATGCCATTGGGATCGATGATGTAAAACGTCGGTGTGCCGGCGGGCTTCCACTTGTCGGCGATGGCTCCCCGGTCCACAAAGGATCGCCAGTTCAATTTCTCCTTGACCATCACTTCCTTGACTCTGCTGGCATCCTCGCCGTCGATGTTGAGGTGGACCCCAATCAGGGCGAAGGGCTGATCGGCCAGGTTTCTGACGAGCGACCGCTCGTGGGGCCACTGGGCCCGTCAGGTCAGTCACAAGTGATTCCAGAAGTCGAGCAGGACAACCTTGCCGCGGTAGTCGCTCAGATTGAAGCATTTGCCGTCTTGGTCCTCGCCTTCGATGTCAGGCGACACGTTGCCGACGGCCAGGTGGCGGATCTGGAACAGTTCCGCCTCGGCCTTCTCCCCGACCGTACCGCCAGAGCCGAAGTATGTGACGGGGATTCTCACGTCGCCGTATTTTTCGGCGGCCCTGGCGAAGAGCGATTCGGCCTCCTTGGCGACCGCCTCGCGATCCTGCCGCTGCAATTCCTCGAGGTACTCCTTGCCAAACACGTGGTGGTAGCGCTCGGCGAGGTCAGGCAGGTCCTGGTCCTCAAGCACGTCGAGCCGGAGCAGACGGTCGTTAAGGAACTGGGCGAGCGACAGGCAGGCGAGTGCCTGGACCTCCCGGTGCGGGTTCATTTCCAGGACCGCGCGCAGAAACGTCTCGTGGCTTTTGTGGAATCCAAAGAGGATCCGTTGGCAGACCGGACCGAGCTTGTCGCTGCGGACGTGGTCGCGCAGCAAGAGCGCCAGGGCCCTGTTCCCCGGACTGTCTTTGCCGCCGGCCGGAAAGGCGGTCGAGTTCACCCACGTGAGCGTTTGGATCAGCGCCTCGAGCGCGACCGGGTCCTTCGGGTTTTTCTCGGCCAGCTCCAAGAATTTCAGCAGGAGCGTCTCCAGACGCGCCCCGACCTCCTTGCGTTCCTCGACAGTCCTGGCGTTCGACAAGTCTTGGGCCTGCTTCTCCTGCTCCATGAGAAGCGCGTTGTACTGCTCCGCTGAAGTGGCCGGCTTGTCCTGGCCCTCGTCCTCGGCGAGCGCCAGGCCTAGCGCCAGAACGAAGGTTCCCCCCACAATTCGGTGCATGAAAGCGTCTCCCGGTTGAAACATCCTGCCGCACCTCCATGTTCGCTCAGGCCACGCTTCCTGGAGCAACTACGGCGTGGGGTTCCCTGGATCCCTCGGAATCTCCGACATCACCTCGAGCGCTGATCCGATCTTCGGCACGAAGATCGCAATCGATGCGTGGTCTCAAGTCGGGAATCTCGGTGCCCGAGGGCCGCACGCCGATCTTCGACGCGCGGCCCTCGTTCTTTTGGCTGCAGCGATGCGACCCCGTGCTTGCCGGAGGCCGTTTCCAGGTCTGACGTCAGTTGGTCTGTGTGCCGCCGATCGCCACTTCACCGCGCTTGGTGCCGAACGCGATGTGCAGGGTCGCGGACAGATCGGCCTCGCCAGCGATCAGGCCGAGCGTCAGGCGCTTGAGCTCCTTGTCGGCGTCTTCAAGCGTCAGCGGCCAGGTGTGCTTGTCCTTGTCACCGGTCAGGGTGAGCTCCCACGCGAAGGCCTCGGACAGCGTGAACGCCAGCTTGTACTTGCCGGCCATGACCTGCTTGCCGCCGAGCATCATGTCGGCAGGCAGCGTGAGCGAGCCCAGCGGCTGCTTGCCGGCCTGGGCATTGATCGAGTCGCGCATCTGGGTGTTCTTCTCCGCGATCGCCTTGGCCCAGTTGCCTTCACCCCAGCTGATCGCGATGTAACTCAGCTCGATGCTCTGCTTGCCGCCGAACGTGATGGTCGTCGCCACGCTGGGCGCGTTGCGGTTGATGCTGCCCATCTTCTGGGCGAGGGCCGGTGAGCTGAGCAGGACGATTCCGACGAGGGCGCGAAACAGTTTTCTCATGGTTCATTCCTTTTCTGGATGGCGGCGGGTCAGGGTCATGCTTTCTGGATTCGAGTTCCAGCCCCCGGTCTCGGCGCCGGTCGTTTCCGGGGCGAGAAGAGTAACGCGGCGCCCTCCCCGCTCCAGGCCCACCCGAAGCCGTCCGTGGCGAGTCGTGCCCGTGACCGGCGTCCCACTGGCAGCGAAACCCGCTCTCTGGCGCCCCCTCGGTGGCGGCGCACACCTCGTGGTGTATCACGGAGTCCTCGCCTCCGCGGCCGCGATCCGACGCGACATCGTGCCGCACCCGCAAGGCCGAATCGGCGTTCCCGCAACTACTCGTGGGCAGAGCTGATGAAGCGCGTCCCGGATCCTGCGCTGCCTTGACCTCCTCCACTCCTCCCCCGCTCACGGTCCACCCGAAGCAGCGCAGACCCGGACCTTGACGAACGCGATTTCAAGGGCAAAGTTTTGAGGCTCATCTGACTTTCGTGTGGGTCCCCCGGGCAGATTATCTGGTCCGTGCTTCGGAATCGTCGACGCCAAGAGTGGAGGGCATGCCGATGCAGTACGCGCGCCGCCAACCCTTCCGCTTGCCCCTGATGGCCGCGATCGGAGTGGCTTTCGGGATTCAGATTCAGGCCTCGCTCCGTCCGCAAGATTTCATCGCCCGATTCGACGGCGAACGGCCCGGGGACCAGTTCGGGTCGAACCTCGCGAAGGGGGACGACATCGACGGGGACGGCGAGCTCGACTTGATTGTGGGCTACTCGGCCATGAACCAGGTGAGAGTGTATTCAATCCGAAGCGGACAACTGCTTTGGCAATGGACCGGCGAAGCCGCGGGTGATGCCTTTGGCGAAGGCGTCGACGGCGCAGGTGATGTCGATAAGGACGGCTGCCCAGACGTGCTTGTCGGAGCGCCAAACGCAATCTGGAACGGCGAGCGTGGAGGTCGCTCCTATGTGTATTCAGGACGCACCGGCGCTCTCCTGTTCTCGTTCGGCGGAGAGGACTCGATTGACTACTTCGGTCAGGAGGTTGCCGGCATCGGCGACGCCAACGCGGACACTTATCCCGATCACGCCGTCGGCGCACCCCATGCAGACGCAAACAGGACCTTTGGCGGAACCGTCTATGTCTACTCGGGCGCCGATGGCAGCCTACTTTTCCGCAAGGACGCCACGGCGAATTCCGCACTGCTGGGCGATGCCCTGGCCGGTGTCGGCGATCTCGACTCGGACGGTTGCTCGGACCTCCTCGTTGGAGCGCCCGGCTTTGCGTCCCACCACGGCATTGCATCCGTCTTTTCCGGAAGAACCGGCGATCAGCTCCTGCAGTTGACACATTCTGCTGGCGGGAGTTTCGGCTCGTCGGTCGACAGCGCCGGAGATCTCGACCACGACGGAATCCCCGACTTGTTGGTCGGAGCACCGCTGGCGAAGTCCGGTGTGGACCGGTCGGGCATGGCTCACATCTTCTCCGGCAGGGATGCCTCTCTCCTGCACACCTTCGCCGGGGACGAGGTCGCATCAGCATTCTTTGGCAGTCAAGTCGCACATCTTGCGGATGTGGACGCCGATGGATTCCCCGATTGGATCATCTCCGATCCGAATGCCCTCCATGGAAACATCGGAGTCGCGGGACGCGTCTTTGTCTACTCGGGGCGGCAGCGGGAGCTGCTGTACGAATTCTTCGGCTTGCGGGAAGGCGATCAGTTCGGCTCGTCCGTCGGCGGCATGGGCGACGTCGACCAGGACGGCTTCCCGGATCTCGCGTTCGGTGCGCGCAATCCCTACCTCGAGCCCGGCGCTGTCTCCGTGTATTCGGCGACGCCTCGTCCGAAGATCTTCAAGGTCACTCCGGCACGTGGTCACTATCTGTCGCAGGCAAGGGTCGAGATCGTCGGCCTTCACTTCACGCGCGGTGACAATCTCGAAGTGCGAATCGGTGATCAGTCCGCGACAAACATCCAGGTGCTCGACGATGAAACACTCCGCTGCGATGTCGCGCCCGATTCACCGGGTCCGAAGGACGTGATCGTGCTGAGCAGCCTCGGCTCCAACGCATCGCCGAACGGATTCACTCACTCTCCCGCAATCGTGGTGGACGCCGTCGCCTCCCTCGGTGAAGAGATCAACCTCAAGTATCTGTGCGAATCTGGCGACGGCCTGCTGGCGATCGCAGGCATTCCTCCACCGGTTTCGATTTCGACGCCGCCGTTCGACGGCAATCTCTGCGTCGTTCCTTTTTACATCTACTTCTTCCTGCCGTTCTGGCCCGCCACGGAGCTGGAGCTTGAGCTCCATGTCCCGGATGATCCGGCACTCCGCGGAATCGCGATCTTGTTCCAGGCGCTGATCGGACCGGAGCTTCAGGGGCCGGACAAGAAAGCAACCTGGACCAATTGCGCGCTCGTCTCCATCGAATGAAACACAGGATCGATCATCATGCGGCACGGAAGCCTTCTCTCCGTCATCGCTGCAAGAACACTCTTTCCTCTGCTCTGCACTGGCCTCGGCGCAGGGAGCGGCAGCGCGCAGGATCTCATGTGGGACTGGAGCGGCACTGTCACGGATGACACGTTCGGAACTTCGGTGGCCGCCTTGCTCGATGTGGACGGAGACGGCTTCTCTGACATCGCCGTCGGTGCTCCATACAACAACGACGGCGGCTATGACGCGGGCGCCGTCTTTCTCTATTCGGGACGGTCTGGCGATCTCGTTCGTGAGTGGATCGCGGAGGATTACTTTGATTTCTTCGGTACTGCGGTCGCAAGCTGCGGTGACGTGAACCGCGATGGGCTGGACGATGTCATCATCGGCGCACCCTACAACGAGTCCGGCGGATATCGATCCGGTTGCATCTACGTCTACTCCGGCGGCGACGGGGCTCTGCTGTTCCGAGTTCCAGGCGACAGGTCCGGCATCGAGTACGGAAGGAGCGTCTCCGGTGCCGGGGACGTGAACGCGGACGGCCACGCAGATTTTGTGTTCGGCTCCGGTGTCTACAGCGACGGACTGGTCGGCCGCGGCATCTTCCATGTGTACAGCGGCAGCGACGGAGCCTTGATCCATACCATCACTGGAAACGAAGCGAATCAGTACCTCGGTGATGCGGTCGCGTGCGCGGGCGATGTCGATCTCGATGGATATGACGATGTGCTGGTCGGAGCGCCATGGTACAGCGCCAGAAATCTGTACCAGGGTGGCGGCTACTGGTTGTTCTCAGGACGAACTGGACAGACGCTCCATGCTCATCTCGGAGGATTCTCGAACGGGCATTTTGGAAGGTCGGTTTCCAGGCTCGGCGACCTGAACGGAGATCTGTATCCCGAGTATCTGATTGGCGCC
>Ga0247727_10015879_pt1 | contig 12261 bp, 10 predicted proteins | sample WisWelCaveWW1625_FD_202498 | JGI IMG/M metagenome (GOLD analysis project Ga0247727, IMG submission 202498) | Biofilm microbial communities from Wishing Well Cave, Virginia, United States - WW16-25 | ecosystem: Environmental > Aquatic > Deep subsurface > Groundwater > Cave microbial mat | place... | reverse complement strand
AAAGCCGCCAGGACGGCGATGCCTCTCGAAAAGAAGCGGTCCGCCAATTTCGCGAGAACAGCGACCGTCGCCGTCCCAAACGCCGCCCCCAATAGAAACCGCCCGATCAGGTAAAAACTCGACGGGTCTTTCAAAAATAGAAGCGCAAAATCTGTTTTATCGTGAAAATATCCAACCAATTTGCCGGCAGCGAAATAAAACGCATAGCTTAAAAAAAGAAAATAGGCGGTAAAAGGCGGGATCACAAAAAAATGGGTGTTCCACCCCCCGGCGCCGATCGCCAGGGCATGATTCACAATAATAGGCTCATCCTGGTGGTAAAGGTGCGGCAGGCCGTAAGAAAGGCCCGCCATCCGCAAACCAAAGGCGAGGATGAAGATAATCCAAAACGATCTTTTTGCGTGCATAGATCTTTTGGATTATACTGGAAAACATGAACCGATTCCACAACCCAGCGAGGGGCATTGCGCTCATGCTGGCGGCCAGCTTCTGCTTCGCCGTGATGGCCGCCGCCGCCAAATCCATTTCGCCGTCCCTCTCGGCCGCGCAGATTGTCTTTGTGAGAAGCCTGGCGGGGTCCCTTGTGCTGGCGCTTCTTATGATAAAAACGAAGGTTTCTTTCATCGGCCGCGAGCCAAAGATTCTCGCGGCCCGGGGCGTCGTGGGTTTTACGGCGCTCATTCTCTACTTTTGGACGATTTCGAAAATTGATCTGGGAACCGCCGTGATGCTCAACTACACCGCTCCCATTTTCGCGGTCATCGCAGCAACCCTTCTTTTTAAGGAGAAAACGGCCCTCGCGACAAAGCTCGCGATCTGCGCCTCATTCATCGGTGTTTATTTTTTAATCACTCCCCAGCTCGCCTTGAAGCCCCTCCCTCTCGCCGCGGGCCTTCTTTCGGGGCTCCTGGCCGGCATCGTCCATGTTCTCATCCGTTACAGTCATGAGGAAGAAGCGCCGCTCACGATCATCTTCTATTTTACCTTCGTTTCAACGATCGCCTCGGGACTGCTGCTCCTAAAAACGGGTTTTGTCATGCCTGAGCCGCGGGACTGGATGGGACTTTTTGCGGTGACGGCCTTCGCGCTTCTGGGCCAGCTGGGATTGACCCACTCCCTCCGAAGCGCCGCCGTTTCCGTTGTTTCCCCTTTCGGCTATCTTACTCCTGTCATCGGCGCGTTCTTAGGCTGGTGGATTTGGCGGGAGGCGCTTTCGCCTTTAAGTCTGTTAGGCAGCGCCCTTATCGTCCTCTGCGGTATCTTGATGTACCGACACCTCACCCGGCAGGAATCAATGCTTCCTTAAATCGTAAACAAAAATTGAATGCCCGATCACTTTGGAGGGTGGAATATCTTTTGTCCAGCGCACCGCATCCATCCGGTGGACGGAGATCGCGTAAAGCGCGTCCGCGGGTTTTTCGTATTCCTCGTCTGACAGTTTTCGCCGGGGGATTCCATAATAGTCCGGGCTTGCCGGCCACGGGTAAAAAAGCGCCACCTCGGGGTTCCCCTGCTCTTTCACCCATTTGGCAAGCCCCTTCAAGTCCTGCCCCCAGTCGAGATTGGAATCTCTCAAGAACTTGTAGCCGTTCTTTGGGCCACCGACGAGCTCGTTGAAATAAGCCAGATAATGGGGAAATATATAAAAAGCCTCCGCCATGTGCCACACAAGAAGGCCGCAAACGAGGGCCTTGAGATAAACTTTGTTCCTCTGCCACAAATAAACGATCAGGCCGCCGCCGAGAATAAAAAGCAACGGGTAAATCGGCAAAAAATACCGGATACCGGCCTGCGCCTTGTCTCCTAAAGTGGCCAAGAAGAAAAAAACCACAGGAACGACTAACACCGCCATCGAAATCCGGCTGAGGGCGAGCTTCCTTATAAAAAGAAACGAAAGCAAGGCAATCAGGACAAACGGAAGGGTATTTTTTACGGCAAACGCCACAAAGTAGTAGTACCACCAACCCTCCCGCGACCATTGCCCCATCAAAAAGGCGTTGGTCCCTTGAGCGCGGGTATGGCTCATGCTGACGAGCGCGGAAGAAAAAGTGGAGAGCGGCACAGGGACATTCCTGGCAAACCAAACCAAGGGTTCGCCCCCTATCCGGCGGTAAACCGCCTCTTTTTTAACAGGATCGGGAGTATTTTTAAGCAGGGGCTTCAGCTCAAAAAAATAACCGGCCCAGACTGTAAAAAGCATTACACAAAGAAAACCCGCTATTCTCGCCGGAGGGATGCTTTTTGCCTTGCCGGAAAGAAGTCCGCTGATAAGAAGGCTTGGAAGCAATAAGATCGCGCTAAACTTCGATAAAAAAGCAAGGCCGGCCAGCACCCCTGTCATGCCAAGTCTCTTAAAGCTGGGTGTCAAGAGATAAGCCCAAAAACTAAAGAGTGTGAGAAAAAAGAAAAATGCCACCGCCAAATCGGCTGTCGCAAGCCCGGAGTGAGCGATGATATCCGGGCAAAACGCGTAAAGAAAAAGAGCGGCGAGGCCCGCCCAGTCTCCAAAAAGCTTTCGCCCCCACCAGAAGACAAAGAAACCGAATAGCACCGACAAAATGACGATGGGGACACGCGCCCAAAAAATAAGCCGGTCGGCATCTTTATTGTAAACGTAAAAAAACTGCTGGGCGAACTCCGGGCTGTTGCCCGCTTCCCAGGAGGGATGGTCCAGCGGCGCTTTGGCCTTTAAAAAAAGAAGCGGCAGGCCCGCGAGCATCCGCGGCAAAGGAGGCGAGGCCGGGTTCATCCTGAAATCTTTCGTCACAAGGTACGAATAGCCGCTTGCCACATGATGGGCCAACTCATCCGCCGTGGGAGATTTTGTCCGCATCGAACAAATGGCCTGGCCGGCCAGCAAGACCAGCAAAAACCCGGCGACCGAATAAACAAACCTTTCCTTAAGGTTCTTTTTCAATGGTTTGCCTTACTTAAAAAGACTTTTCATTTCTTCGAGCTTGGCGTGAAAAACCGGCAGGACCGGGCAGGAGGGGTAACGTTTTTTGATCACATCGTAGATGTTTTTGTAATTCAAATATTTCGGGCGGATTTTTCCGCTGAACGCTTTGAAAAACTCAGGTCCCGAAGATTTGTACCCCACGAGCAGCGAAGCGACGTTATCGGCCTTATCCGCGCAGGAAACGCAAAGCGCGGGGCGCGACGCTTTCTTTAATCCGGCGAGATAGTTTTTCTTCCGCGCTTTCCAAGGGGCCGTCTTGTCTTTGTCGGTTATTTCACACACGATTTTGGCGACCCTCTTTCCGGCCTCTCTCGTGATCTCCTCCACCTCACACCCGGTGTCTTCCAGGGTGTCATGCAAAAGAGCCGCCGCGACAATCTCTTTGCCGCAGCCCGCCTCTTTCAGCATCCGCGCGACGGAAACCGGGTGAACAATATAAGGAAGGCCGCCTTTCCGCTCCTGCCCCCGGTGGTGATAAGCAGCCAGGTGAAACGCCTTGGTCAGCGCCGGATCGCGCGGAAAGGGATTCTGGGGCAGTAAAAGCTCCCGTGAATTCAGGAAATGCAGGATTTTCTTCACGCACTCCTCCATGTCCATCCGGTCCGTGTGAACGGTCACCTCCGGGCTCAAAGGCTTCTCATAAGGATCCGACACGCCCGTAAATTCAGTGATCTTGCCCTGCCGGGCCAGTTTGTACATGCCCTTTACGTCTCTTTTTTCGCATACCTCGAGAGGGCAATTTACAAACACCTCCACAAAGGAACCTATCTGCTTGCGGGCGCTGTCGCGCATCTCGCGGTACGGGGAGACAAAAGACACCAGCGTCGCGACGCCGTTCTTTGTGAGGAGGCTCGCCACGAACGCCGCCCGTTCAAGATTGATCTTCCGGTGATCTTTGGAAAATCCAAGATCGCTCGACAAATTTTTACGGATCACATCGCCGTCCAAGTGCTCCACCTGGTGTCCCAGCTCCGAAAGACGCCGGCTCACCTGATCGGCCAGCGTCGTTTTGCCCGAACACGGAAGCCCCGTGAACCATAACGCAAATCCTTTATTTTTAATGACTGCCATCTAACGTCCTTTCACATGTCATCCCGCAAGAGGCCCCGTGTCATCCCCGCAATCTTTTGGCGGGGATCAAGCTAACCCGTCATCCTGAGGCGCGAAGCGCCGAAGGATCTGCTTTTAGATTCTTCGCTGCGCTTAGAATGACGAATGGGTGGATTCCCGCTTTCGCGGGAATGACATTAACGGTCGGCGCCAGCAGAGTTTGACGAGGGCAAAATAACCCGCGATCGTCCGCAGGGACCTGTTTTTACTTTTGCCCGGCTTTAAGCCGTAATTCAAAATAAAGGGGGATTCCGTTATCCGGCATCCCAGCATTCTCATTTTTATAAGCACTTCGGGCATCGCAACGAAACCCATGTGCGGAAGCTCAATGAACTTGTTCCCAAAAACTTGAAAGGCCTTTTTAAGCGCCGAAGCCTTATAAACCCTGTAACCACAGCTGTAGTCCCTGACGCCTTTCATCGGAAAAAATAGTTTGAGAAAAAATCCGGCGCCGCGGCTTGTGATTTTTTTGGGCCACGGCAGTCCTTCTTCGCCCCCGCCCGGCTCATACCGGGATAAAACCACCACATCGTAGCCCGCTTCCGCCTTTTTAAGTGCGGAAGGCAAATATTTAGGGTCGTGCGTGTCATCGCAGTCTAAAGTGACAATCAGTTCATCCGCCGCGCTTTTTTTCGCCAGATATTCAAAACCGTCAATCAGCGTCTGCCCAAGCCCCTGATTAACCGGATGCCTCAAAAGTGTCAACGGATAGGTCTTTGCCAGATTTTCGGCCGTCTCGGCGGTCTTGTCGCTACTGCCATCGTCCAGCACAACAATATTATAAGGCCGGTTCTCTTTTTTCAACACCCTGTCGAATTTCTCAACGACACGGGGAAGCGCCACCTCCTCATTGTAAGCGGGCAAAAAAATGTAAATCACGCTCACTTCTCCTAATAATTACACCGTCTGGATCAAAGTTTTTTCAAATACTCCATGCCTTTTTTAGTGAGGCGGTATTTTTGCAAACGGCTGTTGGGTCTGCTCGGAATCGTATACTCGATCAATTTTTCTTTCAATGCCGGATGCAAATAGTTGGTTCTAAATGTAGGGCGGTGCTTGATTTTAAGATTAGCACGTAAGTCACCAGCTTTTTTCTCCCCCTGCCGAAGAGCCTCTAGTAGACGAATAACTGGATCGACCGACTGGGTCGGTGACTGGGTCGGTGACTGGGTCGATAAGTCCAATTGTCGTTTACCACCTACGGCGTCAAAAGCGCGGCCAGGCTTTCGATAAACCGTGGCCACAAACCCATCTGTCAGACTGAATTCCGGCTCGACCAAGCCTGCCATTTTGCAATCGTGAATCATATCTCTCGTGCCAGTGCCCATCCGCTCGATGTACTTGGCGAGGTAGAGTGATTCGGCGATAAGGGGATTAGCGGGAACCGAGCTATGCGGTTGCCTGAGTTTTGCCAGCGTCAGCGTCGGAGGCAGTGTTCCAGGATTCCATACTTCTAAGCGGTCTTGAAACAACATGACCTGAATGCTTCCGTTACTCGTGTAGTCCCGGTGCGCGATCGCGTTGACGATGGCTTCCCGGATAACGTCCGGAGGTATTTCATACGCGACGGGCGCCTGCACGCTTTTGGCCCGGGTGCCGACCGCAAGATCGATTTTTGACAAGACAAAGTTAAGCGCCTGATCCGTCAATTCAAACGCGGTACCTTTGTAGACCTGATAAAACGGAATGGGTTTGCCGACTTCCTTTCCGTGAAAATGCGCGCATTTAACTTCGGATGAAATCAAAAAACGTTGAGGGTGCTTGCCAAAGAGAAGGATGGCAGCATTGGTCGGCTTGCCATCTTTTAGAAGGTTCAGATGTTCAAGGATTTCTTTTATGGGCGAACTCTCCCTTAAGGGGAATCCCCGTTCAGCCAGTGCTATCCTGACAAACGCCCTTATCTTTTCGGCAGAAAGATCGCCAATAACGGCGTCCCGGCATACGGCCGCATCAAAAGGGCCCGATCTCAAGAGATCCTTGGTCGCCAAATAATCGACCAAGCTGGCGTATACCGACGATATCAACTCGGCCGTAGAGGAGAAGCGGCGGCGAATAACCTGTTTGGCCACGTCTTTTATCAGCATCAGTATCTTGGGATGCCGTTCTGAATCCTTGTTTCCTCTTATGAAAACAAGGCGGGGTTTGTGTAGTTTTGTCGCGGTGAGAAATTCTTCGTGCGTGGACGAAATATTCTTCTTATTGATGGATCCGTATTGGTTGCCGAACAGCCCGATATAGATATCGCTTTTTACAACCTGCTCGATATAGGCCTTGTTGGGATGGCGCTCGCTCGCGGGCAGATCCTCAAAAACAAAAACATCGAAGAATCGGTTCAGGAGAGCATCGTTGTGGATATACTCCTTGAGCGACTTTCTTTCGGCTTTGAATTCACTTTGGACACTACTGATAAATATTTTCTGTTTCATCGGAATGATCTACCACGCTTTCCAAAAAACTTATGAATGTTTGAAATCGCGTAGGCTTTTTGCTGCTGGGTCAATTCAGGATACATCGGCAGAGATAAAATTTGGGTAGTTACTTTTTCTGTGTTTGGCAAATCACCTTTTTTATAGCCCAAATCCTTAAAACAAGGCTGCAGATGCAGAGGGATCGGATAATAAACAGCCGCGCCGACCTCTTTCTTGGTCAAAAAATCCAAAAGGGCGTCTCTGGATTCCATCAAAAGCGTGTAAAGATGATAAACGTGTTCCCGGCCTTTCGGAACAAGCGGCGTCCGCACGGGCAAATCACGAAACGCCGCGTCATAATCCGCCGCGTGACCTTTTCTTTGGGCGTTCCACTTGTCCGCGTATTTTAATTTTACCAAAAGCACCGCAGCCTGTATCTCATCCAGCCGGCTATTGGTGCTCACGATCTCGTGCTGGTATTTCATCACTTTGGCGCCGTTATTCCGCAGTAACCTCAATTTTTCGGCGAACGCGTCCGAGGAAGTGGTGACCATCCCCCCATCTCCCGCCGCCCCGAGGTTTTTCGTCGGGTAAAAAGAAAAACACCCCGCGTCCCCCATCGAGCCCGCCCCCTTCCCATCATATCGGGCGCCAAACGATTGGGCGCAATCCTCGATGACAGGCAGAGAGCGCTTTCTGGCGGCGTCTAAAATAGGCTTCATGTCCGCGCATAGGCCGTAAATATGAACGGGAATGATCGCCTTGGTATGCTCGGAAACTTTCTTCTCGATCTCTTTCGGGTCTATCGTAAACGTCAGAGAATCAATATCGGCGAAAACGGGCTTGGCACCCAGCCGCGCGACCGCACCCGCCGTCGCGTAATACGTAAAAGCCGAGGTGATCACTTCGTCTCCGGCGCCCACGCCCGCGGCCCACAAACTAAGGTAAAGCGCGTCGGAGCCGGAGGCTACCCCCACGGCAAACTTTGTCCCGATTTTCTGCGCAACGTTCGCTTCAAGCTCACGGACACTATTTCCTAAAATAAATTGGTGTGAATCAAGAACGCGGTCCACCGCCATGCGCACTTGGCTTTTCACCTCATCATACTGCTTAGTTAAGTCAATAAAAGGGACTTTCATCGATGGTTCTCGTTCCTTTTACGTAGTGGCCTCGTTCGGGATCGCTTTGGATCTTGTTGATTTCCTGCATCAAGCAATCTTCGCTCCCGATTCAACTCTCTGACAAGCTCTTCTTCTGTAGGCAAATATAGTTTGTACCGTGAGGCGAATATTTGCCTATTGTCTTTTGAAAGGGTATATCGGACAACGGCTTCTTTTTTATCTTCGCACAAAACAAGTCCGACTGTCGGATTGTCGTCCGATTGTTTCACTTCACGGTCATAATAATGAACGTACATCTGCATTTGGCCGATATCTTGATGGACAAGTTTACCTATCTTAAGATCGATAATCACGTAGCATTTCAAAATTGTGTTGTAGAAGACAAGATCAATGTAGAAATGGTCGCCATCCAACGAGATTCGCTTCTGCCTGGCCACGAAGGTAAAACCTTTGCCAAGCTCGAGCAGGAATTTCGATAAATTATCAATAAGCGCTTGTTCCAGATTGCTTTCATAAAGCTTGGATTGTGGGGATAAGCCGGTAAATTCCAAGACGTACGGATCTTTGATCATGTCATCATAGGTCTCAAGTTCCTGGCCTTTTTGTGCCAACTTCATGAGGCCTTTTTTGTCCTTGCTCAAAGCCAACCGCTCAAAAAGAAGAGAGCCCCTTTGACGCTCCAGTTCCCGAGCTGACCAGTTATTTTTAACACATTCAACTTCATAGAATGAACGTACCTTGGGTTTATCTACTCGCATCAGAATACGGTAATGCGTCCAACTTAATTCGTGACGCAGTGCGTCACATTTTGGGTAGACAAGATAGAAGTGCCGAATATTACGTAAGTTTGATTCGTCAAATCCTTTGCCAAAATCAGCCGTTAACCTTTCAGAAAGCTTCTTCAGAATTGCTTTGCCATACCCAGCCCGAGATTTTCCCCTCTGCTCTTCTTCCACAATCTCGCGTCCTATGTGCCAATACGCAACGACCATCTCGGTGTGGATGGCACGCGCAATATTCCCTCTTGCATTTTCAATAATTTTACGTATACGGTCATAGACTCCGCGTGATTGACCGTGTTGAACGATTGCCCTCATTTCAATCCCTCAATAATTCCTACTTATAGGTTACGCCGAATCTATCACCTCTAGACGACAATGCAGGGTCTTCTGAATAAATTTTAACAACTTCATAATTGGTATTGCGTTGAACGGGGATCTTTCCCGCTTCTTGGATAAGGCGAATAGCCTCGTCTTTGGTAACGCCGGAATAAAGCTTGTCACTTTTAGTGGCGCTGACGACATTTTCTTCCATGAGAATACCGCCAAAATCGTCCGCGCCAAACGAAAGCGCCAGCTGGGAGAGCTTGGGGCCTTCGGTTACCCAACCCGCCTGGAGATGTTGAATGTTGTCCAGCATAATGCGAGCGAGGGCGATCATCCTTAAATACTCGCTTCCCGTGCGCCGCGGCATGGGGTACTCCGTGGACTCGGACTCATAGCTCCACGGGATAAAAGCGCGAAACCCACGCGTTTCGTCCTGGAGCGTGCGGTAGCCGTCAAAATGCATCATCCGCTCTTCAATCGTTTCGCCCAGACCATACACCATGGTACTAGTACTCTTAAACCCCACTTCATGCGCCGTGCGATGCACCGTGAAATACTCGGCGACCTTTGTCTTCAGGGGGCTTACCATCTGCCGCACGCGATCGACTAAAATCTCGGCGCCGCCTCCCGGCAGGCTGTTTAACCCCGCCGCCTTAAGCCTCGTCAAAACTTCACGAATGGAAAGCCGGGAAACCTTCGCGATATGCACCACCTCTGACGCGGAAAACGAGTGAATGTGAACCTGCGGAAATCTCGCTTTTACCGCGCGGACCAGATCCTCATAATATTCGATACCGAGCTCCGGATTGTGCCCACCCTGCATCAGGACCTGCGTGCCGCCGATTGCCACAAGCTCCTCAATTTTATTAAAAATTTCCTCATTGGTGCGCACATAACCTTCTTTGGCATCGCCCGGCAGGCGGTAAAACGCGCAAAACTTGCAGAGGGTATAGCAATAATTGGTGTAATTGATATTACGGTCAACGATAAAAGTCGCCTGCTGCCCGGCACGCGGATTCTTTCTGATATTAAGCTCGTTGGCCGCCGCCCCCAGCTCAAACAAATCCGCCTCTTCGTAAAGCCGGACGCCTTCTTCGAGAGAAACGCGCCTTCCCTCCAGAGCCTTGTCTAGAATAGCCTCAACTTGCAACATGCCTCCTTCTGTTATCCCCGCATGCTTTTAGCGGGAATCAAGCTTGATCCCCGCTTTCGCGGGGATGACATTAAGTATTTTATATCAATCTCCTCAAGCTCACTCACCGGGCTAAGCAAACCACACTGAACTGCATAGTCAAAATAAAGCCGCATACCCTTTCTCAAATTTTCATCAAAATTGTAGGACAGCCGCGAGAAATAGGATTGCAAAGCGGTATTTGATAATCCTGTCTTCCCCCCCGCCGCCTTTAAAATTTCATCCAGATGCCGAAGGCCCCACCGCTTTGATTCCAAAAGCGCCCGGTGGATTTGAAATACCTCTTCCGCGTGAGCGCTAAAATAATCCCGCCTTACGACCCACACCGCGAAAACGATGGGAAGGCCCGTCCACGCGCGCCATTCTTCCGCCAGATCGATCGCTTGATACCCCTCATTTTTTAACGGCTCCCTTGCCGCGAGAGCCTCATCGCCTATGAGAAGAAATGCGTCCGTTCCCTCCTTCGCTATGGCAGGTTTAAAGCCATACCGCATCCGGCATAAAATCTCTAAAAGGGCAGGCGTCGTGCGTCCTTTTTCCGTAACCGCTATTTTTTTTCCGGCGAGATCTTTTAATGGGTGCCGGCTAAAAAGCAGAACACTTTCCACGCCGCTCTCCGAACTGATCGACAAATCCGGCAGGATAAGAAACTCGCGCTGGTTCTCCGCGTAAAAAAATGCGGACACAGGGCTCACCTCAAGCTCTTTTTTTAAAATTTTTTTATTGAGAAACGCGGGCGGTCCGGAAACTACCTCAGCATTCACAGGCACCGCGCCGCTCAAGATCCCAAGATCCACAGGAAGGGAATTGATAAACTCGATGGACCCCAGCCGCATCATGCCACCAAGCACTCTTTTTGGATGGGGGTGTAAGTGCTGTTTATCTCGACAGGCTCCAAACGGCAGGCCTTGATAAGACCGACCAGCTCGCCGTGCGTGAAACCTTTGGATTGGGATCCCGCGGCCTTCGCGATCGTTTCGTCAAAATTGGTGCCGCCCAGATCGTCGACGCCGCATTCCACCGCCACATGGATGAACTTTTCATCCACATAATTCCAAAGCTGGCGGATATGTGGAAAATTATCGAGCATCAAGCGCGCCGTCGCCAGGACCTGCAGGTCTGTCACGCCGGTGGTGCGGGGAATATGGGAAAGCTCGGTATGGTCCGGCTGGAATGCGAGCGGCACAAACGCGAGGAACCCGCCGCTCTCATCCTGGGTTTTCCGGAGCCTCAGCATGTGATCCACACGCTCTTCCGGCGTCTCCACATGCCCGTAGAGCATTGTGGCGTTTGACCGGAGGCCGGCCGCGTGAACAAGCTTGTGAATGTCCAGCCATCTTGTCGCGCTGATTTTTGGGGCGCAGATAAGGGCCCTTGCTCTTTCTGAAAAAATCTCGGCCCCTCCCCCCGGCACCCCGCCAAGCCCCGCGTCTTTCAGGCGCGCGATCACTTCCTCCACAGGAATCTTCTCGAGCCTCGCGTAAAAATCAAGCTCCACCGCCGTAAAGGCCTGGATTAAAACACCGGGGCAGGATTTCCGGATGCGGCACAGCATCTCCTCATAATAAGAAAGCTTCAGTTCCGGATCGAGTCCTCCGACAATATGGACTTCCCACACACCATGGCTCGCCGCGACTTTCACGCGCCGCTCAATCTCATCAACCGTCAAGGAATAGGCGTCCGCGTCCTTTTTGGTCTTCGCGAACGCGCAAAACTTACAAGTCAAAACGCAGATATTGGTGTGATTGACGTTGATGCTGTGAGTAAAATGCGCTTTATTTCCGTGCAAACGCCGCTTCACAAAATTAGCCATTGCGGCGAGCTCCACAACATTGGCGCTCTTTATGAGGCGGTTGCCGTCTTCTTCGGAGAGACGGATACCGGCTTTGACTTTGTCGAAGATGTCTTTGAATTCGCGAATTAATTCCATGTCACCCTTTTTCGCGCCAACGCTTGAAAAGATTGTGCTCGATTTTCAAAAGGTCCAGCACCCGCCCGACCGTAAAATCCACCATCTCCTCCACCGTCTTCGGCCTGTGATAAAACGCGGTGGTTGCCGGCACGATGTGTACGCCAATCTCCGAAAGATACAAAAGATTCTTCAGGTGAATCGGGCTTAACGGGCTTTCCCGCGGCACGAGAACCAGCGGCCGCTTCTCTTTAATGGAGACGCTTGCCGTCCGATGGATTAAATTCATCGTAACACCGTTGGCGATCGCCCCAACGGTGGACATACTGCAGGGCGCCACCACCATCGCGTCGATTTTGGCCGAACCGCTTGAAATCTTGTCCGCAAAGTCATCGGCCGGCGCCACAAAAAGCCTCTTAGGACGGCCGTAATGTTTTAAAAAATTCTTCCGGATTT
>Ga0247727_10015878_pt1 | contig 12262 bp, 11 predicted proteins | sample WisWelCaveWW1625_FD_202498 | JGI IMG/M metagenome (GOLD analysis project Ga0247727, IMG submission 202498) | Biofilm microbial communities from Wishing Well Cave, Virginia, United States - WW16-25 | ecosystem: Environmental > Aquatic > Deep subsurface > Groundwater > Cave microbial mat | place... | reverse complement strand
GGCATTGCCAAGAGCCGCATTGCCTTTACGGCGCAATCGGCTGGCAGCAAAGAAATTTACATCATGGACTACGACGGCGCCAATCAAGATCCATTGACGAATCTGCGCACGCTGAATCTGACCCCGGCCTGGTCCGCTGAAGGCCGCGAGCTTGTCTTTACCTCTTATTTGCGCTCAAATCCCGATCTTTATATCTTGGATTTAATGTCGCGTAAGCTCGAGCCGATTATCAGGGGCAACAGTCTGAACTCGGCGCCAGCATACTCCCCAGATGGAAAAAGGATAGCCTTTGTTTCGACCAAAGACGGCAATGCCGAAATTTATATGATGGACAGGAGCGGCAAAAACATTCGGCGGTTGACCCAACATCCGGCCATCGACTCGTCACCCAGTTGGTCGCCAAACGGTCAGGAGCTGATCTTCACCTCCGACCGATTGGGGAACCCACAAGTCTTTATCATGGACGTCGAAGGCAGCAACGTCAGGCGGCTGCCCATCGAGGGGGATTATCACGACTCTCCGGCATGGTCACCTCGTGGCGACAAAATTGCCTTCGTCTCGCGCTTGGACAGAGGCTTTGACATTTTCACGTTCGATATCACCACCGAGACGACCACCCGGCTTACCGCGGACGCCGGCAGCAATGAAGACCCGTGTTGGTCTCCGGATGGGTATCGCCTTGTCTTCAGCTCCACACGCGATGGCCGGCGCGACATTTACATAATGATGTGGGACGGCACGGAGGTGCGGCGTCTGACCTTCAAAGGAACTTGCACCAGCCCAAGCTGGTCGTTGAACGTCCGGCCTCAAGAAGAGATTGAATGCAAACAATAAATTTACTACAAATCAAGGGAGGTCACAATGCGTGATTTACGAGTAATGCATGTTCAATTAAAACCGTGGCGAAGCATCGTGCTTTTGTTCACGTTGGCATTGACGGTACTCGCTCTTATGGCTTGCGGCGGCTCAAAGGAGATGACACAAACCCCCGTTGAAGAAATCCCGATCGTGACTGAACCGGAGTCTCCGCCTCCTGCCGAGGACGTTCGATCAACCCCGGCCGTGGAGCGTGCGGCGCCGGAGCCGTTGATCCTGCAAACCGTTAATTTCGACCTCGACAGATATGATCTCACGCCAGTGGCGACGGATATCCTCGCGATCAATGCAAAATCGCTGCGCGCCAATCCTGAGGCAAATGTGATCATCGAAGGACACTGCGACGAGCGCGGCACGGTCGAATACAATCTCGCGCTGGGCGACAAGCGCGCCAAGGCGGTCAAGGATTATCTCGTCTCGCTCGGCGTCAATTCCTCGCGGCTCACGACCATCAGCTACGGCAAAGAGCGCCCCGTGGATACCAGCCAAAACGAGGCGGCCTGGGCAAAGAATCGGCGGGCCGAATTCATGAGAAGATGAGGGCTTGTTATCAAGCTCGTGGCTCGACGCTGGCGAATAAATGTTCCATCCGTTTCGCCATCACCGAGCAACCGGCTCAAATAAAACCTGCATCTCAGGAGCGTTTCCACTGATGAAAATTTACAACACCATCCTCGGCCTGCTTGCCTTGTTAACTCTGAGCGGTTGCGCGGTACGGCGCGAAATCGCCGCCATCAAAAACGATTCGGCGTATCTTCGCGTCCAAGTGGATTCGCTGCGAGCGGAACAACGCCGCCTGCGGGCAGAGCTGGTCAAGCTTCAGGCATTGACCGAGCAATCAGCCGACGCGGCAACTCGCCTGCGCGCGGATACCCAGGCGCAGCTCGGCCAGGTAGCCGAACAGACGCAGCTTCTGAGCGATCGTCTTGAAGATACCGGCCGGCGCATCTCTAATTTGCCCGCCAAATTGCGCCTGGCGATGCCGCCGGTCAATCCTCCCATCGATACCACGCGACAAAACAGTGGCGGGGATAGCGTGAAAGCCGTAATGCCCGTTCCGATTGATGAAGCGCAAAAGCTATACGATGCGGCCTATCAAGACTTGGTGAAAGGGCAATATGAGCTGGCTCGCCAGGGGTTTATGCAATATTTGCTTCTCTTGCCCGAGGGCGACCTTGCCGACAATGCGCACTACTGGATTGGCGAAAGTCACTACGCGCAGAAAAATTACGAACGGGCGATCCAGGAATTTAGCTTGGTGATGGACAAATATCCGGAAGGCGACAAGGCGCCGTCGGCGATGCTAAAAATTGCGTACTCCCAAATCACGCTCGGCAGAACCGACACCGGTAAAGAGAATTTGCAAGCGTTGATCAAACGCTTTCCCCAGAGCAATGAAGCTAACCTGGCGCGGACAAGGCTGCAAGAGTTGAAGTAATCAAGATTCACATTGAGATAAGTAAAAAGGCCGGTCGTAATGACCGGCCTTATTTTTTGAAAGATGGCTTCTTTTTTTTCTTGCGTTTTCGGCCAGCAACAGATTCATGTGAATGACCATCCTCCTCACGTGGGCTGAAATTTTGCTGATTTTATTTCGATGCGCTCAAAAAGTTCTTGCATTTGTTGCGGATACTTTTAGATTAGCACGTCTTTTTCGCAAGAGAGGGCTAATCACCAATCAGAATGATTCTGAAAAATTCTCTTGCGAAGCGCATGGATGGTTCAAACCAATAATTTCAAGCGGAGGATGATATGCTTTGCAATAAAATTGCCCGGGTAATAATTATTTGCGGTGTTGCTTTCTCTGCCTCATCCCTTGCTGCCCAAACAACGGCAGCGGATAGTTTGCGAGAACTTATGCGTCGCGTCGATATTCTGGCGCAGGAGATTGAAAAAAACAGGCTGGGTGAAACGGAAGAACGAAAATATGAAAGCCGCTTTGGCCTGGGCCCGGCCGCCTCGCAAGTGTATCAGTTGAAAAAGGCCGGCGTGTCGTTGGCCGGATATGGCGAAGTGCTTTACCAAAATTACTCGGCAGAAAACGATGCCGGAGCTTCGGCGGTGCAAAAAGACGAAATCGATTACTTGCGACACATCGTCTACATCGGTTTTCGCTTTACGGATCGTCTTCTCTTTAACTCCGAATTGGAAGTGGAGCATGGCTCGACCGGTAAAAGAGGCGAAGTATCTATGGAGTTCGGTTATTTGGAAACACAATTGTCTTCCGCGATCAGCGTGCGCGCCGGTATGATTTTAGTGCCGGTTGGAATTACCAATGAGCTGCACGAGCCGTCGACGTTCCTGAGTGCGCTGCGTGCGCAGACCGAGAACGCCATCATCCCGACCACTTGGCGTGCCAACGGTTTGGGCATGGTGGGTGCCACTCGCGGCGGCATTGGCTACAAGCTTTACCTCGTCGAGGGCTTAGACGCATCGAAATTCACCGCCAGCGGAATTCGCGACGGACGCCAGAGCGGCTCGAGAAGCCTCGCTGAAGATCTCGGCGTCACCGGCAGGTTGGATTATAGCGGTCTGCCCGGCGTCAATCTTGGCGTTTCACTCTATTCCGGCAAGAGCGGCCAAGGCGCGAAAGACGCGAGCGGCCAGGAAATTGGCGCTCGGGTATCGATTTTTTCCGCGCATGGAATGTTTTCTCGTCGCGGGCTGGAGTTGCGTGCGTTGTATGCTCGCAGCTCCATTAGTGACGTGGCCACGCTAAACAACCTTTTGGCGCTCACCGGCATCCAATCGATCGGCAGCAAGCAACAAGGCTATTACCTGACCGCAGGTTACGACGTGTTGCCCCTGCTGTTCAGCGCCACGCAGAAGTCGCTTATTCCCTTTGTCCAGTATGAGCAACTGAATACACAGGCCGAGGTGCCGGGCGCTTTTGCAAGGAGTAGCGCCAACGACCGCACCAATCTCACGTTTGGCATCGCCTACAAACCGCATCCGAACGTGGCCTTCAAGGCGGATTATCTGAACCGCGACAACGAAGCCAATACGGCAGTCGATCAATTCAACGTCGCGGTCAATTATTTGTTTTAGTGGTTGGAAGGGTTAATCTTCTTGCAGAGTTGGTCGGAAATTCATCCTGCGATGGCGGGGCTAAGCAACGACAACATCCTAATGAAAAGAATCATATCATGCTTGTCGTGTCTTTACCCTGCCCGCGCGGGATATTGTCTTTTAGTTTTTGTAATGGGGAGCGTCGGCGGTGGCGGTGCCATGGCGCAAGGGATCATGACGCAACAGGAAGCGCTTCGTCGCGCCTTTCCTCTGGGTGAGTCGATAGAACGCCGGACGTTATTCTTGAACGATGCCCAAGTCGCAGACATCCAGAGGCGGGCGCGTTCGAAAGTGGAATCTCATCTCGTCGTTTATTATCGCGCCAGCCGGGGAGATACAACCCTCGGCTACGCTTTCTTTGAAACGACGATTGTTCGCACCAAGCCGGCAACCTTGATGGCGGTTATCAACCCTGATAGCACCTTGCAACGCGTCGAAATTTTGTCCTTTCTTGAGCCGCAGGATTATTTGCCGGCGCCGCGTTGGCTGACTCTGTTTCGCAATCGATCCTTGACGGATGCTTTGTGGCCGCGCCGGGATATTCATCAAATCAGCGGGGCGACATTAAGCGTAAATGCGCTAACCCTGGCGGTTCGAAGGATGATGGCGACTTTCCTCGTGGCCGTATCTCCGGAGTCGAATAAATGAAATATATGCAAAATGGCAGTTTTCAGAGCCAACCGTTGATGCGTTTGACGCTGATGTTTACGATGGCGTTGTTATTGGCATTTTGGGTGAGCAATTTTGCGCTTTATTTTGCCCAGATGAATCTTACCACGCAATCGGTGGTCAAATTCTATCGGGGCTCAGAAGAAGAATATCGTTTGCCCCGTACCTATCAAACCATGCTGGAAGTCACGCATATGCATTTGCCGATGATGGCCGTCGTGCTTTTGCTGCTCACGCACTTGCTGATCTTCGCGTCGCTATCGCCGCGGCTGAAAACGGCGATCATCGTTACGGCCTTTGTCTCGGCTTTAGGTTTTGAATCGTCCGGGTGGTTGGTGCGATTTGTGGCGCCGGGCTTTGCGTGGTTGAAGATCACGGCCTTTCTGGTCTTGCAGGCAACCATTGCGTTTCTTCTCGGATCGCTGGTCTATTTTCTTGCGGGGCAAGGGCGCGGCTGAACCGGCGCGCGGAATGAGGCGTAAGGAAAAGAAGAAAGACCTATGCTTCCCCCAAAAAGCGCGGAGGCACATTCGAAGTTTTCGGATTAACGCAAGATCGTGTGTGCGCCTTGAAGCAGAAGCGCCGCCAGAAGGTGATGCTCGGAAACCGAAGCGCGTTCTTCGCGCGTCGGCGGGATTTCCATTTCGTTCATCAGAAACTGAACGGCGTCATCGAATTGAGAGGGGAGAAGGCGATGCGCTTCCTGACCGTAAGCGCCTTCCTGCAAGGCCTCGTTTTCACTTTGATGAAATTGAAAGATAGTAGACACGAGGTTCCTCGTTGTGGAGAGAAAAAATAGATCGACCGGCCGCTCCGATCTTTTGTCATAGCGTTATCGGCTCCGGATAAGAAGCGACCGGTCAAATCCGTTAGAAAATATACTGGCGAATGTCGAAATTCGGATCCTTTCGCATAAGCTCGTCAATCGCATCAAGGGGGCGGTCAAGCACCTTGAAGCCGTTCAACTCGTAACCGGCAAACATCAACTCGCTGCGAATGTTGAGAAACGCCTCATACCACGACATCAGGGCGCGCGTCGAGAGCTGGCGCAATTCCTGCGTCAGTTCCGCCTGATTTAACTGCACCGTCTTTTTTCTGAGCGCCGACTGATAATCAATTTGGCAAAGAATATCTCTGATCAACTCGTCCTTAAAATCAGTATCCTCCCTACCAACGACTTCATCATCGACCGTCCGTTGCAACATGCCCGACTCCTTTCAGGGTGATGGTGGTTGGTCATTCCAGATCCGTTTGGAACGCCTTCAAAACTTATGCCATCAGTGCAGGGCAGTAGGTTTTCCTGCATGTGAGTACTGCCTTAATTTTATTTGAGATACGGATGAAAATAAAGAGCAGAAAAGTGATTCAATTTTGCCTCAAAGCTCGAATGGCTCAAAGCTGTGGCGAGGAGATGATCAAAGGTGAGATAACTTGAGTGAAATTCAGAGCTTGGTTGTTTGCAACATTGACGCGACAAATGTCTTGATCATGCGCTTTTATCCACGAAAATCTTGAGACTAATATCGTGTTGCTTCAAGAGGCGATAGATGGTCATGCGGTTGACTCCCGCCGAACGCGCCACCTGGCTGATATTGCCGTTGTGCTTGGCGAGCAGATCAGCAAGATATCTGCGTTCGAATTTTTCCGTCCAGCTTTGGCGCGCCTCGCGCAACGTGGCGTTGGTTATTTCTATTTGGTCATTGGAGGGGTCATTTTTTTCATTAATCACTTCCGGCAAATCACCGGACCGGATTACCTCACTATTGCCTAACGACACCACGCGCTCGATGACGTTTTGCAGCTCGCGCACGTTTCCGGGCCAATCGTATTGCACCAACAACTCCATCGCTTCCGGAGAGAGCCGCATCAACGGGCGCTCGTTTTGTTTGCAGAATTTTTTAAGAAAGAAATTTGCCAAGGCAGGGATGTCTTCCCGGCGTTCCCGCATCGGGATAAGATGAATCGGAATGACGTTCAGCCGGTAGTAGAGATCATGGCGCAATCCCCCTTCTTTGACCGCCGCGCGCGGGTCGCGATTAGTGGCCGAAATGACCCGAATGTCCACGTCGACGAGTTTTTTGCCGCCCAGGGGTCGAAATTGCCTTTCTTGCAAAACGCGCAACAACTTCGCTTGCAGGTCGGGGTGTAATTCACAAATTTCATCTAAAAAGAAAGTGCCTTCATGCGCCATTTCAAAAAGACCCATCTTAGATTGCGAGGCGCCCGTGAACGCGCCTTTTTGGTAACCGAACAACTCGCTCTCCAGCAGAGTCGAGGGTAGCGCGACGCAATCGACGGCCACGAAAGGTCCCTTGACGCGCCGACTGTGGGCATGAATGCTGCGCGCGATGAGTTCTTTTCCCGTGCCGCTTTCGCCATGAATGAGAATATTCGCATCGCTCGGCGCCACCTTCATGACTTTTTCCAGAACCGCGCGCATCATCGGGTTGAGACTGACGATGTTGTCTTGGGCAAACGCCTCCTGAATTTGTGAACGCAGGTTGAGATTTTCCCGCTGAATGCGATTGACCTCGTCCTGTTGGCGCTTTTCCCGCGCCCGTTGCTCTTCACGCAGCTTGGCGGTTACGAAAATGTTATCAATGACGTTGACGAGTTCTTTATAGCCGAAAGGTTTGTTGAGATAGAGGCTGACCCCCATGTTCAGCAGTTCATCCTTCTTGGCGATGCGCTCGGCCAACACGCTGAGCATGATCACCGGCACATTGCGAACATGAGCATAGTCATCGAGCGTGCTGAATTCCTTATAGACCGCATAACCGTCCTTCTCCGGCATCATGAAATCGAGCAACACCAAATCAGCGGCGCCTTGACGCATGATTTCCAAACCCCGCCTGCCGTCGTGCGCCGACATGAAACTGTAGCCGGCATTCTCCACGTAGCGCCGGCAAATGGTGTGCATATCCGGGTCATCGTCGATCAGGAGGATGGTTTTTCGTTGAAGATTCTCCCGCGTTTCGTACATGGCTCTCCTTCCCGTGCTGTACACGCGACTCAACGCTTCCAAGGTGTAGGCCATAGGTCCCTCTAACGATTCGACGTTCAACGACCCTGTTGACGCCTCATTTGCTCGGCGAGCCACCCGGTTGTCGTGCGTTGATGCTGCCCGCGTACAACTTTGTACCAGATATGACAAAATTAGTGCCACATAAATGCGACACTGATAACTCGCAAAAATATTCAATTTATTCGAGTATAATTACCTCGCGAGTTGATAATACATTTATGATATAGAAAATAATGTGTCACGATGGAACACGTGTGCTTGCCGATAACAATAATTTAGGTTTCGCAAAAGGCGCCAAAGCTTCAGTAATCCCTCCGTTACGGATGAAAGGACTAAACGCAGATTTACGCAGATAAACGCAGATTTTGTTTCGGATGTATTGAAACATGCTGAATTTATTCGAGAGCATAAAAAAGTGTTATTGATCTCAGACCATTGAAAAGAATCTGCGGCCATCTGCGATGATCTGCGTCCGTTACTTCGCCACCTGTAACTGAGCCGTTGCAAGCTTCACAAAATTTTTCTTGCTTTTGTGCGAGAAGGTTTGCAGTATGAAGCCTCAGCTTCGCGCGCCTCGGTTGATTCAATTTCCAAACTCACTAACTGATTGCGGCTGCTGGTTGCCGCTTCTCGCCCGCTTCTCCGCCCGCAGGCCCGGCTGCTTATTTCATTAAGGAGGGGGGAATATGCGCCCTCTATCGGTTGTCACTTTCATTAGTATGCTGATGGCGACGAATACGCACGCGCAAGTGCTGCTCACCGAAGTCATGTTCGATCCCGCCGGTAATGAGAACTACGACGAATTCATTGAGATTTACAATGCCAGTGAAAACGATACCATCCATTTGCAAGGCTGGCAAATCGGTGATCAGAACGAAACCGACGCACTCGTTTCCGTCGACGGAAATTTTTCATTGAGGCCCGGGCAGTACGCCGTCATTCTTGATGCGGGTTATTTTGCCAACTCCGGGTTGTACGATGCCCTCATTCCGGCAGAAGCCCTCATGCTCACCATCAACGACGCGGCCTTTGGCAACGGCGGATTGTCTAATTCCACTCCGGAAATCATTATGCTGATTTCCAGCGCTGGAGATACCGTGGCGCGCTACCAATACTCGCTGGGAAACATAGCGGGTTACTCCGACGAAAAAATCATGCTCACCACTGACGATAGTCTGCCCAACTGGGGAAACTCGCAGAATCTCCACGGCACGCCCGGCAGCCGAAATTCTTTGGCGCCACCAGACATAGATTTGGCGCTCGGCTTTATTCGCTTTTCTCCGCCACAGCCTCAAACCGGCCAGACCATTCAGTTTGAAGTTCCAGTGCATAATCGTGGCCTCTTCGATAGCCAGCAAGCGAGGTTAAAAGTGGAACTTGAGCTAAGCAACGAAACAACCGCGCTCGATAGCTTAGCCGTGCCGGTTTTGGCGCCGGCGGATTCCATCATTTTGGAGCTTCGCTGGATCAATCCGCCACCAGGCCGCCACCGACTGGTTTTTTTCTTATCCGGCAATGTCGATGACGATTCCTCGAATGATAGCAGTTTTGTGATGCTGCCCATCAGTTACCCGGCACAGAGTTTGATCATCAACGAGATTCTTTATGATTCGCCCGATGAAGCAGAATGGATCGAGTTGTTCAATCGCGGCGATTTTACGGTGGATGTGCGCGGCTGGAGGCTCTCCGATGCGAGCAACAGCATCACCATTCCCGAGGCGGTGGCGCGTTTCATGGTTCCACCGGGTGAATTTCTCGTGCTCAGTGGCAAGTCAGAGCTTCCGAGCGCGCCTCATCTCACACTCGCCGGCTTTCCCAGCCTCAACAATACCGATGACAAGCTTACACTACGCGATTTTAACGGCGCGCTGCAAGATAGCGTGCATTATTTTGCGGAGTGGGGCGGAGGAGATGGCATTTCGTTAGAGCGAATCAATCCGGAGCTGGGCAGCAACGAAGCCAGCAATTGGAGCGGGTGCGTGCATCCCGAGCGCAGCACGCCGAACGCGGTCAACAGCATCTTTGCTCCCATCGTGCCGACCGAGACGGCTATCAGTGTCGCGCCGAATCCCTTTTCGCCGGATGGCGACGGTCACGATGACGTCGCGATCATCCAGTTTCAACTGCCGGTGACCACGGCGACGGTGCATCTGAAGATTTTCGATATGCGCGGACGGCTGGTTCGGCAGGTGCTCAACAATGCGCCGACCGGCGCTACGCATCAAGTGATCTGGAATGGCGTCGGCGACAACGGCGAAACGCAGCGCATGGGAATTTACGTGATTCTTTTGCAAGCGGTGAATGATCGTCAAGGCGTGGTGCGCGAGGCGAGGACGACGGTGGTGTTGGCGAAGAGACTGTAGGCTTGTTGACGACATCCTGAAATTATCAAACGTCTGCCCCAAAGGATACAAAGAAGACCAACGGATAAAAGAAGACCAGCGGATAAATCTTCTTGATTCTTACTTTCTTGGGAGGGTGGCCATGGAGCTTCTGCATGAGGCTTTAACCTACGAATTACGGAAATGCATGATGGAGCTTCATAACGAAATTGGCGTTGGGTTTGATGAGGAAACATATCATCAAGGATTGGTCCGCCGGTTTATTGAAACCGGCATATCTTTTGTTTCCAAGGAACAGCGCCAGATTAGCCACCGCGGCGCCCCAATCAAAACATTTGAGTTAGATTTTTTAGCCGAGGATAAAGTCATTATCGAGCTCAAGTGTTTGCGCTGCAATTTTCTTCGCGCAAATTACGTTCAAATCCTTACACATCTTAAACTATGGCAAAAGGATTTGGGGCTTTTGGTCAATTGGGCTTTTCCGATGTTGATATTCAAGCGTATTCCATTCACCGAGAAACCCAAGCAGATGGCTGAAGATTACAAGCAGGTTAAAAATAGGCTGACAGTTGCCGAGCAAGAAGCACTGACGAGGCTGAGAGATGTTGTTATCTTCATACTTGAGACACACGGTTTGGGTTTTGGGAAATCTGTGTACCAGGCCTTGGTCGAGGCCGAATTAATGTACCGGCAAATCGAAGTTGAAAAAGGAAAGCTGGTCGATGTAAACTATCAAGGCACGCTTTTGCGTTCATGCCCCATGCGATTTTGGTTGATCGAGAAAAAACTGCTTTGTGATATTACCGCTTTGCAAGAGCGAATACTACCCGAGAACGTTATTAGAATGCAAACATTTCTTAAACATCTTGTTCTTTCTACCGGATTTATTGTAAATTTCGGAAAGACTCATCTGCAACTTCAGGGAGTTTATTATTGAACTGCAATCCGTTGGACTTCGTTAATCCGCTGGATTCATTCTTAGGATGATAAAAGCAATTTGCTTCTTTGACAATTTTTATTAGATTCCAGAGTTGATAGTTGAAATCATGTGAAAATGAAGAGGTTCGTCTATGATGGCGTTCAAGATTCTCGCTGACAATTTACCGGCAAAATGGCAAACGGAATTGCGGCAGATACTCAAGCTTAACCCGCCAGCCGCGGCCAAGGGTGGTAAAACTGCGCCACCGGCAACGGCGCTAACCGTCGACGCCGGCGGGTTGGAGATTGTCGATGCCTTGGTCGATTGGATTCGCCAGATGAATCGCAAGCAGAATACCGGCAAGAATTTTGCCGGACAGGGAATTAGCCTGAAGATTGAAAAGCCCGACGGATCGCATATCGCCTTGAGTGAACGGAATGCCGCCGTGGTCAAACAGTTTCTGGCAAAGTAGCGCCCGCGCCGCCGAAAATAATAGTCACGACCCTTGGGACTGTCCTAACCGGAATTATTCATAAAGAAAACCGCGAAGGCGCTAAGTTCGCGAAGAACAGAACTCTGTTTAGTGGCGTGCTTGGCAGGTAGTGCTCATGAGATTTGTGAGTCAATGCAAAATCAGATTCACGCCGTTTCAAGCTTTCCAAAGTTCTTGGCGCATGCTTCCCCGCTCCGCTTCCTAATGTTTTTTGATGCGGGACGGAGTGCGCCCTTTGCGCCTTGGCGGTTCTGGGTTTATGAATTATCAGGATCGCCGTCCTCTGGTAATTCTGGATTGTTCACAAGGGGCCGGGCTGCGGATTTTCATTTTAACAGAAGGAGTCTTGTCATGTCCAAGATCAGCTTTTTGAGAAGCCGCTATGCCGGAGTGATGGGTACGGCGCTTCTCGTGGTTATCATGTTTGGCTTGAGTCGGGTGAGTGATTTCCGGAGTGCTAATCGAACACCAGACAGCGCCCAACCGTCGGGCAGGGAGGAGCTCCGTGACGGCCGCGCCCCGTTCGATAAGTCGAAGCTGCCGATTCACCGCAAGCTCTCCGGTATGCAGCGCAAAGCCGAGAGCATCAAGTGGTTTATGCATCAGCGCACGTATCCTTCCGGCGCGATTCCGCTCGATGCGGAGATCGAGGCGGTGAATTACGTGCGCACGCATATGATTCCAGACTTGAAACAGAAACAGCTTCTCAAGAGCGGCGCCGCGGCTATCCAAGCCCAAACCATCAACTGGACGTTTCGCGGGCCGGGAAATGTTGGCGGCCGTTTGCGCGGCTTGGTGGTCGATCCCACCAACATCAACGTGGTGTACGTCGGCTCGGTCTCCGGCGGCGTGTGGAAAACCACCAACGC
>Ga0247727_10015877_pt1 | contig 12263 bp, 11 predicted proteins | sample WisWelCaveWW1625_FD_202498 | JGI IMG/M metagenome (GOLD analysis project Ga0247727, IMG submission 202498) | Biofilm microbial communities from Wishing Well Cave, Virginia, United States - WW16-25 | ecosystem: Environmental > Aquatic > Deep subsurface > Groundwater > Cave microbial mat | place... | reverse complement strand
TTCCGTCTGGTCTCTGCATCGGTCCTCCGTTGTTCCCATTGCGGGGGTCGGAGGGCCGGAAAGTGTCACATCAATTCACTCCGAATTTCATCCCACTCCTCGGCGATTGGCACACCCCGCCGCACCCTGCGAATCCTCGCTCCTTTCTACTCCCGGAGGCTCCATCGGGAGCCTGAGATCGCCTTGGAGGAGAAACCGGAGGTCCTGGAGCACGTCGATGCCATCGATCAGAAGGTCTGGAAGCAGTACGAGACCTACCTCAAGGCGACCGCTGCCTGGGAGCGGGCGGAATTCTACGCCCGCCAGATGAAGGAGCGCGGGGTGAAGACGGCGGCCAGCCTGGCCCAGGTCGTGGGCGATCCGGACCACATGATCTCCCGCTACCTGCGGCTGCTGGAGCTTCCGGCCCCCGTCCTCGAGTACCTGAAGGCCCATCGGACACCGGAGAACCTCAAGTACTTCAGCCACCGGATGCTGGAGGAACTCGTCCAACTTGGCAGCCCGAAGGCCGCGTGGGGCCGCTTCCAGGAGATGCTCGCGGAGGCGAAGCGCGGGGCCGGGATCTGGGCGAAGCAGCCGTAGAACTGCAACTCGTCGTCATGGGATGTCTCTCGCCAAGGCGCTCTTTGACAATCCGCTGTCGAGGTGTCTCTGTCCCCGGGGTGGGGAACCCGCCATCTTCATTTCGTTGTTGTCTCGCGGTTGACCCCATGCACCCTTCGTTGCGCCTGGGCCCCGGCCGCGAGTTTCTCCCCTTCCCCGTAGCCTCCGGTTTCTTCGACCAGGACCGCACGCCTGGACCGAAGGCCGGAGGTGAACGACATAGACGCGTCGACTCTTGGCAGGTCGGATCGGTGTGGAGATCCCCCTGCTTCGGAGGCCCGGTTCCCGGGCTCCGAGAGGCATCGGCATGCCCGCGAGCTGCGCGGCTGCAGGCCGGGCTCGAACGAAGTGGGACCGCCGCGCGGTCCCGAGGGAACGCCCGCGAGGGCGCCAGCGATGGCGCGAGCGCGGGAGGCCGGCTTCACGCCGCGAGGCGTGCACGAAACGGCGGCGGAGCCGCGAGTTTCGTGCGCCGGCCGCGGTTTTCCGGCGCTTTCCGAGCGAAAAGCGCCGGCTTCGACGGAATCCCGCAAGGGATTCAGCTCTGAACAACGAAATCCGCGCGGATTTGTAGTAAGGCGCAAGCCGGATCGGTTCTTGGGGTCTGTCTCGAAGCAAGTCGATGAAGGACCTTGTCCTGGGCGAGTTCGCGCGAGCGGGCGATGTAAGGGGGGAACAATGGGACTCAGCCGCCTGAAGTCGGAACTGCACGACGCGCTCTGGCACGCGCAGCAGCGGTGGTTTCAGCTACGCGAGCAGCATTACACCAAGCATGAACTCAAGGTCATGGGCTTACGTCACACCGGGGACCCGAACCTGATGACGCGCGACCTCATCTTCGCGGGACGCACGCGCCTCACCTACGAGCGCGACCTAAAACTTTTCGTGACGTACGTGCACCAGGAGCACGGCGTACAGAATCTCCGCGACGTCACGGTCGACCACGCGCGGGCCTACCTCGACCGCGCGATCGACGAGCGCTGGGCGGCGAAGTCGATCCACAAGCTCCGGAGCGAGCTATCGAAGCTCGGAGCGCTCATCGGCAAGGCAGAGTCGATGAAGGCACTCTCGTCAGAGTACGGCGCGATCGTTCGCGGTCTGACGGCGGCGGGCGTCCTCGCGGGGCCGGGCCGTCAGACGCCGTCGGCCGAGGTTGTTGATCGCGCCATTGCGACGCTACGACAGGGCGACCTTCGGCAGCGAGGCCGGGCATACCACCTCGCCGCGCGGCTTCAGCTTGAAACGGCGGCACGGAGCGTGTCGGTCACCGAACGATTCATGTTTGCCTCGCTCAGGGACGGTCACCGGGTCGAGATCGTCGCCAAGGGCGGACAGCTTCAGACGATGCAAATCTCGGCGGAACTCCATGATCGGCTACGCGAGCAGTTGACGGCGCTCACGGGCCCGCTCGCAGACCTCGGTGGTTATCGGTCGGCGTACTACCGTGCGATGAAGGCGGCCAGCGGCCGCGTCACCGGAACCCACGGGCTACGGCGTCTGAGCACCCAGCGCCACTACTCGGAGCAGTACCGTGCACGCCTCCACCGCGGTGAATCTACTAGGCACGCTCGGCAGGGCGCACGTCAGGACGCCGTCGAGCGGCTCGGGCACGGACGGGACCGGCTCGACCAAGCGAATGCGTATCTCAACGGAGCGGCGTGAAGAGTGTTTGTGACGGGCACGAGGCCGCAGGAATTGCATCATTCTCATGCGTGTCGAGCGGCGGGGCGGCTCGGCTAGCCGCACGAAGGTGCGCGCACCGTTCGTGACTCCGCCTTCGGCCGGTCATCATCGCGGGGCGATTTGTCGTACAAGATGAAGTCGAAATCGCGGGCTTTCGCGTTGTCGGCCAGGGCGACGAGTGTTACGACGCACGGAGACGATCGGACGCGGCGACCATTGCTCTCAACTTGGCTTCGGCCGTCGCTGCCGATGAGACGGGGTTATCCGCAAATGTCGCAAATCCACAGTCGGTGTTGAGCAGTACGCGATCGCGGCCAAAGACCTCGATCGCCTTGCGGCCCTTCGCGACGATCTCGTCGACCGTCTCGACGCGCTCGTGCTTCTGGTTGACGACGCCGACGCCGACGCGACGGTCGGCCGGCAGCGTGCGGAGGACTTCGATCTCGCCCGCGCGGGGCGTGCAGAGCTCCAGGAAGTAGGTCCCGACCTTGAGTTGGCGCAGGAGATTGAGCAGCGGACGATAGTCGCCCGTGAGCGCCGCGCCCTCGTCGGGTGTCCAGTTGCCCCGGCAGACGTGGACCGCGGTGCGGTCGGTCGGGGCGCCGTCGATGACCGCGTTGATCAGGTCGCGGGCGAAGCAGAGTTCGTGGTCGGCGTCGCCCTTCGCGCTGAGGGCGCCGCACATGAAGCTGCGCGTGTTCTTCGGACCGGAGAAGACCACTTCGCTGAGCACCGGCTCGTCGAACTGGACGAGCGACGCGCCCGCTGCGAGCAGGAAGTGCAGTTCCTCGCGCAGGACGCGGACGATGTCCTTCGCCAGGTCCTCGCGCGTCTTGTAGGCGCGGTCGGAGATGCACTCCAGCCACATGATGCGGCTGAGCAGGTAGGGGCCCGGGAGCGCGATCTTCGTCGGCCCCGTCGTGAGCGTCTGGAGGAAGGCGAGCTCGTGGCCCGCGATCGGACGGCTGCGGCCGATCGCTCCCCAGACCGCGGGGTGGCGGATCTCGGAGGCGTCGACGTCGAGTTCGTCGAAGTCCTTCTTGAGCTTCTCCGGATCGTCGACGATCGGCAGGAGGTCGACGAGCGGGATGAGCTGGCAGTTGTCGAGGCGGCTGCCGATGAAGTTGGCGTAGCTGTCGCGGCGCTGCTCGCCGTCGGTGAGGACGTGGGCGCCGGCGCGTTTCTGTGACTCGACGGCGAGGCGGACGGCGTCGTCGGCGGTCGCTTCGAAGTCGGTGTCGGAGAGCCGGCCTTCGAGATGGTCGTGGATCGCCTGGACCATCCAGCGGGGGCGGGGCCATGAGCCGATGCCCATGACGGAGAGGGGCGCGATTTTCGGGGCGGGGGCGGGCGGAGGGAGCGTCGCGGGAATGACGACGGGCTTGGGAGCCTGGCGGGTCGAGGAGAGCGCCGCCGCGGCCTCCACTCGGGCGCGCGGGATGAAAGATCCCTTCGCGACGAGAAAGCTCCGCTGCTTGCCGACCTTCGTGAAGGAGATGAGCTCGTTGCCCGTCATCCGGCACCACGACGGAAGGTCTTCGTCGACGGAGATCTCGGTCGAGCGGATCTCGAGCAGCTGGCCTGGGCGCATCGGATCGATGTGCTGCCGGATCAGGAGCAGGAGACCGTTGCCGCAGTCGAGATCGCCGCCGTCGAACGCAACGTCCGCCGGGTGGGGATGACGGTTAACGGGCTGCATGGCTAATAGCTCAAGCAGGGCGAGCCGTCGCTGAGGAACTCGACGAGCTTGGCGCCACCCACGACGGCCGCGCCGGAAACGAGCTTGGTCTCGTCGAGCTTCCGCTTCTTGAAGCACGGTGAGCAGACGTACATCTTCCCGCCGGCCGCGGCGAACTTGTCCATCAGGGTCTTGAGGGGATCGAAGCCCTCTTCCTTGATGTCGTCGGCGTATCCCGGCTGGGAGAGGCGGACGGCCTCGATGCTGAGGAAGACGACGGTCTCCTTGCCCGAGCCGACGGCGGCGTTGGCGACGACGAATGCGACGGTCGCCTTGTCGGTGTTGTCCTTCGCGAAGGACAGGCTGACGCAAAACTTTCCGGCCATGGCTAGGTCTCCTTCTGAATCAGGTAAATGGGATGGTTTTGAAAAACGAGGGGATTGCCGGTCAGGCGGCACCAGGCGGGGATGTCGGCGGGCGCCCCAGGATCGCGGGCGATGACCTGGACGACGGCGCCGCGTGCCATCGACTGGAGCTTGATGCGGAGCTCGAGGGCGAGATCGCCGCAGCCCATGTCGCCGGCGTCGAACTCGGCGTCCACGTCGACGGGGCCCGACGCGGTCTGATCCGGCGCAGAGACCGGCTGCACGGACGCGACCAGGCAGGCGCGCTCTCTCGCGGAGGCCCAGAGCCACGCGGCGTTGTAGCAGGCGCGGTGGCGGATGGTGTCGATGAGGTGGGACGCGAAGTCGGGCGCGGGGCGTCCCATCGCGTTCGCTAGGCAGGGGGCGCAGCGGGGCTGGGACTTGAAGCCGAGCAGGAAGCTGAAAAGGAGCGCGTGGCCGCAAAGAGTGGCGGAGCAAGGGCAGCGGGCGCCGGAGAGGCGGCCGATGTCCGCGATCAGCGTTTCAGCACGAATCGCATCATTCATTGTCACAAGCCCCCCCACGGGCGCGCCGGAGTCGAGCCTCGACGCGCCCGGGGTAATAGGGAGGTTGAGAGTTCCGGACCTTACTTGATCTCCTTGAACGTGAGCTTGCGGGTCCAGCCTTCCTTCTCGGGAGAGACCTTGCCGTCGATTTCCATGTAGGCCTTGGTCATCGCGTTGATCGGGCCGCCGACCTGCTTCGGGCTGAGCGTCAGGTCACGGCCGCGCGACCAGACGACGCGGCGCTCGTCGATGTTGCCGAAGTAGTACTCGACCTTTGCCTTGTCGGCGCCGCTGTAGCCGTCGGCGGTCGTGAGCGTCACGGGCTTCTTGTTGTCGTCATTGATCGTGAAATCGCCGACGAAGATGTCCGCCACCGCGACGTCGTGGACGATCCAGCCGATGCCCGGGGCGTAGAACTCGGGCCAGCAGTGGTAGCTCTGGTCGGCATCCTGGCCGTCGAGAGAGGCTTTGAAGAATCCGCCGTAGACCATGCGGGTCGGGATCCCCTTCGCGCGCGCGATCGACGTCCAGAGCGAGTGGAAGTCGGTGCAGTTGCCGGTTTTGTTCGTCAGGCAGTACTCGGTGCTGCCGACCGGAGAGGCCTTCTTGTTCTTGGGATCCTTGACCCAGTACTCGATGTTCGCGAGCTCCCAGTCATAGATCTTGCGCGCGGCGATGACGGGATTGGTTTCGGATCCCACGATCTCGTCGGCGAGCTTCTTGATCTTGTCGTCGATGATGACGTGGGTGTTGGCACCGAGGTACCTCGCCATCGCGGAGCGGTCGGCGTCGGTGAGGGGCTTGGCCTTGGCGGCGTCGGCGCCGCTCTTGACCTCCCAGCGCGTGATGCGGAAGGTCTCGACGATCGTGTAGGTCTTCTCCTTGGGATCGTCGATCTCGAGGTACGCAATCGCGTTGCCCTCGGAGTCTTTCTCGACCCGGTGCGCGACAGGCGCGCCCTCGATCTTGAAGTTCTCGACCTTCTGGGCCGGGTCGTCCTGGGGCATCGCGAGCCACAGGCGGATCTTCTTGGCGCCATCGGGGACCTTCACGCTGAATTCGTTCCTGGCGTCGAAGGTGGCCTTCTTGCCGTCGTTTTTGGGCGCGGGCTCCTGGTCGGAGGAGGCGCAGGCCGCCATCGCGAAGAGGGCGGCGACCGTGATTGTTCTTGTCATGTTAATTCAGCTGGGGTCCGCCCCGGGTGGGGCGGAACCTGCCTGTCCTATTAAAAGTTCCACTGAACAAAGATGTTGACGCGGTTATCCACGCCGTCCTCCAAGTTCCCACCCCATGTGGTCGTCCAGTGCAGCAGGTCGGCCCCGATCGTCAGGCCGTTCCCGAGCATGAAGCGGTTGGCGACGTAGATGATCTTGTTGGAGGTCGCGCCTGTTGGCGCGTTGGTCCCGGCCGCCGGATTCGCGATCGCCTCATCGATGGGATTGTCGACCGAAACGCCCACGCTGAGGGCGTACCAGTCGTCCGCCTTGAGCTCGAACTCGGCCCAGTAGCCGCGGGCCTTGATCTCGGTGCCGCCGTTGAACGAGGTCACGCCCTGGAAGATGCCGCCGCGGACATCGTCCACGTTCTTGCCGGACCACGCTTCGCCCTTGATCTGGAGCATGTCGATGATCGGGAGGGTGAGGTCGAGGCCGAAGGCCGACGAGGTGAACTTATCTTCGGTGAACGCGCCGAAGGGGGCGGTCTCGAGCTTCTCCTGCGCGTAGTGAGCCCAGGCGCCGATTTCGAACTTCTTTTCCTTGAGCCAGAAGTGGGGCCCTTTGTAGCCGAGGCGCCCCTGGATGGTCGGAAGGCCCGAGGAGACGCCGTCGAGATAGGTCACGCCGGATGCGGCCGCGTCGAGGTTCTGCCCGTCGTTGGCGCCGGTGACGCCCATCTCGAGGACGGCGCTGACCATGCCTTCGCCGACCTTCGGCGTGAAGCCGAACTGGAACTGCGGGCGGCGGTCGCCGAGGTTGCCGGCCCCCCACATCACGAGGTCCGAGTTCACGCTGGGGAAGAGCGGTGAGATGATGTCGGAGGTCTGGCCCGCGAGAACGTAGAAGTCGTCCCAGGCGAGCTTGACGTACGCGTGACGCATGCGGGGTTCCGCGCGCGAGTCGGAGACGACGTTCGTCGAATAGAAGTCGATCTCGAGCTTGCCCGAGACCTTCGCGCCGATCTTCTCGACCTTAGGGCCCGTGATGTCGAAGCCAAAGCGCGTCAGGCGCGCGCTGACCTCGAAGTCTTCGGAGCCCTTCTTGGCGGCGACGCCGGGGAAGGCCGCGGCATTGGCGTCGTTTTCGCTGGCCTTGATCGCGGCGGGCACGAGGACGTTGTTGGGATGCTGGGTGTCGTAGAACATGTCGGCGCGGAGGAAGCCGTAGAACTTCAGGCTCCAGTCGCCCGAGGTCACGCTGAGGCCCTTGGGCGGTTCGGGCTGCTTGGGCGGATCCTGTTTGGGCGGATCGGCCGGCGCCTGGAGCATGAGGGCAAGACTGAGCGAAACGAAAGACATGAAAGTCTCCCAATCTGCGTAGAGAAGCGAAAAAACGGCTACTGGTTCACCAACGGCGAGGACGCGTTAACCGCGCACTCAGCCGAAACCAGGCAGAGCGGGAGAACCTGCAGGGCGGCGCAGCAATTTCATGGCGGCGCCGGGATTAATCGACGTCCTTGAATGACCAGCTCTTCTCCACCTGGACTGGCTTCCCGTCCACCTCGGCGAACCAACGTGATTGGATGCAGTGAGGTGAAATGCGTTGCGACGTATTGCATGTCTGCGCTCTAGACTGGGTTCGGCGACAACGGGCTAGAATGGTCCCGCCACTCGGTGGAAGGAACCGCTATCAGCCGAATCCGACGCGCATCACAGTGATCAAATAAATACGCAGTTGAGGCACCGTTGGCAAGAAAATTCGTTGGAAAAAGGCAATGTAAGATTGGTCGTGTTGGAATGGGGCTCGGGAGAGCCTCTCCCACGACAATCCGAACCCCTTCCGCGCCCACTCGAAAGAGGTCACTGGTCGTCAAGCACCCCGCGGCGGCGGTGCGCGCCGTTCGTGATTCGATTCGGTTTTCGGCATGCCTTCAACACGAAGCGATTTGTGGATCTACTCGGAATCTGGGGGCTTACTTGAGGAACGAGGTCGCGTAGAAGGGCGACGATGACGGCGCGCTTTAGTAGAACCCGCTCCCCTTGGAGGGAGATTGGCGTCGACGCACAGCGTCGGATCTAAGCGCACACGGAAGTGCTGCCCGCGAGTTTCACGGCACCTGACGGGACGAGGGGGTGGGTGACCGCCGCTCCAAGCAGGCACGCGCCCAGAGCGTTGCCAAGCAAGCATCGAAGTCCTTGAGTCGCGCTTCTTCGCTGAGATTCTGGCAAGGGTGATCGGGGTCGTTCATGAACTGCGGGTACTTCGAGACGGGAATCGTGACGATCGTGATGTGCCAGATCCTTCCACGGGCCCGCTTTCTCCTGGGTGTCGACCCGGCCGCGGGAGGGAGCGCCTGTGGCCCAGCAGGGGTTGGCGTGTGAGCTTCCATTGGGTCCTCCGTACCATGGTGCGCAATTATGCCGCACAGCCTTCCTTCGTGAGTGCGTCGATCGACTGGAGTGAGCAACCGGAAGAGAGCAACGACCACGCTCCGCTGTTCGGTGTCATCCGCCAATCGCGAAGAACGGCGGTTCGCGTACACCAGAAGGTCGGCCGGGACACTTGCCAGGCGATCCGACGTGCTTGAGATGCAACCACTTGCGGGCGTCTCCATCGTCCCGAATAATGGGTCATGTGATCCTCCCCGCGAACCATAAGGAGCGCCGGACCCTGCGAATCCTCGCTCCTTTCTACGCCCGGAGGCTCCATCGGGAGCCGGAGATCGCCCTGGAGGAGAAACCGGAGGTCCTGGGGCACGTCGATGCCATCGACCAGAAGGTCTGGAAGCAGTACGAGACGTTCCTCAAGGCGACTGCCGCCTGGGAGCGGGCGGAGTTCTACGCCCGGCAGATGCGGGAACGGGGGGTCAAGACGGCGGCCAGCCTGGCCAAACTCGTCGGGGACCCCGACCACATGATCTCCCGGTACCTGCGGCTGCTGGAGCTTCCGGCCCCCATCTTGGAGCATCTCAAGGCCCACCGGACGCCGGAGAACCTCAAGTACTTCAGCCACCGGATGCTCGAGGAACTGGTCCGGATCGCCCAGCCGAAGGCGGCGTGGCGGCGCTTCCAGGAGATGCTCGGGGAGGCGAAGCGGGAGGCCGGGGTGTGGGCGAAGAATCCCGAGTAAGTCCGCGCGTTGTTTCATCGGCAGATCCCTGCTCTTTGACAATCCGTGTCGAGGTGTCTATGTCCCCGGGGTGGGGAACCCGCCATCTTCATTTCCTTGTTGTCTCGCGGCCTATACGAGGCGCCCTTCGTGGCACCGCGCGCGGCCGCGAGTTTCTCCCCTTCCCCCGTAGCCTCCGTTTCCTTCGACCAGGACCGCACGCCTGGACCGAAGACCGGAGGTGAACGACATAGACTCCTCGACTCTTGGCAGGTTGGTTCGGTGTGGCGACCGCCTGCCCGGAGGCCCGGTTCCCGGGCTCCTGGAGCATCGGCTTGCGCGCGAGCTGCGCGGCGGCAGGCCGGGCTCGAACGAAGCGGACCGCCGCGCGGTCCGATGGAACGCCCGACGCGAGGCGGCGCGCAGGAAGCGCGAGCCGCGCGAGCGGGAGGCCGGCTTCACGCCGCGAGGCGTGCACGAAACGGCGGCTCATGCCGCGAGTTTCGTGCGCCGGCCGCGGTTTTCCGGCGCTTTCCGAGCGAAAAGCGCCGGCTTTACGGAGTTCTCGCGAGAGAACTCAGCTCTGAACGACGGAATCCGCGCGGATTTGAAGGAAGGCGCAAGCCGGATCGGTTCTTGAGGTCTGTCCCGGCGTTGAGCGACGAGGGAGCTTCTCCTGGGCGAGCCCGCGTGGGCGAATCGAAAGGAGGCACGATGGGACTCAGCCGCCAGAAGTCGGAACTGCACGACGCCCTGTGGCACGCGCAGCAGCGGTGGTTTCAGCTGCGCGCGCAAGGGTACACCAAGCATGAGCTCAAGGTCGTGGGCCTCAGAAATGCGGGGGACCCGAATCTCATGACGCGCGATCTCATCTTCGCCGGGCGGACGCGGCTCACGTACGAGCGCGACCTCAAGCTCTTCGTGACGTACGTGCACCAGGAGCACGGCGTCCAGCACCTACGCGACGTCACCGCCGAGCACGCGCGCGGATACCTCGATCGCACGATCGACGATCGCTGGGCGGCGAAGTCGATCCACAAGCTCCGGAGCGAGCTATCGAAGCTCGGCGTGCTGATCGGCAAGGCCGAGTCGATGGTGGCGCTCTCGAAAGAGTACGGAGCCATCATTCGCGGCCTGACCGGGGCGGGCGTTCTAGCAGGGCCGACCCGACAGACGCCATCCGCAGAAGTTGTCGGGCGCGCGGTGGAAGCGCTCCGACAGGGCGATCTCCAGCACGGGGGACGTGCGTACCACCTGGCGGCACGGCTCCAACTGGAAACGGCGGCCCGGAGCGTTTCCGTTACGGAGCGATTCGCGCGCGAATCACTCAAAGAAGGCCAGCAGGTGGAGGTCGTCGGCAAGGGCGGGCAACGGCAGACCCTGCCGATCTCCGCTGAGCTTCACGATCTTCTACGCGTGCATCTGACGGCGCAGCCGGGCCCGCTTGCGAACCTCGCTGGCTATCGCGCGGCGTTCTATCGTGCGATGCAGGCGGTGGGCGGGCGCGTTACCGGAACGCACGGACTCCGGCGTCTCAGCGCCCAGCGACACTGCTCGGAGCAGTACCGAGTTCGACTTGGCCGCGGCGCATCGACGCGCACGGCGCGGCAGGGAGCCCGGCAGGATGCCGTCGAGCGGCTTGGGCATGGACGGGACAGGGTGGACCAGGCGAACGCCTATCTCGGCGAGGGCGCGTAGCTTTCATCGTCCACAGGTCCGCCCCCCCGGGAGTTCCATCGCGATGACCGTTATCCAATTGACCGGGCCGTCCACCGACTTTCGCAGAATTCGTGCGAGGGACGGGAGCGTGGAACAACGCCTGTGTCACCGCAACACTACCCCTGGAGTCCCTAACGCCTGCGAGTGCCGACCTTCAACTCGATGTGGCCGGACTCCGCATGGCACCAGATGATGACTTCATCCAGCCTCGGCGGCAGGACGACGTCTCGTCTCATGCTCTCAAGAGTGTCCCGCGTGTCAACGTAGTCATCGATGAGAAGGAGTGTTCGCATGCCGCCGAGTTCCGCGAGCGATAGCGCTTTGCGATTCAGTGCTTCCTGAAAGAACGCCACGACCGTCGTGTCTAGCTCAAAAGTGCGCACGCAATACAGGTAACCCTCGCCTGTTGTACTCTGCCGCATCAAAAAGCCCGTCAGAGGATCTGTTAGAACTGCGGCCCCACCCATCCGAAGGTCCTGCTTAGCCATGATGATCTCTGTCAGGCCGGATACCAGCCGCTCGCTGTTCTTCATCGTGAGCGTCGGGTCATCATCATCAAACGCGTTCAGCCCGAATGAGTGATCCACTTGCACAACCCAGTGCCCCGACACGGCATCCCTGATGCGCTCCGTCACGCGCCTTGTGACTTGGTCCAGCACATGGTCATAACTCGCCGCGCGAGGCGGCCAGACAAACGTCGTATGCTCAACAGCCACGCTTTTCTTGGTTTCGACGTTCTCGACAATGAAGTCAGGAGGATCTCCGCCGGCTCGCCATGTCCACTCCCCGCGTCCTGAAGCTCGGAGATAGGAAAGGAAGCGCTCAATCGATTCCATCTCTCTCTTGCGGATTGCCACGCAGCCTCCAGATTCAGCGGTAGGACGACCTCAAGATCCCCCTATTCAATTCCAACGATGCGTGAACCCTGAAAGGCTTCGAGCACATCCTTGACCTTCGGATCATCCGGAGTGACGAGAGCGCGTGCTTCTGCCTTGCGAACCAGGCGCCAGAGATCTGCGCCCTCGTGTGGCGCAGTTGCTAGACCGACGCGTACATGCCCCGCCCAGGCAGTAGGTAGCGAGGCCGGGCTCTTTCCGTCGGGCACCCGGCTGGTTTCCAGTGCCTCAGCCAGCTTTGCAAGCAGCTCGTTCGAGCTCATTGTCGATGTGTCGGCCAATCCCCACAACGACTGCCGCATCATCTGCGTATGGGGGAAGAGAAGCGCCGCCTTCGCAAGGGCATGAGTCGACGCCGAAAGTAGTTGTCGCGCGCCGAGTTAGTGGAACGAAACAGGGGTGGAATTAATGTGACACTTCCGGCGCCTCCAAACCCGTCGCGTACTTGATCCATCCATGACTCCGGAGCAAAGCGAGCGCGGTCAGCC
>Ga0247727_10015876_pt1 | contig 12264 bp, 7 predicted proteins | sample WisWelCaveWW1625_FD_202498 | JGI IMG/M metagenome (GOLD analysis project Ga0247727, IMG submission 202498) | Biofilm microbial communities from Wishing Well Cave, Virginia, United States - WW16-25 | ecosystem: Environmental > Aquatic > Deep subsurface > Groundwater > Cave microbial mat | place... | reverse complement strand
TAGTAGTTTGTTGCCCAAAAGCTGGATGCTCTACAAGCACACAACCAGCCCATTTGGTCTTCCAGAACGGATGACGGTCTACGGAGTAAGCTCCACTCATATTTTCGGCTTCTGTGCGAATATGAGCAAGATGCAAAGTGGTGCCAGCCCGTTGTCCTTCGGAATCGATTATAGTTGTAATGCTAAGCACGGTGGCACGATAGAACGTCGGCTGTTGTTCTAGTGCTTGCAGCACAAAGCGATCTTCGGCTGCTTCGATCCTGATCAAAGAACCTGGAGCTATATCAAAACGTGCAGGGCCAGAAACAGTGCCTTGTCTATTTTTCAGCGTCTCGTGGACGTAGACAGTTTGAGCGTATTTGTTCCAAAGAGGTGTAGCATCTTTAACAATTTTTGCAGCTTGTGGGGCGGGCGAAGCTACACCAGCATTCACAGCGGTAGCCGTTCTTACGGTGCTACTTACCGGAGTGGAAGACCCCGCATGTCCGAAACCCTGCACGATACTTAACCATAGAGGCATATGTTTGAATAGGATCATTCCATCCTTATTTTCGGGATTATCAAAGACACCACCGGCATCGGCATAGTTGATTGGATTGGCTTGGCTTATGGCTGCACCCGAGAAGCTGGACATGTGCACAAAGCACATGACAGCACGTAACGGTCGTGGCATGTCTCCGTGTAACTCTATGGATTCGTAGTCGTCCGCGAGAATAGTTCTATGGAACGGGTTCCGCAGGCCGGGTACATACGGAACAATCAGCGCTTTATCTACCAGAGGTACGATTGAGTACATGAAGTCTGCGTGCAGTTGTCCTGACAATTTGTCCCACAATGTCATGGTTTCGATGCCATTCATGGCTTCTGTTCCCATGTGCACTGTCATATTAGCTGCCGCATGCTCTCCCCATGCTCCGGCCTCTAACGGTAATGGTACACCCAACACGTATTCGCCATCGGGTACGGGTTCAAAGCGCTGTAAAGCACGTAAAGCTTCGCCGTTAATAAGCGGATCGGAGTTAGGTAATCCGTTATCACCCGCACCTATACCCTGGTCTTCTAATGCCGTGTAATTAAAACGATCATCCGAGGACAGTGCTTTGAAGAATCCCAAAATTCCTTGTTGTCCGGCATCAGCTGCCCAAAAATCATCTAAGACGTCATCAGTGAAGAACTCCGCAGGTATAGTGTTTCCTACAAAATTACCTTCCAGTACAGCACCTGCACGGCCCCCACCGAAGCCGGCAGGGAAGAACCAGATGTTCGGATTGATCGGGTGTGTGCTGCGTGTTAGCGGTGAGGAGAAGTTGAGATCCACAAGCCAGTGTATGCAATGCAACGTGAACTGTGCTTGTTGCACACCCCTACGCCAACCTGTACCGATGACGTAGCCTCTGAAAACACGAAACTCTCCTGGTGGAAACATACCGAACTCAGTAGTTCCACGAGAGTCCGCTCTGTGTTGCCCTTCGCAGAAGACTTCAACTTCTGCTTGTATCGTCATGTCCTGCACGGCTTCGTGAATCGTAGCTACTTCGTTGACGTTGGCAGCGTCCCGGCCTACAGGCAGAGAGAGCGTACAGGTGGGTATCGAGTTCAGCTCGAAACGCAACTGTATGGCCGCCACGTCAAAGTTGTAGGTCTTGCCCCCACGCACTTTGACGACTGCTCTCGACTTGATCTTATTGACTGTGAAGTCAGACATTATCGTAGCTCTCGCGTTTTGTACGTCAGTGCCAGCAGGATAGCGTTCAGACGCAGCGGTAGTTCTTCTCGATCGAACCAGAGATTGCGAAACGTGGTGTAAGGTTCACCACCCGAGAACAATACCGTCATAGAAGCGTCGGACAGACCCTGGTCTAATTGCTGTAAAATATCTACCAAGGTGAAAACCGGGCGTGTGATGTAGCGATAGGTCCACTGGTTGCCTATGCCAGGCTGGAAAACGAAGCCAAGGTTAGCACCAGGGATCGTGATTACATTGCTCAATCCGCCGGAGATTACGTAGCCAAGTATCACGTCCAGGAAACCACCCTGGGTTTGCTGTATCCGCACGTCTGTAGCATTCACTACTGTGATCAACCATTCACGCAACAGCTTGTCAAACGACACACCTGTTGAAACTCCCTGCGGGAAAAGATCGGCGGTAGTCGGAGCTACTTTGGCCACCGTCACGCCAAAAGTCGCCGGTGAGTAGAGTGTTGTATCTCGTAGCGGCCAATATGTTATGCGCGGGTCGAGATCTGTTACGAAGGGTTCCAGTCTAGAGGCGTGGATCGAAGTCATGTACTGCCGTAAACGGTAGTTCAACATGAGACGATCTGGCGCATGGCCAAACAAAAGTTGCTGTACGTGTAGCAACGTTTGTGGCAACACGATAGCTAAAAAGTCTGCAGGTACGAACTCTTCTCCAGGATAGTCCGCAGGTACGGCTGGAGTACCGTCGATATTCAACAAGAGTGTACGTACTTCGTTGATCATTACGTTCCCCCTTCTGTTTGCGGGAACGAGCTGGGTGATTGGTCGGGGTTAGTAGGTTGGTTGGGAGCAGAGCCATCCGACGCAGGGGTACCGGCATTATCGCCTGGGCTTGTAGTTTGTGATCTACCACCCTCTGGCGGCGGCGCTGCGTTATCGATCGACTGTTTTTTGCGTGGCACCCAGTGCATTTGTAGTGTGAACTGGTCTACCTTGGTGGAGGGGTCTGTAATGCCGTGCTCTACACCCGTGAGGAACGCGTTGACCGAAAAGGTTGCACCTATCGTGACCGTAATAGGCGGAAAGCGCGTCGTGATGCGATGTTCTTCGTACCAGTCTTGTACGAACTCGAAGCCCGTCTTGTCATCCGGTTTCTCGCATATGCCAGCAAAAGCTAGTCCGCCTATGCGCATCTGGCCGATACGCTCGTTGAAGACGTATACATAGATCATGTCCTGCAACGAGTGCATGAACTGATAGCCGCCCATACCCGAGACACCTACGTTCGTAAGAATAGACTTGAAGGCAAGATAGCCATTCCAGTCCGTAAGCGTCAGCCGCATTGGTAACGAATTACCTGGTACGGCTACAGTGCGACCAGCTTGTGCTGAGAAGATGACAGCCATGTTACCTCTTAACCTGCAGCGCGCGGACCGCCACCAGTTAAACCGCCTATGAGTTTAGCCAATACAGGTGGCCACTCAATTTTCAGTGTACCTTGTATGTTCTGCCGCTGGGTACCTGTACCTTGATCAGGCCCGTCAGTAGTTCCTGGTGTACGACCAGGCGCGGGCTGTGCTGCGGCGGCATTGCCTCTAGTATTGTTAAGCGATGCACGTATGCGTTGTGCATCCCCGGGACTTGTTTGTTCCAAATTTCGCAAGCTTGTACCAAATTTTTCACGACTTATCGCATCTGCACGTGCTTCGTCTATGGCGGTAACGGGTACGCCACCGGCAAGACGGCCTACGACTTCGCCGGCGACAAGACGCGCACCACCTGCTGCTTCCTGCAGTATATCACTCGCACGTTCCATTACTGTTGTTTGTCCTAGACCGGCTACCGCTTCTTGTTCTCGACTTGTTTGTGATACTTGTTCGCGTAGTTGTGCGGCAGCAGCCGCGTTGCGCGGATCTGTCAGTTGCTGCATAGTTCGTAGATTATCATTGAACCTTTGGCGACTACCCGTTTCGCTTCGCATCCATCCTCGTTCGGCAATGCGACGTGCTTCTGCCTCTGTAAGTTCTGGGAAACGCTGGCGCAACGCGGTTGCTATAGCCGGTATACCTTTCGATGGATTATTCTTGTCTTCATTGCTAAGCCCTCGCATGATCTCGGTAGCTGCCAGACCAACTTCACGAGAACGATCTTGTGCTTGTTGCTCAGTCATACCCTTGCGACGAAAAACTGAACGAGCAGAACCACCGTACATCTGCGTTGTCAGTACATCTACTTCTAAGCGTTGCCCTTGTGCTTGTGCAAGAGCCCCTACGTTATACCGTGCACCGTACTCTTGTAATAATTCTCGTCCGCCTGTCATCAGTTGAGCTACTCGCTGGCTATCTGCGCCACCTTCGCTGAGAATACGCATCATATCGCTCTGATTGATCAGGACCTCGGCGACGTTACGATTTTGTGCACCGAATGTAGCACGACCCGCTCTGACAGCTTCTGACAAAGCAGCAGCTTCGCCGGTGAGTCCGCCACCTTCACCCAGGTATGCAACCATAGCCATGCGCTGTCCCATGGGGCTGGCTGCACCTGTCTGTGCCATCTGTGATATGCGTGCCTGGAACTGCGAGCGATCCAAACCACCAAAATGTCCACCTATAGAACCTCTAGCTGCTGCAGCAGCACCCGTTCTCCAGGAATGCGCGGTAGCTAGAGGATCAAACGTAGGATCTAATCCCAAGCGAGTCCCCATCTGCTGTGCAGTTTGCATATCTACTGCGAACTGTCCTACAGTTTGGCCGGTCGCACGTGCTAAATTTTGTATATCGCGCACTTGACGAGCCACGCGCTCTGGACTCATATTGCGTAGGCCGCCCTTTGTAAGTGCGTCCAATCCATTGAAGATCTCTGTCATAGACGCGCGCGGGTTACCCATTTCGCCAAAAATTTCCTGCATCGCTTTGACAGCAGGAGCACGCTCTTCGAGAAAACGTTGAATGTTTTTTATATTCTCAGGACGTATACCACCTTGTGGGCCCATACCTAACCGAGTCATTTCCAGCATCGCCCCAGTGGCTTCGTGCATGCGTAGACCACCCATTCGGCTGAGGTCCCGCCCGGGTGCGAACATTTCCCTGTGCATGCGAGTTGTTAGGTCTTCTACTTCTCTACCGGCGAGACCCATACGTCCGCCGGGACCTATCTGAAATCGTGCAGCTTCGGCTATATCCATGCTGGCCAGGACGGCAGAACCACGAGAACCCATAAACTCACCAATAGCACCTCGAAGTTGCGGTATTTGTGCCATCATGGGTAAAGCCGAAGTAATATCACGAGCCATCAAACCTGTGGCTTCTCGTTGTTGCGGTGTTAAAGCCTGCCCTTGGTTCATAAATGTCCGCACAAACCCTTCGGCAGCGGTTTGTATGGTTTGTTGATCCGCTACTGCACCTACAGCCATCGCTCCTTGACGGATCTTCATCTGATCCATCGAAGCCGCGATAGTCTGCATGTTCACATTTTGCCGTTGGAACGGCATTTGCATCATGCCAGGACCCAGAATTTGTGGCATCATCTGGGCCATGAACATGTTAACGAGCTGCCCAAGGCCACCTTGCGACCCTGGGAAGCCCATCAACATGTTGGGCATCTGCGGGCCTGCTCCGCCGAAAGGATTAGGCGCCTGCATCGCTTGCATAAATTGGTTATTTAGAGCTGACACGTCTTACCTCCGCGGACGCCGAGAAATACCGGGCTTGCGACGCAATATGCGGTATTCTTCAGTCTTGAATGCGGCTTCGGCCATTCCCTTCAATTGTGCCACTGTTTCGTCGATTCGTTTTTCAACGTCGGGGTCACCTGGCTTGCCGAATTCCTTGGTCCACAAATCTTCCGCTACTTTGTTTGGCTGCTTGTGTTGTTCCCAAGGACAGAGCCGCTTGTAGATGTCTCCTATGAAGTTATTAGAGGCATCCCAGTGTTTCTCAAAGGCTTCTGGTGGTAGGGCATAATCTACAACCGCTAGATGTTGCAATGCTCTGAGATGCGAAACATAGTTGTAGTTATCCCCTTCTAGCTGATCCAGATGTAGGTTTAGCTTTCGCCACCAGTGCGGGTCGCGTAGTTCAGCACCTTTGAAGCTAAACCCACCGCGTACTGCGGCTTGAATCATCAAGCAGCAGCCGCGGTCACGGAGAAAAAATCCGGGTCTTCGGCGTGTGTCTCGATTTTGGATACGAGAGTATCGAACTTCTCGTGTGCGATAAGCAATACACGCTTTACTGTCTCTGTAAAGATCACCGTCTTGGTGATATGCTCCAACAGTTCAGGAAGACCGGTTGTATTTTCGTTCGTGAAGTCAACTTCGTATCCGTTCTCGAACTCTGGCAACTCGCTTTGCGGGTTATTTTTGCGATAGACACCTGCCAGGCTAAGCACCAAGCGGTACTCACGGACTTTTTTGTAGAATTCCGCAGGTACATTAACTTTGCCAGCGGCATTATCGAGGTACAACTGGCGGATAACTAACTCGGCTTCTATGGCCGTGAGACCGCGGAAGGTGACATTCAGATTGCCGCCCATGAGTGAGTAGCTTTTAACAAAACGCTCTCCGCTTTCCAACGAAGCCAGGTAAGTCTGTTTATCGCCTGATGTGATCTCAATCTCGTCGGGTAGTGCTAGATCCCAACCACAATGAGGACAGTTGAGGATCTTCACTGCTGCACCGGCAACTCCGACTTCCGTTTCTATTTCTGCTGCGGTACGGAGATCGTCGACTACAGGAATGTCGGCGGGGTCAGCACCGGCTTTGTCTTCGGGTCTGTTGGAACGCGCAGGGCTTTTAGCCGATTCCGCGGCCTGGGCTAGTGCCATAGCTTCGCCTATACCAGGGCCAGCGGGAATGAACGGCCGTGTTGACGCATCATCTTGTGTTCTCTTGGCTTGTATTAAAGCGTCACGAAGCGCCGCCTGTTTCTCGGCTGATAAGTTGTCTATATTCACTATAGGTGGCGGCTTCAGATCTGCCATATTCTCTGGCAACGCACGTTCTTTCATCGCTTCCTCAATGATCTGCCGTGCTTCGTCAGACATCTGAGGCGGCGGATCACCTTCTTTCCAACCAAGCTTTTCCCACACCGCGCGTTCTACCGGTGTCAGGATAGGTGCCCCAGGTTTGAAGGGAAGTTGTCCTCTCATGCCCGGTACGTTGACCGTTTGAGCTGGTGGGATTCCTGCTGGGCCTTGTACTTTCCTGGTTAGGCTGATCTTCTTCTTTTCCATTGTGCTACTCCTACAATGCGTGATTGATGATGAGGAAATTGTTGTCTGGAACGATGTCAACCGGTACAGCAAAATCAGGTTCTATGTACGGGTCTCGACGATCTACTGCACGTAACTTGTCTGCCTCGAACAGGTTCAGGTCCAACATACGCCAAGTAGATTCATCTTTCCACTTTTCCTTGCCCGGATATGGATAAGTATCTGTACCGTTAGCTACAACCGGGACCTCGCACCATACGTCGATGTCTTGTTCTGTGAGTCGTGCCTGTTGTTGCCAACGAGTCTCAAAAAGTGTCCAGTCTTGTGTAGCGTACTGGGCCATGGTACGGAAACTGAACTCCGCCTCGCAGCAAACGCTGTAGTCGCGCAAGGTATCCAGCTCTGTCTGTCCGATCAGTGTTGTTTGGTCACACCGCATATCCACGCCCATGATGATGCTGTTGGCAGCCGCAAGGGCTGCGCCTTGGAGTTTTGGAACTGCGAACCCTTGTTGGTCGGCCCTCTCCGAAAATATGTGACCGTCGAGGATATAGACATTGCCTCCAAACCAGGCGCAGTCAGCGACCGCGAGTTTTCCTTTGACTCGTAGTAAGGAGCATATAGTCGCCCCGGTAGCCCAGTACTCATTAACGTTCTCGATGATTGTGCCGCCTGGCGCGTCGTAGAAGACATCGAAAATTGCCTCGCTTACAAACGTCTCTACAAAGTCTGCGATCGATCGAACGCGGCCATATTCAGCCTCGAAGATGATCGCTCCGTTTGGATAGTTGTTTGTGGTTAGATGTATGTGCCCAGAGCATGCAGCTACGGTACTGTTAGGTGCCTTGAACATAATACCGCCAAGCGTCACGTCTTCGCCGAACTTACCGGCAAAATCACAGTAGTCACCTACGGCACGACAATCTAGCAGAATGCTGGAGCATTCGTCATTAGACACCATGTGCAGGTTGTGCTGCGCCTTGATACGCACATCATGGCAGCTAGCCGATATGTCGACCGAGCTACGTGCACGTGTCATAGCGTCGTGGCCAGCCAGAACTACGGCATTACGACCTGCGATGATTCGTATATCGGCAGGCGCGGTAATGTCAATGCAGCCGCCAGTCATGCGAATTTCAGAACCGAAACCGTCACCCCACACCGAACCACCGTCGTTGAGTAGGGCCCAGTATGAGTGATTGGGATAGTAGTTCACCGTCCCGTAGCGATGGTCTACGTATAGCGGGATGGCTTCAGGCGCAGCCATGTACGTCTGTGTCTTCAGTACCTCGAAGTCAGGTGTCTCTGCCTCGTAGGGCAGTTCGCTCTCTTGAGGTAGTTCGTAGTCCTTTTCGTGGTAGTCGAACGGGTGCAATGCTTCCCAGTTGAACACGAACATCTGTGTGTCCAGAAAGCCTACGGCACGTACCCACTGATCCTCTGCGTCAGATGTTTCGATCTCACCTTGGATCTTATGCTCTTCACCATCGCCGAAAACGCTGGCAAATAGATAGTTGTCTTCGGTGTCGCCGTTAACGTCACACGCAAACTTGGTACGCTTAGGTGTAGGAACGTAAAGACGCTTAGCGATGATAAACTCGTGCGCTGTTCTGAACGACTTGCGTCCCGTAAGCGATAGGTTCTCCTCATAGACGCCCGGGAAGAGAGTGTCGTCGTGTGTCTTGAGCGGATCAGGCAAACCTTCTTCGGGTAGCAAAGCGAGTGTACGCTTATGTCCCTGTCCATAGTAACCGTACCAATCACGCAGACGGAAGAAAGGTGCCTGCCAGTCGTCTATAGGCTCTAGCGCAGCGTAGGCTTGCTTAGCTGCAAGTAGTTGCCATTCGTTGGCTGGTATGCTGCGCGAAGCTATATCAGCTACGAAGCTGAAACCCAGGGTCTCCCAGAAGTACGGCGACCACCCCTGCTCAGAACTGAACTCGCCTTCGTCGTCTTCGTCTTCTCGGTCAGAAGCTGCAGACCATACTTGTAGGTTGTGTCCGGCTATGCGTGCCAACTGGTCCCAGTAGAACGCCCAGAAGCCTGCTGACTCATCTACACGCAGTTGCACCATGAACGGGTCGATGCTTTCGCACAATCCCGTTTCGGTGATGTATCCCATCTCACAGTTGGCAGTTGCGTCAAACGGCCTACCGGTAGACCAGTCGGTGATAAGTCCCTTCATCTTGAGTTTGAAGGGTGCTTTGTGACACTGGTCAACGGACAGACCAGACCTGGCAGACTGGCTGATGAAGTCAACCATCGTCTTGCTACCTGAGCTTACGTACTCAGGTTCAACACCCATGATGACGCCGTACTCGGCCGCTGGGTGCCACAAGACGTGGACATTAGAACCGATTGGTATGGAATTGAGCTGCCGGACACCTAGAGGCTGGAAGCCGGTATGCCCTAGCAAGGAGCAGTTGAGAGTTACCTGGCTGTGTTCCAGCTGGACCTTGTAGTTACCAGCATAAGCTACAGCATCTACGATGCGTCCTTTGAAAAGCTGGGCACGGTCCTGGAGGTGGATCTGTTCTAACCACTGCGAATGTGTAGGATCGGCAGAGGCATCGAAGATCTTGTTGGTCGTAACGTCTCGGACGTCCAACCAGGCAATCTGGTAGCCGCGATCTTGGATGGGCGGGGTTGAACCTACCGCGGCGCCAAAGAGTTCAGGAAGAAATGCACTGCTCATTCACCAACGCCTCCAGCCGTAAGCTGCGCTGCGGCTATTTCAAGAAGCGCTGGGGTCGTCCAGAAAAAGCCTCACCTCATGGTTGCACAGCTAAACCGCGGTGCTAATATCAAATTGAGATAACTTATACTCGATCGAGATATTTCACTCTATAGCAGGATTTTACTACGCAGTGAAACACCTCGATCAATTGAAAGAAGGCTAACCGCCTACGAGTGCGGGTACTATATCTACACCGGCGGCAGCTATAGCACCACCCGCACCAGCAAAAGCTTCCAGTGAGGTAAAGAAGAATGCCAGCTGCTCGTTGATGATCATATCCTGGGCAGACACACTCATGCCGATGGACTGAAGAACCACGTGGTTCAAACGAAATGACAATCTGCCAGCACCAGGCCCCGCGCAACCCTGATTGAACGTGAACCACAGGAAGTTTTTGGCAGCATTACAGACGTTTCCAAACGCTTCGTAGAATGCCGCAACTACGCGAGACGGTCCAAGGATACGAGCAGCGTTGGCGTTGCCTTGGGGTCGGCCTGCTATGTAGTACGTCAACTGCGTACCTACTTCGTAGATACGCGTAATTGGCTGCTGGTACGAGAACTGGATGTTTTGTGTTACTAGACCGACACCCGGGTTTTGCCTTCCGCCGGTACCGGTACCGAATTCTTTCACATTACTACCAAAACGAATGAACGCATCATCGGCGGCAAAAGCTCCGCCGAATTGGAGTGGCCGACGACCGAAAATATCAGGCATGGAAGACCTCCGTGTCTCGGTATCCGCTAATTATGATGTAATTAGCAGTTAAATGACCACAAACTGAGTTACCTCGACGCCGTTCAGCGGGTACGGCACGCGGATTGTGTATTCGGCCACCAGACGGTCTGGTAGGACGCTATGACGCCGTACGACTGCCGGCTCGATAATTTCGATGATGATCGGGCCCAGTAGTGTGGTGATATTGGTTACGGTCAAAGTCACCAATGCTTCGTTGATCGTTTGTTCGACCGTTAGAATCGTATCATCGGTTACGTTGGTCACGCCGATGAACTCCTCGATGCTATCCAGGACAAACGCCGCGATGCCGTCAGTGTTGCGTACAACCATCTCCTCACGGTCGAGAATATCTTGTGTCTGGAATGTGGTGACTGCATACTTGTTGTACAGCGTACCCGGATTAAGTGTCTTGGCCAGAACCCAGACACCTTTTTCTCTACCAAGCTCAGTAATGTCACCGGCTAATAGGTCGGTGAAGTGACTCAGGTCATCGAAACCAGCCGGCATGACTAATTGTGCATTGCGTAGACCCTGCTGGCTTGGTGCACCCGAGGACAGACCAGCTGCTGCAGAAGCTGCAAAGTAGCCTGGTTGATCACCTACTATGTCGGGCCAGGTGTTGCGTAGCCGACGGTTCTTGAAGTCATCGGTAATACGCTGTCCGAGGTTGTCAGCTTTCTCCGTTTTGGTAAGATTGCGCCAAACCTCGATCTTGGCTGCGACAGGTATTGCAATCGGCGAACCTGGTACTTCTAGTAGCAGTTCGACCTCGTTGGTGATGCTGGCGACGGTGAATTCGTCGTAGGTTTCTTGACCCCAAGCATCGGTGTTGAAGTTGATCCGCAGGATGTCGCCAGGCTCTACGCCGTTGGTGACGAACAAAGAGTTACCAGTAGTGCAGACCACTCGCGTGAACTGTATACCCGGCATACCCGGATCGTCAGAGACTGTAGCCAGCGCTATCAGGTTATCAGACGTGGTAGCGATGGTGACAATCGGTATCGTATGGTTCAGCGGTAGGGATATCCAGCCGACGCGCAGAGCGCCAACCTCGGCCGAAGATTGATCGTTAACGTGATCGCGCAGTTTCTTAAGCACATCGATATTCTGAGACAACGGCACGATGTTGTAGAGGTCAGCAACGAATGCGATGGCCGTGAAAGCCTCATCCCATTCGTTCAGATCGTCAGGATCTGTTACACCCACATAGCCCATCAGGCTACCAGAAGCGTTCTGTAGTGCACAGAATAGACCGAAAGCCAGAGGGTTGTCCGGGTGGATTGTACCTACTTGAGCTGCGATTTCTTCCTCGGTACTGAGTATACCTACGGTGCCTGCCAGGTCCGACAACCATTGTCTGGTTTCGACATGGACCAACCCTTCGGCTACGGGCAGAGGCTGCTGCACACCGCCGAGAGTCCAGGTTTCGTCGTAGGCCAGAATGCCGCTGTTGATGTCGATCGAAGTCAGCAGTGCGGTCCAGTTAAAGACGCCTGGTACGCTCCGTCGTATGCGCTCGATGTTAGCTGGCTCTTGTTTGATGTAGAGCTGTACTTCAAGATCTGCCGCCGGAGCTAAGCCCGCAGGCAGGTTGTCGGTCAGCACAAGGGTCTTGATAGGCCCATCCGATGCTGCCACAACCCCGATGTAGTACTTGTCGCCCTTGCAGAGCGCAGTCATTGTGAACTCGACTAACACGCCCAGAGAGCCTACCGGGAAGTCGGTTGGAGCAGCTGCGTTGACCACCGTGGGGCCGCTGGCGTCGATGCCAAGAGCGCTGGTGATCTTGATGAGGGCCAGGCCGCTGGCGTAGGTACCACCCTGGATGACCTCGATGATGTAAGTGTTGTCTTGTGTGCCGGTGTATGTACCGCTCGAAG
>Ga0247727_10015875_pt1 | contig 12265 bp, 9 predicted proteins | sample WisWelCaveWW1625_FD_202498 | JGI IMG/M metagenome (GOLD analysis project Ga0247727, IMG submission 202498) | Biofilm microbial communities from Wishing Well Cave, Virginia, United States - WW16-25 | ecosystem: Environmental > Aquatic > Deep subsurface > Groundwater > Cave microbial mat | place... | reverse complement strand
TGCCCTGAAGCAAGTGCTCTATCCGAATATTAAGGACCTGCCACATAAGGAGATGATGCGGACCACAGGCATGCTGGATCCTTCAAGGTTGGCGATGGCGGAATTTTCGTCTACGGTTTTTCGGAAGTACAGGATTCGCGAAAAAAAGGACCGGCGGGGAAAACCGGTGCTGTTGATTGCCTGTGACGGTTCGGGATCGTTGAATTCGCGACAGATGAAGATGACCAAACTGCTGGCCGCTGCCTGGCTTTGTTCAACCGGAAACAGTGAAGTGCAGGTGCTGGCAGGACTCTATCACAGCGGAGTTGTGCGCGCAGACTTCTCGGCGCCGCTTGTGCAGTGGATTTACCATCCGCGCAAGACTCCTGCTACATCCCGCATGGAAGCAACGCGCGCAATCGTGTCGTTACCGGATGTAGGTACGGGAATTCAATCAGACGTACTCTCAATCGAATTCATGCTTCAGGAAGCAAAAAAAATAGCTCGCGGGCGAATGATTTATTTGATCTTGATTACCGACTGCCAGTGGAATATATCCGTGCAGGGTAGTAACAGCGGCGAAGAAGAAATCGAATCATACTTTGAATCGCTGAAGCCGGAAATCGCCGACAGGCTGCACGTCACAGTCGTTGCGCTCGGTGGCGGCAAGAGCAGCCTGGAATATCTTGTGGATAAAGTCATCACAGTTCCGGATCAAAGCCTTACAGACACAGCGGCCGTGGCCCGGCAGGTCAGCACTTATGTTGGCTCCTGCATTCGCGAGCGGCGCGGGAGCAGAACGTGAAGAAAGTGGAAGTCCAGCAGGCATATACACGGGAAGGTCCTTCATCATCTTTCCTCAACCTCAAATCACCTTTTCGGGACGTTGATGCGCGCGCATCTCTGGATGATTTAATCCGCAAGATTGAGTACTACGATAGCCTGAGAATAAAACTGGAAATGCAGGGAGGCGAAATTCAGGATCTCGAAAGAATCGTACATGTGCTCAGATCACCCGTTCTGGTGCCCGGGCGTTTCGGAATCAACGAAGTTGTGCTTGAAGACCAGCAAAGCCTGCGAATTGCCCTTATGGAACTGGGCAATTTTGACCTGCATCTGCAAGTGCGCCGGCTCGAATCCTTCATGCCTGTCTATTATCTTTGCCGGATACATCGGGATTTTTGGGCCGAATATGCTCTGGTTGTAGAAGACCTCTACTGCAGTCCCGGTTATCCTTCTGTTGACGAGAGGTTTGTGCGGCTGATGATCGGCGCGCATGAAACGTATCATATCCGGCTCTCTCCTTTCCGGCATGGCGCTGCCAAGATGCTGATGAAAGACTCTACGATTGCGGAAGGAATGGTAGATGAACTGCTGTTGAAGCTCGGTCGCTTTGTGTTTCAGGCTGCGTGGCACGAAGACCAGAGGCCGGCTTTTCTCGCTGCAACCGATTTCGGGCTGAAAGACTTTAAAGAGGCAGTTGAGTTGCTTTACATCTGTCTCAGCGGCGAACTTTGCGAGCTTCGAAGCGAATTGAATCCACCGTTCCTGCAATTCTTCGTGGATGTTTATCCGCACCAGGCGCTTCACGCATTCTTGCAGCGATTGATCAATCTGGAAGGCGGTGCTTTAACTGAAATACCGCAAAAAGCGTTAAAGCTGTATTCACGGCTGTCGCTTCATTTTTCAAAATTCTTGAAGACAGAAGTCTCCTGGGGCAATCGAAACGTTACCATTCCGCTGTACAAACTGCTTTTCGGTAACTTTTCCCGTCTGGATACAGTCTGGCCGCATCTACATAAAAAGGATTTGTTTCGAAAGGCCACCCGTGCTCTGGAAACAGAGTCTCAAAACCTGATCGCCGAACTGCTGAAATAACCGGTTGTAATACCGTGATCACTTCGTCGGCCAAAGTCGGAATAGCCTGCCGGCAAGTCGGCAATTCTGCCTTTACCCGTGCCCGGCATCCGAATTATATTTGAAACAGTATTTCATATTGTGAACCACGTTTGAAATCCGATTTCATTTTCCGGCAAGGCAACGGACCGTCAACCAGGCACTGTCGCTTATGTGTCGCCGGAGCAAGCAAGAGGGAAGACCGTTGCGGCTTTGAAGGCGGTGGAACTGACTGAGCTTCAGTTACTGGTATGCAAATAAGAAGGAAGAAGCGTACGAACAGATACGGAAATCGTTGGAACTTGCGCCTGACTTGCCTCTAACGGTCGGTGTGCTGGCTAGCGCCGACAAGAGGCAGAGCTATGCCGTCAGGAATCCAGACTGTTTCCTGCTGGAGATGATTTGTGTATTTACAAAGTGCGCACAATAGTGTATACTTGTTGTATACACAAAAGGAGGCACGATGGCCGGAATAGGAACGAAAGACACAAGGGCAAGGGACGAGACGATCAATTTACGCGCCAGTAAAAACCAAAAGATACTGATTGACCGGGCCGCAGAAGCACTTGGAAGAAGTCGGTCTGACTTCATGCTGGAAGCAGCATGCCGGGAAGCTGAGACCGTGCTTCTGGATCGGCTGTACTTTACGCTGTCTGAGGATGCGTTCGGGCGCTTCACAGCAATGCTTGACAAGCCACCGGCAAGCAATCCCAAACTGCGACAGTTGTTTAAAGCAAAGGCCCCCTGGACCCCATGAGACAAGGACCTCGTGAAATATGTCCGCCGGAGAAACTGTCGGCAGAGCACAATCTATCCGGCTTCGATTCGGGAGAGCCGGACCTGGATGGGTGGCTCCGTCGACGTGCTCTTCAGAATGAAGCCAGTGGAGCGTCACGAACGTATGTTGTATGTTCGGACAAGCGGGTGGTGGGTTATTACACGCTTGCTGTTGGCGCAGTTACCCATTCGGCCGCACCAGGACGAGTCAGGCGAAACATGCCGGACCCGGTACCAGTAATGGTCCTCGGCCGGCTTGCAGTTGATAAGGCCTTTCAAGGACGACATATCGGCGCAGGTCTACTGCTGGATGGTATTCTGCGTACCGTGCAGGCAGCACAGATCGCAGGGATCCGGGCGATTCTGGTCCATGCCATTTCCGAATCGGCGAAACGTTTCTATGAAAGGTTCGGATTTGTTGCTTCGCCTGTTGATCCGCTAACGGTGATGATTACGATTGCAGATGCGGTAAAAACCTTGAGCGCTAAAGATATGTCTTAGCGGCAACCACAATGATAGAAGTTACTTCCATATGTCTTTCCATGTGGAACACCGCACGTCTTTCGTGGCGACCTGCTCAGTATTTTGAGGCTCAAGGACCGAAGGGCGGTGTATCTCTTTGAGTCGAATCGATTGAAGCCTTTCTCGATTCGTCGCGTTCGTCAGATCGTGAAAGGCTATGCGCTCAAAGCCGGCATTCCCGAAGGTAGTAGTAAGCCCTGCCCCGAATGATCTTTTTTGGGAGCAACTATCAGCGATGTCAGCAATTTTGGAGATGCAACCAACCGCCTTCATTCCGGAGTCTTCGGTTGGACGAAACTTGCCGGTAGCAGCTTCGTGAACGAATTTCGCCTGGCAGATTACAATTTCTACAATTTTATCGGTTCAAAGGCAGATCCACCCGAGTTGAACTTTCCAACCATCGTTGTTGGTCAGAATTTAGGGCTTCCGCAGGGATATCGCTTCAACCGCCTTCAAATCAAAGACGACGTCACATTCACATCAGGCAAACACCTGATCAAGATTGGCGGCGAGATGCAGAGGCTTGACAGTGATCTGTTGTTTGATCTCTTCGGCAGCGGTTCCGTAATTCTTGGTGAAGATTTCGCCACCGAGGACCTGAACGGTGATGGACGGATTGATGATAACGATATTCCGGTACTCTTCACAGTCAGAAATACGGCAGAGAATGAACCTTTTATCCCGAATGTCGATAACAGCTACTGGGCTTTTTATGTGCAGGACGACTGGCGTGTTACTGACGCATTGATTCCGGTATCCCTGCGATTGTATTCGTTACTTCTGATGAAATAGAATCATTGCATCGCGCGAGAGATTATGCGCTATCTTCTTCTCGATCGAATTCTTCGTTTGGAACGTCATACGGAAATTGTAGCGATTAAGAACGTTACGCTATCCGAGGACATTTATAACGAACACTTTCCGGGGTTTCCCGTTATGCCCGGCGCATTGCTGATTGAGTGTCTGGCTCAGGCTGGAACTGCTCTTCTGGAGGTCTCAAACAACTACCAGAAAAAGGCGCTTCTGATTCTGGTCGATCAGGCCAAGTTCCGCGCCATGGTTCGCCCGGGAGATCAACTTCTGATTAAAGGAAAACTGATTTCCAACGGCGAGGATTCTGCGCAAATGGATGGAACGGCCGGCATCGGCGACAAAATTGTCATGAGCGGACGCCTCACGTTTGGCCTGAAAAACGCGGAAGAATTCTACACTCCCAAAACCAGATTTCTTGTCGAATCCATGTATGACGTGTGGCTCAAGGGTGCAGAGTTACTTGGATTCGAGGATCTCTAGAGAACTTTCATGCCTGATCGGCGCGTTGTACGGTTTGAAAGTTCATGTACAGGAAGGGACCTCCTGGAACCAACGTGCAGTGATCCTGGGACAGGGCCCGTTGCTTAATGAAGATCGATCGATCGAAATGGATGTAAGCAACGTGCCCGGAGACAAACTGAGGATTCGCCTGAATCCGCCGATGGGCTTTTGGGCGATTGATTCTCTCGGTATCACTTACGATGAGATGGAGCCGGTGGAACCAACTGAAGTGAAGCTTGGTTCCACGGAAGATCCCACCGGAAAAGATGTATCAGAACTTCTGCGTCAAGCGGATAAGCAGTACCAGGTATTGCCAGAGGTTGGAGATTGGTTTAAAGCTACCTTTCCCGCGCCTGTACAAAAAGACGGCACAAAAAGAACTGTGTTTTTGAAGACATCCGGCTACTACGAGATTCACCTGTCAAAAGATCAGCCGGAACAAACCGGGCGGATACAGGCTTTCATGAATACACCAGGCTCAATCGTTCAGTATGCTATGGAGGAATATCTGAAGTACAGCGCACAAACAGCCCAGGTCCGTTAGCGTGCGCGGCGGGTAGTCGGGCCGGCGAACAAATTCGGACAGTTCGGGGCTCGAGTTCGACGTCTTTGGTATAATGCACGGGTGTTTCTTACAGCAGGCACAAAGCTCGGTCCGTATGAAATCATTTCTCTCATCGGCGCAGGCGGAATGGGGGAAGTGTATCGGGCAAAAGATACACGCCTGGATCGTGTTGTTGCTGTAAAGATTCTTCCCTCGCATCTTTCTTCAAATCCAGATTTGCGGCAGCGCTTTGAACGCGAGGCCCGCACGATCTCCAGTCTTTCGCATCCGAACATTTGCGCGCTGTACGACATCGGCCACCACGACGGCACCGACTATCTGGTCATGGAGTATCTGGAAGGGGAAACGTTAGCAGATCGTCTTCTGAAAGGTCCGCTCTCTTCGGATCTGCTCTTTCGCTTCGGAGTTGAGATTGTGTCGGCTCTCGAAAAAGCGCATAAGCAGGGGATTGTCCATCGCGATTTGAAACCGGGAAACATTATGCTGACGAAAGGCGGGGCGAAGCTGCTGGATTTCGGACTCGCAAAATTTCAAACATCTGCGCCGCAGGAAGTGGCGTCCAAAGTCTCTGCCATTGCTACCGAAATGAACAAGAACCTCACAGCAGAAGGAAGCATTGTCGGCACGTTTCAGTATATGGCTCCGGAGCAGTTGGAAGGAAAGGAGATCGATTCACGCACGGATATTTTTGCGCTGGGGACAGTTCTGTATGAAATGGCCACGGGCAAGAAAGCGTTTTCAGGGACGAGTCAGGCAGGTTTGATTGCTTCGATCCTGTCTTCTCATCCTCTTCCCATTTCCACCGTGCAGCCGCTGGCTCCTCCCGCACTCGATCGCGTGGTGAAAACGTGTCTTGCTAAAGATCCGGAGGATCGCTGGCAAACCGCTCATGACATCATGCTGGAACTGAAGTGGGTGCTGGAAGGAGGATCACAGGCGGGAGTTGCAGCACCGGTGGCTGCGCGCAGGAAAATGCGGGAGAGTCTGGCCTGGAGTCTGGCAAGCGCCTTTCTTGTTGTTGCCGTTGTGCTGTCCGGTCTTTATTTCTGGAAAAAGCCGGTTACGACGGAATCCATGCGACTTTCTGTGTTGACGCCTCCAGAAACGACCCTGATTCATTCCGTTATTTCTCCGGACGGGAAAAAAGTGGCATTGATTCTGAAGGATGTAACAGGAAAGCAGTTACTCTGGATTCGATCGCTGGAATCTCAGAATGCGCATTCGCTGCCGGAAACAGACGGCGCCGTTCTTCCTTTCTGGTCACCGGACAGCCGCCATATCGGTTTCTTTGCCGACGGAAAACTGAAGAGGATCGAGATTGGGGGTGGGCAACTACGGGAATTGTGTGAGTCAACAGATGCAGGTGGCGGCAGTTGGAACCGCCAGGATGTCATTATTTTTAGCGGCAGATCGCAATCGGGGTATTTAATTTATCGTGTCTCGGCTTCGGGCGGACCGGCGACTCCCCTCTACACGCCTGGCCCTGGAGAGGAATTTCGTTGGCCTTATTTTCTTCCGGATGGAAGGCACTTCCTTTTTCTTAGAGATACTTATCGATCAAAGGAGCACCATCTCCGGCTTGGTTCACTCGATTCCATGAAACCTGCCACCCTGATTGATTCTTTCATTACAAACTTCGTGTTTTCCCCGCCAGGGTATCTATTGTTTAGCCGGCAGGGAGTATTAGTAGCGCAACGCTTTGATCCTGAAAAACTTGCCGTTATCGGGGATCCCCTCCCTTTGATTGAGCAGGTAGCACTAACTTCCTTTGGCAATCACCATTTTTCATTCTCCGTTTCTGAAAACGACATTCTGGCATTTGAACGTCTGGATCCCAATAGCGTACTTACCTGGTATGACAGAAGTGGACAACCGGTTGGCAAGGTTGGAGAGCCGGGACGGTTTGGTCATATCGAGCTTTCGCCGGACGGTAAGAGTGTTGCAGTTGAGCGTCTCGATGCGGACGGTAGAAACGGCGATGTCTGGGTAATTGAGCTGGCGAGAAACATTCCAAGCCGGATTACTTTGGATCCAAACTGGGATTCGAGCGCCGTTTGGTCTCCTGATGGAGAAAAAATTGCGTTTGGATCTGACCGTGAGGGAACGGGGGAATTCTCTGACGTATATATAAAGAATCTCAGTACAGGCACCGGAGAACAGGCCGTGTTCAAATCGCCTTCGCAAAAATATCCCATGAGCTGGTCGCCGGATGGAAAGTATATCCTGGTCGATTCAGATGCTAGATTCTCAACAGGGGATATCCTGCTATTTCGAACTTTCGATAATCAATCGAATCCTTTTATGAAGACTCCGTTCAATGAAACTGACGGCCAGGTATCTCCAGACGGTCGCTGCATCGCTTATGTTTCGAATGAAACCGGAAAGCCGGAGATTTACGTCCAGAGCTTTCCCACTCCAGGTGGAAAAATTCAGGTATCCACAAACTCCGGTTTCGAGCCGAGGTGGAGGCGTGACGGGAAGGAGCTTTTCTACCTGGGAACAGACAGCAAGATCTGGGCTGTCGAGATGAAGGCGGATCCGGTGTTGCAACCGGGCTTCCCCAAACCACTCTTTCAAGTGAGAGTCCGGTCATTTGCCAACCGCCATGATTATGATGTCACTGCAGACGGGCAGCGCTTCCTGGTCAACACGGTGGCAGAATCGGGCGAGGCTGCCGCCGTACATCTGGTATTCAACTGGCGAAATCTTCTAAGAAAATAATTTTACGCAATCGATTTTATGGAGAAATCCAGAAATGAAAAAAATCCCCCTTTGTTTCCTGCTCCTGTTCGTTGGTTCATTCACCACGGCTACGCCTCCGGAGGCGCTTCAGGATTTGCGATGGAGATCGCTTGGGCCATTGCGCGGCGGATGGTCCTTAGTCGCTGAAGGTATCCCTGACGAACCGAACACATTTTATTTCGGCGGCGCGGATGGCGGAGTCTGGAAGACAATCGATTCGGGGCTCACATGGACGCCCATCGCTGACCAGGCTCCGTTTTCTTCGGTCGGCGCTCTCGCGATCTCGCCGGGAAATCCAGGTGTGATTTATGCCGGTTCAGGACAGGTGCATATGCGCTACGACATCATGGACGGCACCGGCGTCTACAAAACAGAAGATGACGGGAAGACATGGATCTCGCTGGGCCTTTCCGATACGCGGCACATCGGGCGGATCCTGCTGGACGCCCGAAATCCGAACGTTGTGCTGGTGGCCGCGCTTGGCCATGTCTTCGGTCCGAATCGCGAGCGCGGCGTTTTTCGGAGCGAAGATGGTGGACACACATGGACGCATTCGCTCTTCGTAGATGAAAACACGGGCGCGGTTGATCTCGCTTCCGATGCATCAGCACCGGGAATCGTGTATGCAGCCATGTGGCAGGTGCGTCAATATCCCTGGCAATCATATTTCATTCCGGTGGAAGGCCCCGGCAGTGGAATCTGGAAGTCGCAAGATGGTGGCAAAACGTGGGCGCCCACATCACGCAAAGGGTTACCCCAAGACGACCTCAGCCGTATTGGACTTGCAGTTGCGCCTGGCACAAACGGACGGCGGGTTTATGCATCTGTAACCGCGACAAAAGGCGCCGGGCTGTATCGATCCGATGATGGCGGAGATTCCTGGCAATGGCTCCCTGCAGTTCAGCAAAGATGGCGGGAAAACCCTGACCATCATCAAAGGAGCGCCCGGCGGTGACGATTATCATTTCATGTGGATCAATCCGAAGCATCCCGGATACAGGGTACTTGCCGCGGATCAGGGCACCACAGTTTCGGTCAACGGAGGCGCGACATGGAGCCACTGGTATAACCAGGCCACCGGACAGTTTTATCACGTGGCTGCGGACAATCGTTTTCCCTACTGGGTTTACTCCGGACAGCAGGATTGCGGCTCTGCACGGGTCGCGTCGCGGAGCGATTACGGACAAATCACCTTCCGCGATTGGCATCCTGTGGGCGCCGATGAACGCGATTATGATGTGCCCGATCCGGAGAATCCGGATGTTGTTTATGGCAGCGGATTGGGCGGACGTCTCTCAAAATGGAATGCGCGCAACGGCCGCGTCGAAAATGTTTCTCCCTGGCCTGTTTCGAGTTACGCCGCGAAACCATCGACTGTGAAATACCGCTACACCTGGATTACGCCGATTGCGATTTCGTCACGCCCGCCGCACGCCATCTATCAGGGCTCGCAGTTTCTTTTTCAATCGCTCGATAAAGGTAAAACATGGAAAATCATCAGCCCGGATCTATCCATCCCGAATCCCAATGCAAAAGATTGCGAAGAGAACGTATCCGTTCAACGGGCAACTGAATGTGGCTACGGCGTTATTTTTTCAATCGCGCCATCTCCTGTTGTCGATGGCCTGATCTGGATCGGCACCGATAACGGACGGATTCATCTCACTCGCGATAACGGCAAAACCTGGGAAAATGTGACGCCGGCTGCGATCACAGACTGGAGCAAGATTGCATCCATTGATGCCTCTCCGGCCGATCCTGCTACTGCGTATGTTGCGGTGGATCGCCATCGTTTGGACGATCGGCATCCTTATATATACAGAACGCATGATTTCGGCCGGACCTGGACTTCTGTGTCCAACGAAATTCCGGAGGAATCCTGGGTGAATGTCGTCCGGCAGGATTCCCGGCGTAAAGGACTTCTCTACGCGGGAACACGGACAGGAGTTTTCGTTTCCTTCGATGACGGTGATCACTGGCAGCCGCTTCAATTGAATCTTCCGCGTACCGGCGTAAATGATCTGTTCGTGCATCAGAACGATGTCGTCATCGCAACACAGGGCCGCGCTCTATGGGTGCTGGATGATATTACTCCGCTTCGTAATTTCGATTTTGCGCAACTGACTGCAGGCGCACAGTTGTCTTCTCCGGCGCCGGCGGTTCGACTTTCAACAAATGAAAATCGCGATACGCCGCTTCCACCGGAAGTTCCGACTACACCAAATCCGCCGTCCGGAGCAATCATCGATTACTACCTTCCGGAAAAACCGGATAGTCCGGTTTTATTCGAAATCGTAAACACAGCAGGAAGCATCATTCGCACATTTCGAAGCGACGACCAGCCGAAACGAACAAACGCGCAACGCTATTTTGCGGAACAATGGCTACAACCGCTTCCGGTTCTCCCGACAAAAACGGGCCACAATCGTTTTGTGTGGGATCTGCATCATGCGCTCCCGAAAGTTCCGGAATACGAGTATTCCATCGCAGCAGTACCGGGCCGGGATACGCCGGCGCTGCCCCAGGGGATGCTTGTGCTTCCCGGAGAATACACATTACAGCTGACGGTGAGCGGCAAAACAATCACTCGGCCGTTGAAGGTCGTTCAAGATCCGAGATCAACTGTGAAGCTCGAAGACATGCAGGCGCAACTCTCGCTTTACGAGAAGGCTGTTGCTGTTTTATCGAGCACTCCTGAGCCATCGGAACAGGAAAAGAAAGAGAAACCGCAGCATGCCTCTGCAATTCAGGCCCTGCTGGCGCTTGTGATCGATCTGGAGCAGGCGGATGGCCCTCCGACCCAGCCACAGCAGGATGTCTACAACGAAAGTTTGAAGATTTTGCAGGCTGCAGTGAAGTGAAGGTTCGACCGGGCCTCCTCTGTTAGAATAAAAACCAGATGCTGACCGGTTTGTCGCTAATCCTGTTGTGGTGGCTCATTGGGATCGCAGCCATATCGTCTATCGGACGGGCAATGCTTCGTCTGCTTCGCATCAAAGCATATGGTGAATTCTCATTCTGGCCCGGCTTTTGTGCGGTCCTGTTGCTTCTTCAGATATGGCATCTGTTTGCCCCTGTGAATCAGTTTGTTTTTGCAGGCTTTCTGTTGCTGGGATTGGCAGCTTTTTTTTGGAATCGTCGCGAGATTGTTCAGAACGCCGCTTCTTTTTTAGAAAACAGATTCCTTGCGTTACTGGCGCTGGTTATTGCGATCTTCCTTGCGAACCGCGCGATGGGACCGTTTCATCTGTTCGATGGAGGTCTCTATCATCTCACGGCAATCAAGTGGAACATCGAGTATGCAATCATTCCCGGACTGGGAAACCTGCTGGATCGGTTGGGATTGAACAATGCTTATTTTCTGTTTCATGCGTTGCTGGACCACATCCCGGCGCTCCGTTCATTTCAAGTGGTAAATGGAATGCTGTTGCTGATGCTTCTTCTCAGAATTGCTCAAAGCTTTTTTGTACTGATAAAAAACAATTCGGAAGCCGGGCTTCATGACTGGTTTGCTGTCCTTTTGTTGCCGTTTACATTTGGCCAGGCGCTGTACTATGCGGAAGACACATCTCCAGATGTCGCTGTTTTTGCTTTAGGAGCCGTGACAGGTCTGGAATTGTGCAGATTTATGTTCACGCTGAGCGCCGGGAATCAAACAGAATCCGAAAACACTATGGTCCTTTTGCTTGCAGCAACTGCCATAACGGTAAAAATTAGTTCTCTTGCGTTCAGCAGCGTTGCAATTCTGGTAATTCTGATTCGTTGCAGGCAAAGGACTTTGATTCCGGTGGCTGCGTCCGTACTGTTCTTCTGGATCCTCGGGAACATTGTTCTGACCGGATACATTTTGTATCCGTCATCGATTCTTTCGGTCCATACGGATTGGCGGATGCCTGTTGAGGCGGTAGAAGAATGGCAAGGTTGGATAAAAAGCGACGCAAAATGGCCGCATGCCGGAGTATTAATCAAGGAAGGGAACTGGGTTGGTTCCTGGATGATGCTTCTGTTTCAGGAACGAAAGAGATTTTTTGAAGCCGCTCTTCCTGTGTTTCTTTTTATTCTTGGCTGGATTGTTCCATACAGACGTGTCCGCGATCCGCAGTCCTCACAGGTTGCCACAACGCTCTCCGGGCGTAGTCTCCGGATGCCCGACAAAAGAAGTTTGCTGGTTTTCGTCTTGCCTGCGCTGGTTTCCACAGTTTTTTGGTTCTACCAGGTTCCGGAACCGCGATTTGCAGGCGTGTCTCTGTGGTATCTCGGGGCCGCGGGTCTGGCCTATCATCTCTGCGGCCGCTCATTTGATAGAAGAATACTGATTACAGCAATACTCACCGCACTACTCGCGGTCTCAAGAGTTTATTACGCTCCATTGTTTGTGCGCCCTGGACCGGACCACGGTTTTTATCCCATCCCTCGCCCCGAGACATCCGAGTCTGTCACCAGATCCGGACTTGTTCTGCACGTGCCCCG
>Ga0247727_10015874_pt1 | contig 12265 bp, 10 predicted proteins | sample WisWelCaveWW1625_FD_202498 | JGI IMG/M metagenome (GOLD analysis project Ga0247727, IMG submission 202498) | Biofilm microbial communities from Wishing Well Cave, Virginia, United States - WW16-25 | ecosystem: Environmental > Aquatic > Deep subsurface > Groundwater > Cave microbial mat | place... | reverse complement strand
GAGCGGCTCGAACTCGCGGTCGATGCGGTCATAAATCAGCTTGAGCTTCGCGGATAATTTATGGCGCAGCTCGGCGGCGAAGCGTTCTTCGTTTTTATCCAAGTCGTCGTTGAATTTTTTGATGATACCTTTTTTCTTTGCAAACAGCGTTCCGCCGGCGATGGCAAGACCCGAAGCGGCCACGGCGCCGCCGGTGATGTCGAAAAACATGGCTTTGGTTGACAGGGCGATGATCGTCCCGAGCACGGCGAGCGAGCCGCCGCCGACAAAGGCTTTGCCGACGTCCTGCATGGTCATGGCCGGCATCAGCGCATTGATGAAAGATTCGTCTTTCATTAAATTCGCCACGCGCGACTCAACGTCGTCGATCACCTCCAACCGGCTCTCGCCGACTTTCGTCAACAGCTCGATCTCGCGCGAGCGGGGCAGCTTGCTGGTTTCCAATGTCGCCAAAAGATCGTGCAGCAGCAGGTTGATGCTCTCCATAAAATGGCGCGCGCCGTCGCGGGAAATCTCTTCACTCGACGTTGTCAATTTTTCCTCGAAGCGTTTGCGCAAGCTCGCAATCCACACTTCGATGGATTTGTCCTGTTTGAAAATGGCTGCAAACGATTTACTGATGATCGAGGTGAGCGACAGCCCTTCGCGAAAATCGTCTTTGAGGTAATTGGCGATGCGGTTGTAATTCGATACGAGCAACTGAATCAACGCGTCAATTTCATACGTCGATTTGTCTTTTCCCAGAGACAGGCGCGTTTGAATTTTTTCTTGAACTTTCAGATCGATGTCGAGCTGTTGCTTTTGTCCAGCCAAATTCTTTTTAAGGCTGCCGCCGACTTGTTCCGCCGCCGCGACATTGGCTTGCAGCTTTTGGCTGTAATGCCGCCCGCCGGTGACGGTTTCGCGAATGAATGCTCTGATTTGCTCGAAGCCGCTGCGGGAATCTTTTTCCGCTTCCCATTTGGCCGAAGTGCAAAAAAGCTGCGGCGAGAGAATATTCTTTTTTCGCGCGTACTCGTGGACGGACTTGATATTGACGTCCAATTCATGCGCGGAAGCAGTGTCGGCCTGCTGCAAGACGAAAATGACTTTGCGATGCCATTCTTCGCTGACGAAAGCGAGCAAATTCCACGCGGACAGAGTGTGTGGGTTTCGCGCCGGAAAAACAAAAATGACGAGATCGCTGTAGGGGATGAATTTTTCGGTGATGTCCTGATGGCGCTCGATCACGGTGTTGGTGCCGGGCGTGTCGACGATGGCGATGGTTTTCAGAATCTCCAGCGGCCTGCCGATACGGGTGAAATGTTGGCTGCTTTCCCGCTCTTCATTTTTCTCGGCGTAAACGATTTGCTGCACGCGATCGGTGCAAGGCGCGGGATCGACTTTGCAAATATCTTCCTGCAGCAGCGCGTTGATGAAACTGCTCTTGCCGGATTTGACTTCGCCGACGACGACGAACAGAAAAGGCTCGTTGAGCTTGGTGCCGAGGTTGCGCGCAATCTCGTGCTGCTCTTGGCCGCCAATGTCGAGCGCGAGCTGTTGCAATTGCTTCAGGTTAGCAGCAAGGCGCGCTTTATAGGCGCGATATTTTTCGTCAATAAGATTCATCGCAATTTTACACACGCCGTCCAAAATGTTCCACAACTCGAATGTTTAACTTTCACATACTCCTTTCAAATTGCTTTCCGCTTGCGCCGACGGAATAAATCTCTTCAAACTCTTTGCAAAACGTTGCGCCGGCGGGCGCGACGGATTTTAGCGCTTCAACGATTTTTTTCGTCTCATTTTGCAGCGCGTAGACTTTGAACGACTGATGATAGAAACGATATATCGAGTCTTCGTAGAACCACGGCGAATTCATTTCCTGCAACAGCGCCGAAAGCTCGGACAAGTGCGACTTGATGTTGGCGAGCAGTTCGTTGTCTTTTTTCAGCGCGTCTATCATGTTTTGAAGTTTAAAATTTTTCTACGCGCGCAGCTTGCTCTTCCAAAAACCATAAACAAAATAGAGCGCGAGTCCGGCGAGCAGCCAGAGGCCAAAACGAATCCACGTCACCATCGGCAAACCGGCCATCAAATAAATGCACGAAGCAATGCCGAGGATCGGCACCAGCGGCACGAACGGCGTTTTGAAAGCGCGCGGGCGATGCGGGTCTTTGTAGCGCAGGATGATGATGCCGGCGCAGACCAGCACGAAGGCGAACAGCGTGCCGATGTTAGTCAGCTCGACGATTTCATTAATATTCGCCACCGCGGCAATCGCGGCAACGACGACGCCGGTCCAAATCGTGGTTTTGTGCGGCGTTTGGTATTTTGGATGGATCGAGGCAAAATACGGCGGCAACAAACCGTCGCGCGACATCGAATAAAAAATACGCGGCTGGCCATATTGAAAAACGAGCAGAACCGCGGTCATCGCGATCACCGCGCCGAACGCAACGAGACCCGCAGCGGCATCGGCGCCGACATACGCCAACGCGGCGGCCAACGGATCCGCGACGCCGAGTTTGTCCCACGGCATCATGCCGGTGAGCACGGCGGCGGTGGCGACATAGAGCAAAGTACAAATCAACAATGAGCCAATGATGCCAATCGGCATGTCGCGACCGGGATTCTTGCACTCTTCCGCGGCAGTGGAAATCGCATCGAAACCGATGTAGGCGAAAAAAATCAAACTCGCGCCCGTCCAGACGCCAGAAAAACCGTTGGGCATGAATGGCGTCCAGTTTTCCGGCTTGACATATTTCGCGCCGACATATATAAAGAAGAAGAGAATGACGAGCTTGATGGCGACCATGATGTTGTTGACGCGCGCCGATTCTTTGGCGCCGATCACAAGCACCCACGTGACGAGGCCGACAATGGCGACGGCGAGAAAATTAAAGATGATTGGAATGCCGGCGATGGTCGGATGATTCGTCCACGCCTCGTAATTCAGCGCGATAGCGGGATCAACGGTTCCGCCGGCGTTGGCGACCGCGGCGGCGGCTTGCGCAGCCGAGCGATAATCGACGGAAAGCCACGCAGGAATGTGAACGCCGATACCCTCCCACATTTGATGAAAGTACGCGGCCCAGCCGATGGCGACGGCGACGTTGCCGATGGCGTATTCGATAATCAAATCCCAGCCGATGATCCACGCGACAACTTCGCCGAGCGTCGCGTAAGAATACGTGTACGCGCTGCCGGAGACGGGCACGAGCGAGGCAAATTCGGCGTAACACAAACCGCTGAAGGCGCAGGCAATCGCGGTGAGAAAAAACGACAGCATAATTGCCGGGCCGGCACCGGGGCGCGCCGCATCACCTGCCACTGCCGTGCCGATCACGGCGAAAATGCCGGTGCCGATGATCGCGCCGATGCCAAGCGAGATTAAATCCATCGAACCGAGCGAACGCTTGAGATGCGTGCCCTCGGCGTCGCGGGCCAATTGATCGAGGTTCTTCGTGCGAAACATGCTCATAAATAAACCCAAAAAAGATAAAGTGATAAAAAGCTAAAAAGAAAAAATGATTTGTTAGTTCGTAAAAATTTAGCGATTTGAAGCGGAGTGCGAAGCTTTAGCTTCGCAAAACTAAAGTTTTGCACTCCGACTTCACATGGCTAAATTCATACGTTAGTTCCAATTTCTCACTAAAAATTTATTAATTGCAGACCACTTTGGCTCATATTCGTTTTATCTTTTTGTCTGTTTTTCTTTTTAACTCGTTCGCGTGACCCGCCACGCGGCAGCCAGCGCGGTTATGAGCAACAGGGCCGCGAGCAAAAACGGCGCGCCGGGAAGCTGCCAGTTGCTATGCGCGCCGATAAAATTGGCGAAGATCAGCGTGAACAAACTTGGGCCGAGCATGCCGGTGATGCCCATGATGCTGCTGTTCGCGCCTTGCAATTGTCCCTGCGCGGAAGGATCAACGCAGCGAGTCATCAGGCCTTGCGCCGAGGGGCCGTAAAGCCCCATCAATGCAAAGATCGGCAGCCCGCTCCAAAACATGTTCTGGGTGCGTGCCAAACCGTAAATCGTAAATCCCACCGCGCCGCAAATGAGCCCGGTGAGCAGCGCGCGCCGCTCGCCGAAACGCGCGACAAAACGCCGCACGACGCCGCCCTGCACGATCATCGTGCAAACACCGATGGCGGTGAGGGTGAGGCCGACCATGCGCTCGTTCCAACCGTAACGAAAACTCGTATACAGCACGAACACGCTCTGCAGCGCCTGGTGCGCGAGAAAGTAGAGCGCGGTCACGGAGGCGAGGCCGAATAATTCCGGATGCGAACGCAAGAGTTTCAGCGATCCAACGGGATTCGCTTTTTTCCACTCGAATGCGGTGCGACGTTCCGGCGGCAAGGATTCCGGCAAGACGAACAGGCCGTAGGTGGCGTTGATGAGCGTCAATGCCGCGGCGCCCCAAAATGGCAGGCGGGGATCATACGCGCCGAGCAAACCGCCGAGCGCCGGGCCGATAATGAAGCCGAGTCCCCACGCCGCGCCCACCATGCCGAAACTCGCAGCGCGTTTTTCCGGCGGCGTGACGTCCGCCACATACGCGCTGGCGGTGGTGAAACTCGCGCCGGTGATGCCGGAAATGACGCGGCCCAAAAATAACCAGCTCACCGTCGGTGCGAGCGCCATCACGATGTAGTCAAATCCCAATCCGAAATTCGACAGCAAAATCACCGGACGGCGGCCAAAGCGGTCGGAGAGCGCGCCAAAGATCGGCGAGCAAATGAATTGCATCAACGCCCAAACCGAGCCGAAAAGGCCATACATTTCCGCAGCGCGCGCCGTGTCGCCGCTCATAAAACGCTCGATCAATTTCGGCAGCACCGGAATAATGATGCCGAACGACAACACGTCAAGCAAAATGGTGACGAAGATGAAGGGCAACGCGGCGCGCTTGGAATCGGACATACGGGTTTAAAAAAACAAAAGGATAAAAAGCAAAAAAGACATTTAGTTGCGGAGCTATGGTTGAGACTCGACGTCAGACTCTTGCGACTTGTTGCGTTTGATCGCTTTGGCGAGTCGCGAGTTTAAAATTTTGATCAGTTCATTGACTTCATTTAGTAGCCAAGTATTCAAATCCGTTTTGCGAAAGCTTCTTTCGAGAGCCGCAGCCAGTAGCGCGTTTCTTTCGATTCTTTCAGACAAATTCGAATTTTGTAAATGAAATCCTTTGGGCTTGCGCTTTCATCGGCTTCTTCATAATTCGAGCCGGGTGAACAGCCACAACGAATAAGCTGCTTGCCATATTCAAACCCAACGACGTCCCGCGGAAACGTGCGCACATACTTGGTGATTTGCACGGCAAAACGAAAGGTTCTTTCGTGCAAATCAAAAATTGTCTCCATTTTTTCCATAATCACCTCCCGAATAGCTTGTGTTTAGTTTACGTCATTACGACTCCTCGTTTTACAAGCATCTTTTTAGCCTTTTTTCTTTTTATCTTTTTTTACAGCAGCACCCCTGCCACCGCCGCCACCATGCACGTTGACAGCGTTCCGGCAATCATCGCCTTGAAGCCCAGCCGCGAGAGATCGCCGCGGCGTTCGGGACACAACGCGCTGTAGCCGCCAATTTGGATGCCGATGCTGGCGAAATTCGCAAAGCCGCAGAGCGCGTAGCTGGCGATCAACTGCGCGCGCGGCGTCAACCAGGCGCCGTTGGTTTCAACAAGCTGTTTGCTCATATCAGTGTAAGCGACAAATTCGTTGAGCACCATCTTTTTGCCAAGCAGCGTGCCGATTTTGAAAACGTCTTCCGCAGGCACGCCCATCACCCACGCGAGCGGCGAGAAAACCCAGCCGAGAATTTGCTCGAGGCTCGTGCCCACTTGTTGCAAGCCGAAATTCACCACTGCGGTGATCGCGAGAAAGGAAATGAGCATGGCGGCGACATTGAATGCGAGCTGCAAACCTTCCGTCGTGCCGCGCGCCGCGGCTTCGACGACATTGACATCAACCCGCGGAATGTCGATGGGCGTGGCGCCCGACGTCTGTGGTTCCTCCGATTCCGGCAGCATCAATTTCGCCAGCACCAACGACGCCGGCGCGCACATGACGCTGCAAGCGATCAAATGCCCCGCGATGCCGGGAATGTAGTCCCGCAACATGCCGACATAAGCGGCCAACACGCCGCCGGCGGTGGTGGCAAAACCCGCGGCCATGCACGCCATCAATTCCGATTGTGTCAACGAGGCGATGTACGGACGAATGACCAGCGGCGCTTCAGTTTGGCCGACAAAAATATCAGACACGGTCGAGAAGCTTTCTGCGCCGCTGACGCCGAGAAACTTGGAGATGAACCGCGCCATGTTTTTAATGATGAACGGCATGACGCGCAAATAATAGAGCACGGCCATCAGCGCCGCGAAAAAGATAATCGTCGGCAAAATTTGAAAAGCGAAGATGAAGCCGAAGGATTGCGGCTTTAACACCAAATCGCCAAAGACAAACGCCGCGCCTTCTTTGCTGAAATTCAGTAGGCGATCCACCGCATCATTGGCAAACGTAAAAAAGTATTTGACCGGCGTGCGCAGAACCAGCAGCGCGAAGCCGATGAGCACGGCCATGCCGAGGCCGATCGTGCGCCAATTGACTTTTTTGCGCAGCGCCGACGGGCAAAATAAAAACGCCATGCCCATAATGACGACAACGCCGAACGCGCTAATCAAACGTTCCACAATCCAACCTCCGTTTTTGATAATGAAGCTGTAAAAATGCGCAGAAGATTATAAAAATGCAAGGGAAAACTTTTCAGGTGGGATAAACACACGGCGTCATCGGCAACGGTTGCCGAAGCCGGGTGCAAAAAACTGAGGCGTTGTGGCAAATGAACTCCCTCCGCCTTGCGGCCAAAAATAAAATTTGATTGATTTACGTTACGTCGTCTCCTTGACTTCTGCTGTAAGCTTCCTACTTTTTCGGCGGATTCACGCTTTGCAAAAACTGCCGCGCATTTTTTCGCATGTCGCCAAAGCGATCATCGGTTAATTTGGCCGTGCGCTGTAAGAAACGGCGGAAATAAATCGCCGCTTGGGATGAATCGTTCAGCGTCTGATAAACCGTGCCGAGAAAATAATAACAATCGTAACAATCGGCATTCAATTCAATGGCTTTGCGATAAGCCGAAATGGCGGCCTTATTTTCATTCTGGCTCATGTGCGCTGCGCCAAGCATGTAATGCTGCCGGCTGCTGAAATCCAGCCCCTGCTTGGAGCAGGCGATGGCTTGGCGCATTTCCTCTTTGGCGGCGCGATAATTTTTCAACTGATAATAAGTCAGGCCGAGATTGAAGTGGCTGAATGCGACCATCGTATCCTGCCGCACCGCAGCGGCAAAATAAACCGCGGCGGAATCAAACCACGCGCGCCCCTGATAGGCGCGCCCGATGTCCGTCAGCACGCCGGTGCTCGAATCACCGGTTGCCGCCATATAGGATTTCAAATAACTCTCCGCCAGATCATAACGGCCGTCGCGCATGTTCAGATAACACGAGCCGAGTCGCCGCAAAATACGCGGATAAGTTGCAATCTGCTCAAAGAGTTGCAGATAGGTTGCCGCCGCGCGTTCATAATGCGCGCTGCAAAAATAAGCATCGGCCAGCAGCAAGCGCGCGGCATAATTCGTTGAGTCGGCTGAAAGAACGCGGCGCGCGATCGTCTTCGCTTCGTCGCAGCGTTCATAATTCAACAGGCAATTGCCGACCGACGCAATCGCGTCTGCGGTGGCAGAGGAATCAACCGCGTCGACCGTCGCAGCGAATTGTTTATTGGCGCACAACAATTGCGCCAACAATTTGCGCGCCGGTGCAAAAGTCGAGTCGGCCTTCAGCGCGCGGCGCACATCATCCAACGCCGAAGCCATCGCGCCGCCCGCCTCTTGCGACTTCGCCATGAAGTAATAGGCGCGGGCACGAAAAGTTTTGCTGCGCGTGATGAATTGCAACGTCTGCATGCATCGCTGATATTCGCCGAGATTGAAATAACACAAACCCCGATAAAAGATCGCCGCCGTATCTGCCGGATCGGCGCGGCGCGCGGCGGTGTAAAGTTTCAACGCGGCGCGATAATCGCCCACCGTGAACGCTTCGAAAGCCTCTTTGTTTTGCGGCGTTTGCGTCCGGCCGATTTGGGCGATAAATAAAAGCCCGATAATATAACACAAAAAATTTGTGTGTGCAAGCATGATTTTGGATTTAGTGGAATTTAATGGTAGGAACATTTTAGCTCTTCCCTCGCAAAACTCTTTATTGCTTTTCTGATGGATTATTGCTATTTTGGTGTCAGCACAGCAACATTATTGAAAACCAATTCATCAACCGCCAATTTGTTTCAAATCGAGGTTCAGTCATGGAAACAAAATTCACCACCGAAATCGACGAGCGCGGGCGTGTCAGTATAGCGCCCGAGCTTCTGAGCGCCTTGCAACTTTCTCCGGGAACGACACTCGTGTTAGAATTAAAAGACGGTCGAATTGTGTTGGAACCGCTGCCCGCAGATCCGGAACTCATCGATAAGAACGGTTTGCTCGTTGTCCGCCCCCGCATCACCGGCAATATCGTTGACTGGGTTCAACAAGATCGTGATGAACGTATCGCGCATTTGAGCAAGGAGTTCAGCGGAAAAACTCATTTTTGAAGATATTATTCCGAATTTTCAAATCGTTGAACTTGACCAGAACGATTACCGCGCCGTTTTGCACATTCTGGCTGCCAACAATATCGAAGGCGGTGCGACTTACGACGCGCTAATTGCTCACGCAGCCTTTAAAACACAGGCGGAAAAATTGCTTACCTTCAATGTTAAACATTTTAAAAGAGTGTATCCCGCGATTGCGCATATTATCGAAGAACCTTAAATCAAACCTAAAACGGTTTTACAACTCCCCACCGCATCAAAAGATAAAGTCCCGCCGTGTACAAAAGCGAAACCGCGACGGAAATCCAGAGTTCTCTTTTCTGCGGCGGTTGCTTGCCGAGCAGGCGACTGCCGCCCCAGAGCATAAACAAAATGCCCGCGAGGTTGCTTAACCAGTACCCGCCGATCATGCCGATTTCAAACGCGCCGGGCAAAAAAAAGTTGGCGGCATTGCCAATGAGCCACGCGAGCGGCAGGTTGATAAAAATATCATTCCACCATGACAGCGGCGATAAAATATAACCCACGGCGAAAATAAGGCCGGGAAAAAATCGCTGTTTAAATTTGGCAACGCCGTTGGGCGGCGGCAATTTTTTTTCGTCAAGCAAGTCAGGATTTTTCATGGGCGCAAGTGTCGAACTTGGTCACGATGATTCTTCTATTTTAGAAAATTTCCCCGACCAAGTCCGACTTCGCATTTCACATTTTAGCGGAAGCGTTTGGTATAAAGAACGCGGTCATCGCCGTCCGCATAGAAATCCGGAATACGCGCGACTTCGCGATAATGATGGCGTTGATACAACCGCCGCGCCGATTCGTAGCGCGGCAATGAAGAAGTCTCGATGATCAGCAAACGCGCCGGTTCGGCTTTGGTCGCCGGTAAAGTGGGTTGGCAAACTTGCCGCTCAACGTACTCAATCAACAGGCTGCCGATACCGCGGCCATGCCACGCCGGATCGGCGGCGATCCAGTAGAGATCATACGTGCCGAAAGTCATCGGCGTCGGGCCGTAACACACATAGCCAACGGCCTGATCTGCCGCATCAACTGCGCACGCGAGTTGGTAATCTTTTTGATCGGCATTGTTCAAATAGACATCGATCAACTCCAGCGCGCACTGGACTTCTGCTTCTAAAAAGACTTTGGTCTCGCGCAAAATTCCTTCGATGCCCGCGCGATCATTGCGGCGCAAAGGCCGGATCGTTACGCTCGTTGGATTCATGTCTGCCTTTCGTAATTCTCTCAATAAGAGATCAAAAAGAGGCTGTCATTCCGCAGGAATCCTTTTTCATTTCAAGCACTGTGCTGGTGTGAAAAAGGATTCTTACAGAATGACATGTGAAGGATGGCTGAATAGTTGCAATTTTTGTATATGCATCGCTGATTGGGCAAGCGCTTTTATTTTACGCCCAATTCCTGCAGCAGAAAATCCGCGCCCGCGAATTTCTGCACTACCCACAGCACGTAACGAATATCCACCGCAATCGAGCGGCTGTATTCCGCGCTCCATTGATAATCGTTGATCGTCGCTTCGTAGGAACGATCAAAATTCACGCCGACCAACTCGCCGTACGCATTCAGCACCGGACTGCCAGAGTTGCCGCCGGTGGTGTCGGTGTCGTAGAGAATCGCCAGCGGCACGTCCTGTAATTTCTCGCTTTTAAATTTCCCAAAATCTTTCGCACGCCATAAATCAATCAAACGCGACGGCGCTTTGAAATCCTCGTTTCCAGTTAGGCTCTTTTGATAAACGCCGGCAAGCGTCGTGATCGGCTCGAACTCAACGGCATCATTCGGCGCATAGCCGCGAATATGGCCGAAAGTCAAGCGTAGTGTGCTGTTCGCATCCGGAATGAAATCAGTTTGCTTCCATTGTTGTTTCACTTCGATCAACTGCGCAAAGAGTTTCGCCAGCGCGCCTTGACGAGCGCGATCAGTTTCGCGATTCTTTTCCAAATCTGTTTCCAACGTCGCGGCAAATTCGATGAATGGATCTTTCAAAGCGCGAATTTCTTCCGGTTTCATCGTCATCAATGATTTAAAAAAGTCGGTGTCGCGCAGCTTCGAAGTGGCGTGCGCCTCATCAACAAATTTGTCGATGGCCGTTGCCGCCGAGCCATTCGTTGAGTTTTTGATGATTGCTTCCACTGCCGTGATCTTTTGGCCTTCCGGCAATTGGCTCGCCTTCTTCAAAATCTCTTTCATGAAAAGCCGATCGATCCCGTCATTGCGATCCGCATACGCCAGTTCCATGCGATCTTTCAATGCCGGCAAATTGCGATTCATGTACGCCGGCTCGCGCTGCAAATCTTCTTTCTGCAATTGGCCGGACAATTTGAACGCCGTGAATCCGGCATTCAACAAAACCGAGCTGCCGACGATCTGTCCGAGAATTTGATTGCGATTGGCGTCCGCCATGATCTCGTTGTAAGTTTTTCCGATTTCCGGCAAAACCGTTCCGTATTGCGCTTTACGTTTAGCCTCCACATCAATGAACGCTTGCAACTCGCGTTCTTCCTGCTGTTTTTTCTCGAGCAAACCGAGCCGATGAAATCCCTGTAGCTTGCCGCGATAATTCTTCATCCGATTCGCTAGCCCTTTGATGCGGCTGCTCAGTCGAATCGCGACTTCGGAATTATCCTTGCCGGCGGCTTCCATCATGTCGATTTGCCACGCAAACCAATCCGCGTTAAACGGCAAAAAATGTTTTTGGTGATATTCGTAAAACGCCGCAGGCTGATGCCGAAACGTGCGTCCGGGATATCCGAGAATGAACACGAAATCTTTTTCATCCACCCCCTGTGGCGCAACTTTCAAGTTGCGCCGCGGCCGATATGGAACATTCTCCGGCGAATACTCCACCATCGCCCCATCTTTCCCCACATACGCGCGCAGGAACGAAAAATCGCCGGTATGGCGCGGCCACACCCAATTGTCGGTTTCACCGCCAAACTCGCCGATGCTGCGCGGCGGCACATACACGAGCCGCACGTCTTTGATATTGCGATAAATGAACAGCACATAACTTTTGCCCGCAAACATCTCCGCCACTTCCGCGCGAATGCCTTGCGTTTTGGCCTCTTCCGCCGCGACGATCTCTTTAATTTTCTGCTCAAAAGCTTTGGCGCGCTCGGCGAAGCTCATGCCTTCTTTCGCGGCGCTGAGCACTTCGGCAGAAACGTCGCGATAGGATTCGGTGATGCGGCAGGTATAACCTTTCGCCGGAATCTCTTCGCTGTGATTGCGCGCGAGAAAGCCGTTGGTGAGATAATCCTTCTCCGCCGTGCTCGCCGCCTGCACCGCGCCAAACGCGCAGTGATGATTCGTTAAAATTAATCCTTCATTCGACACAAACGAACCGGTGCAGCCGCCGACTTGCACGATCGCATCGACCAAGCTCACGCCCTGCGGATTGTATAAATCTTTCGGCGCGATCTTGAAGCCTTTCGCTTTCAGATTCAGCTTGTGAATTTCCGAAAGCGGATACATGCCCTCGTCGGTGAAGGCGAGGGAAGTTAAAAACACAAGCAGGGTAATAATCAAACAGGATTTCACCGCGTCTTTCATTTTCACTCCTTTGCCAGTTGAGTCAATAAGTGTTTTGATCCGGGAGGATTTCGTTGGGAGGG
>Ga0247727_10015873_pt1 | contig 12266 bp, 10 predicted proteins | sample WisWelCaveWW1625_FD_202498 | JGI IMG/M metagenome (GOLD analysis project Ga0247727, IMG submission 202498) | Biofilm microbial communities from Wishing Well Cave, Virginia, United States - WW16-25 | ecosystem: Environmental > Aquatic > Deep subsurface > Groundwater > Cave microbial mat | place... | reverse complement strand
ACAGATCGAGAACGGCGTCGATCTCGCGCGCGAGATGATCAGCCGGGACAACATCATCGAGGTCAAACTCGTAGAACAGCTGGCCCTGCTCGTCCTTCAACCGCCCCATCATGGCAAGCCCCCGCCGCTCAATGTGGTGCGACGACGGAATCACTGTTCGCGGCTGACATCAATGGACTTTTGCAACGAAATCTGCCAGGAGCCGACCAATGCGGTGCAACGGAGCATCGCCAGCGCGCCAAAGCAACCATAGGAGCAACGCGCTCGATGGTCAGCGCTGGAACGGAAGAGCGAATTCGATGCGACTGATCTCGGGGTTCATCACATTGCCGTTTAGGGCCATCAGCACCGACAGGGTATAGCGCCCAGGGGGCAGCCGATCCCGGAGATCAATCTGGAAGCTTGCGTCAGTACCCAGCGCCGCAACACCGGCGAGCGCCACTCGACCATCCGCATCGGTCACAAGGTAGCGGCATTCCGGCGCCGCTCGCCGCAGAGCCTCGGCCGGCACGGACTTGAGTGGCGTGCGCACGAGCCGATGGCTGCGCTGGAACTTCTCGACGATCTCGATATCGCCGGACAGGGAGAGGCGGCCGCCGTTCCATTCGGCCTTCGTGAGGAACCCGCGCCGGGGATTGGCGTAGGCGTCGTAGGAGCCCACGCCCAACGGATAGGTGAGGTCGCGGAATGCCTCGAGCGTCACGCTGTCCTCCGACCAGGCTTTGAGTTTGTAGGGCCCGTTGGTGGCGAGGACGTGGCCGTTCGCCTTGCGGAAGGCCGAGAGCGCGGCCCAGCGCCGCCGCGCATCGTCGGCGCCGACTAGCCCGCGCAAGACCTCCGGCGTCCATGCTTCGCGCTCGAACTCCGCCGCCAGCACGGCGAGCTTGGCGCCGAGTTCCTTGGAGCGGACGAGATCGAGCCATGGCACGCCGCGCCGTCGTGCCTCCTGCGCCGAAAACGCAGCCCAGCCGCGCTCGACCGCCTCCTCCATCAGCGCCAGCACATGCCAGGGCAGCGTGCTCCAGGGCGGGGCCAAGACGGCGCTCCGCTCGGGCTCCTCGGGCGCGACCGCCAGGTAGACCTCGACGGTCAGGACCTCGCGCGCGAAATTGACGTCGCCAACGCGGAATGACTTGGACGCAGCATCGACTCCGGTGATGCGCACACCCAGCAGGGCCCGGCGAAGTGGCGCGGTGGCGGCGTCGATGTGGGGATCGTAGCGGGCGGCTGCCGCTGTGTCCCGCGCGCTCCAGCGGTAGGCGAAAGCGAAGGCGTAGAGCAGATCGGCAGGGCTGGTTTTCGTGCCGTCGTGGAAGGCGGAGCCCAGCACCTTGTAGACGAGCTTGAGGGTGGCGGTTCGTCCGGGCCCAACCGGCTGCAGGCGCCCGCTCTGCACATCGGGCAGAACCGCGTCCGCAGGGATGGCAACGGCACCGGCCGCCGCTGCGGCCGGCTTGGCGGCCGTCCGGCTCTCGGTGATCGGCTCGGCGGTGATCGAGAGCCCGATGAAGGTGTAGACCACCATCAGAGCAGTCAACGCGACCTGCGTGCCGAGCGCCACGCGGGCGGGCGCAAACACGGCCAGCGCCCGCAGGTGCGCGAGATAAACTGCCAGCACGTGGCCAGCGACGATGGCGCCGAGCGCTGTGTACCAGGCAAAGCGGGCGCCGGCGACGGCGATGTCGACCCGATAGCCGCTGGTGCCGAAGAGATTCCAGCCGCGCCCGAAAGGGTCGGACAGCAACGGGATGATGTATTGGCCCTGGACCAGGAGGAACACCAGGTAGTGGGCCACGTGATAGCCGATGGCGATGGGGATCAGCGTGAGGGCGAAGCTGCGCGCGACCTCGAGCGGCGCTGGCCGGCCGGACGCCACCCAGCTCATGACAGCGCATGTCCCGAGATAAGCACCGACAAACAGGAGCCAGAAGGCGGGTAGGCCGACGCTCCTGATGGCGAGCTCGCTCAATGCCGACCAGCGCTCGCGCAGGGCGCCTTCGAACGCCGCCCACTCGCCGGTGCCGATGAGCCCGTCGTAGAGCACGCTTGCCAGCAGCAGCAGCACGAAAGCCATCAGCGATGGCGAGACCGGCTTGGGGTCGAGCAAGCCCGCACCGAACGGCCGCAGCAACAGCCGCCCGTTCCCGGCCTCGGTCGGGGCGAAGCGGGCAACGTCCCAAACACCAGCGAGAACACCTCGCCGTTCTGCAGCCAGGCGTCGCGACCGAAAAGGAGCATGCCCATCCAGGTGAACGCCGAATAGGCGATCGCCAGCGCGGCGATGTGGACCGGCGAGGCCGCGTTGGGATAGACGAGCTCGATCCAGGAGAAGGCCAGCAGGAGAGCGCAAGCCGGCCAGGCACCCAGCGCTTGCGGGTAGGCGAGGCCCGCCCCCAGCGCGCCGCGTCCGCCGAGCCGCCGGTAGAGCCACTGCACGCCATCGAAGGCGGTTTGCCAGGGGTTGATCAGCGACCAGATATCGCCGACGAAGGCGGCAATGTAGGCGAGTCCGACCCACCAGATGATCCACACCAGGGTGGGCGCAACGTTGCGGTAGGGGTTCTGGTCGCCGAGCAGGCCGGCCAGCACCGCAACGATGAACAAGGCGAGCGCTGCCAGCCGCAGGGCCATGACGGGCGCTGGGTGGCCGATGATTTGACCGAGCCGGCCGGCGCACAAATCGATTGGTGGCCGGGTGCGGGGTGCCGGTGTGCGGTGCAGGAACAGTCCGACAACGAGGAACGACAGCGCCACCACGGCGGCAGCGCCGTAAAGGTAGAGCGACAGCGGCAACGGCAGCTCGTAGCGCTGGCCGAAGCCGTGCGCGCGTGCCACATGCGGGCAGCAGAGCGCACAGGCCGCCGTGAGCAGCCCCAGCAGCGGGGCCGCCGGCCTAGCGCGGGCGGACCTCAATGCGAACAAGCGGGGCCTCAGCATGCGAGTGGCCACCTTTTGCGCTCGGCTTGTGCTCCTCGATCGAGAATCTTCCTGTTGCACGGGCCTCAAACGCCATTTCCGTGACCGCACCCGGCTCCACCTTCCTCTCGATGTCGTACCCGTGCAGGTGCAGAATGACCGTTCGATCCGTCGTCCAACGCAGCCTGACGGCATCTCCCTGCTCGACACGGATCAGCCGCATGTTCTGCGCCACCTTGCCCTTTTCGATCTTGAGATCGAAGGCCACCTCACGCCCCTGGGCGGCAGGCAAGCCAGCGAGTGAAAGGACGCCGACGCTGAACGCATAACAAGCTGCTGCAATCAGACGTGCCGTCGTCCCCGTGAAGGCGGGGATCCACGCAAGCCTCCGCAGAGCACCCACTCGCTGGCGTGGATGCCCGCCTACGCGGGCATGACGTTGGTGCATCATCGCTGTGGCACGGCCTCCACCTCGGAGATGCGGTTGAGCATCCAGGCCGCGTCGTAGGGAGACGGAATGGCCGCCGCGTCGCCGACCGCAAACCACATCAGCCGCCCGAACTCATCGGTGAAGCCCGCGACCGGGTTCCAGGCGCTCGCGGGGCGCTCCTCTAGTCCCAGTTGCAGCCAGCCGTTCCAAGGGAAGTCCTTGAGTTTCACCGTGCGCAGGAACATCGGCGAGGCAAAGCCCTCGAGCGCGTCGAAGGAGAGGTTTTCGACGCCGGCGGAATAGTCGGCATTGAAGTACTCACGCTTCACCGTGTAGCCGACGACCATTGTGCCGCAGCCCGACGACAACAATCGCACGAATTCCCGCTCCCGGTTGATGCGCTCCGCAGGCCCCTCGTTGGCAGCCGTCTGCAACCGCTCGAGGAGAGCGTCCACCTCTTGCTTGGGGACGGATCCCGCCGTCGCGGCCCCGAGCAGGCGATAGGCTTGATACCATCCCGTCCGCACCCAGCTTGGCCCGAGCCAGCCATTCAGCGCCAGGGTGCTTTCGGCAACAAGGGCCGAGGCTCCAACCTCCTCGATCGCCGCATCCCAGGACGTGCCTTCGGTCAGCCACTCGGGGCGAACGCGGCTTCGCAGGTTGCCAGCGGCGCGCACCTTGATGTCGCCGGGGAGCGGGGGCGCGGACAGCAGGCGCAGTCGCGCCGCCTCGGCGCGATCGGCGTGGTTGAGGTAGTCGCCGTGAAAGGGCGTCACCGGATAGGGGTGGACGATCAATCCGCCATCCCTCGCACTCATATCGCGCACGATCGCGGCCGCAGCGGCGCAGGCCGAGGCTTCATGCTTTGCCACAGCAGAGTCAGGGTTGAGCCTGACGATCACGAATGAGCCCAGCGACTCCACGGTCCCGATCTTGTCGGACGGAGTGAAGGCAGCTTGCCGGGTGTCACCGACGTAGGCGTGAAGCTTCCCGGCGCGCATGAGCTCGGCCGCGCGCTGCGGCGCCATCGCGGCGATCTCGATCTCGTGGGGATAGTACGAAGGATAGACAGCCTGCTCGTGGCCGCTTCGCGCCACCGGCGCGACGAGAAGGGCCGCCGTCGCCAGAATGAGTGCACGCCGCACGTCCATCGCGAATGCCTCTAGTGTCCTGTCTTTCGAATTGCCGACTACGTTGCCGCAAAGTCGGACGGCAATTCAGAGACTGAAGGACACAAGCAAATCATAGATTCTAGTGTGGCTTATGTCTCGGAATTGCCGCGAAGTTGGTCGGCAATTCCGAGACGCCACACTAGCCACGCAGGGCCCGCATCACCTTGTCGTCCGCCAGCGCATCCTTCGGCGTTCCGTGGAAAATGATCTCACCACGATCGATGGCATAAAGCCTGTCGCCGATGCGCGTTGCCGCGGCCAGATGCGATTCCGCCATCAGGATCGAAACGCCCAGCGCCTTGATCTTCATCACGGCTTCGGTGAAGCGATTGACCACCACGGGTGCCAACCCCTCGAAGGCCTCGTCGAGCAGCAGCAGCTTTGGCGACAGCATCATGGCGCGCGCCACTGCCACCATCTTGCGCTGGCCACCCGAGAGATGCAGGCCCTGGCGCTGAAGCAGGTCCTTCACCTCCGGGAACACGCCGAAGGCTTGCTCCTCGGGATCGACCTGCTTGCCCCCGCGCCGCCGGACCACCTCCTCGCCCAGCCAGCGGCTGATCATCAGGTTCTCGCCCACGGACAGCTCGGGGAACACGCCGCAGTCTTCCGGCGAATAGCCGATGCCGCGCCGCGCCCGCTCGTGAGGGGGGAGCCTAGTCAAATCCTCGCCGTTGAGCGTCATCTGGCCGGCCCTGATGGGCAAGAAACCCATGATGCTCTCGATCGTTGTCGTCTTGCCGGCGCCATTGCGGCCGACCAGGCAGACGACCTCCTGCTTGTCGACGTTGAGCGACACGCCGTGCAGGATGTGGGCCGGGCCGCGGTAGGTGTCGATCGCCTTGACCTCGAGCACGTGGGTCAGCCTTTCGTCGTGAATGCGTCGGGGCCGGAAGTGCCGAGCAACGTCATGGCGACCTGATCGTTCTTGCGGATCTCGTCGGGCGTGCCCTGCGCCAGGATGGCACCCTGGGCCATGACGACGATGCGGTCGGAATACTTGAAGACCACGTCCATGTCGTGCTCGACGATCACGGCCGTGATGCCCTCGCCGCGCACCACGGATGCGATCGTGTCCATGATCTGGCCCTTGTCGCGCGTGGAAACACCACTGGTCGGCTCGTCCAGGAACAACAGCTTGGGTTTCAGCGCATAGGCCAGCGCCACATCGAGCAGCTTGCGCTCGCCTTGGGCGAGATCGCGGGCACTGCCGTCGCGTTTTGCCGCCAGGCCGAACTGGCCGAGGATCCCATCGGCCTCGCTGGTGACGGTGTCGTCGAGATGCGCGAGCGAGCCCAGATGCGCGGTCTTGCCCTCGCGGGAGAAGATGGCCAGCGCCACGTTGTCGAAGGTGGTGAGATCGTCGAATACGTTGACCAGCTGGAAGCTGCGCGCAATGCCCGCCTTGACGCGTTGCGTCACGGACAAGCGCGTGATGTCCTCGCCCCTGAAGATGATCTTGCCCGACTGTGCGCTCAGGAGCGCGCTGATGACATTGATGAGCGAGGTCTTGCCGGCACCATTGGGGCCGACCAGGGAGACGAATTCGCGCTCCTCGATGGAGAGATTGACATTGTCGACGGCCCGCGTCTCGCCGAAGTAGCGCTTGAGGTCGATGGTCTGCAGGAGAGCCATGTCAATCTCTCCTGAGCTTGCCGGCCAGCCGCGCCAGGGTGCCGACGATGCCGGTCGGCAGCACCATCACCAAGACCACCAGCACGACGCCCAAGACCATCTGCCAGTATTGCGAGCTCGCGACCGCGTAGACCTTGAGGTAGTTGAACGCTATGGCGCCGACGATCGGGCCCGTGAAGGTGCGAAAGCCGCCGAGCACGGTCATGAACACGATCTCACCGGAAAACGGCCAGTAGAGAATCTCGGGCGTGGTGAGTCCGTTGAGCGGCACCCACAGCGCCCCTGCAAGCCCGGCGAAAGAGCCGGAAATGACGAAGGCGATCCAGCGATAGCGCCGCACCCGGATGCCAACGAAGCTGGCGCGGGTCTCGTTGTCGCGGATGGCCTGCAGCGCCTTGCCGAAGGGCGAATGCACGATCACCCACATGACCGCCGTCGCGATCGCGAACAGCACCAGCACGTAGTAGTAGTAGGAGTAGACGAACTTCTGGTAGGCGCCGGCGCCCTTGAAGTCCACGAGGCCGGCCAGCAGCGTGATATTGCCCCGCGGCACGCGGATGCCGTCGGTGCCGCCCGTGACCCAGAAGAACTTGAAGGCGAGGCTCCACAGCACCTGGCTCAGCGCCAGCGTCAGGATGCCGAAGAAGATGCGCGTGTGACGCACGCACACGTAGCCAAACAGCGCCGAGATCACCAGCGTGCCCAGGAGCCCGCCCAGGATGCACAGCTCCATGGACTGCACGTGCAGATCGCGCACGATGAAGGCCACCGTGTAGGCGCCGACGCCGAAATAGGCGGAATGCCCGAACGACAGGAGGCCGGTGTAGCCGAGCAGCAGGTTGAAGCCGAGCGCGGCAATGGCAAAAGTCAGCCCGTAGATGAGCAGCTCGGTCTGATAGAGATCGACGAACCTCGGCAAGAGCGCGAGCCCTATGACGATGGGCACGGCGCCAGCAAGAACACGACGCAGAGAGGGCCCCGTCCGTCCCGCCGGCATGGGCTAGGCCCTCCCGAACAGGCCGGTCGGCCGTATTAGTAGAACGGCGGCCGCGATCAAGTAGAGAACGGCGAGCTCGACCTCGGCGAAGAACTGAATGCCGGCCGTGCGCACAAAGCTGACAATCAGGGCGCCCACCAGAGCGCCTTCCAGGCTGCCGAGGCCACCGATGACGATGACGACGAATGCCAGGATAAGCGCATCGACTCCCATGCCGAGCACGGCCGCCTGTGCCGGCACCACCACGGCGCCGCCGAGCCCCGCCATGAAGCAGCCGATGGCGAAGGCCTGCACATACACACGCCCGACATTGACGCCGAGCGCAGAGGCCATGCGCCGGTCCTGCGATGTTGCGCGCAGGATGACGCCAAAGCGCGTGCGATAGGTGAACCACCACAAGCCGACCGCGGCCATGACGCCGACGCCTATGACGACCAGGTTGTAGGACGGGTAGAGCAGGGGACCGATGCGGATACTGCCCATGCTGTCCATGATCGAGCCGGCGCTGAGCGGGGTGCCGCCGAACAGCAGTTTCATGACGTCCTCGAGGATCATCAACAGCCCGAAGGTGATGAGCAGCACGTATTCCTCGGGTCGGCGGTAGAGGGGCCGCAGAAGCGTCGGCTCGATCAACGCGCCAACCGCCGCGATCGCGAATGCGCCGACCGGCAGCAGCAGAAGCTGCCCCATCAGCACCCAGTTGCCGCTGCCGCTGGCGCTGGCGCCGAACACGGCGCCGACGGCCCAGGCCGACACATAGGCCCCGAGGGCATAGAGGGTGCCGTGCGCGAGGTTGACGATGCGCATAACGCCGTAGATCAGGCTCAGGCCCGCGGAGATGAGAAAGAGAACGGCCGCGTAGAAGATAGAGTTCAGGACTTGAATGACCAGGATGTCCATTGGCCTACCGTCGACGCCTACTCTTGTCAGTCGCGGGCAACTTGCACTGCAATCGCTCGTTTCGTCACAGCTTACCTAGCCCGGGGCGCGTGGCGCGCCGACGCGCACGCGCACGACCCTGGCTGAGGGTTGCAGGCCATTCCCGTCCAGGAAGATGCCGAGGATGGCCTTATACTCGCCCGGCGGCAGGTCTTCGGGAAGCTTGATATCGAACCGACCGTCCTCCCCCCAGTGCATCTTGTCCACCTTGAGTACCCTGCCGTCGGGCGCAATGATCAGATATCGCGAGACGACCAGCATCCCGTGCACTCCGCGCGTGGTGGTGCGCAGCAGCGGCTCCTTGCGGAGCTGGTATGTCCGGCCCGCCTTCAGGATCATCTCGGCGCTGGCGCGGACGGCGATCTCTCCCCCCGCCTGTGTCACCTCGTCGATCGTCGCTCGAGGCGGATTGACGAACCGATCGAAGGTGCCGAAGCCCAGGGGGTAGGTTAGGTCGCGAACGGCTTCCAGGACGACCGACCCAGTCGTCCATTGCTTCAGCCGATAGGGGCCGTTGGTGACCAGGAGATGGCCGTTCTTCTCGGCAAACGCCCTAAGCGCATGCCAGCGCGCCTGCGCCTCATCGACGGTGACAAGGCCCTGCAACGGCTCGGGGCGATACCCCGTTCTCTCGAACGTCGCGAGCAGGTCCTGCATCTTCGCCCTGAGCGCGCTGTCGCGGGCGAGATCGAGCCACGGCACCCGCCGCCGCACGGCCTCCTCCTGCGAGAAGGCCGCGTATCCCCGGCTCACCACCTCCTCCATCAGCGCCAGCAGATGCCAGGGCACCGTACTCCAGGGCGGGGCTAATGCCGCCATCTGTCGCTCGTCCCCCGGCGTATCCCTGAGATAGACCTCCAGCACCGGCGTATGCACGTCGAGGTTCAAACCTTCGGCGACCGCGTGCGTTGCCTTGTCGGTGCGCACATGCTTGAGCCCGACCAGCCTCTCGCGCAGGGAGGCCAGCACGGGTACCATGCGCGGCTCGTGCGCGGCGCCGCCGCGATCGGAGCCCCAGCGGTAGACGAAGGCGTAAGGATAGAGGAGGTCCGCCACCGCCATCTGGGTGCCGTCCTCGAAGGGCGAGGCGACCACCTCGTAGACGACCTTCGCCGAGGCGAACGCCCGGTCGCCGACGCGCTGCAGTGCTCCACTGCCCGGCTGCGGAGAGACCGCATCCTCGGGTAGCCGCAGGCCGCCGGATTGGCCGACCACCCTGGCGACCTCCGATTGCACACGGTTGGGCATCCAGCTGGCGTTGGACGGGAAGGGGATCATGGCGGGGTCGCCGACGGCAGACCAGATCAGCCGTCCAGTCGCGTCGGTGAAGCCCGCGACTGGGTTCCAGGCGGCCTCGGGGGCATGGCGCACGCCCAGGTGCAGCTTGCCGTTCCAGGGGTAGTCCTTGAGCTTCACGGTGCGAATGAAGACGGGGGCGTTGAGGCCGCTCAGCGAGTCGTAGCCGATGTTTTCGACACCCTCCGGATACCTGTCGTTGAAGAATTCTTCACTCGGCGCATAGCCGATGACGAGGCGCCGGCAGGGGCCGACGAGGGCAGCTACCAGGCGCCGCTCGAGGTCCACATGCTCGGCCAAGCTGCGCGCCTGGCCGCGAATCAGCGGCTCATAGGCTCGATCGACGGCCTCGCGCTCGGCGGCATCGAGGCCAGGCGCCAGCAGCCGGTAGGCGTGGAACCAGCCCTCCCTGATCCACGGCGGTCCCGACCAGCCGTCGAGCTGCACGCCGGCGGCAGCGAGCAAATCTCCGATCGGCACCGCCGCGACCACGATATCCCTGGCGTCGGTGGCAGAGCCCGAGCGATGCCGGACGATCGCCTCGGCGAGCTCGCCCTTGGCGTGCACCGTCGCAGCCGCCGAAGCCGCACCGCCGATGCCGTCGATGGCCGTCTCAACCCGGTCGAGGTGGTGCAGATAGTCGGCGTGATAGGGCGTCACGGGATAGGGGTGGAACACAAAACCGCCCGCGTTCTCCCCGCGCAGCCCTGACAGGATGCTGCGCGCTGTACTGCAGCGGGCATCCGCGGAGGCGAAGCGCGCCGAAGCCGCATTGAAGGAAAGGACGAGGAACGATCCAAGCGACTTCACCGACTTCACGTTTTCAGGCACAGGCCCCGCGAACTTTGGTGCGGCGCCGACATAGGCGTGCAGCGTCTCCTCGCCCAGCCGCTTGCCGGCGGCGGCCGGATCGACGGCGTCGATGCGAATCTCGTCGGGGTAGTAGGAGGGATAATGACCGACCTGATGGCCGGCGCCACCCTGGCCCCCGAGACCGAGAAGCGCGGAGGCCAGGACCAAGCCCGCGGCGCGCTTGATGTGCTTGCGACGGAAAGAGTTGCAGGATGCAAGGCGGCCGGTGTGTACCTTGGTCCCGGCCGGCCCGTTGTGGCCCAGGTACATTATTTCGATCTTCCGTCGATCCTCAAAGGAAGCGGCCGCGTCGTCAAAACACGGCCGCTTTTTTCGATCGCAGTTGCGATCAGGCGACCCAAGTGGTCTTCAGCCAGTTGGCCGCCGCCGTCGACTCGTTGTGCGACGTGCCGGGCTTCGGCCAGTTGGGCGGCGCCGTGATGTCGCGGATCGGGATCGTGATGATCGATTTTGGATCCCAGACCGGGAAGTCGTACTTGGGATCGTTCTTGGTCATGCCGATCACGGTATCCTTGTAGCCCTGGTGGTTGTCGGGCCGGATGTAGGTGTAGCCCGACGGCGCATCGATCCCCATGCCTTCGAGCATGGCGATGATGGCCTCATCGTCCGGCCACCCGCCAGCCAGCAGGTTGGCCTTCTCGATGGCAGCCTTGAGCAGGTAGAGCGCCGTATAAGCACCGTCTGCCTCGAAGCTCGGATATTCTTGCCAGCGCTTGTAGTAGCGCTCCACGAACGCGTCGTTGATCGGCCACCGCCCCTTCGCCGGGAAGGTGAAGAAGTAGTTGGCGTGGCAGCCGGCCAGCACGCCTTCGGGATGGTCCTTGCCGATGGCGTGCGGCTGCCCGCCGAAGGCCAGCGTGGTGGCAACCTTCATCTTCTCGAACAGGCCATAACGCAGGGCCTGCTTGTAGAAGGCCACGTAGTCACCGCCCCACACGCCGCAAATCAGGACGTCCGGCTTGTCGGAGATCAGCTTGGTGATGTGCGCGGTGAAATCGGTGGTGCCGAGCTTCGGCCACGCCTCGGAGACGGAGGTCGCGCCGGGTACTAGCTTCTGGTACGCCAGTGTGAAATGCTCGTGGACGTTGCGGCCGTAGCTGTAGTCCGGCTGGATCGAGGCGACGCGCTTGGCCTCGGGCCAGGCCTTCGCGGCACCGACGGCAGACGTGACACCGTCCGCCGACTGGATGTTAGTCACGCGGAACACGTACTTGGGCTTCGGCACCGCCTTGTCGAACAGGAAGTCGGTGCAGCCGTCGTTGAACATGGTCAGAACGCCCATTTCCTCGGCGACGGGGCCGAGGGCTGGCGTGTTGCCGCTGGAAATGATGCCGGTGAAGAGGTCGATCTTCTCCGAGAGCTTCATGCGGCGAAACTCTTTCACGACGGCGTCGGTGCCGGCCGCCTCGTCGGCAAAGATGGTCTCGATCTTGCGCTTGCCGAGGAACCCGCCTTCGGCGTTGATCTCCTCGGCCGCCAGGATATGACCTTTGCGGCCGGGCTCACCCAGCAGGTTGGCAGGGCCGGTTAGGAACGTGATGTGACCGGTCTTGAACGGCGTGCTGGGGACGTTGCCCTTGACCTTGATCGCCGCATTGGCTGGCCGCGGACCGGCGAAGTAGGTGGCCGACCCGGTCGCTGCCACAGCCGCGCCGATCGCGACGGAATTCAGGAATGCTCTTCGGTCTACTCGGCGTTGCATCGCAATACCTCCCTTGCTGTGCTCGCTCGACAGTCCCACTCAGGGCCCGCTCGAAGGCCTCTTGGAAAGAAGCTAGCACTCCCGAGACAGCGGCGCCACGCAGGCCTGCGGCGGGTAGTGGGTCAGTTTCCACGGCTTCGCAGTTGCGATATTGCCGCTCCTACCGCGGCCACCCTCACGTGCCGACCTCCTGCTAATGGGATGGACTGAGAACGCCGGAGCAATAATCCCTCAGTGAAGCAACCGGGTCGGTCGGTTGCGCCGGAGTAAAATTCCGGCACTTGGAAGCCCTGTGCCGCGTTCGGC
>Ga0247727_10015872_pt1 | contig 12266 bp, 10 predicted proteins | sample WisWelCaveWW1625_FD_202498 | JGI IMG/M metagenome (GOLD analysis project Ga0247727, IMG submission 202498) | Biofilm microbial communities from Wishing Well Cave, Virginia, United States - WW16-25 | ecosystem: Environmental > Aquatic > Deep subsurface > Groundwater > Cave microbial mat | place... | reverse complement strand
GCGCAACCATCGATTGGCGCTTCACGATCCCGAACGCCCGCGACAAGCTGAAGAAACTATATCCGCTGAAGGAAGATGCCTGATTGACCAATGCTCACCTATCAAAACTTTTTTGACGAGATACTAGGGATTAAGCGGAATGTATATCAAAATTCTAATATGCGGTGCACCTCCCGCTTCCAGCGCCCCGCCTCCCCACTATATCATATTTCCCCGCGGCCCCCTGTCCGCCCTTCCCCTCCAAACCAGTTAGAATCCCCGGCATGTTCCGGAAATTATTTCGCTGGCTGCGCGGCCTCTTCACCCGGGAGGGACTGCCCAAACTGGCCCTGATCCTGTTCTCCCTGAGCTTCACCCTCGTTGCGCTGGAGTTTGCCTACCGCCTCCTCATCTTTGGCCCCGACGCCTTCTCCATTGAGAAAATGAACAGCTTCCACCGCATGGGCTACTCGCAACTCGTCCAGCCCTCTGACTGCCCGGAAATGATCTACGAACTCGTGCCCGATACGCACGACCTTTTCAAGCTCGTCCCCTTTGACATCAACAGTCGCGGCCAGCGCGACGCCGAGTACCCGCTGGAAAAACCGGCGGGCACTTTTCGTATCATCGTCATTGGCGACTCGCTCGTCATGGGGACGGGGATCGCCCTGGAGGACACCTTCCAGGCCCGGCTGGAGGTGGCGCTCAACGAGACTGGCGATGCGAACTATGAAGTCATAAACTTTGGCGTTGCCGGATATTACCTCCGCCAATATGCGGGCCTGCTCACCTGCCGGGCGCAAGCCTACGACCCCGACCTGGTCATCGTCGGCTTTTACCCCGGCAACGACAGCGAGGTCCCGCCCGAGGAGTTCTTTGACGAACCGTATGAGGTCAAGGGGCGCGACTATCCCTTCTTCTTCCCGTTTGCCCTGCGCGAACTCGCCTCCACTGCCAAACTCAAAGCCGAGGCCCGGCTGCTGGAAGCCATCCACCGCACCCTCGACCAGCCCACCTCCGAGGAATCGGCCTATATGACCGGCATGTTCAATGCCTTTGGCGCGTACGCCACCGAAAGCGGCGTCCCCATCCTCGTGGCCTACCTCGCCTACCGCAGCGATTATGGCGTCACGCCGGACGAGCTTGAGCCGCTCACGCAGGTCGCCGATCTGTGCTTCATCGATCTGAGCGCGGCCTTTGCGGGGGCAGACCCCACCGCCTACCGCCTCTACGCCATCGACGACCATCCCAACCCCGCCGCCAACGAAATCTTTGCCAGCGAACTCCTCGCCCACCTACGCCAAACCGGCCTCCTCACCGGGGGAACCTGCCCGTGAGCGACCATTACGCCCGCGATTACTACGCCGACCCGGCCAACGCGGCAGCCTTTGAAGGGGAACGATTCCACGGACGCTTTGGCAAATTTTTGGAGGAATGGGACCTCCGGCTTTTCCTGGGTTCACCAAGCCTCCTGCTCCCTGAGGGGGCGCGCGTCCTCGATCTGGGCGCGGGCAGCGGCAGGCTCACGATCCCTTTGTGTACGTGCATCCCCAGGGTTTCCGTTACCGCCCTCGACTTCTCCGAAGCCATGCTCGCCCACCTGCGCGGCAAGTGCGCCGGCCTGGACAATCCCCCGCAGATCATCACCGCCAACGCCGCCGACACCGGCCTCCCCGCTCAGTCATTCGACGCCGTCTTCGCCTCCCGCCTGCTCATGCACCTCCCCGATTGGCAGGCCGGCCTCACCGAGCTGTGCCGCCTCTCCCGCGATTATCTCCTCTTTGACTTCCCCCCCACCCCTTCGATCGGCGCGGCCCTGAGGCGCGTCCCCGCGCTGCAAAAAAAAGAGACGCATCATTACATGCGCCTCACCGATGTAAAAGCCGAACTCGCCCGTCACGGCTTTGCTCCCGTCGAAATCAGGAAATCCTTCATCCTCCCCATCCGCCTCCACCTCAAGCTCAACGCCCCCCGGGTCTCCATGACCCTTGAAGGGGCGCTGGCCCTGCTGGGGCTGCGCGCCCTCCTCGGCGCGCCCGTCTTCGTCCTCGCCCGCCGCACCCCCCTCTAGCTCCCCCCGCCTGCGTGGGGAGAATCCCCCCTCCCCGCAAGCGGGGAGGGGCCGGGGGTGGGGTGGGTGGGGTGGGTGGGGTCAAGCCATCAACTCCCGCAACACCGCATCCCAGAGTTCCACCATTTTCTCAATCGAAAAATTTTCCTGCATATGCCGCCGCGCTGCCTCCCCCACGCGCCGCGCCGCCTCGGAATTTTCCAGCATCCAACGCAGCCTCTCCGCCAGCGCGGCCTCAGCCCCCACCGCCACCAGCCAGCCGGTTTCGCCGTCCGTGATCAGCTCGCGCGTCCCGTCCACCCCGGTGGCAACGACGGGCAGGCCCGCCGCCATCGCCTCCATCACGGCAATGGGCATCCCCTCGAACAGGGAGGGATGGGCGTACACGTCAAACGCCGCCAGCAGGCCGATCACATTTTCGCGCTCACCCGGCAGGTGAACGTGCGCCGCCACGCCCAGCCGTTCCGCTTCGGCGGCCAGCTCCATTTGCAGAGGCCCGCTGCCGATGATGACAAGTTCGATATTCGGGACATGCTCCCGGAGACGGGCAAACGCCCGGATGAGGTGGATTTGCCCCTTTTGGGGAGTCAGGCGGCCCACATTGCCAATCAGGTGTGCGCCTGGAGGGACGCTGATCCCCAAAAGGGTGCGCGCGCCCTGGGGGTCCCGTGTTTTTTCCGGCGGGATGGGCACACCATTGGGGATCAGGACGACCTGCGAGGGGCGCACCCCTTCATGGGCCAGGGCAAATTCAATCGCGGGTTGGGTGTTAAAGATGACGCGTTCGGCCCAGGGCATGGTGAGGCGGTCGAGCCAGAGGTGGAGCGGGCGTTTGTCGGCGTTGCGCGCCTGGATGGAGGTGACGATGTGGGGGATGGAGGCGAAGCCTCTGGCCAGCCGGGCTGCCGTGCGCCCGAAGAGGTCGCTGGCCGGGAGCAGCGTCTGGACGATGTCCGGCTGCCAGCGGCGGAAGTCGCGGTACAGACGGAGCAGCCCGGGGCCGGTGAACATTTGCGCCTTGCTGAGCAGGATGACTTCCGCACCGGCGCGCCGCAGGGCGGCGAGGTTGTCGGGATGGGCGCGGGCGGTGAGACAGTAGATGCGCTGTTCGTAGCCGCGGGCGGCAAAGCCCTCGGTGAGGTGCCGCAGGACGTTTTGCGTGCCCGCGAGGCGGAGGTTGTCAATGAGGTGGATGAGGCGGAGTGGATTCACTTGAACGGGCAAACATCCTCCGGGTAGTAATAGATGCTTTGCTCACCGAAAATCTGAAACTCAGTCCAATTGGAGTTGCCCAGGTACGTGAAGACTTCTTCCAAATTAGCGGTTGCGAATTCAATGGCTTTGGCACAACTCGCCTCGATGTCCCCCGATTGTTGGAAAGTTTGCCAAAATTCTGTTGCCAGCTCTGAAAAAATCTCGCCGGGTTGCCCCCGTGGAAATTGAATCAAGAGCGTGTTGTAAACGGTTTGAGCCGCAGAGATATTCCCTTGTACGACATGGAGCAGTATGATGCGATAACGAGCATAGGCGGCCAGATTGGGGTATTCGTATGGATCGGGAAACACATCGGGAGGCGGTGTCAGGGGAACATCAGTTCTTGGCGACTGTATCATAAAAACGAACCGATCATGGTTCCACCACGCTAGTTGGTCGCTAAAGATTGCATCCTGATAAAGCGCCAAAGCATCATCATACCGCCCCTCGAGTGAAGCCCTATCACCATCCTGCACAGCTTGAAAGCGATATTGTGGTGGATCAAAGATTTGGCGCTGAAACTCGTACCCTTGCCCATTCCAAGAATAGACTTGTATGACTCTGCGACTGGGAAGAAAAAGAGTGTACGGATCCGGTCCTAGGGGAATGTCCCAGTACCAAAGTAATTCAAGGATACCGTTGTTATCAAAATCTTCGAAGGTGAGGGAAATTAGCGGGGAGCCGGTGTAGATGGTTCGATGTTCTGCCGGTCTGTCGTAAACATCCACGATAACGTTTTGGAAGCCCAACTCACTCCATTCATAAATTTGGAAGTCCTGACCACCTTGGGTATCTTGCGAAATGAAGATATACAATTCGGAAATTCCATTTTGATTCGCATCTTTGATCTCAAGAATTTCCTGGGGAATACCGCGCGCGTAATCTGCCGAATGAAGAAATAGGACGTACTGCCCCCCGAAGCAACCGATCACATAAAGTTCCCGTTCATTGAATACATAATCAGCGACACCATCGTTGGTCAGATCCTTGATGTAACTTGGTTGAAATTCGTTAGGGAGGTTCTGAAGCGAGCCACCAGAGTTCAAATACAATAAGTATGGTTCTGCCAACCGATGATTGTAAGGTTGATCTGGTATGAGCGTTTCAAAGTTTGGTGCGGGAGTACCATTCGATGAGACAGGGCATTCTTGTAGCGGCGCGGGTGTTGCGGGCCAAATCAGGCTGGGCGAGAGTGTGGAGGTGGATGCCGCGAGGGGAAGAAATGGGTAAGGCGTAAGTGTGGGGCTTGGCGTTTTTGACGGTGTGAGTATAGCATCCGTACCCACAGCGTTCCGCGTCAATTCGTAAACCGCGTTCTGCGTCTGGTTCGCTTGTTTTGTCAATTCGAATGGCGCGATTGTCGCGGGTGGGGATGGCGTATCGCTCGGCTCAAACGTATTTGTGGCAGTGGCAATCGTGGGCGGCGGCGTTGTGCAAGAAACGGAAATGAATATCAGAAGAAGCCAAAGGGCACAGAAGTAACTGAGTTTTCTCATGTTTCACCTAAAAATATTTCGCCATCCAAATCTCCAGCGCCAGTCGATCTTAACCGATCCAATCGGCCTGTGCGATAATAACCGAAGCTCGAAAACCAAAATTCGTGATCATTCGTGAAAATTCGTGACCGAAAAAATAATCATCCGCCAGGCCACCCTCGCCGACAAACCCGCCCTCGCCGTATTCCTCGCCGCGGCCTATGAGGGGCGTCATCAATATAAATTTCCCCGGCGATGGGAGTGGGCGTTCCAGCACAACCCTTTTCTCCAGGGAGAGGGGCTTCCCATCTGGATCGCCGTCACCGCAGACGGGGGCATCGTCGGGCAGAGCGCGGCGCTGGTGGAGCCGCTTATCATCCACGGGCGGGAATACCGCGTCGGGTGGGGCGTGGATTTTCACGTGCTGGAGGCATACCGCGGGCGCGGCCTCGGCACACAACTCCAGGCCGCCAACAACGCCGCCCACGAAATCTTTATGAGCCTGAGCATGACCGAAGGGGCCGCCAGCATCAAAGCCGCCCTCGGCCTCCAGCCCCTGCCCGCCGTCCCCGTTTTCACCAAAATCGTGAACCACGATCCGGCGTCCGTGCTTGACACCCTGCACACGCGTTTCCCACGAGTTCCCACGAGTTCCCTGAAATTTATCGCCGCGCCCCTCGCCCAATTCCTCACCCGCCGGGACGCAGGGTTCGCCCTTCGGCAAGCTCAGGGCGCGCCGCGGGGTGAGCCTGTCGAACCTCTCATCAAGCCGATGGAGGCTTTTTCCGGGGAGTTTGATGCCCTATGGGAACGCCTCTCCCCAAAATTCACCGCCCTCATCCGCCGGGATGCCGCGTATCTCACCTGGAAATTCCGCCAACAGCCACACATGGCGCACGAGATTTTTGCAGCGCGGCAGGCGGACGCGCTGTGCGGGTATCTCATCCTGCGCCGCGCACGCCCCCCGGAGCGGAACGCCGGGATCATCTGTGACCTGTTTGCCGACCCGGAGGACGACGCGACGATAGGCACGCTGTTGCACCATGCGGTACTGCACCTGAGGGAGGCCGGCGTCACGTATATCACTGCTGCCAGCAGTGTCCCCGCCTACCAGATCGCCCTGCGCGCGCTGGGCTTCAAGCACACGAAGTCCGCCACGCCGCTGATCCGGGCGGGCGTGGTGGATGTGCCGCAGGAAGGCTGGCTGCTCGGCAAGGGCGACCATGATTGGGATCAATATCCCCTGGCGTGAAACTTCCCAGTTTAAGTGGAAAGTTTAAGTTGGCAGATCGAGCACAAGGTAAACTTAAACTCAAAACTTAAACTTGAATCCATGACCTCTATCGAAACCACCCGCCTCATCGAAACCCTCGCCCTCCACGCCTGGCCCGCCCAAACCAACGAACCGCTGGATGGCTGGCTGATGCGCCATCACTCCGTCCCCTCGCGGCGCGTCAACTCTGTCTGGCCCAATGCCTGGGGCGGCGAAATCCCGCTCGCGCTCAAACTGGAACGGGTGGAAGCCTATTACGCCCGCCTCGGCCAGCCCGCTATCTACCAGGTCTCCCCCGCCAACCTGCCCGCCTCGCTGGATGACGTGCTGGCGGCACGCGGCTACACGGTGGACGCGCCCACCGCCGTGCAGACGGTGAACATTGACACAGCGATTCAGCGAATTAGCGAACCGGCCGCGGAACTGTTCATTTCCGAAACCCTCACCGACCGTTGGCTGCGCGGCTGCGTGTTGGCGGAGGGGCCGCTTTCGGCACAGAAGTTGGCACAGCGACGGAAGGCGCTGGCGCGCGTCCAGCCCCGCTCCGCCTACGTGCTGGCACAGGTGGACGGGGAACCCGCCGCTGTCGGGCGCGGCGTGCTGGAGGCGGGCTGGCTGGGCATCTTCGGGATGGCCACGCGCCCGGCCTATCGGCGCATGGGGCTGGCAACCAGCCTCCTCGGCGCGCTGGCTCAGTGGGGCCGCGACCAGGGCGCGGGGGAACTCTATCTCCAGGTCATGGAAAATAATCCGGGAGCGCGGGCGCTTTATGGGCGGCTGGGCTTTGCCACGCTGTACCATTATCATTACCGCCAACAAACATAGACTTCCGAAATCTTAAAGACTTCGGAAGTCTGAAATGGTACACTTTCCGCCATGACCGATGCCCTCACCTGCTCAACTTCCTCGCACGACTCCGGCGAACAAATCTTTGCCACGGCGACCCGCACCGATTATTGGTTCCTCCTGGAGGTACCGCAACCCTTTGGGGACAAAGCCCTTGAAGAGGCCAGCCTGCCCCCTTTGGTAAAAACCCACCTTTCCCGGGGGGCCGCGGGATTCCCAAACAGCCGGATTCAACTCATCAAAAAGGGGACGGAATTTGCCGGGCAGGGGATCAAATTTTTCGTGGCGGTCAACCACGAGGAACAGCCCAACCTGTACGAGTTCACCCTGTCGCGTTATGAAGACCTGCTCGACCTTGACCTCCCCGCCATCGCCGCCGAGAGCCTGGCCTACCGTGCGAATGACCGGGCGGAGCCGCTCTTCCTCGTCTGCACCAACGGCAAACGCGACCCGTGCTGTGCCAGCCTGGGATTGCCCTTATATCGTGAGTTGCGCCGCGTGGATGGGGAGAACACCTGGCAGACCTCGCACGTGGGCGGGCATCGTTTTGCGCCCAACGTGGTGGCGCTGCCGCACGGCGTGTACTACGGGTACGTGACCCCCGAGGGCGCGCGCGCCCTGGTGAACGCCCACCGCTCCGGGTTGGTGCATCTTCCCAACTACCGCGGGCGATCCTGTTACGAGAAAGACCCCCAGGCCGCGGAGGCCCTCCTGCGGAACACGCTCCAGCTATTCGACCTGTACCGCTTCAAGCTAATCGAGATCGAAACCATCTCCGAGGTGGAGGCGGTTTACCACTTTGCCGACGTGCGCGAGGGGAAGCGGTATTGCGCCCAGGTGGTGCGGGAGCCGAAGAAAATCCAGGTGCTCAAAAGTTGCCGCGACGATGCGCCCGGCTGGACGGACCAGTACCGGCTGGTGGACGTGGCGGTGCATGATAATGTGGTCAGGATTTAGCGGGGAATGGACCGGGGAGCACGCGGAAAGCGCAGATTGAGTAGGCGACACGGTTTTGTCGCCCGTATCGAAATCAAGCGGGTATGGGTGGCCCGATCCGGTCTCGATACGCCGAAAAGCGTCGGCTACTCGACCTGCGATTTGTTTATTCCAGCTCAAATGAATTTCAGGACGCCAGCCGCGCCTGCGCCAGTTTCACATACCCCTCATCAATCTCATACCCCACATAATGCCGATCCGTCTCCCTGGCGGCGACGGCGGTGGTGCCGCTCCCGATGAACGGGTCGAGCACGACTTCCCCCTCAAACGTATACAACTCGATCAACCGGCGGGGCAGCTGAACCGGGAACGGCGCGGGATGCCCGACCTTGCGGGCGGATTCCGTTTGCATGTCCCACACGCTTTTCGTCCCGTCAAGGAACGCATCCCGTTCAATTGAATTTTCCCGGTGATTGGGATTTTCCCGTTTGAACGAGTCCTTGCAAAAAACGAGGATATATTCATGCACGTCCCGGAGGGCCGGGTTCGAAGCGGATTGCCAACTCCCCCAGGCGGTACTGCTCCCCGCGCTCGCCGACTTGTTCCAGATGATTTCGCCGCGCATCAGAAAGCCGAGGTCGAGCATGTCGGCGATGACATAGGCATGGAGGGGGATGTACGGCTTGCGCCCCAGGTTGGCAACGTTGATGCACGCCCGCCCGCCCGGGACGAGCACGCGCTGCGTCTCCGCCCACACGCGGCGGAGCATGGCGAGATATTCGCGCAGGGAGAGATCGTCGTCGTACTCTTTGGTCACATTGTACGGCGGCGACGTGACCATCAGGTGGACGCTCCTATCGGGCAGTTCATCCATGTGCTCGGCGGACTTGCAATGGATGGTGTCCAGGCTACGGATGGGGTTTTCGACATAGGCCCCCTTTGTTTCCCCCGGCAGGCCTTCGTACAGGCGGCTGGTATAAAAGCGGGCGGCGTCGTGATTCTCACGCCCGTTGACGCCGAAGGGGCTGGTGGCGGTACCGTTGGTTCGCATGGGAACCAGTATAGAGGGAGGCGCGCGGTTTGGCAAATGAGGTGGGGTTGGAAGAATGCGGCGCTATTGCCGCTCTTCAAATTCCTGAATAATCTGGCGAATTTGATTTATTCTCACGTCAGACTGTTCGGACTTTGAATAGATGGTAATCAGAATGATTCTTGTGTCCAGTTGGATGTAATAAATCATCCGGTATCCCCCACTCTTTCCCCGTTTGGCATCGGGATTTTTTATGCGAACCTTATAAATCGTATATCCGATATTCGGGACCTGATCGCCCGGCGTTTCCCCCTGTTCGAGTAGTTGCAGGACTGGTTCAATGCTCGCACGAATATGGCGATACTTTTTTGCGAGTGCGCGAAGATTTCGTTTGAACTCTGGCGTGAACCGGATTTCAACCGTTTCCGCTGGACTTTCAGAGTCAGGCATGCTCAATGCCTATCCATAATTCCTCAATGGGCAGCGTTTCCCCCCGCATGACTTCCTCCCACCCTTGCCGAAAACTAGCGTCAGCGGGGTTAAGCGTCACGCTCTGGCGGTATGAGCGCACGATGTTGAGCAGGGCGGGGAGATATTCTTCCGGAGTGGAATCAATCTCCTCGCGGAGTTTCTCGAGGAATGCTATGCCATAATCGGTCATGAGGTTGCTCCGTTTTCAATCACAATAGTCGTATTGTAATTCAGACTTGGGCAGGTGCATGGCGCGCGGTTTGGCAAATGGGGGAAGAGGTGCGAATAAGCATCCTCTGCTACAATAAATCATGCCTCCCTTGAACCCATACATTGCCGGCAACCCGGTGGGGAATACCCCGGCCTTTATTGGGCGCGCAGACGTATTGCGCGAAGTGCTGCGCGTCCTGCGTCACCCTGTCCAAAACGCCATCGTCCTGTACGGCCAGCGCCGGATTGGGAAAACTTCCGTCTTGCAACAATTGGTCGCCCAACTCCCCAGGGAAGGCCCATTCCATCCCGTTTATTTCGATTTGCAGGATAAAGCCGCCTGGCCATTGGGACGCGTACTCGCCCAACTCGCTCGCACTGTGGCACACGGACTGAACCAGTCGGACCCGGATTTGGGGGATGATCCGGTGTCCGCCTTCCGCGACGCCTGGCTGCCTGCCGCGCTGGACGCCCTGCCCGCCTCCCCAACTCCCGAAATTCCCGGTTCCCTCGTCCTGCTCTTTGATGAATTCGATGTATTGGCCGACCCGGAGGGCGGACAGGCTGCCGCCGAATTCTTCCCGTATTTGCGGGAGTTGCTGGCCCGTGACCCCCAACGCCTGCAATTCGTCTTTGTGATTGGGCGCAAAGTGGATGATCTGGAATCGATCGCGCTTTCCTTGTTCAAAAGTACACCCGCCCGGCGCGTTTCCATGCTGAGCCAGGCGGATACCAATGCCCTGATTCAATTGGGGGAGAAAGCGGGGAACCTGCCATTTTCGATTGAAGCCTCAGAGCGCATTTGGGCGCTGACGCACGGCCACCCCTTTTTGACGCAAATGCTTTGCTCGAAAGTTTGGGAGCAGGTATATGACCGGGAGCCTGAGGGCAAACCAACCGCGTCCTCCGATGACGTTGAAGCGGCAATCCCGGAAACGCTGGAAGCCAGCCGCAATTCGATGGAGTGGATTTGGGACGGCCTGCCGCCCGCCGAGCGCGTCGTCATTTCCGCCCTTGCCGAAGCGGGGGAAGGCCCCATTACACAGGAGTCGCTCGAAAAAGTCCTGCATGAGAGCGGCGTGCGGGTGGTGATCCGCGAATTGCAAAACGCGCCGCAGTTGTTGCAGGATTGGGATTTGATCGAACCAGTCGATGGGGGTTACAGTTTCCGGGTGGAACTGCTGCGGCGGTGGATTTTGGAACACAAGCCGCTTAAACGAGTTCAAGATGAATTAGATAGACTTACGCCACTTGCAGAGAGTCTCTATCAAGCCGCAACTGCATACTATCGTGCTGGTCTATTGGATCTCGCTGAAAATCAATTACGCCAGGCGGTTGGTTCGAATCCAAATCATATAAAAGCAAATGAACTGCTCGCGGAAATCTTATTGTCGCAGGGCAAGATGGATGAAGCGCTTAACCTTCTCGAAAAGCTTTTCCAATCTCAACCAGCAATTGCTCGGCCAAGGCTAATTCAGGCGTTGCTGGCAACGGCGGAAATATCACCGGGCGAGCGAGCTAAACTGACCTTCTACAAACGGGCTTTGGAGCTTGATCCAAATGCGTCCCAAGCCATTCAAAAAATTTCAGAGATCCAGCGGAATTTGATGGACAAGGAAATAGCCGCAGGACGGGAAAAGATCAAGCTTCTGGACAGCAAAAAGCAATACCAGGACGCTTTGGCCGAAGCGCTCCGCCTCTCAAAAAAATACCCTGTTGAGAAGGACTGGAAGCCCGAACTAGCTCAACTGGAACGTAAAACCCGGTTGGCCCAAGATTACCAGCGTGCGTTGGGGGCGCTGCAAAGCGGGGATGCATCAACCGCTAAACAGTTACTGGCCCAGATTATCGCACTTGACCCGGATTATGAAGAAGCCACCCGCTACCTGCATTTGGCAAAAACCGGTCAGGATGCTACTCCTCCCGAAAAACAACTGGAGAACGGTGGAAACACGGTTCAAAAGTGGACCCGAAATATTTTTGGGCCGAAAAACCGGGCTAGTTTGACCATCGGTTTGCTCAGTGTAATGGCGATAGGGATTTGTGGATTCTATGTAATAACCTATATTATCGCTCTGCCGATAGTTTTTCAAGGATTAACTGCCACAACGGAGGCCTCCACAGCCTCAACAGCCACTGCGGCAGCGCTCGCGGAAAAAAACTTGACCAGTACACCCACCAGCGAAATCTCTTTCGTAGAGCCTTCTAGTACACCCACCAGCGAAATCTCTTTCGTAGAGCCTTCTAGTACACCTACCAGCGAAATCTCTATCACAGAGCCTGTTGCTCCAGATGCGACTCTTCGCATCTGGGCTGATGACACCCGTGCCGCCGTCCTCGTTGATCTGGCCGATGATTTCCTGGCCGCCTACAACGTGGAACTCGTCGTAGAGGAAGTCTCTGGTATTCGCGATCAGTTTATCGTCGCCGCCCCGGCTGGCGAAGGCCCCGATATTATCATCGGCGCCCACGACTGGATCGGTTCCTTGATCGCCAGCGGCTTGCTTGCCCCGCTTGACCTTGGCGACAAGGCCGCCAGTTTTACTGACCTCTCCCTCCAGGGTTTCACCTACACCGATGGCCAGCTCTATGGCATGCCCTATGCCACCGAGACCCTCGGCTTCTTCTACAATACCGACCTCGTCACTGAAGTCCCGACCACCTGGGACGGCGTGCTCGCCCTCGGCCAGGAACTCAAGGATGCAGGCAGGACGCAGTACG
>Ga0247727_10015871_pt1 | contig 12267 bp, 13 predicted proteins | sample WisWelCaveWW1625_FD_202498 | JGI IMG/M metagenome (GOLD analysis project Ga0247727, IMG submission 202498) | Biofilm microbial communities from Wishing Well Cave, Virginia, United States - WW16-25 | ecosystem: Environmental > Aquatic > Deep subsurface > Groundwater > Cave microbial mat | place... | reverse complement strand
ACGATTGCGCGCGGGACGTTCAACGCGGGGTTGGTGGAGCCGGCGTAACCGAGCCGCGAACGTTAGAGAGCGGATTGCGCCGGCCTTGTGGAACCCGCTCTCTAACGTTCGCGGCTCGGATTGCGGCGAGGGCAGCTTGTCGCCCCGGCGAACTGCACTCATCATGGAGAAAGTCGAGTACCGCGGCTGGCCCAACTGCGTCCGACTCGCCAACGCCGAGATCGAGCTTATCGTCACCACCGAGGTCGGACCGCGCGTGATTCGCTGCGGATTCATCGGCGACGAGAATGAGTTCGGCGAGTACCCCGATCAGCTCGGCAAGGTCGGCGGCGACCAGTGGCGCATCTACGGTGGGCACCGGCTTTGGCACGCGCCCGAGGTGATTCCGAGAACGTACGCGCTCGACAACGGCCCGGTGCAAGCGACGATGGACAGCGAGGTGCTGCGGCTCGTGCAGCCCATTGAGCCCGAGACCGGAGTGCAGAAGGAGATGGACATTCGCCTCGACGACAACGCCAACCACGTGACCGTCGTCCATCGCTTGCGCAACGGAAACGCGTGGACGGTGGAGCTGTCGCCGTGGGCGGTCTCCGTGATGAACACGGGCGGCGTGTGCATCGTCCCGCTCGCGCCTTACGTCAGCCACGACGACAAGGTGCAGCCGTCGCAGCCGCTCATACTGTGGGCCTACACCGACCTCACCGACCCGCGCCTCGTGTGCAGCAAGAAGTACATTCGCCTGCGGCAGGACCCGCGCGCGACCGCGCCGATCAAGCTCGGTCTGCTCAACGTGCAGGGCTGGGCGGCGTACGCGCGCAACGGACATCTGTTCGTCATCCAGCATCCGACGGACCCGACCAAGCAGTATCCCGACTTCAATGCGTCGCTTGAGACATTCACCAACGCCGACATGCTGGAGATCGAAACGCTCGCGCCACTGACGGCGGTCGCGCCCGGCGGAGTCGTCGGGCACGTGGAGGAGTGGTGGCTGCACCGCAATGTCAATCTCGGCGATGCGAGCGACGAGGCGATTGACCTCGCCGTGGCGCGAGTGATCCCGCATGGACATTGAAACAATCCGCGCCTGGTGGCAGGCTGACGAATACGAGATGTCCATCGAGGTCGTCGGACGATTGGAACAGCGGGAAGTGACGCTTGAGAACATCGGCGAAGCCATAATAAGTGGGCGCATTATTGAAGAACGAAGGAAGAGAAGGGCTCGCGTCAGTTACACGGTACAGGGATAGGCGGATCGGCAAGTAGCCAGATTAGCTATCGGATTGCATCTTCTCAACGTGGCGTGCGCGGTGCCCGACGAACTGTTCATCATCACAGAATACTGGGAGGAGGAATCATGAACAAAAACAAAACCTGCCCTCTCTGCGATGGGACGCTTGAAGAGAAAACCGTCCGCTACGTTTGGGAGCGTGGCGACGACCTTGCCGTAATCGAAGGCGTTTTGGCGCACGTGTGCTGCCGCTGCGGTCATCGCTGGTTTCCCGCGAAGTCTGTCCGCGCCCTGGACGCCGCGTTTGCCAAAGCGCATGAGCCCGTTCACGTCCTTCAAGTCCCGGTCTACTCGCTTACGTAACCGACGAGTACGAGGGAAACTGCACTCATGGCCTATTCCAGCATGTGGACGTACGTCTGGGACCTCGTCGATGAGGGGATTGAGCCGACGCTCGACTTGCTGAAGGACCGCATCGGCCTCAGCGGCATTAGCGTGGCGACGAGTTATCACACCGTCGATCATTTGCGCCTGCATTGCCCGAAGCCGATCTACTTCCGCGCGCGGCAGGCCGCGCTGTATTTCGTGCCGCAGGCGTCGTTGTACAAGGCGACGAAGATCGTGCCCAACGTCGCGCCGATTGCGAAGAAGAACAATCCGCTCGCCGCCATCGCCAAAGGCTGCGCGAAATGCAAGCTCGACCTTAACTCGTGGACGGTGCTGATGCACAACTCGCACCTCGCCGGCAAGTATCCCGACTGCGCCGCCGAGGACTGTTTCGGCGCGAGGTCGCCGGTGGCGCTGTGCCCCAGCAACGTCAACGTGCGCGAGTACTTCCGCGCCGTCGTCCGCGACCTGGTCACCAACTACGGCGTGAAGAACGTCGAGCTGGAGTCGTGCGGCTACGAGAACTTCCGCCACTACCACATGCACGAGAAGCACGGCATCGTCTTCGGCGCGCTCGATAAGTTTGCGCTCACGCTCTGCTTCTGCGAGAGTTGCCGTGCGCGTGCGAAGAAGGCGAATGTCGACGCCGACCACGTGCGCAACCAGACGCGCAAGGCGCTGGAGTCTGCGTTTAGGCGCGGCCAGCCGATGCGCGGCACCGTCGAGGAGTTCGTCGAGGAGACGTCGGAAATGGGCAACTACGTCGAGATGCGCGAGCAGTCGATGCTGCAATTCCTCGGCGAGTTGAAGAAGGCGGCGGGCAAGGCGTCACTTATCACGATGAACGAGGGCAACCGCTTCGTCACGGGTGTCGGCATGCGCGAGATGGCCGAAGTCGCCGACCGCGTGCTGCTGCTCTGCTATTCACCGAAGCCGCAGGTCGTGCGCGAGCTGGTCGAAGACGGCATCGAAGCCGTCGGCAAGGCCAGCCGCCTCGTCGCGGGCTATCACTGCTATGCGCCCAACGCGCCCGACGCCGACACGCTGGAAGCCACGGTCGCCGCCGCCTACGACTTGAAGGTGCGGCACTTCAACTTCTACAACTATGGCATCATGCCTATTCCGAATCTGATGTGGGTGAAGGACGTAGTGGCGGGCTTGAAGTAAACTGTAGCCGGGTGATTGCCAGTGGCGAAGAATACTTTGCTCAAAGACCGAGTAACTGAAAAGCTCCAGCGGATTCCCCAGCGGCAACTCCGGCTTGTGCACGACTTCCTTGCCTACCTCGAAGACCGCGAGGCCTGGGAGGCAACGCAGGAGTTATTGACCGACGCCGGCATGAAGCGCGACGTTGAAGAGGGTGTCCGCCAGGTTCGCAATCGACGCGGGAAGTCGTGGCGTCAGATAAGGTGCGATGTTTGAAGTCAAGTTGACCACGCAGGCGGAGCGCGCCTATCGTCGCCTCGACAAAGCGATGCGCGGTCGCGTGGATTCGGTCTTCTTGAAGCTACAGGGTGGCGAATTCACGAGCAACAACATCACGGCGCTCAAGGGAAAGCTGAAGGGATACCTGCGCTACCGCTTGGGCGATTGGAGAATCGTGTTCTCAATCGATTACAAGAAGCGCGAAGTCTGGGTCGCCGCCCTCACGACCCGCGGCGGTGCCTACACCTAACCGGATACCAACTCGCCAATCGGCCCGTGCTCATGGCCAGCGTGACGTAAAAGGTCGCGCGCTTCGACCGGTAGGTTTTCGTCGACCTTGAACTTCACGCAAGCGCCTGCGCCGTCAGACCGGCGAATATCCCGGAGGCTTCGGCTTCCACCCTCATCGTCTTTCCGATGGCGGGCGGGGCAACTTGCATTGGCACACTTTCGCTTGCCACGTATGTTCTTGCAGACTCTAGACCAACCAGACATACGAACCCGAGCCCGACCGCAAGGGGGAAAACGGTAATCATCCAGACCAGCGGCGAGCGTCGCTTGCGCGGCTTCGCCTGCTGCCGATGCTCGGCGATGGCCTGCACGATGGCTTCGCGCCGCAGGCCGGCGCCTTCGAAGCTGGCAATCAAATCGCGTTCGGTGATGCCGTACTCGTTGATATGAATCGCGCGGTTGACGATGTCCTTCTGCTCCTCTGCCGAGAACATGCGCTCGCCGGCGTTGGCCGCGTTCGCGCGCTGACCTTGTGGAGATTGCTCGTGCGCTGTCATGGCATTCACTTTAGCATAGCGGCAGCGCGCGGGCAAGCGGATAGGGCGGCGCGATACACTACGCCCATGGCGCGGCGCAACGGAAGAAACGGCAACGGCTTCAACCGCATTCCCCTGCGCGAGATTCGCGCGTACGCCAGGCGCATCGTCGAGAAGTTCAACCCCGAGAAGATCATTCTGTTCGGCTCGTACGGCTACGGCAAACCGAGCGAGGACAGCGACGTGGACTTGCTAGTGGTGATGAAGACGCGTCGGCGCGAGCTCAAGATGATTGTTGAGGTGAGACGAGCTTGCGCGCCGGCGCCCTTTCCGTTGGACTTGCTGGTGCGCCGTCCCGAAGTGCTGGCGCGGCGCATCAAGGAAGGCGACTGGTTTTTGGAAGAGATTGTCGAACGCGGAAAGGTGCTCTATGAACGGTCCGCTGCTTGAGTGGATTGCCAAGGCGGAAGAGGACTATCGAATCGCGGTTCGCAGCGTTCGCTACCGGCGCTTGCCCACTTATGCGGGTGTCTGCTTCCACTGCCAGCAATGTGCGGAGAAGTATCTGAAAGGATTGCACATCCGCCTCGGACTAACCTTCACTCACACGCACGACCTTGAACGGCTTCTTGACCTGCTCGTGAAGACGGTCCCTGCTCTTGGTTCACTGCGCAAGGATATCGAGGATCTCAATCTCTATTCCGTCACGCCTCGTTATCCCGGATTCGCGCCCACTGTTGCCGACGCGCAGAACGCCGTCGCCGCGATGAAGCGCGTGCGCCTGCCGTTGCGCAAGCTGCTGGGCGTGCATCGCAACCGCAAGCGCGCGGCGGCGAAGAAGCCGCGCACGCCGTGACCGCCCCCGCTCGCTTCCGTTCGCGGCTCGGATTGCTATAACCTATCGCCGACATGGGCGCGCTCGCCAACTTCCATATCATCGCGCCGCTTACAGATTGGATTGCGATGCGCATCACCGAAGTCCGCGTGCACAAGGTCGAGTTCCCCGGGCACACGCGCGCCTTTGCCTCGGTTACCTTCGACGGCGAGTTTGTGGTCCACGATCTCCGGGTGGTCGAAGGCGACGGCGGGCGGTTTGTGGTGATGCCGCACCGCCGCCTGCCGACCGGCGAGCGGCGCGATGTAGCCCACCCGCTGACTAATGAGTTCCGCGCGGAACTGCAAGCGGCGGTGCTGGCCGAGTACGAACGGTGTCCGGTGTCAAGTGTCAAGTAGAAGGCGCCACCTGACACTTGACACCCTCCACCTGACCGCAGGCGTCAAACCTTCCAGGCGTCGCGCTTGTCGGGCTTGAGCAGGGCGTCGGCTTCGCGGCAGTTGGTGATGCGGCCGCGGCGGCTGTCATACTCGAGCACGTGCCCGCTGCGCAAGGCGATGTTGCCGAGCAGAATGGTCTCGGTCAACGAGGCGGCGTAGTCGAAGTTAGCCATCGCGGCTTCCGGCTTGCCTTCGAGAATGGCCTGCGTCCACTCGCGCTTCTGGTTGGTGTCGGTGTCGCCGGTGGCGTGGCGGGGGAGGACCTGCTCGGGCGGTTGGTAGCCGGCGAAGTCGCCGAGCGGAAACAGCTTGAACACTGCGCCGTAATCGTTGGGCGAAAACAGCGTTCCTTTGGTGCCGACCAACAGCGAGCCGCTGTCGCTGAGCTTCTCGCCGTAGCTGAGGTCGGGGTGCGGCAGGTTCTTCACGCCCGCGCGCTGGCCTTCGTACCAGACGAACTTCACCGGGCCGCTCTTGGTCTCGAATTCGTAATTCACCGTCGCCCAACCGGGATAGGTCTCGGGATTGATCTCGCCATTCGAGGCCCAGATGCGCTTCGGCGCGCCGAGCCCCGAGGCCATGAATGCCATGTTGGCGGTGTGGCAGGCCATGTCGCCGAGCGCGCCGGTGCCGAAGTCCCACCAGCCGCGCCATTTGAACGGATGATACGCGGGATGGTACGGACGCATCGGCGCTGCGCCGATGAACTCCTCCCAATGCACCGAGTCCGGGCAGGCTGGCGTGTCCGTCGGGCGCGCTGTGAGGTTGGGCGCCTGCGGCCACACCGGGCGGTTGGTCCAGACATGAATTTCCTTGATCGGACCGATGGCGCCACTGCGCAGCACCTCGACCGCCAGGCGGAAGCCGCTGGCCGCGGTGCCCTGATTGCCCATCTGCGTGATCACACCCTTGCGCCTGGCGGTGTCGCGCATAAGGCGCGCTTCGTACACCGTGTGCGTGAGGGGCTTCTGCGTGTAGACATGTTTGCCCATCCGCATGGCCATGACGCTGGCGGGCGCGTGATGATGGTCGGGCGCGCTGACGATGACGGCGTCGATGGACTTCTCCAGCTCGGCGAAGAGCTTGCGATAGTCGTTGTATTTCTTGGCCGAGGTAAACTTGGCGGCAGCGGCGTTGAGATAGTTGTCATCGCAGTCGCAAACAGCGACGATGTCACCGAACAACGCGGCCTGCTCCATATCGCTGCGACCCTTGCCGCCCACGCCGACGCAGGCGATGGCGATACGACCATTGGCCGACTGCCCGTGCACCCGCACGCTCGGCGAAACGACCAGGCCGATGCCGGCATAGGTGGCGGTTTTCAGGAATTGACGACGATTGTTATCTGACATTGAAATTCCTCCAGGGTTTGATTGTTCAGGTTCGACACGCGAAGAAGAAATCACTTCCACTGCGCCGTTCCAGTTTGCCATTCACGGCCAGCGGCGCACCAGCACCTCGGTTAGCAGCGTCAACACGCTGAAGCCGAGGCACCAGTGCCAGAGCTCTCGCCAGGCCAGCTTGGTCGGGCCGGGGCGCAGCGTCTGCTCGAGGGTCGGATTGGACACACCGCCAGTCACCTTGCTGATTGACCCCAGCAGTTCAACGTCGGGCGTCAGCGAGCGGAACTCTTGCATGCGCTGCGACGGCAGACTCACCGTGGTTCGCTTCGTCTGCCCGTCGGCGGTCTTCACGGTAACGAGCACGGTGCGCATGGCATTGGCGCGCTGCGGGACGCTGAGCTCGTAGAGATTGGGACCGAGTTGATGCAACCGGCCAGCCCCTTCGCTTCGCGAAAGGCCAACGACCTCGGCTTGCAACTCCGACACCATCGTTTCCGGCTCCAACCGCACGCGCACGGCGTCGCGCTCGTTGGTCGTCGTCACCCGCAACGGCAGTGATTCATCGCGGGCCACGTCGCGGATAAGTTGCGACCAGAACTTGCCGAAGCCGTCCCACTTGAGCCACGCGCTGGCCCAGCGGTCGCGCGCGTCGGAGGTGAAGGCGGCAGCGCGGCCCAACCCGAACTGCCAGCGCGCCAGCAGCGGCTCGCCGGTCGGCGTCTTCAACACCAGTTCCGCCTTCGGATGCGGCTTCACCGTCACATAGCCGAGCAGCGGCGGCGCCCTGGACAGGTCAACGCCCTTTAGCACTTCTACTTCGCGCCGCGTGGCGACCGGCACGAACGGTTGCTCGCGGAAGGGCGATTGTGGCACGCGCGACATCTGCTTCACGTTGATGTCGGGCACAGTGAGGCCCGAGTAATCGAACGAGCGCCCGCGCCCGTGGAAGCCGATGTCCTGCAAGAACACGCTGCTCCCTTCGGGAGCGACTTTCACCGTGCTCACCGTCATGCCCTCGGTGGCCATGCGCGCGGCGAGTTGCGTAAATGGGCCGGGGAACACATCGCCATCGGAAAGGATGAGCACATGTTTGTAACGGGCGCGAACGTTGACGAGACCGTAATAGGCTTCTTCGAGCGCGGGGTACAGCACCGTGCCGCCCGCCGCGCGCAAGCGCTCGATGACCAGCTCAATCGCGGCCAGGTCGCCGGCGCGTTGCAGCGGCACGGCCCAGCGCCGCGAACCGTAGAACTCGATCACGCCGACGCGATCTTGCGGAGTGAGGTGGCGAGTCGCGCGGACGGCGATCTCCTTCGCCAATTGCAGCCGGGAACCCTGCATCGACCCCGAGGTGTCGATAATCAACACCATCGCCACCGAAGGGTCCTGCTCCTGCCGCTCCTGCTCGAAGTCCACGGGAAGCGCCTCGGCAATCGGCGTCTTCTGAAAACCGCCCGGCCCAAAGCTACGCTCCCCCCCCATCATCACCAATCCGCCGCCCTCGCGCTGAACGTATTGGTGCAACCTCCGCTGACTGGCTGCGCCGAGCTCACCGGCCGAAACGTCGCCGAGCAGCACGGCCGCAAAATCGTTGGCATCGGCCACGCCCGCGCCGGGCTGACGCACCACCACGTCCACGCCTTCGCGCGCCATCGCGTCGCGCAGCGCCACGCCGCGCCGGGGATCGGACTCGACCAGCAAGACTCGAAGCCGCGCCGCGGGCGCCAGTGTGAAGCGCACACGTTGATTGCTCAGCGTCAACTCGTACTCGGCCGCTTGCTTCGACGTGACCTCGAACTCCACGCGGTTCACGCCGACGTTCAACTTCATCGGTTTGCGAGCAACGACTTCGTCGCCGCGCTTCATGATCGCGGTTGCTTCGGTCGGTAGCGCCGACTGGACTTCGGCGCTGAGCAAGACCTGCTCGCCCGCATTGAAAAAAGGCGGCGCAGTCACGTGCGTTACCAGCAGTTGCGCGGCGGACTGTTGCGCAGGCACGGTGTCAACCACGACGCCGGCCGCAGCAAGCTGGCGTGCCACCAGCGCAAGTCGTTGGTCGGTCTCCAATCCGTCGGTGGCGAGCGTAATGCGGCCGGTGGTCGTTACGTCAATCAACGCGGCCGCGGCCTCGAGCCCCGCACCGAGCGCGGATCTCGAAGGACTGTTCGCTTGCGGGCGGGGCGGCAGCGAAGGCGATTGCTGTTGCACTAGGTCCGCCACGGTGAGGACGCGCAGCAAGTCCTGCTGTCGCTTTCGCCGGTTCAACTGATCTACCAGCTCCCGCGCCCGCGCGCGGTCGACCTCGCTCACGCTGGCCGAGATATCCACCACGACGACATGGGTGAGCCGATTACTGCGCAGCTTCCAGGCGGGTCGCGCCAACGCCAGCACAAGGCCGGTGAGCGCCAGTGCGCGGAGCAGAGTCACCGGTCGCCAGCGCGGAACGCTCTGCATCCGCCAGGCAACGAAAAGGACCGGCGCCAGCAGCACCAATCCGAACAGCGCGCGCGGGTTGAGCAGTTCGATCACACCGTCACCCGCTTGAGGAATGCCCACCACTCGACCAGCAAGAGAACTAATGCGCCGAGCGCCAGCCAGTGCCAGAGCGGACGAGTTGTTGGTGTTGAGGTTGGTTGCGACCCGCGACTCTCGGAGGCGGGCGTTATATCGGCTGCTTCCGCGCTCTGACGAATTGCGGAAACGTACCCGGTCTCGGCGCGCGTGGCAAACGTGTGAATGCCGACTTGCCGCGGGACAAACACAAACCGCTGGCCGACCGCGCCGAGCTGCTCGGTGTCGCCGTTCGGCAGATTCAAAGTCACTTCGGCGGGAAGCATGAACTCGACCGTCAACCGCTCGCCCACGGTGGCGACAACGCTACGTTCGCGCGGCCAGGCCGCGAGCCAACGGATTGCACGCGCTATGAACGCGACGAACTGCGCACGCTGCGGAAAGCCAGTGGCCTCGTCGGCAAGTTGCCAACCGGGCAGCAGAAACCGATGGCCGTCCCGGTCTCCGGCCACGAGCACCGGTGAACCCTGGACCGTTGCCAGCGCCTGGCCACGCCAACTCGTCGCACCTGACAGACTCACGTCCTTAAAATCGAACCCGGCCAGCGCGGGATGATCGCCACTTAATTTCAATGTGCCACTGACCGTTCCGGACTCGGCGACTAGCCCCGGCGTCGGCCCCACGAACAGCGTCGGATGCGACAGCGCCTCACTGCGATCCGTCACCAGCACGTCGCAATCGTTGTTGTTCACAAGCACCACGTCGGGATCAACCGTCAGCGCGCGCACCACGGCAGCAGCGTTGGCGGCGAGTCGTACGCGGAGCGACCTGGGGCGAATGAGTTGGACGACTGCGCGATTGTCAGTCGGCAAGGCATCGTCCGTATCGAGTGTCAGCGCCAGCTTTGCACTCCGCGGCACGGCCACCTCGGCAGCGTAGGTACGCGATTCTCGCGGGGAAAGTTCCACCGGGATCGCGGCTTCCGCACGCTCGCCCATCACCAAACGCAATCTCCCTCGCAACGTTGCCTCACCGGCATTCGTCACCGTCACTTCGACGCGCGCGCGGGGATTGCCCACGGTCGGCTGCGTCACTGCCAATCCGGTGATCGCCGCGTTGTCGGACCGCCGGCCGACCGCGACTTGACGGACGCTGTCATTGCGATCAAAACGTGACCTCGGTCGGTCGCTGATGACCACAATCTCCGCTCTCCCCTGCCCGTCCGCCACGGACTTTGCCAAAGCGATTGCCTCGCTTAAGTGGCCGGGTGCCTCCGACAACTCGAGCTGTCGCAGTGATTCGGTGAGCCGTGGGTGATGGGCGCTCAGCGAAACCAGCACGCGGTTTTCAAAGCCAGCCGCGATGATTGCCACGCGGTCGTCAGGCCGCAGCGTTGATAGCAAGCGAGCAGCTTCACGTCGCGCGAGGTCAAGTCGAGTCACCCCGGCGCCTTCACGCGCACCCATCGAATAGCCGGTGTCGATCACCAGGACCAACGCGCGACGACGCTGGCCCTCGTCACTGCGCATCGGTCCGGCGAGCGCGCACAAGAGCAGGCTCCCGATGCCGAGCAGAGTCGCAAACGACAACGCGTCGCGCCACCGCTGCCACAATATGCGCGGCTTTTCACGCTCGGCCAGACTGCGCCACAACCGCACCGACGAAACCCGCACGCGTCGGCGATGCACGCGCAGGAATTGCAGCGCGGCCAACGCACCGGTGAATGCCGCCAAAGCGCCCGCGAGTTGCGCGGCGGTGAGATGTTCGAACGTCATCGCCCGACCTGCCGCACCACTTCACCGACGACGCGACCGACAGAATCGCCCAGCGCAGCCTGCTGAAAGGCGATGCCACTGCGTCGGCAAAACGCCGCCAGTTCCTCGACAAATTCCCGGTAGGAGGCAACGAACTCGGCGCGCACGAGCGGCGTGAGAGTGACCGCAACGGTCTCGCCGGTTTCGCAATCTTCGAGCAAAAGGTCGCCGTCGGGAAGTGAGTAGACCTCAGCCTGGTCGGTCACCAGCACGACCGCCACGTCGTGCCGCAGGCGCCGCAGTGCAGCATGCACCGGGGCGAGGTCGCCCGGCGCGAAGAAGTCGGAGAGGAGTACGACGATTCCGCGACGCTTGGCGCGTTGCGCCAGGTCGTCCAGGGCGCGCACCAGGTTCGTCTGCTGACCGCCGCGGGAGCGGGAAAGATAATCGATGAGTCGGTTGATAACGTTGCGGCCAATGAGTGGTCGCAGCGGGGGCAGCGGAGCCTCGGCGAACGGAAACACCGCCACGCGGTCTTCGTTGGCCAAGCCGAGGTAACCAAACGCGGCGGCAAGTTGCTGAGTGAAAGCGTGCTTGCTGGACGACTGCATCGAGGCGCTCGCGTCGAGCAGCACGTACACGGGAAGGTCCTGCTGCTCCTCGTACTGTTTCAGCACCAGACGATTGTGTTTGACGTAGGCGTGCCAATCGAGCGCACGGAAGTCGTCGCCCGGCACATAGCCGCGAAAGTCTACGAATTCTAGGCCCGTGCCGCGTTGCCGCGAACTGCGCTCGGCGCGCCGGCCGCCCGGCGGCACGCGCTTAACCTCGAAACGCAGTCGGTCCAACTCGCGCCGGAGGGTGGCGGGGAGCAGATCAACCACTGTCATTCGCGCACACGCTGCAGCGCGTCGCGAATCACGTCCTCGGCGGTCTTGCCTTCGGCCTCACCCTCATAGTTCATCAGGAGGCGATGGCGCAGCACCGCCAGCGCCGACTCGCGCACGTCGTGACAACTGGCCGCGTACCGGCCGTCGACGAGCGCGCTCACTTTGGCGGCCAGCATCAGGCCCTGCACGCCGCGCGGGCTGGCGCCGAGCGACACGTACTTCTTCGCAAACTCGCTAGCGTGCGACGAATCGGGCTGCGTGGACATGACCAGCCGAATGGCGTAGCTCTGCACCGGCTTGGCGACCGGCACCTCGAGCGCAACCGCTCGCAACCGCAGGATGGTGTCGGCATCAACCACTGCCTCCACCCTCGGCGCGTGCGCTGTGGTCGTGCGCTCGATGATGCTGTAGTAGTCGTTCTCCTGCGGATAACCGACGACCAGCTTGAACAGAAAGCGATCGAGCTGCGCTTCGGGCAACGGGTAGGTGCCTTCCTGCTCGATGGGGTTCTGCGTCGCCATGACGACGAACGGCTCGCGCAGGGTGAGCGTGCGCTTGCCGACGGTGACGCGGCGCTCCTGCATCGCTTCGAGCAGCGCCGACTGAGTCTTCGGCGTAGCCCGGTTGATCTCGTCGGCCAACAGCAGGTTGGTGACGACGGGGCCCTCCTGGAATTCGAACGAGTGC
>Ga0247727_10015870_pt1 | contig 12267 bp, 17 predicted proteins | sample WisWelCaveWW1625_FD_202498 | JGI IMG/M metagenome (GOLD analysis project Ga0247727, IMG submission 202498) | Biofilm microbial communities from Wishing Well Cave, Virginia, United States - WW16-25 | ecosystem: Environmental > Aquatic > Deep subsurface > Groundwater > Cave microbial mat | place... | reverse complement strand
ACAGCTGGGACTACCCGGGTATCTAATCCGGTTTGCTCCCCCAGCTTTCATCCCTCACCGTCGAACGTGTTCTGGTAGACCGCCTTCGCCACAGGTGGTCATCAATAGATCAAAGGATTTTACCCCTACCTATCGAGTACCGTCTACCTCTCCCACTCCCTAGCTGAACAGTATTTCCGGCAGCCCATACGTTAAGCGTGTGGATTTAACCGGAAACTTGAACAGCCGGCTACGGATGCTTTAGGCCCAATAAACCTCCTGACCACTCGAGGTGCTGGTATTACCGCGGCGGCTGACACCAGAACTTGCCCACCCCTTATTCATCAGTGGTTTTATGACTAACAAAAGATTCCTTTAGCAGGAATCACTCGGATTAACCTTGTCGTGCTTTCGCACATTGCAAAGGTTTCTCGCCTGCTGCGCCCCATAGGACCTGGGTCCGTGTCTCAGTACCCATCTCCGGGCCCCTCCTCTCAGAGCCCGTATCTGTTATAGCCTTGGTGGGCCATTACCTCACCAACAAGCTGATAGACCGCAGTCCCATCCTATGGCGATAAATCATTTGGACCATAAACCGTTCCAGGTATCATGATCTATCGGGTATTATTCTCAGTTTCCCGAGGTTATCCCCGTCCATAGGTTAGGTTGACTACGTGTTACTGAGCCGTCTGCCTTGCATTGCTGCAACGACTCACATGGCTTAGTACCAATCCGATAGCAGTCAGGTCCGGCAGGATCAACCGGATTCATTTTTTTCCTTGGTTTATTGAAAGTAGTACACTTGGAATTGAGCGGATTGCACAATATCTTCACATATCAGAAAAGATCTGTCGATCAAATCCTCATTTTGTATGCGTAACAGGAGGCCTGTAAATCACAAAATGGTTCAATACCATACTTTCATCACAAGCGCCGCTTTTTTGTTACGTATGCAAAAAATTTTACCTGCGCAAATACATATAAACCATGCCTAAAATTTGTAGGTTTTTTCTGGATTTTTCCGATCACAAATATATTTTCATGGTCCTGATCGTCGTGATTGGATAGCAGAATAAAGTACATAAAAAAAACACCAGAGTCTTCCAAGATTTTTGAAAAATCAAAAAGACTTCATGTAAGTGGTGTTTCGCATAACATAAGATTTTTTGAACCTTATCCATTTGTAACAAAATCTGCAAAAGGAAAATTCCTTGTTGATGTTGACTCAAACAAATATGTTGATTATTGGATGGGACACTGGTCACTTATCATAGGCCATGCACCATCTCAAGTAAAACAAAGAACCCAAAAACAGCTCAACGATGGATGGATGTATGGTACTGTAAATAAGATGACAGTTGAGCTATCAGAAAAAATCCAAGGTGTAGTTCCAGTAGCAGAAAAGATTCGTTATGTAACGTCTGGAACTGAAGCAACAATGTATGCAGTAAGACTTGCAAGAACAGTTACAGGAAAAAATATTATCGCAAAAATTGATGGTGGATGGCACGGCTATACATCAGATCTACTAAAAACAGTAAACTGGCCATTTGATACAGCAGAAGGCAGCGGGCTAGTAACTGACAAAAAAATTGTTTCGTTGCCATTTAATAATTTAGAAAAGTCGTTTTCAATCTTAGATTCTGTAAAATCTGATCTTGCAGGTGTGATTATTGAGCCTGTACTGGGCGGTGGTGGAAGTATTCCTGCAACAAAAGACTATCTTTATGGAATCCAGCAATATGTACACAAAAATAATGCAATTTTTATTTTAGATGAAATTGTGACTGGATTTAGATTCAGGTATGGATGTCTTTATCAAACCATGAATCTTGATCCTGACATTGTTGCACTAGGAAAAATAGTCGGTGGTGGATTTCCAATTGGTGTGATTTGTGGCAAAAAAGAGATCATGGAGTATGCAAATACTCATACAAAGACAAAGGAAAATCGATCTTATATCGGCGGTGGAACATTTTCTGCAAATCCTGTTTCCATGACAGCTGGCAGCTCAACACTTGATGTTCTAAAAAAGAAAAAAAATTCATTGTATGAAAAAATTAATGGGTTTGGTACAAAAGCAAGAAAAGAAATCGACAGAGTGTTTGCAGGAAAGACCATAACTACAGGAATTGGTTCTCTCGTTCTTACTCATTTTGTAAAAAATAGTATCGATAAAATACAAAACGCTACAGATGCTGCAATGTGTGATGTTGGCCTGCTTCACAGATATCATTTTGATATGATTGCAAATGATGGGATTTTCTTTTTGCCAGGAAAGCTTGGCGCATTTTCTGACGCACACTCACAATCGGATGTAAAGGCACTAGTTTTAGCATCTGCTAGATTTGCAGAAAGTATGAAAAAATAAAGTTGAGTTGTTGAATTTGCTATATTTTATAAAAAAATTTTTTATTTTTGTACATACCAACTTGTCTAATGCCCAAAAAACCTGAGAAGATAAAAAGCAATACAAAAGACGACTATAACAAGGCACTTGCATCAGATGATCCTACAAAAATTACAAACAAAGAGATCGAAGATTTGGCAAAAGAGGCAATAAAGAAATTCAAGTCACTTAGCTAGAAAACTTTCATTACATACAAAACCTAGATACATTCTATGCGATTGTTTGGAAAAAAGACTGATGTTGAGGATTTAATTTACGAGGCAGTATCTTGCCTTGAAAAAGGACGACCAAAAATTGCAATTCCTATTTTAAATAACGCCTTAAAAGAAGATCCGAAAAATACTATAGTTCTTTACAACAAGGGGCTAGCACTAAACCAGACAAGAAAGTACAATGATGCAATAACATGTTTTGATAAGGTCTTAGAAATCAACCCAAATGATACACAGTCATTAAACAACAAAGCAATCGCACTTGCAGAGCTTGGTAACATAGATGATGCAATGAAATGCTATCAAAAAGCAATTGAGACAGACCCAAAGTATGCAGCTGCACACTATAACAAAGGCGTCTTGCATGACAAGTTATTAGAGCATAAAGAAGCGTTGTCATGTCTTGATGAAGCAATAAAATTAGAACCAAAAAAGCCAAACCCAATATTTTACAAAGGAATTGTTTTAGGAAAAATGAAAAGACATGAAGAGGCACTCAATTGTTTTTCAAATCTATGTCATATTCATCCACAACATCAAGATGCGTTTTTTCATAAGGGAATCGAGCTTACAGAGCTTGACAGGCATAACGAAGCAATTGAAATATTTGATAAACTCTTATCAAAACATAAAGAAAATGTTAATGTTCTTTATGCAAAATCTCGAAGCATGGCAGCGCTTGATCGCACCGAGGAGTCTTTGACACTCTTAGGGCAAGCAATAGCAAAAGATTCAAAGACAATAAAAAAGTGGGCAAAACAGGAAAAAATTTTTGAAAAGCTATTTGATGATGAGCGCTTTAGAAAACTAGTAACATGATACGAAGAAATAATAGTCCAAGTTCGATTTAGTACAAAATTGCATAATTCTAAATTTGCAAATATTGAAAACATCCACTCAAAAAGAAAAAATCTCAAAGTTAATCCTCAATATTTTACAGGTGCTGTAAAAATAAAAGAGATGTCAAGTGTGATAAAACCAAAAGAACAAAAGGTATACCATGTTACTTTTTTTGGCTCAAAGACAAAGGTACACAACCACGAAGGAGGACAGATCCTAATTGTAACAAAGGGTAAAGGTAGTCTTTCTTTGTATAAAAAAATTGGAAAAGGAAAGAAAAAGTTTTCAATAGAAAAGACACATGAAACAAAACTAAGACCAGGTGATGTGACATACATTCCTGCAAAAATTCTACATATTCATGGTTCGATTGGTAAAAAAGCTGTATTTTCCCATATTGCGCTAAATTCCTATCCAGCAAAAAACAAAGAACCAAAAACAACTTGGTTTGAATCAGACTTTGGGTCAAAAGTAACTAGCATATTACGATAGTAAATGATCATAAAAAAATTACAAAATTTAGACAAAATAAACGGAAGTGAGGGAACAATAATTTCTCAAATCTTTCATCCGCACAATACCTTAAGTGGAATAAGATACAGTGTTTCATACTCTACAATAAAACCTGGAAAAAGATCAAAACGCCACAAGATGAAAACATCTGAGGTATACTATATCCTTGAAGGAAATGGTGTGATTCACATTGATGAAGAGTCTCAAATAGTTTCAAAAGATGATGCAGTTTACATTCCTCCTTTATCGATTCAATTTATCGAAAATACTGGCACAAATGATCTAAAGTTTTTGTGCATAGTTGACCCTGCGTGGAAGAGAGAAGACGAAACCATGTTGGAATGACTGCGCTTAATGGTATGAAATTGTTTTTAACATAGGGGTGCTACTTTATCTTAATTGAATACAACCCTTGCATACAAGACCCTAAATGTTGGTGAGGATGCTTCCTTTGAGGAGATAAAATATGCGTATAGAAAACTTGCACTGCATCTTCATCCTGATAAGAACAACTCAGAAAGAGATGGTGTAAAGTTCAAGCTTGTCACTTTGGCATATCACCATCTAAAGAATAATCACAGACATCTTAATGCAAAGATACAAAGCTCATCAAAAAGCTGGACATACACAAGCGCCAAGACAAAAGACAAGCAGACATTTAATGGCAAACCATCATGGGGGGCTAATTTTGGAAAGAGTCCACCTGAAGAGGACTGGAGCAAATATACCAAAGACTTTGAAGCAAACCAAGACTTTTGGAAAAAATACGAAAAAGATTTTTGGGAAAAATATGATGCGTGGATGAGTGGGGCGTACAAAGAAGAAACTAGATTTGAATCGAAAAAACAACCAGAGCCAGAACCTGATGTTTCTGTAAATGTAGACCCAACTCGGTGTATTGGTTGCTGTAGCTGTGAGACTATCGCACCTGATGTTTTTGCAGTAGACAAGAAAATAAAGATGAATCCAAAATCACACGTACACAACGAAAAAGGTGCAAAGTTTGAAAAAATTATGGATGCTGCTCAGACCTGTCCTACAAAAGCAATCAATGTTGATGAAAAGGAAACACAAAGACGGATTTATCCGTGGTAGACTAGCCTTTTATCTTTTTTAGTATATCATCAAACTCTTTGTCTGATAGATTTGGTCTGTTTCTAAACATGCTGTGAACAGCGCCTGCGCCGTCTTTTGCGCTTCGCGGAATTATATGAACATGTACATGCGGAATCTCCTGTCCGCTCTCCTTTCCGTTATGAACTGCAATTAGTTCGGCATTTGTGAATGCATCAATCTTTTCTGTGACTTTTTGTACTAGTTGAAATAGGTCAGAATGCTCATCAGGAGGCATTTGCTGAACTTTTTCGTAATGTTTCTTTGGGATTACTAAGGAATGTCCACTTGCCAGTGGAAATGCATCTAAAAATGCCAAAGATGTTTCAGACTGTAAGATAATTCTTGTAGGAATCTTTCCATCAACTATTTTACAGAAAATACAATCCATCGGATTTAATGTAGTCGTTACCACATTCCCCCATCTGATGTACCTCCAGCATCTGGCTTTTTTTGTGGCGGTCTGCTGTGAGCCTTGTTCATATGACGTTTGAGGCGTTCTGAATCATGTAGCTCAAGACCGCATTCTTTGCATTTTGTTTCATTTTTTTCTTTTTTGAATAGTCCCATCTTACTTTATGAAATTTTAAAATATATTATAAAACCTACGAATTCCTAGATATCATCCGTTTCTGCCAGCTCCAAATATACCAAGAATGCTGCTTACCATCATGCCTATAGTATACGAATCACCAAACTGTTCAAATGTTGGAATAAAATGAACCGTCAAAAGAGTACCTAGTGCAACAAGAGAACCATACTGTGTTATTTTTTTTACAAGAATCATGTCTTTATCAAATGGAGCCAAAAGCATTCCTAGGATCCAAATTCCAAAAAGCCATATCATAACCTTCATCGATATAAATTCAGGAGCAGAAAAAGCAACCCCAAAATACATTGCAGTAATAATAAAATCAGCCTTTAACATTCTTGCAAAAATTGAATCAAATGCTTTTATTCTAATTACATAGTAGCCAAAAAGCGCCCCCATGATTGCTACAGCTGCGATGCTCCCCCCAACATACGCAACATTATCAATGCAGTTAAAGAAAAGACTGCTTGGCTCTATACTTCCGCAAAATACCTGACTTGACGCAATCGCCATCAGAAATGACTTTATGCTTACACTTGCAATGATTAGAAGGGTTTTGTGCTGTAGCTCTATCTTTTGTTCCTTAGTCAAAATTCAACTTCCTTTTTTGAGAACATGGTGGAAATACAAGCTAGAATCTATTAACCTTTAATTTTTTTACTTGTAATTATTGTAACCCACAAATTCTAATACATTATAAAGGATATTGCAATCTCGAATCTTGTTGGAGATAAAAAACATAACAGTTCTTGGCTCAGGCATTATGGGACACGGAATAGCCCAAGTATCTGCAATGTCTGGATACAATGTTGTTCTGCGAGACATTGAGCAAAAGTTTTTGGACAAAGCAATGGAGAAAATAAAGTGGAGCCTGGACAAACTAGTTTCAAAGGAAAAAATTTCACAATCTCAAGCAGAACAAATCTATTCTAGAATTAAACCAGTTATTGATCTAAAAGAAGCAGTAAAGGATTGCCAGCTTGTGATAGAGGCAGTTCCTGAAATAATGGACCTAAAAAGAAAAGTCTATGACGAGTTAGACAAGGTAGCAAGTGACGATGTCATATTTGCATCAAATACTAGCACACTTCCAATCACAGAGATTGCAAATACAACTAGTAGGCCAAACAGGGTCATAGGAATTCATTTTTTTAATCCGCCACAACTGATGAAGCTTGTTGAAGTAATACCTGGAAAGCAGACATCAAGTGAGATTGTTGATAAGACAGTAGAGTTTGTAAGGTCAGTAAAAAAAGAGCCGGTTTTGTGCAAAAAAGATGTTCCTGGTTTTATTGTAAATCGTTTGTTTATTCCACTTGTCCATGAAGCGTGTTATGTTATAGATAGACAAAAAAATCAGCTAACAGAGATTGATTCTGCAGTCAAGTTTAAGCTTGGATTCCCAATGGGCATTTTTGAGCTCGCAGACTTTACAGGAATGGATGTTATTCACAAGGCAACAGTTGAGATGCATCAAAGAGACAAAAAGGTAATCAATCCACATCCAAAAATAGAACAGCTCTACAATGAAAAAAATTGGGACAAAAATCAGGCGAGGGTTTTTACAAATATTCAGATGATAAATACGAAAGGATCCCATTAACAGAGGATTTGGCACAAAAATGCAATCCAATTCAACTTGTTGCAAACATACTAAACAATGCTGCATGGCTTGTGACAAACAAGGCAAGCGACATACAGGAAATCGAAAAGGCAGCCCAGCTTGGCCTTGGTCTTAAAAAACCATTATTTGAGACTGCAAAAGAATATGGAATTTCAAATATTGTAAAAGAGTTAGAGTGGCTTGCCTCAAAACATGGCAAGTTTTACGAGCCAGATCCTTTACTTGTATCTATGAAGTAAAATAGTCTAAAAAATAACTAGAAAATATTTCTACTTTAAAATTTGTTTTAGAATATATTTTACTGCCTCTTTTGGTGTATCAACACCTACAATTTTTACATTTTTTCTATGGTCCATGTACTTGTCAATAAAGGCATCAGTTGCACCGCCCATGTTTTTGATAGCTACCATTGGTTTGTGGTGCATGTATGCTGCACAAACTTCAGAAAGAGTTCCAGAACCACCACCAATTATGATGACACCGTCTGCAGAAAGAGATGTGAGAAAGTCTCTTGTCAGTCCCATTCCAGTTGGAATTACAATGTCGCAGTATTCATTTGCATGAGAAGAATCATCTTGCGGTATTATTCCAACAGTTAATCCTCCTGCATCATGCGCGCCATGACATGCTGCTTGCATGACGCCGCCAAGACCGCCTGTTATCAATACTGAATCAGACTTGGCAATTTCTGCTCCTGTCTCGTATGCAATTTTTTCATGTTCTGGCGTACACCCATTTTCGTTATGGCCAATTACCAAAATTTGTCGTTTTTTTGCCACTTGGTTAGATCACAAAACCCATATCAAATATCTTTCCAAATTTAGATCTTGCAAAACGTAAAGGATATTAAATCAGATTTGAAAGAAAGGGCATGGAAAAACGAACAATGCCGATTTGTTTTACAAAAGAACAATACAAAACCATAGAAGAGTTTGCAAAAAAGCATGGAATGGTAAATGCAAGCCAGGCAATAGAGAAAATCCTACACGAAAACTAATTACCTAATTCTTTCTGTTTTATCTTTAATATGATATTCAAGTCAAAACCTGAGTTTTGCACAGTTTGCAAAAAACAGATAACACATAAACACAAAGCAAAAAAGGAGTGGAATGTCAAGTCACCTCTTTGTGGCGATTGTTATGTTGACAAAATGAAGGAATCATATGATGCAAGCGTGCATCAAAATTGTGTTACGTGTGGCACAAGACACAAAGTGACTGATCTCTGGGAGCCAAGGTGGCAGTGGGACATGACAGGTCTTTTGTGTAAAAGCTGTTTTGACAAAAAAGAAGAAGATTTTACAAAAAAGAAGAACTTTTGTTGTATTTGTGGGGCAAAACTTGGTTTTCTAAGATATAATCCAAAAAACAAATGGAGCCTAGATGGTCAATTGTGTAAAAATTGTTGGGATGCACAAAAAACAAAAAATGGTTAAGGCTGTATGAGGTTTTTTAAAAAATTTCGATGTGATCAGTGTGAGAAGATGTTTCCAAAGCAAGAAGAACTAATGCAACACATTCAAGTTATTCATTACAAGGATCTGCCATATGATTGCAAAGAATGTAACAGAACTTTTTCTAACATGGAAGACATGCGAACACACCTTCAACGCTTTCACAGTTATAAAAAAGACAGATAATCTAAATTGCTTTTATTGATTTGACTATTGGAGCACGAATTTTTGTGAATACTCTAAAGCCACAAATGCACTTTATCTCAGGCAATCTGTTTAGCTCAGTGTTGCCAACATTTGTTCCACATCTTAAGCACGAATAGATGACATCAAATTTTGCAGTTTGAGGTTGTTCTTCAGCTTGTACTTCTTGTGATTCACTTTCTAATTCGTCTACCATATTTTTCAGCTACTTTTTGGATAATTTAAGGTTAACAAGATTTTAAGTTAAGGACAGTTCGATATACACGTCATCAGGTATTTTCAATCTCATAAGCTGTCTTATTGCCTTGTCATCTGCGTTTATGTTAATTATTCTTCGATGCATTTTTAGCTCCCACTTTTCATAAGTTTCAGTTCCGCTTCCACATGGAGACTTTCTTGTAACAATGTTTAGTTTTTTTACAGGAAGAGGAGTCGGTCCCTTTATCTTAACGCCAGTTTTTTTACCAATTCCCATTATTTCTGAACAAACACCGTCTAATTTTGGCAAGCTTGTACTTGTTAATTTAACACGAGCTGTTTGAGTCATAGAAAAACACTACGGCTTGTGTTCTTCTGTGATTTCTTTTACAACGCCTGCAGCAATTGTTGCACCCATATCACGCAGTGCAAATCTTCCCAACTCTGGAAAGTCTTTGAATGTTTCAATACATGTTGGTCTGACTGGTCTTATCTTTACAATTGCCGAGTCGCCAACTTTGAGAAATTTTGGATTTTGTTCTTCAACTGCACCAGTTGCTGGATTGATCTTTGACTCAAATTCTGTTATTGTTGCTGCAACTTGTGCAGTATGAGCATGCATGACTGGGGTGTATCCTGGTGCAATAGCTGTTGGGTGATGAATTACTATAATTTGTGCTTTGAATTCTTTTGCGACCGTTGGTGGTGAGTCTGGTGTGCCAAGGACATCGCCTCGTTTGATATCTTTTTTCTCAATACCTCTAAGATTAAAACCAATGTTATCACCTGCTTCAGCAGATGGCATCTGAGTGTGATGAGTCTCAATTGATTTTATTTCTCCTATTACACCTGATGGCATGATGATTACTTTGTCATTAGCTTTCATCTTTCCTGTCTCTACACGACCAACAGGTACAGTTCCTACTCCTGTAATAGTATAAACATCCTGTATTGGAACCCTCAATGATTTTCCTACTGGCTTTTCTGGAACTGTAAAATCATCAAATGTTAAAAGCATTGTTTTTCCTTTCCACCAAGGCATGTTTGTTGATGCTTTTACAAGATTATCTCCCTTCCAGCCAGAGATTGGAATTATTGGAACATTTTCTAGTTTGTAGCCTACTGACTTTACTAGCTTTTCTGCCTTGTCTTTTGCAGACTTGAATGCATCTTCTTTGTAATCTGCGGCATCCATTTTGTTAATTGCTACAATCAATTGACCTACGCCAAGTGTTTTTAACAAAAATGCGTGCTCTCTTGCCTGTCCACCTGGTGCAATGGCAGTATCTGTTTCTCCTTCCTTTGCAGACAAAACCAAAACTGCACAATCTGCCTCTGAGGCACCTGTAATCATGTTTTTGATAAAGTCCCTGTGACCAGGTGCATCGATTAATGTGAAAAAATATTTTGCACTTTCAAACTTTTGAAAAGCAAGATCAATTGTAATACCCCTTTCTCGTTCATCTTTTATGTTGTCCATTACCCATGCGTACTTGAATGTGTCACCTTTTCCATGTTTTTCTGACTCGGCTGCATGTTGGGCAATGGTTCTTTCATCAATTAGGCCCATATCCATCAGAAAGTGACCCATGGTTGTTGACTTGCCGTTGTCAATATGACCAGTTACAATCAAGTTTAGGTGGGGTTTATCTGCCATATCGAACTCCTTATGGAAGGGGTTTTATTACCATTTCGATTTTTTTGAAAAATTATCAAGCTTTTTTCAATTTTTTATGATCTAAAAAATTGAAAAAAGTTACATATACATAAATCAAAGAAGTCCTTGAAAAAACCATGAAAGTTACCGTTTCTGTTATCAAGGCCGATATTGGTGGAATTGGTGGTCACACAAGACCAAGTGATGAATTGCTAAGTGCTGTAAAAAAAACTGTCAAAAACGCAGGAAGCTTGTTGATTGATTCGTATATTGGATATTGTGGTGATGATGTTCACATTGTTATGACTCATACTAAAGGGGTTGATAACAAGGAGATACATCAGCTTGCTTGGAATGCGTTTTCTGAGGGAACCAAAGTTGCAAAAAATGAAGGCCTCTACGGGGCAGGACAGGATCTTCTAAAGGATTCTTTTTCTGGAAATGTAAAGGGCATGGGCCCAGGGGTTGCAGAAATGGAATTTGAAGAAAGACCAAATGAAGCATTTACTGTCTTTGCTGCAGACAAAACCGAACCAGGTGCTTTCAATTATCCATTCTATAGGTTATTTGTTGATGCACTAAGTAACACAGGATTGATTGTAAACCAGTCACTTGCAAAAGGCGTAAAATTCAACATAATGGATGTTGAAAAAGGAGAGATCGCAGAACTGGTTTTATGGGAAGACAAGCCGGTTTTAGAAGCTGCATTGATGTACCCTGGTCGTTATGTTGTGGCTTCAATTTATACAAAAGATAACGAGCCCATAGTATCAGCATCAACAGATAGACTGCACAATATAGCAGGAACTTATGTCGGAAAAGACGATCCAATATGCATTATAAGAACCCAGAAAAAATTTCCAGCTACTGAAGAAGCAGGTAGTGCTTTTAACAACCCACACTACGTAGCAGGCAACACCAGAGGAAGCCATCACATGCCGCTGATGCCTGTCAAGATAAATTCTGCTGCATCAATTGATTATTGCATTCCAATTGTTGAAGCACTTGTCTTTAGCATGCATGATGGAAAACTTGTTGGCCCATTTGATGGGTTTTCAACACCAGACTGGGATTATGTAAGAGAGATTGCAACAAAAAGAGCATTGGCAATGCGAAGCCAAGGCTTTATCCATCCAGCAACACTTGTTCCAGCAGAACTAGAATATGCAGAAGGCTACAATGCCATAATCGATGTTCTAAAAGGTAAGATGAAGCCGCTTGATTCAAAGCAAAATCAGGGAAAGAAAAAAGGATCGTATGAAGATCCCGATTAGAGTAAGAATTATCAGAAAAAATACAGCGTTGTGTTTATTGTAATCAGCAATAAAGTTAAATGAAAACGCTTTCTAGTATTAGTAAGATGAGCGGTTTTGATGCCTTGTGTAAGGTAAAAGCACTTGTGGTAACTGGCGTGGCCATAGTATCGGTATCTCATTTCATAACCGTCTTGTTTGGTCAAACAATCCCAAATG
>Ga0247727_10015869_pt1 | contig 12268 bp, 8 predicted proteins | sample WisWelCaveWW1625_FD_202498 | JGI IMG/M metagenome (GOLD analysis project Ga0247727, IMG submission 202498) | Biofilm microbial communities from Wishing Well Cave, Virginia, United States - WW16-25 | ecosystem: Environmental > Aquatic > Deep subsurface > Groundwater > Cave microbial mat | place... | reverse complement strand
AACCCACCGGCGCCATCGCCGGCCAGGAGATACGTCATGGGTTCAGTCCAACACTCCCAATCGCTGCACACCATGTGATCGACCACCGTGAACAGGTCGGGCTGGTCGTCGTCACCGAGATCCACGACTTGCAGGCGCGACACGCTGCCGGTTCCGATGGCGCTCGCGACCGTGGCTTCGAATGTCCCATCGCCGCGACCGCGCGCCACTTCGATGACCCCGGGCAAGAATGGGTCCGTGCTCCCAGTGATCCAGTCGGCGTGGCCATCACGATCGACATCGGCGACCACATTCACTTGGCTGAAGGTTGCGGCGAAACTCGGCCCGGGCCGAAAGGATCCGTCGGCCTCACCCCAGAACACGAACCAATCGTTGGAACCACGCAGGATGCGATCCGGGATCGCGTCCGCGTTCAAGTCCGCGATGACGCTGATCCAGGTGTCTTCCGGCGGCTGAAGTCGTTTCGACTCGATTCGCGGTTCGAAGCGCGGCGGCAAGGGTATCGCGACGGCGAGCGAACTCCAAACGACCAGAAATCCGATGATCGCGGCGGGTAGGCTGAGATTCCGATTCGCGTACATGGCTCGCCTCGAAACACTCTTCCGAACCGAGAGCGTCCGGATACATGGGACGCGATTCATTCCGGCGGGCAACACACCTTGCTGGTGTGGGAAGCCTACGCCTCGATGGAACATCCGTCCAGTTGTTCGTCCGGATGGTTGCCTGTACGCTGCAGCCGATGCAACCCACGATGCAACACGCGCTTGCCGGCTGCTTCGTGCTCGCGCTCCTGAGCGTGACCCCGGCCCTAGCGGCTGAACGGTTGCCGGTGGCGGCAGTCGATCGGTTCGCGGCGCTGGCGCTTGCTTGTGTGCAACAGGAATATCCCAACAAGATCGCGCACGTGATGGCGAGCGATGCCGACGTACGACCGCCGCGCGAACTGACGCCGGCCTTCTATGGTTGTTATGACTGGCACTCGGCGGTGCACGGACACTGGCTGCTGGCGCGACTCGCACGGTTGTATCCGGAGGCGCCGTTCGCGCCGCGTGCACGCGCGGCACTCGCCGCCAACCTCACCCCGGAGCACATCGCGGCCGAGGTGCGCTATCTCGACGGCAAGGGGCGCGTCTCGTTCGAACGTCCGTATGGTCTGGCGTGGCTGCTGCAACTGTCAGCGGAACTACACGAATGGAACGACCCGCAAGCACGCGCCTGGTCACAAGCCATCACGCCGCTCGCGCAACACGGTGCGGCTCGACTCACCGAGTGGTTGCCCAAGTTGACGCGGCCGATTCGCGAGGGCGAGCACGATCAAACGGCCTTCGCACTCGGATTGGCGCTCGATTGGGCGGAAACGACCGGCGACACGGCGAGCGCCACGGTGTTTCGCGCCGCGGTGCGGCGTTTCTATCTCGCCGATCGTGCTTGCCCATTGAACTACGAACCTTCAGGGCACGATTTCTTGCCGCCGTGTCTCGCCGAGGCCGATGTCGTCGGTCGCGTGCTGCCAGCGCGTGAATTCGCGACGTGGTTGAAGGGATTTCTGCCGCAGTTGCCGCGCAATGGTCGCGGCGATTGGCTCGAGCCCGGCATCGTCACCGACCCGAGCGATCCCAAGCTCGCCCACCTCGATGGTTTGAATCTGGCGCGCGCGTGGATGTTGGAAGGCATCGCGGCGCGGCTGCCGCGTGACGACGCGCGCCGCGCCGCGTTGCTCGCCGCCGCGACGCGCCACCGAGACGCCGCGCTCCCACGCGTCACCGGCCAACACTACGAAGGCGGCCACTGGCTCGGCAGCTTCGCGACCTACCTCGTCACCGGCCGCGGCATCCCCGCGCCGGCGCACTAGGACGAGAAGGCCCACGCGCTCGCGTGGGCCTTCCGAGCCCGGCGTCAGCGTGTGTTCTCGATCGGGCGCACCTCGACCTCGCCGCCGTACTTGAGGTGCGGGTGCGTCTTCGCGAGCGCGATCGCGTCGTCGAGGCTGGGGGCCGTGATCAAGAAGTAGCCTCCGAGCACGCGATCGGTACTTGCCGACTCGGCGATGGTCAATGCTTCGCCGCGACCGGCCATGACGCGCGTGTCGTCGGCGAGTTTCTCCGCCGACAGCAAGCGCCCTTCGGAAGCGCGTGCGTTCGCCCAATCGCGATACTCGGAGATGATCGCCTTGTAGGCTTCGCGCGCGCCGTCGGTCGCGGGCGCCGGTGCATCTTGCCGGCCGCGCATGAACATGAGCAGCATGTACTGATTGGCATTGGATGTCGCTGGCGCCGTCGCGACCTGCGCCGGCTGCCGGTTCGACCCCGAAACCTTCCTCACACCGACGGTGAATCCACCCAAGAACACGACGCCCAACGCCGCCGCGATCCCCACGGTCTTCGAAATCGCCATGATGGCTCGTCTCCTCGTCGAATGAATGACTCCGCGTTTCTCGAGCGCGCGCACGATGCGTTCCTCGAGTTCGGCTGACGGGACGGGCGCGTCCGCGAGCGAGCGCAACACGGTCGCCTCCACCTCTTCCGGGTTCTTATCTCGATCGTCGCTCATGTCGCCCCGTCCCCTTCTCGTTGAGCCGGCGTCGCAGCGACATCCGCGCGCGCGCGAGCTGACTCTTCGACGTTCCTGATTCCACCCCGAGCATCACGCCGATCTCGTCGTGCGTGTACCCGAACACATCGTGCAGGATGAGCACGTCGTGATAGCCGTCCGGTAGTTCCGCGATCGCGCGCTCGAGATCGATGCGCGCTACATGTGCAGTCACATGGGGCGGCGCCGGGAGCTCGGCAATGGATGCCAGTTCGACCTCGCGCGCGGCCACGGTCGCACTGCGTCGCAAGCGGTTGCGAGCGCAGTTGACGACGATGCCCACCAACCAGGTGCGCAGCGCCGACTCCCAGCGAAACGACGGCAGTCGCTCCGCAGCTTGGATCCAGGCTTCCTGCACCACGTCCTCGGCATCGGCGCGTTCGCCACCGAGGAATCGCACGGCGACCGCGAGCATCGCCACTGCATGGGCGCGATAGAGCAGTCGAAACGACTGCTCGTCGCGCCGGTCGAGGAAGCGCCGCACCAGCGCCGCTTCGTCGAGATCGTGTTGGCTCGGTCGTCTCATCTCACCCCATGAGTGTCGAGGCAAGGGCGCAGGGTTGCATGCCTGGATTCGCTGGCAAGCCTACTCGGTGAGGACGGGGCCGCGGTCGTCCTGAGCAATTGAACTCTGACGAATTGTTCACGAAGGGTGGGGACGGAACGCCGGCTATGATCCGATGCGAATAGACATGAAGGAGTTCATTTCACCATCACGATTCGTCCGTGCGCTTCCAGCTCGTCGGCGAGAACTCGGTACATGTATACACCGCTGGCCAGCGGATTCCCGGACGCGTCGCGTCCGTCCCAAGGAACCGCGTGCGCGCCGGGTGCCTGCTGCTCATCGGCGAGCACGCGCACCAGCGTTCCGCGGACGTCGTAAACCGCGACGTACACCCGCTGTGGCTGGGGCAGCACGTAGTGCAACGTCGTCGATGGGTTGAACGGATTCGGCTGCGGCCACGCCGCGAGCGACTTCGCGGCCGGGTCCGAGAGCGTCGAATCGTACTTCTGCCCGTCGTCCTGGCACACGCTGCCACGGCCTTGGTCGTGCGGCACACACACCCGCACTTCACCGTCGCAGACGCCGCCCTGGCCGTCGGATGCCTCGAAGTGGATGGCGTACACGCGACCGTTGTCCGATCCGCGTCGTTCGGCCCGAACGCGTGCGGTCGGCGTGCCGAGGCCGTCCCCATCCGGCTGAATCGCTCTCCCGAACCGGTGCGCGACCGGTTCGTCTTGCGTGATGCCCGTGATCGTGATCGTCAACGGATCGCCGTCCGGATCGACCACACCCAGGATGGGGATCTCCACCATGCGGCCATCGGGCGGCCACAGGCGCTCGACTTCGGGACGAGCGTTGCTGCAATCCGGTGCTTGATTCAACACCGGAACGTTGCCTGCGATCGTGATCTGTTCGAGCACCGGTGACGCGCTGGCGCTCGCGCCACGCACGAACGCCACACGGAGCTCGCAGAAACGGCCCTCGAGATCTGTAACAGCGGCACTGTTCGCGACCGGCATCCACGCGAGTGCGCCGAGCGCGTCGGCGGCGTCCGCGGCGCGCGCTTCGACGGCGAGTGCCGAGGCGTCGGGCTCGTGGCCCTGCCACCCGACGCTCGTCCAAACAACGTGCGCCGCGCCGCCATCGTGCACCACTGACCAACGTCCGAGTGGTGCTGCAACCTGAACGGTGACCTGGGTCGCCATGTCGCCGAAGCTCTGCGGCCCCGCGCCTGAGCCCATCGGTACTGTGAGATCGACGGCGCCCAGCCCATCGCTCCCCGCGTTGGGGTCGATGCGCAGCGCTGCGTTCTGTGACTGCGATGTCACCCAGAACTTGCCGGCGGCGTCGCGACACAAGCCGTTCGGCGAACCAGCAATCGAGATCCGCTTCCGCAGCCCACCGGTCGGGCCCAGGCGCGAGACCGCGTTTGTACCGGTGTGCGCGATCCACACGTCACCGTCGGCGCCGACAGCAATTCCCATCGCACCGCCGCCGAAACTCGGCACGGGGAACCCCGGAAACCGGGTGCCGTCGGCCGCGATCTTCGTGAAGGTGTTGTTCGTACCCATCGAGTTCCACAGCGAGCCGCTCGGATCACAGGTCAGACCGCTCGATTGCAACACTGCGATGGTCGCGACCGCACCGGTCATGGTGTCGTAGCGCAGCAAGCGACCTTGACTCGGGTGCGATGACCAGAGGATTCCGTGGGCGTCGACCAGGCCGCCGAAGCCGCCGGTGCCGAGCGGCAGCGACTGTTCGATGGCGCCCGTGGTGCCGTCCAGGACATCGAACATCGCGCTCGGATACGCGCCCACCCAGAGCTTCCCGGTCGCATCCAGGCTCACATGCGTCGCATTGGGCACCGTCGTTCTCTGGTAGACGAGAATGCATTCATCATCGGCGTCCTGCACGATGCCGTCCATGCCGCCTTCGCCATCGGTCACATCGGCCCAGGCGAGCACATGGCCCAGACCACGCGAGGTGCGGATCAAGCCATCGTGGTCACGATCCACGGCAGCGCAGAGCAGGAAGGGTGGCGCCAGGTATCCACCCTGCGGGTTCGCGACGACGGTGCCGTCCGCTTGTCGAGCCACCCGCGTGCCGCCTAGCACGAGACCGATCTTGACCACCGAGCCACGACCCGATGTGTTCTCGCTCCGGTTCGCGGTCCACACGTTGCCGAGCGCATCGATCGCGGTTCGCGAGGGATTCCGTAGGCGGCCCAATGGGGCCGTGCGGTACTCGCCGAGCACGGCGCCCGTGCTCGCATCGACGCGCGCCATCGTCCCGCGCGACGAGTTGGCGATCCACAGGAACGAAGAGGTGTTGTCCGTGGTGTCGAGCTGCAGCTGATCGTGAACCGCCGAGTGGTTCACGTGGTCGAGCAGGCCCGCATCGAAGTCAGCGTCGAGGGTGAACGTTCGCGACTGTGCGAGTGCAGTCACGGCGAACGCCAGCAGCGCGGGCGCCAGAAGCGCGGCGCGCTTGTGGAGTTTCGGCAACGTGTCCGATCGCTTCGTGAACATCCCCCAGACCTCCCGGCGTGGGCCGTCGTTTCGACGTCCACGTTCCTGCACAACCACCATGCATAGATTCGACCGAAGACGTCTGGAGCCCAGGGTCCCGCGCCGGCACCCGAAACGGAGCATCGCGCCGCACGAGCGAACAATGGACTCGTGCGATGTGCTGGCGGGGGAAGGCTGTTGGATGACGATGCCGTAGTACTCCGACTCGCAGTCATACGTGCGCGCCAGTCGATGAGCATTGCGCGCGATGAAGTTCGGACGCGGAAAACAGTGTTAAGTTTAGTGGCGCGGCTGGCTGGACTCGAACCAGCGACCTGCGGATTAGAAGTCCGCTGCTCTATCCACCTGAGCTACAGCCGCGCCTGAGGCAAGTAGCGATGGCGGAGTAGATTAGCGCAGTTGGAATGGTGCGTCGAGCGCACGTCTTGGGGCGAAAGGCAGTCCTTCGCCTGTCCGCCAGTCCGCCCCTCACGCTCTCTCTCCATGATCGCGAGGTTGGCTCACGGAGCGTCCGACTTCTCCGGATACAGCCGCTCGAACTCCGGGTCGTCGTGGAGAATCGCCAGATCCGGGTCGCGCCGCGCCCAGTCGGCGTCCTTGAAACCGTTGCGCCATGCCTTGCCGAGCGCATCCAGTGCTTCGCTCTTGCGGTTCATCGAGCAGAACGTGCATGCCGCGTTGTAGTGCACCATGGCTTCGTTCGGGCGCAAGAGCATCGCCAAGTTGGCCTCGCGCACCGCGTCGTCGTGCCGGCCCTCGACGGCGTAGAACGCCGCAACCAGAATCCGCGCCCGCGCGTCCTCCGGCACTTGGCGAAGGTGCGACTCGAAGGCCTGGATCGCGCGCTGGCGGATGTTGCGTAACGCCTCGTCCTTCCCCAGTGCACCGAGCGAGTTCATGATCGGCACGTAGACGTTGTAGTCCGTGCCGCTGGACTCGATCGCCTCCTCGGCCACGTTGGCCACATCCTGGTACTTGCCCGAGGCATACAGCCCGCGCAGCAACAGGTAGTACGCCCCCTCGCAGTCGCGCTTGCGCGCGATCACGTTGCGCACGATCGCCGTCATCTCGTTGTATTGCGCCTTGGCATAGAGAATCCAAGCCTGGGCGACCATCACTTCCGGCACGTCCGGCTGCAAGCCCATCGCCCGCTCTGCCGCTGCTCGCGCCCGGTCGATCCACACGTCCTCGCGCGAATAGTGTGCGTGGTAATAGGCACAAACGTTGGCGATCGCCGCGTAAGCCAGGGCAAAGTTCTGGTCTTGGGTGACCGAGTTCTCGTACATCTGTAGCGCGAATTCGAGATCCTGGCGCGTCAGGCGCCGGGCGTAGCTGCGGCCGCGCAAGTACAAATCATAGGCCTGCAGGTTGTCGGTCGGCTTGGCGGCGATCGCCTCTTGTTCTTGCGGCGAGAGCTTGATCCGCAACGCCTCGGCGATCTTCCGCGCGATTTCGTCTTGGACCTCGAACACGTCCTTCATCTCGCGGTCGTAGCGCTCGGACCACACCGGGTAACCGGTGTCGGTGTCGACCAGCTGCGTCGTGATACGCAACCGCTCGCCCGCGCGCCGCAGGCTGCCTTCGAGCGCGTAGGCCGCGCCGAGCTGCTGGCCGACCTGCGCTGACGTGACCGTCTTGTCACGATAGGCAAGCACCGTCGAGCGCGGGTTGATCTTCAGCCCCTCGATCTTCGACAGTTCAGTGATGATGTCCTCGGTGATTCCGTCACGCAGGTATTCGTCGTCCTTGACCCCGCTCAAGTTTTCGAAGTACAGGACGGCGATCGACTTCGCGGCGCGCTTTCCCGGTGCCGATTTCGATTCGGCGATCTCCGCTGCGTTGCGGCGCCCGGATTCGAGCTTGCGACGCAGTCGCAGCAAGTCGGTTTTCAGCTCTGTCGCTGTCTGGTAGCGCAGGCTGCGATCCTTCTCGAGGGCCTTTTCCAGGATTTGGCCCAGGGCCTGCGGCATGGCGGGATTGGCCTCGGCGAGTGGTCGCGGTTCGCGGTTGAGGATCGCATCGAAGACCACCGCCTGCGCATCGCCCTGGAACGGCGGCTCACCCGTGGCCATCTGGTACAGCACCGCGCCGAGCGAGAACAGGTCGGTGCGTGCGTCGGTCAGCTGGCCTCGTGCTTGTTCCGGCGACATGTAGAACAGCGTCCCCATCACGGTGCCGGCCTCGGTGAGTTGTCCGCGCTCGAGCGCCGTCTCGGCATTCGAGAAAGCGGAGTCGCCATCGACTGCGGCTCGGCCGGCCTCGATCTTCGCCAAACCGAAGTCCAGGATCTTGACCTGTCCACGCTCGTTGACGATCAGGTTCATCGGCTTGAGGTCGCGATGCACGATGCCCTTCGAGTGCGCCGATTCGAGTGCATCAGCGATCTGGATCCCGACGTCGAGCAGCGCGCCGACTTCCAACGGTTGCCGCCCGATGCGCTGCGCCAACGTCTGCCCTTCGAGCAGCTCCATCACGATGAAGTGCTGGCGCTCGTGCTGCTCGATCGCGAAGACGGTGCAGATCCCGGGATGGTTCAGCGCCGAAGCAGCGCGCGCTTCGCGCTGGAACCGCTCGAGCATCGGCAGGTCATGCTGCAGATCCTCGGAGAGGAACTTGACCGCCACGCGGCGGCCGAGGCGATGGTCTTCGGCCTCGAAGACGACGCCCATCCCACCAGCGCCGAGCGGGCGCAAGATCTTGTAGTGCGAAACCGTCTGGCCGATCCGACTTTCCATCGGGGTAATCTACCTCAAATCGTCGACTGGAGTATCGATGACGTTCGGGCGCGACTTGGAAGATTGGCTGCTACCGTTTCAGGATTGAAATGCGCTCCCGAGTGCTCCCTGCCGTTCCTTTGAGCACGAAACGAATGGATTCCAGGATGCGAGATCAGGAATCCCGCAGACCGGCGCGAGCATCGAGCCTACGGATCGTCCCCGCGAGGGCGACGCACACGATGACGATGAAGAGGAGGGAAACCGCAAGCCCCCGGCGGCGGACCTCGCGTTCGGCGAGGGCGGCTTGGCCGGTGCCGGCGGCGTCGCGCGCGGCTTTCAAACCGGCGGTCGCCTTCTCGCGCACCTTGCCGGGCTCAAGAGTGTGCGTGGCGTCACGCGCCTGAACGAGCGCCGTGTGTGCATCCTGCAGACTGAACTTGCCGGCGCTGACCTCCATGCCGGCGTGGCCGGCGCGCTCGACGATGGTCTTGGCCGTTTCGATCTCGGTCGACACGCTATCGAGCATGCCGCGCAACTCGGCACCAACTGCCAATCCCGCGTCGCCCGGGAAGTGGCAGCGCGCGCACCAACTGGCCGGCTCGGTGCCGACGAAGGAATCGCTCGCGGGAACGATGCCGTGGTTGCCGTGGCAGGCGGTGCACTCCGGTTGGCGGGCGAGGTCGAACGCCTCTTTGTGCACGCTCTCTTGGAAAAAGGCGCGACTCGTGGCGTGGCATTCGCCGCAGATCAAAGCGACGGACGTCACCCCGGGTGGCGCCGCGCCGTGGTTGCCGTGGCAGTCGTTGCAGGTGGGCGCGGAGAGGTCGGACTTCTCGTACAGCGCCCGGCCGTGGACGGACTCGCGGTACTGCGCCAATTGATCGGTGTGGATGCCGTAAGGACGCATCAAGACTTCGTTGGCGTGACAGCGACCGCAGGTGTCGGGCACGTGCAGCGGGTACACCGGTGCGCGCGGGTCCCCCACCCGCATGATGCCGTGCGCGCCGTGGCAACTGACACAGGTCGCGACGTTCACATCCCCCTTGGCGTTCAATTGCCCGTGCGTGGAGGTGCGGTAGCGCGCCAGTTGGTCGGTCGCCAGGTTCGGGTTGTACTTGTGCATGAAGTCGGCGTTCCCGTGGCAGCCGCCGCAGAGTTCGGGAATTTGCGCCGGACTCGGTTTGCCGCGGAAACCGGCGCTGGCCGCGTGCGCGCGGTCCTGATCGGGCTCGCCGCCCGCTGCGATCACCGGATCACCACCATGGCAGTCGGCGCAGCCGAGCCCGACCGCCGCGTGCACGTCGCCGTCGCGCAACGCCTTCACGGGAACCGCGAGTTCATCGCCCACTTCCTCATGGCACTTGGCGCAACTCGTGGCTTCGAACTTCGCATCAGCGCGCAGGCTCGCCGGAATACCCAACAACGCGGCGAGCGCCAGTGCGGCGGGCGCGCGCGCCGCCGGCTTCATGCACGATGGGAAGCTCATTTGGGCCCTCCCATCAGATAGGAAACCGCGGTCATGACCGCCATGTAGACCAGGGCGATGACGCCGGCGATGGTGAAGCCGAGGCTCCACTGGCCGCGTTGTGCACGCCGGTCGATGAACGGCACCAGCACCAGCAGCAACCCGCAGACGCCGAAGCCCAGGATGCCGAGGATCTCGCCGTCGATCGGGCCGATCTTGGCGGGGATCAACTTCAGCGTCTCGAACATGAAGACGAAGTACCACTCGGGACGGATGCCGGCGGGGGCCGACGCGTACGGGTCGGCCTTCTCGCCCAACTCCCACGGGAAGATGGCAGCCAGCGCCGCCAGGATGCCGATGGTCACCACCCAGGCCAGTGCGTCGCGCGCCAGGAAGTTCGGGAAGAAGGGCATCCGCTTGCCGAATTCTTTCGGCACGCTGCCGTCGCGCCGCAGCGGCAGGCTCATGCCCTGGATCTGCACCATCATCAAATGCAACAGCACCAGCGCCGTCGTGATCATCGGCAGCACCGCGACGTGGAATCCGAAGAAGCGCGTCAGCGTCGCACCGGTGACGTCCTCACCGCCGCGCATCAGGTGCAGCAGGTGCTTGCCGATGAAGGGCAATGCCCCCGCGATCTCCGTGCCGACGCGCGTCGCGAAGAACGCCAGCGTGTTCCACGGCAGCAGGTAGCCGCTGAAACCGAAGCACAGCGTCAACACCAGCAGGAGTGTTCCCGACACCCAGGTCATCTCGCGCGGCTTGCGGTACGCCTTCATGAAGAACACCGAGAACATGTGCAGGAAGGCGAAGAGCACCATGAGGTTCGCCGACCAACTGTGGATCGAGCGGATGAGCCAGCCGAAACTCACCTGCGTCATGATGAACTGCACGCTCTCGAATGCGGCTTCGGCAGTCGGCCGGTAGTACAACAGCAGCAGGATGCCGGTCGCGACCTGCACGAAGAACAGGAAGAGCGTCATCCCGCCCAGGAAGTAGAAGACGCTCGCGTGGTGGCGCGGCACCGCTTTCTTTTGCAGGAAGTGGATCCAGCCGGCGATGTCGTAGCGTTCGGCCAACCAGTTGGGACGCGCTCCGGGGCGGATCGCCATCGTGTCTCAACTCCGTTTCGAAACCACGATTTCGTCGCCGCGCACGGCTACGTCGTACATCTCGAGCGGCCGCGGCGGCGGGCCGGCGACGTTGCGTCCGGAAAGATCGAAGCGCCCGTTGTGGCAGGCGCACCAGATACTTTGTTGATCGTCGCGATACTGCACGGTGCACTGCAGGTGGGTGCAGATGGCGGAGAAGGCGCGGTATTCGCCCGACGGCGTGCGCACCAGAATGCCGGGACGGGATCCGAACTTGAAGGTCTTGCCCGCGTTGGGTGCCAAGTCACCGACCTTCGCGGCGACGACGCTCACCTCGGTCGACTCCGCCACCTTGGGCGGCACGATGAAGCGCAACACCGGATAAAGAATCGAGCCGAGCAGCGCGATGACGCCGCCACCGAGAAGCCAACCGAGAAATCCGCGTCGCGTCTGCGGTGAGGCCGCAGGCTTGCTGCCGGGCGAAGGCTTCTCTTGCATCGTCACCCCACGGAGTGAAGTGGCCGAACGAACGACACTTTGCCCGAGACCGGCCGCAGTGTCCAGGATTGGATGTAGAAATCTCGAAGCGAACCGGCGCGGTCGAAGTGATGGCGTGATGAAAATGAACCGTGGGGGTAGGGTGAGTTCTCGCCCGGCAACGAAAAAACCCGACAGGTAAATAATCCACCGGAGGATTCCACAAAGATCTATAGTGGCGAAAGGTGAGGAGCCGCCTGCGCGCACACGATCCCCTTCGATAGCGCGTCCGCTCGAAGGGAGCACGATGGGGAACGCCGGCACCATCCGCCGAATTGCGATGCTCGGCAATCATCTGCCGCGCGAATGTGGCATCGCGACCTTCACCACCCACTTGAGCGATGCTATTTCCTCCTTCTCCGATTCCGATTGCTTCGTGCTTGCGATGAACGATCCAGGCAGGCGCCACGCGTATCCCGATCGGGTGCGTTTCGAGCTCGCCGAAGCCGACCTCGCGTCCTACCGGCGGGCGGCGGATTTCCTGAACGTGAACACCGTCGATCTGGTGTGCGTGCAGCACGAGTTCGGGATCTTCGGCGGCAAGGCCGGCAGTCATGTGCTGGCGCTGCTGCGCGAGCTGCGCATGCCGATCGTGACGACGTTGCACACCATCCTTGCCGAGCCGAACCAGCAACAACACCGGGTGATCGACGAGCTGGCGAGCCTCTCGGAGCGCCTGGTGGTCATGAGCGCGCACGGCGCCGAATTGCTGCAGAAGGTGCACGGCGTGCCGGCCCACAAAATCGATTTGATCCCGCACGGCATTCCCTCCGTGCCGTTCGCAAGCGACAGCAAGGATCGCTTGGGCGTCGAGGGCAAGCATGTGCTGCTGACGT
>Ga0247727_10015868_pt1 | contig 12268 bp, 11 predicted proteins | sample WisWelCaveWW1625_FD_202498 | JGI IMG/M metagenome (GOLD analysis project Ga0247727, IMG submission 202498) | Biofilm microbial communities from Wishing Well Cave, Virginia, United States - WW16-25 | ecosystem: Environmental > Aquatic > Deep subsurface > Groundwater > Cave microbial mat | place... | reverse complement strand
TTCCATCTCGCGCTTGAACTCGGGCGTCTTCGTGTATGCCCAGTATTTGTTCCAGCAATCGAGATAGTTCTTCCCGGAGCACGACATTCCCCTGTTGAAGAAGGCATAGGCCTTCTCCGGCAGCTTGCTGGAGTGGCAGGCGGCGCAGTTCTGCGCGAAGACCTTCCTGCCCGCCATCACCTGCGCGCTGTTCATCGGCTTGAGGTACCCGCCCGGGACTCCGGGCGCGTCGGCCAGCTTGTCGGGCCGGCTGGCGGCGAGGAAGAAGAGCGCCAGCGACGGGGTCTGGTTCACGTTCGCCTTCCAGTAGTGCGACTTCTTCTCCGCCACCTCGATGCGGAAGGGCGTGATCTTCGAGCCGCCCACCAGCGGGATGAAGTTCTGGATCCACTCCTCGCTGAAGAGGCCGATGTTCACGTAGACGCGGTTCAAGGCGCCGAGGGCGCCCACCGAATCGGACCCGTCCTTGAGGACGCGGGGCGAGATCACGCTGCTGCCGTCCTGCAGCGCCCGCAGCGGCGAGTTGCCGGGCACGTAGGAGGCGAACTGGGCGTTGCGCTTCTCGTCGCCGCTGAGCTGCTCGCGGTGCCCCATCTTCGCCGCCAGCGTCATGCGCGCCGGCAGGTCGTAGACCGCGTTCATGGTGCGCGGGTTGTTGATCTGATCGGAAGAGATCAGCGAGGTGTCGAGCGCGCCGGGGCGCGAGGTGTGGAGGAGCTGATAGACGAAGCTCTTCTCGTTGCGCTTGTAATCCCAGTTGAAGATGCGATCGACCCAGAAATATTGCGCCCCCGGATTGGAGTTCAGGTTCTCCCATTTCGGATGATTGAAATCGGCCGGGGGCCGCGTGGGGTTGGGTCCGACGTGGCAGAACCCGCACGACATGCCGACGCGATAGGGGCGGACCAGCTTCGAGTCATTGTAGTAGTTGGGGTCCGTGTAATACCGATTCGCGTCCCATTTCGCCGCCTGCTCGGGCCCGAAATCGGGGTTGGGGAAGAGGCGGAGCCCGACGATTCCGGTGCCGTACCCGTAGAACGATCCTTCGTCGACGCGCACGTCCTGACCACGCACCTTGAAGCTCTTGCCCCGCCAGCCCACCTTCACGCCCGGGTACTTCCCCTTGTTCTCATAGGGATCGGGCGGGCAGCTCGCCGAGCGCTTGTCGAGCCACAGGCCCCACCGATCGGGGCGCGCGCCGCTCTTCTCGAAGCAGGGCTCGTTGACCAGGCCCAGCTCCTTCCAGCGGTTGTCGCGCGTGGCCGGGAGCGAGCCGTGGTTGGAGATGGTCTTGAGGAAGTCGAGCGTGCCGAAGGTGGCCTGGGTCATGTACGTCCAGAACGAATCGTTGCCGAAGGTCCAGACGATCCAGTTGTTGCGGCCGCGGGCGGCGTGGCGCAGCGCCTGCTCCTTGGTGATGCCGGGGACGTAGGCGTTGAGCGCCTGCCGCAGCGCCTCCGGATCCTTGCTGACGCCGTAGTCCATGTCGCGGAAGTAGTCGTCGTCGGCGCCGGCCATCAGCTTCTGCAAGTCGGCCGGACTCATCGTGCCCTTCTTGGCCGCTTCGAAGGCCTCGTCCTCCTCGCGGAAGGGAAAGAGCTTGTGCAGGCCGCGGCTGACCAGCGCCCGCACGGGCTGCGTGGTCACCGCCGGCTGGGCCTGGGCGCCTGGACCGACGAAAAGAGATGCCGCTGCCGCTAGACAGAGAACCGCAGACTTGAATGACACGAGGGACCCCCGGGGGCTGGAGTGCCGCAGATCGGTCCAAGTTAGCAGACCCGCCGCTTCCCGCGCTACAAGCGTCAGATCTTGAGCCGCAGATTCACGCCCAGTGCGAACGCGGGCGGCGCGAGGTGGATGGCGGGCGTCGTCTCCCCGCCGATCTGGAACGGGGGGAGGTCGAGGCCGAAGCGCAGCTCGCCCTCGCGGTTGCCGTAGTGCACCTGCCCGTAGATCTCCAGGCCCAGGTACGTGAGCAGCCCGACCTGCCAGTCGAGGCGGCTGACGAACGATCGGTCGGAGAGGTTGCCCAGCGTCGACAGCGTGATGGTGGTGTCGTTCCATCTCCCCGGCCGGGGGATGAAGAGGAAGGCGCCGGTATAGTGGCGCCCCAGGTAGAAGGGATTGAAGGCGGCAGCACCGGCGGTGAACTGCTGGAGGAGAAGGAACGGATAGATCTTCGCGTCGTCATATCCATTCGCATTGTAGAAGTATTCGGCCCCGAGGGTGACGGTATCCTCGTCGCTGTACTTGTAGGACCAGGACAATCCCAGCGTGGCCGCCGGCGTCAGGCTGGTGGGCTGGTACGCCTGGTAGCCGAAGAGCAGATCGCCCGGCGTGCCTCCCGGCGCGAGCTGCCAGAGCGGCACGTCGCTGCCCGTCTTGATCGCCACTTCGCCGTGGACGTCCAGCTCCCAGATGCCGGCGGAGAAATCGACGCCCCCCTTCGCGTTGCCGCGGCGGACGATGGCGTCGAGGCCCACCTCCAGGGTGCCCAGCACCAGCTCGGCCCGCGCGGCGCCAGCGACCTTGCCGATGCGGTCGGCGTTGGCGTACGTGCCGGCGCCGATGGCGGTGGTGTCGACCTGCGTGCCCGCCTGCACCGCTCCCTCCAGGAGCGCCACCGCGGTGAAGTTCCAGCCCCGCTTCTCCCAGGGGAGGTGGAGCCGCAACATGGTGGTGCCGGTGCGGCTGTCGAAGAGCGTGAGCGGGTCGCGGCGCAGCGGGTGCAACCAGTCGGTGGGGCTCCAGAAGCGGCCGGTGCCCCACTTCACGTGCTGGCGCCCGGCGGTGACGAAGACGGTGCGCGCGACGTCGAAGGCCACCCAGAGCTGATCGAGCAGGACGGTGGGGCCGCCGCTCTGCGCGATGCCGAACTGCCCGGGCTGCCCGGCGTTCACCGTCGGGTCCCAGAACATGCGCCCGAGGAGGAAGCCGCGGACGCGATCGTTGGGCCGCGCGTCGAGGTACGCATCGACGATCTGGGGCGACGAGAGCGTCCATTCCGAGGGCGGCTGCCCCTGCCGCGCCGAGACCAGCGAGCGCAGGTAGAGCTGGCCTCCGATCTTGAGCGGCTCCTCCGCGGCCTTCTGCTCCAGCCGCGAGGGCTCGCTCTTCGGCGCCGGCTGCGGCCCGAAGATCTCCTGCTCGCGCTCCTGCGCCCAGGCCCCGAACGCCGCCAGCGCCACCAGGGCGGCGCGCATCAGCGGCTCTTCGCTTCCAGCCACGCCTTGGTGAAGAGGTTGGCGTCCAGGGGGCGCAGGTCGATCTGCTTGACGAGGATGAGCGTGGAGTTGGCCTTCTCCACCTCGTCGAAGAAGCGCATCTCCTCCGGGAACCAGACGTCGGCCGCTTTCGATTCGGAGTGGACCCGCTTCCACCGCGGGTAGTAGCTCGTGCGCATCAGCCGCCCCGAGAGCGCCAGCTCCTGCCGCTTGAGCACGTTGCTGGTGGCCTGGTCGACCTGGAGCCGGATGACGGGGAACGCCACGTCCACCCCCTCCTTCACGCGCAGCGCGATCTTCCAGGTCTGGTAGCTGCCCAGCTTCTCCTCGCCCTCGAAGGTGGCGTCGTACTCCTGCGCCAGGCGCGATTCGTCGAGGTCGCCGCGCCGGGTGTCGGTGCCGCCGATGCGCTCGCGCTCGGTGCGCCGCTCCCACTTGCCGACGGTGGGATCGTACATCCATAAGTTTTTGTCGATGCGCAGGTAGCCCTTGCCCTGCTCGCTCTTCGGCTTGGTGAAGAGGATCATGAACTTCTGTTCCTGCTCGCGCCGGTAGACCACCAGCTCGTAGACCACGTCGGTCTTGTCCTTCTCCTTCGACTCCATGTACGCGAGCGCCTTGTAATCGCCGGAGCTGCGCTGGCGCTCGTCGATGGTCTTCACCACCTCCAGCGTCTCCGCCGGCGTGAGCGGCGCGGCCAGCAGCAAGGCGACGAAGAGGGGCATGGCGGTCATCCGACGTGGTGCATGGCGGTCACCGGCTTGAGCCGCGCGGCGCGGAAGGCGGGGAAGAGCGAGGCCACGGTGGTGACGGCGGCGATGAAGAGGGCATTGCCGGCGATGTCGCGGGCGTGCAACGAGAGCGTCAGGTGCTGCTGCAACAGGAACATCTGCACCCCCTCGGGAGCGGCCAGGTGCAGCGCGTTCAGCCCGGCGGCGATGGCCGCCCCGATCAGCGCACCGGCCGCCGTGCCCGAGACGCCGAGCAGGAGCGACTCGAGGAGGAATAGCCAGAGCACCTTGCGGCGTTGCATCCCGATGGCGCGCAGCGTGCCGATCTCCCGCGTGCGCTCGCGGATGGCGATGGCCAGCGTGTTGAGGATGCCGATGACGACGATGACCAGCAGGACGAAGATGAGCAGCCCGGTGAGGCCGGAGACGCCGGAGAGGATCCAGCTCATGAACGACAGCTCGTCCTCCCAGGTGGTGACGTCGAGCTTCTGCCCCGTCCAGTCCTCGGAGTTCACCTTCTGGAACTTCATGAAGTAGGCCTGCGGGTCGGCGTCCATGACGCGGAAGCCGTCCTTGGCCAGGAGCTCGCGCAGGCGCGCGGCGACGGGGCCGGCCTTGGAGGCATCGCGCAGGTAGAGGTGGATGGCGCCGGTGGTGTCCTGCTTCAGCTCGTAGAACCGGCGCAGCGTATCCGCCGGGAGGAATGCGTTCCACGCCGAGAGCAGCCCCACGTTGCGCGCGATGGCGGCCACGCGCACGTCGGCGGTGTTGCTGGCGCCGCGCTGCGTGGGCGCGACCAGCGTGAAGGCGTCGCCCACCTTGACCTCGAGCCGCTTCGCCTGGTCCTCGAAGAGGAGGATGGTGTTGGGCTTGGCCAGCTCGTCGAGGTTTCCCTCCAGCACCCGGATCACCTTGCGGAACTGCGGCTCCTTGACGATGTCGATGCCGCCCAGCACCACGTCCATGCTCGAGCGATCGGCCACCGCCTTGGCGAAGCCGCGCACGCGCCCGGCGGCGTAGTCCAGCTCGGGGACGTGCGTGCGCACCCGCTCCAGCACCTTGGCCGCGTCGGTGACCATGGGCGCGCCGGTGCCGCTGGTGATCTTGTAGAAGCCACCGACGTTGACGTGGCCGGTCATCAGCGTGGTCGCCGACTCGAACATGGCGGTGCGGATGCCGGCGGTGAGCGCGCCCAGCAGCACCAGGAGCCCGGTGACGCTGGCGATGGCGATGCCCAGGAACACGTTGCGCTTGGTGTGCCTGGCTAGGTTGCGCGCCGCGATCTGGAGATCGACGAGGATCATGTCAGTCGTCCGAGCTCATCGCTTCGAGCGGCGTCACCCGCCGCGCCAGCAGGGCGGGATAGAGGCCGGAGAAGACGCTCACCAGCGCCACGATCACCAGCGAGGCCAGCAGGCTCGTGGCGCCCAACGCCGGCATCAGCGCCGGGCCGGAGAAGAAGAAGTAGAGGGCGTCGGTGCGTGCGGCGATGCCGCCGGTGGCGCGGATGAGCCAGACGATGCCCATGCCGGCGCCCGCGCCCAAGAGCCCGAAGAAGAGGCCCAGGGTCACCGTCTCCACCAGCATCATCACCAGGACGAAGCGGCCCTGCGCCCCGATGGCGCGCATGGTGCCGATCTCCTTCACGCGCTGGAGCGTGGCCATCACCATCGCGTTGTTGATGATCACCAGCGCCACCGCGAAGATGATCAAGACCGCGGTGTAGAGGATGATGCGCGAGAGCGTCACGAACTGGCCGATCATCCCCGACGCCTGCTGCCAGGTGACGACCTTGAGGGTCAGGCCGGCCCGCTTCGCCGCCGCCTCCACCGCGCCCAGCCCCTGCGGGATGCGCCGCGGATCGTCGAGGATGACGGCGGCGTTCAGCGCCACGCCGCGATCCACCTCGTCGGGCGAGAAGGAGCCGGGCGGCGCCGGCCGCGAGCCGCGCTTGTCCAGCACCTTGTTCTCGTCGAACGCGGTGGCCCTGGCCTCGGAGGCCGGCGCGCCGCCGCCGAACAGCTCGGCCTCGGCGTTCTCGCGGCTCACGTGCTTGAGCCCGGCCTCGACTTTCAGCTTCTCGATCTCCGCCGCCTTCTCCTTGGTGAGATGGCCGTAGAGGTCGCGGAAGGAGACGATGTCGAGCAGGCTCATGATCCCGGCCAGCGCCGACTTCTCCAGACCCCTGAACTGGACGAAGCCCCACACCTTGACGGTGACCGACTTCACGTACCCGGACTTGCCCGGCGCCGAGATGGTGATGCTGTCGCCGACGCGCACGACATACAGTTGCAGGAGCGGCGCGACCTTGTCGTAGAAGACCCGGTAGCGGGCGGCGAAGTTCGAGTCGTCGGTGGTGAGGAGCTGGACCAAGAGCTTCTCCAGCCCGGTCTCCTTCGAGCCGAGCGCCTCCCGCAACCTCCGCCCCGCCTCGGCGGCCTGGATGGGATCGAGCTGCAGCAGGATGTCGCGCAGCTCGTGCGTGTTCTCCCGCACCCAGCGCTGCAGCTCCTCGTCCTTGGCGATGGTGCGGCCCTGGATGTTGCGCGCGTCGCGGATCTTGTCGAGGCGGCGCGCGGTGCGGAGCTTGAGGTAGTCCTCGGCGTAGAGCTTGCCGAGCAGGATGCCGCGCTGGCCCGGGGGCACGCGCGTGCCCTCGACGATCTCGGTGCGATCGAAAGCGCGGAAGAACGCGTCGATGTCGGTGCCGACGTAGCGGACGAAGTTCCACGCGCCGTCGAGCGACTGGGGAGCGATGCGGTTCTCGAGGAACTCCAGCGCCGGCAGCGGGTCGGCATCGAAGCCGCCCCAGAAGCCGTCGGAGATGGCGCGCGCGCGCTCCTCGCGGCCGCGGCGGCGGTCGGCGCCGCTCGGGCCCCCCTCGTCCTCGATGGCGCTGGCCTGGCGCAGCTCGCCGTCGAGCACGGTGACCATGCGGCGGAAGTGCGCCTTGTGCGCGGCGTAGCGCTCCGCCGTCTGGGCCGACCGGTCGCCCGCTTGAATCCGGCGGACATCGGCGCGCAGCTTCTCCAGCGCCACGTCGAAGAGGTTGCCGGTGGCGATCATCGCCTGGTCGATCCCCATCGGCACCACCATCTTCACGCCCGGCACCGCCGCCAGCGTCCGCTTCACCTTCTCGAAGTCCTCGATCGGGTGGAGCTGGCTCTCGCCCAGCATCCCGCCGTAGAGCGCCAGCTCGTCCTTGGAGCGCGCGTCGTAGACCTGGATGTGGCCGCCCAGGCTGCCCTGGATGGAGCCGGTCATGCCGGCGTCGATGCTGTCGAGGAGCGAGCTGCCCACCACCACCAGCACCGCGCCCATGAGGATGATGCCGCCGACGATGGCCGAGCGGGCCTTGCTCGCCCAGAGGTTGCGCAACGCGATCTGGAGCAGGATGCCGACCTGCCACCAACGGGTGGGGACCGACGTCATGTCGCCGCCCCCGCCGCGGCGCCGTTGGCCTGCTCGCGCCCCACGATCTGGCCGTCGGCGATGCGGACGATGGCGCTGGCGTGGCTCATGATCTTCTGGTCGTGGGTGGAGAAGATGAAGGTGGTGCCGTCCTTGCGGTTCAGGTCGCGCATCAGGTCGATGATGGTGGCGCCGGTCTGCGAGTCGAGGTTGGCGGTGGGCTCGTCGGCCAGCACCAGCGCCGGGCGCGTCACCAGCGCGCGCGCCACCGCCACCCGCTGCCGCTGGCCGCCCGACAGCTCGCTGGGCCGGTGTTTCGCGTGATCCGAGAGCCCGACGGCGTCGAGCAGCGCCCCCACCCGATCCCGCCGTTCGCGGGAGCTGGAGCTGCCCTGGAGCAGCAGCGGGAACTCGACGTTCTGCTGGATGGTCAAGACCGACACCAGGTTGAAGCTCTGGAAGATGAAGCCGATGCGGTGCAGGCGCAGGTCGGTGAGCGCGCGCTCGCCCAGCTTCGAGGTGTCCTGGCCCGAGACCTCCACCGTGCCCGAGGAGGGCGTGTCGACGCAGCCGATGAGGTTGAGCAGCGTGGTCTTGCCCGAGCCCGAGGGGCCGGCGACGGAGAGGAACTCGCCCGGGTGCACGTCGATGGACACGCCGCGGAGCGCCGGCACCTCGGTCTTGCCGAGCTTGTAGATCTTGGAGACGTTCCGGGCGGAGACGATAGGCGGCATTCCGACCTCGCCGCTCGCAACCGCTGCGCGGCGCGCGGAGCTTAACCGGTCGGGGGCCGGCGCGCGATCGTCAGGCTGTGAGCGCCGCCGCCAGCTCGGCGCGCTCCGCCTCGGAGGCGCCCAACAGGCCGGCCAGCGCCCGCAGGCCGTCGACCGAGGTGAAGATGCCCACCGGCCTCGCGTCCTCGACGACGATGGCCGCGCCGTGTTTGCCCTCGGCCATCGCCCGCGCCACGAACGCCAGCGGCGCGCCGGGCGCGAAGAGCAGCGCCTCTTCCATCGCGTCCATCACCGGTTCGTGGGAACGATCGATGCGGGCCACCGTCTCCAGCCGATAGAGCGAGCGCTGCGAGACGATGCCGATCACCTTGCCCGCGCGGACCACGGGGAGATGGCGGCAGCCGGTGGCCCCCATCTGCCGCCAGGCGTCGGCCACGGTCGCGTCCGAGGGCAGGGAGACCGGGTTTCTGGTCATGAACGCATCGATGGCGATCACGTCTTTCTCCTCTCCGCCGAGCAGGCGCTGCAGAGGTGGGCCTCGGGGATGGCGCGCAGCCGTTGCTGGCCGATGGGGCCGCCGCAGATCTCGCACCGTCCGAAGACGCCCTTCTCGATGCGCGACAGCGCCAGCTCGATCTCGGCCAGCTCGGACTGCTCGACCGCGCGGCTTCCTTTCAGCAATGCCCGCCTCCGGTGCAGCAGGCGCCGGCGCGCCTCCAACTCGATCCCGGACATGCTCCCCCCTTACACGGCCTGGGCCCTCTGCACGGCGAGGTCGAAGAGGTCGATCTCCTCGGCTGCCATGTCATCGAGCAGCGTGGCCACCAGCTTGAGCGCGCGGCGGGCCACCGCCACGTCGTTGGCGCCGGACTGCACCTCGCCGGCCGTCAGCGCCAGCGCGCGCCGCTGGCTCGCATGCTCCTTCGCCATCTGCTCCAGCCGGTGCGGCCCCCAGGAGTCGAGCCTGGCCAGCACCGGCGCCAGCGCCTCCTCCTCGTGTCCCAGGTGCGCCTCGAAGGCCGCGCGCAAGGGCGGAAGCGCCGTGCGCAGGTGGACCGCGCCCAGCGGATCGCCGCCCTGGGCCCGCTCGGCGGCCTCGCCCACGCGCGCCAGCAACGCGCGGAGGATCTCGTGTTCGCGCAGCAGCCGCGTCTTCTGGATCTCGAAGTCGTGCATGGACCTCCCGGTTTCATGAAGCGTGCCGCCGCCGCGCCCCGCCCTGCGGCCCACGGCGAGGCGTGCAACCGCTGCGCAATCCCGCCCGGCGGCGCGCAACCCTGGCGGGCCCCCGCCCGGCGGCGATGATCGCCGCGGCGATCGTGATCCACGAGCTGCGGCGGAGTCCCCTCCACCACTGACGCAACTGCTGCGGCGCGGCAGCACGCACGCCGGCCGTGCGCGCAAGGCGTGCGCGCGCAGGGATCTCGCCGGCCCGTCCCAAAGAGGAGGCGCAGCGCTTGCACGGGACCGCGGGGAGGAGGCCCCATGGCCAAGACACTGCGTCATTTCCTGTTCGCCGCCGCTCTCTTCTCCTTCGCCGGCGCCGCACGCGCCGAGCCCGATGCCAAGACCGTCCGGCTGTGGCGCGCCAAGTGCGCCTCGTGCCACGGCGCCGACGGCAACGGCAAGACCGAGCAGGGCGAGAAGATGGGCGTCTCCGACATGACGTCGGCCGCGTGGCAGAAGAAGACGACCGACGACGCCATCAAGAAGGCCATCCTCGATGGCAAGAAGGCCGAGGGAAAGACCGAGGGCATGGACCCCTACAAGGACTCGCTCTCCGCCGAGCAGATCGACGCGTTGGCGGCGCACGTCCGCACGCTGGCGAAGTAGGCCGATGCCGGAGATCGCGGAGGGAAAGCCGCGCAGGAGCTTTCTCGACCTCCTGCTCGGCTTCGGCGCGCTCGGCTTTCTCGCCAGCGTCATCTACCCGGTGCTGCGCTACCTCAAGCCGTTGAGCGCGGCGGCGCCGGGCGGGCCGATGAAGCTCACGCAGGAGGAACTGGCCCGGCTGGCGCGCGAGCACTCGCTCATCATGCGCTTCGGCTCCCACCGCGTGATCGTCTTCGAGGATCCGCAGCAGCGCCTGCGGGCCCTCGACGCCCGCTGCACGCACGAGGGGTGCACGGTGCAATACGTGCCGGGCGAGACGGTGATCTGGTGCGCCTGCCACAACGGCCGCTTCGATCTCGACGGCCGCGTCCTGGCCGGCCCGCCGCCCCGGCCGCTGGCGCGCTTCGCGGTGGCCCGCGAAACCGATGGCGCGGTCACCATCGCCCCCGAGAAGGCCGAATCATGAGCGCCTTCGGATGGCTCGATCGTCGCTACGGCCTCTCGCCCCTGGTCGAGTTCATGCGCCACAAGGAGGTGCCGGTCGGGAAGCACTCCCTCTTCTGGTACTACCTGGGCGGAACGACGCTCTTCTTCTTCGGCGTCCAGGTCGCCACCGGCGCCCTGCTCCTCCTTTATTACCAGGCGGGCGAGCAGACCTCGTACGAGAGCATCCGCTACCTCACCACCAAGGTGCCCTTCGGCTGGCTGGTGCGCTCGATGCACTGCTGGAGCGCGCATCTGATGATCGTCTCGCTCATCCTCCACATGTTCAGCACCGCGATGCTGAAGGCCTACCGGCCGCCGCGGGAGCTGACCTGGGTGACGGGCTTCGTCCTGCTCACGCTCGCGCTCGGCTTCGGCTTCTCCGGGTACCTGTTGCCGTGGAACGAACTGGCCTTCTTCGCCACGGCGGTGGGCACCGACTCGGTCAAGGCGGTGCCGGGCATCGGCGACTGGCTGCTTCAAGTGCTGCGCGGCGGGCCCGACGTCAGCATCAACACGCTGCACCGCTTCTTCGGACTGCACGTGGTGGTGCTGCCGCTCCTCACCGTGGGCGTGGTCGGCGCGCACCTGCTCATGATCCAGCGCCAGGGCATGGCGCTCCCGGTGGGCGCGGAGCAGCCGCGCCGCGGGATGCGCTTCTTCCCCGACTTCTTCCTGCGCGACGTGCTCCTCTGGCTGCTCTGCCTCATCCTGCTCGCGATCCTGGCGGTGTTCCTGCCGTACGGCCCCGGCGTGCCGGGCGTGGAATGGGAACTGGGCAAGAAGGCGAACCCGCTCGCGCCCGCGTACCCCGGCATCAAACCCGAGTGGTACTTCCTCTGGGTCTACCAGTTGCTCAAGGAGTTCCCGCCGCACTTCCTCGGCATGGAAGGGCCGCAGGCGGCGCTGCTCCTGGTGACGGTGCTGCTCGGGTGCTGGGCCGCGCTGCCGTGGATCGACCGGCGTGCGCAGCGCGACCAGCCGTCGCCCCTCATCAGCGACGCCGGCGCCGCGGCCGCCGTCTTCCTCGCCTTCCTCACGCTCAAGGCCTGGGACATCGGCGGCGGCGCCGCGCACGGAGGCCAGCCCGACCCGAACCTGGTGGCACGGGCCTGCTCCTTCTGGACGCTGGGGCTGACCGCGCTCGCCACCGCCGTGCGCGCGCTGCGATTCGGCCATCGCCACTTCGCCTTCACCGCCGCCACCGCGCTGCAGATCGCGCTCCACGGCCTCGCCGGACTCTCGTACCTGGCCGCGGGAGGCATCGCGCTCCTGGCGCTCTTGCCGGCGGTGGCGCTGCAGTCGCGCGCCCGCCCCGAGGCGAAGCCATGATCGCCACCCTGCTGGCCGCGTTGCTCGCCGTCCCCTTGCCCAAGGCGCTCCAGGCGCTGGCCGACGGGAAACGCAAGGACGGGACGCAGATCCTCACCGCCGATCAGCGCGCCGCGCTCGACAAGCTCCCGGCCGCCAGCCAGAAGCTCCTGGGCGACGCGGCGGAGAACCTCATGCTCGGCAGCTCCGAGCAACTCGCCGCCTTGCTCTCCCTGGAGCTCGCGCCGCAGGCGATGGAGATCGTCGCCACCGACAACTGCATCCTCTGCCACAGCGACCCCAAGAACCAGAAGGCGCGCTCGCTCTTCTCGCCCGGCGGCCCGCACGACCTGCGCGAGTTCGTCAGCGACGTGCACTTCCGCCGCGGGCTCTCCTGCGCCGGCTGCCACGGGGGCAAGCCGAGCGACGACATGATGACCCCCGCCATCGCCGAACGCTGGCCCAAGGCCGAGGCGCGCAAGGCCGACCGGGGCTGGATCCCGAAGTTCTGCGCGCGCTGCCACTCCGACCCCTCGTTCAT
>Ga0247727_10015867_pt1 | contig 12268 bp, 7 predicted proteins | sample WisWelCaveWW1625_FD_202498 | JGI IMG/M metagenome (GOLD analysis project Ga0247727, IMG submission 202498) | Biofilm microbial communities from Wishing Well Cave, Virginia, United States - WW16-25 | ecosystem: Environmental > Aquatic > Deep subsurface > Groundwater > Cave microbial mat | place... | reverse complement strand
CTGACAGATGATCCTTTGGTTATGTGGCAACATAAATATTGGTTGCCGATTGGTACTTTGGTTGGTTTTGGCTTGCCCGCTCTTTTGGGAGGGTTTTGGGGAGATGTTTTCGGAGGCCTCCTCTTTGGAGGAGTGATCAGGTTGGTGGTTGCCCATCACTTGACTTTTACGATCAATTCTTTAGCGCATTCAATCGGTTCGCAGCCTTATTCAAACCAAAACACTTCAAAAGATAGTTGGATTACTGCTTTTTTTACTTTTGGGGAAGGGTACCATAACTATCATCATTGGTATTCACGCGATTATCGAAACGGAATTCGTTTCTATCATTGGGACCCTGCAAAGTGGTTGATTCGTTTTCTAAGTTGCTTTGGGCAAACGTGGAATTTAAAAATGGCTTCAGAAGAAGTCATTCTAAAAGCCCGGTTGAAAATGGAACGTTTCCATGCTGTAAAACGTCCACACAGCAAGATGTGTGAACGCGTGGACGAACTTTTTGAATCTCTTATGAAACAAGTTGATGAATTAGAGAATAAACGTAAAGCTTGGGTGTTAGCCAAAAAGAAATCGATAGAGAAGTTTGACCAAAACCTGAAGGCTCTTAAGGCAAATTTCAATGAAGCAAAGGAACAATATAAAGACTCCTATCGGTCTTGGAGATTGGCCATTTCTGAGATTTCTTTGAGCTCGTGATATTTCTTTAGCGAAGTAGCTGAATGGCCTTCTTTATTTTTTCGCGGGTCCTAACCTCTTTAATCCATCTTTGGCTTGCTGGCTAGAAGGAGCAAGGGTCAACGTATGAAGATAGGCTTGTTGCGCAAGCTCAAAATTTCCTATTTTCTCCCAAAGCACTGCTAAAGCAAGGTGGGCAGAATCCCAGTGTGGTAGAATTCGGATAATCTCTAACAAGTGCTTTTGGGCTTTTTCATATTCTTGAAGATCTATTTCCAAGAGAGCTACGTTGCTAAGCTGTTGTATAGGCAAGTCCTTTTCTAAAATGACATTTAATTTTTCCTGAATTTTTTCACGAGGAATGTTTGCTTTCACAGAACTGCGTAAGGCATTAATCATGAATTCAGGGTTTTGAGGTTCTACTCTTGCTGCTGTTTCAAATGCTTCGATAGCCTCTGTAAATTCGCCCATTTCATCCAAAGCCACCCCTAGATGCTCCCAAGCCAATCCGCTTTCAGGATATTCTGTAATCACGTCCTTCCATATAAGAATAGGAGATTTGTACCTTAAGCTTTGGAAAAAGGAAGAAACGCCATACGAAATGATAAGGACGGCGAGCGTAAGTGGAACCATAGCTTTGAAGCGTATAAGAGTTTTTGCTCGATCGAGTGAAATAGCTATCAGACATGAGAGACCTATCATGGGGACGTAAAGACGGATTTGGTCCAAGAAAAAGAGAAGAGGAAATGGAGAAGTTACGGGTGTTAGTCCGAGCCAAAAGACAACAATTGAAAAAATCATAAGAGGAGAACGATGAAGGCGCCAGTGAAGGCGAATGACAAGAAGGATCGAAAGGAGAATGAGAAAGCCGGTGGTCACAAATCCAGACCATGGAAAAGAAGGGCTAGCGAGTGGGTCACTCATCAGTAGTGGCCTTGGAAACAACCAAAATCCAACATATTGAGGAATTACGGAAAAAGCATTCATAAAATAATTCCAAGGTGAAAGTACGCGACGATCGGATGAAAAACTGCCACTTGTGTAAAGAGGCATATAGGAAGTACGAAACCAGATAAAACCTAAAACTATCAATAGAAGGGAAGAGTAGAGAAAAATGATAGACCGCTGCTTGAAATAATCAGGCCTTTGTGAAGAAGATAAATCCAGGGCTCCAAGAAGAAACGGCAAGATCACACCAGATTCCTTGGTCGTCACGCAAAGTAATAAAAGGAGACATTGTGTAAAGATTTTTGCCGGTCGATATCCAGTCTCTCTCTTTTGTAAATGAAGAATTAATGCAATCAATAGAAAGGTCGCTTCTAATAAAGAACTTCGCTTCCAGAGAAAGTTGATTCCTAAAGTTTGAATCGGATGTAAAAGAAAAAGGAAGCCTGTTACCCAAGACACAAAGTCACTTTGTTTTTTGCTTTTCTGAATCAGATGGATCAAACAAACAACAAGCAATGAATTGAAAGTATGAAGAAAAATGTTGACGGCTCGCAAGGAGATGATGCTATCGCCAAAGAAATAGACATTGGCGAGAAAACTCATCATGAGGGTGGGGCGGTAACCGATGTAAACTCTGCTGCTGTCTAGGAAAAAGGTTCCAAACCAACCCCAAGGAGGCATTACTCCATGAAGCCAGTTGTTATCGCGAATAACGTGGATGTCATCGAAGTAGTATGGATTGGGTAGGGCAAAGCCAAAGACGAGCGCGGACGTAGCAATAAATATCAGAAGAAAATGAGTGTCATGCTTAGTCACAAGTTACGAGAATTGAGCTCAAGAGGAAATGTGGGCTAAGAAACCTCATTTGGATTTTTGGTGTAAGCGACAGCCTGCTGCCATTGGGGCGCAAGACCTAAAAAATTTATACGAGTCAGCAATTCGGGGGCATCCGCAAGATTGGGAAATTTCCGCAAAACCCCAGAAATGTCTCGGAGATGTTTTTCGCTTCCTCCTTCTCGAAAAAATTCAAGTTTGCGTAGAATGACGTATTCCGGCGCGGCCACCTTCATCAGTTCACCACCACCGAATTCAATTGATTTTGCTTGCGATAAGCCCCACCGCTGTAAAGGATCACGTCCCACTAGATAAAAGTCCGCTTTAAATCCAGTGGCGTTATGAATAACATTGAAACTACCTCGTTGAGGTCTATGGATATTGATACGCAACGTCTCTTGTGGAGGGCAGTAAAATTCATCAAGTGGAAACGCTTTTTGCAAATTTTCGATTTGGTTCGTGGACATTTCAACAACCAAATCCACATCATGAGTTAAACGCGGCTCTCCGTAAATGACACAAGCGACACTACCTGTAACCATATAATTAATCCCCGCAGAAGTGAGACGATCCGTGTATAAGCGTACGAGATCAATTGGTTGCATAGAGAAAGATATCTCTCACTTTGCGTTGAATTTCTAGGTCTGTTAATTCAGGATATTGCATCTTCAAACCCGCAATTTTGAGCTGACGTGCTGTCCAGTAAAGGTTCATCAAGGCTTCAAGCTTTTGTGTTGGTGTCATCTTAGCAATGATTTGCCAATAAACTGCCTCGCTATCATTTTGCATTATTATTTCTAAAATAGTCGAAATTCAATAGAGAGTCGAATAGCTTAATTGCACGTCGATCGTTCTGATCGTTGCACCTTTCTTATCACCTTCACTTTGAATGGAATCTTTCTTCATATCAGAGTTTGTTGTGTTTCCTTGGGCCCCAACAACATTTTTGGGGAATTGTTCTATCAAAAGCTTGGATAACTCCACATCTTGCGAAGCTATGTGCCAAATCGCTATGCCGTTCAATTTTTCCTTCTTGAGCCAATCCAATTTATTTTTCATGGCTACGAGGTCTTCGATCCAAATCGTATGCTGAGCACCCCCTTTGGTAAATGACATATAGCTAGAGGAAGTCAAAGGATCAAATTGAAGAAGGACTCTTGGATCACTAGAAAGGTTTTGTACATCAATCGTTGTGATCGATTGATAACTACCCCCTCGGACCCATTGAAGCCCTTGGAACGCTTTTAAGGCAATGACAAATTTTTCTTCGGGAATTAGGTTGTTCCCATATTTTAAGATGTCTTTAAGCCAATAAATGGGAGTAATCGGTCCAGGATCATTGAGACTTTCCGCATAATAATAAGCCATCACACGGATACGGTCAGCTGCTTGGGCCAAAGCGGGCCAATCTTGGGCCCCCGCACCTTTAATGGTAGGTAAGGTTTTTTCAGTTTTGGGCTGAAGAGTGATGGAAAGAAGTTTGTTTGCATGATGAAGTTCTTGAGAGAGTTCTTGGGCAAATTTTGTGAAATAGGGAAGGGATTTTGGCTCCAGGCTCTCATAATCGATATCGATACCATCCCAGGCATGCTTTTTTACGATTCCGAGGATTTCTTGAATATGGTTCTTCCTTTTGATGTCGTCTTGTAACAATTCGTGAATCAGTTTTGGATCCTTAAAAACCGTTGATGTTGGAGTTTTTCGCCAGTCGTTCACGATGGTGGGGATCAATTTTACATTTGAACAAGTCTTTATTATATCGCGAAGCTTCTTCAAACTTTCTTCGGCCTTGTTTAACGCCAAGTGAAGTTTCCCTTTCCCTGCGAAGTCGTAAATGAATGGACTGATTTCATCAATGTTGCAACCAATCTCCTTAATTCTTTCAAGTCCGATTTTCCAATTCCAGTATGGAATCCAAACCGAAAGAGTTTTTGAAGGCAGAGGTGGTTCAGCCGCCTGACTATGACCCATGGAGAGAATCAGGAAGGCAATAGAAATAATAATTTTATTAGAATTTAACATCGATTCCGCTCACTCCAGTGGTTGCCCGATAACTTGGGCTTTTGCTATATGCCCCGCGAGCATAGAGTGAGACATGCCTCGACATCTGAAATTCAAACGAACCATCCAGTTGTTGAATGAACAGAGTCCCAACCAAATCATCTCCTCCAGCCCCCGGAGAATAAGAGAAACTATATCTGAAATCCTTGAACAGTCTTTGACTAATTCCCAGTCTTGCAAAATGTTGATAGGCCCCTTGGGGGGTATAATACAGCGTTGCTAAAGATTTTGAGTCCGAATAGTCGAACACATAGCCTACTGTTAACTCGGGTTTAGGCCAGACTTTGAAAGTTAATCTTGATGTTAAATGGTGAATCCGATTTTCGTCTGAGATAAAAGACTCTCTATACTTTGCACTCAGGGAACCGAGTAGTCCCAGATGCCCTTCAACTTCACCCGATAGGTCAAGCCTCGAGATGCCAGCACCAATTGCTGCCGCTTGCTCAATGGGAGTGTAGTCCACCGAGGTTGTAAAATCAAGGATTCGGTTGGCCAGTGGAAATTGAAAGTCTCCTGAACCGAACCACCTGGATTTTCCTTTCGTAAAGGCACGATAGCCACCGGACAACGAAAACCGAGTTCCCATGTCCCACATATATTCCAGGCCTAGTCCTCCGGCATTGCTTTGCGTGTCTTGTGCTTTTTGTTCGTAGTAGAAGCCATGGTCATAATGAAGTTGAGTAAAGAAGTGATCGATAAGATGGATTCGTGTGTTTACATTTGTTTTGAGAAGAGTTCTTTCGTTACTATCATTTTTGACTAAGAAATCTGTTCTTGTTTTGGGTCGTAGAGCTTTTTTCAGACTTTCCAAGCGAGACTCTGCTTCTATCCTTTTTTCCGGATCCTTATAATCGGTTTGGGCCATAGCTGTTTTCCAGTGACCCAATGCCTCAACAGGATTCTCCTGCCCTTGGTAGGCAAACGAAAGGACCTCTTCCATCCGATGAGTACGAATTTCCCCCAGTGAAGCCGTGCTAGCCAACATGATGGCTTCCCGATGTTGGCCTGCTTCAGCTAAAATCTGTGCTTTGAGGAAACGGGCGCGCAGAAAGGGTTCATTGTTTCGCAGATATGTGACGAGTTGATTGCCGTTCCATTCCGTTGGAACATTCATACGCATCGCCAACCAGGGCGTGGTTGTCTGAAGATTATATCCGGGTTTTCTTTGGACAAAAGAAACCCGGAAGTTCGCTCGAACTGCCGCAAGATTGAGAGAAGGGACATCCATCTTGGTGTTGAGCAGCGACTCGATCCCAAAGTCACCATAAGGAAAGGAATAGGCCACTGGCTTAACCCCTGGGAGACGTTTCATAAGTTCGGCTCTGCAATTTGGATAATCCTGTTCGATTCGAGTCATAAACTCGGCTTCACTTTCCATCCGTTTCTCGTTTTTCAACCACTGTCGATTCGTTAAGAATCTGCCTTTTGCTCCCAGTCCATTGGTAGCAATAATTTCATGACCGCTCGAACTATGACATTGAATATCCCACCGACTACTTTCAAACATTTGGCGTAGTTCATCCCAATTGAGAAAGAAACTTTTCCTCTGATTTAGAGTTTGCACAGGCACAAACATTGTGGCCCTGAAATCGTGCTTTTGGAGGATGGGATCGGCATGAATCAGAGCATCCTTAAATGCATCATCAAAAGTGATGAGAATAGGCTTTCCGGGAATTGATCCGATCCCGGCATAAAAAGCTGAAAGTTGTACTGTAGTGATGGGCACATATCCTTCTTCCTTTAAAGTTCGAATTTGATCTTCAAAGTTTTCCAAGGTCAAAACACCTTCTCCGCGGAGAGGCGTTACCCGATGATATAATAGAACCGGAACAGATATCTTATTCTTGGTCTCTAGAATCTTGTCCAACTTAGATATTGCCTTATTGAAATTCCTTTGGTCGGCCTCTAGCCGAGCGAGTTGAAGTTGCAGGGCAATATCATCTGGGTAGGTTTCGAGAACTTTTTGAATTTCTTTAGCGGCTAAAGAAAATTTTCCTTGCTGTGTGTAGACGTCTGAAAGTCCCTGCCTCGCTGGCATAAGATTTGGATTCCGATCCAGGATTTCTCGGTATCGCCATTCTGCTGAATCGAGATCTCCTTTTAGAAGATAAGTGTCTGCTAGCCCTAAGAGGGGTTCAGTTTGGAAAAGCTCGACTTCTAGACTCCTGGAAAATGCTTCTATTGCTTTATCATAATTTTTCCTCTTCTTAGCTTCTTGGCCTATCAAATTAAAATATTTTGGGTCATTGGGGAGTAAAGCCGTGAGCTGATCCAAAACCTTAAACATTTCTGCCTCATTGTTCGTAGATTGAGTGTAAAGCAACAAGGTGTCGAGAGCATGAATGTTTTGTGGATGCTTATTTAGAGCTTCGTATAGTAGTGGAAGAGCGTTTTCATAATCCCCCGAGTGATAAAGAGAGCGAGCGTAGGAAGTGAGAGCAGAGGCATCATTAGCATCTTCTTTATAAATCTTTTTCCACTTATCTGCGGCTTCTTCAAAATTACGGCTCTGGAAGAGACAACTCGCAATTTTTTTTTGGTATGTGGATGCGTCATCGGGATTTTGTGCCAGCAGCATTTTGTATTCTGAAATTGCTTCCTGGTAACGTCCGGTCCATTCCAACACTTGGGCTCTTCCCTTTCTTGCCTTGGATTCTGTTGGAAGAATTTGAAGGACTTGATCGTAGACTTTCAGAGCATCTTCGAATTGGCCCACTTCAGAATAAATCATCGCCAATTGGTTCATAAGACTGATATCACCAGGATTGTTGGAAATGAGTTTTTGCCATATTGGAATACCCTTAAGAGGGTCTCCCATTTTCCAGAGGGCCCAACCTACTCCTTTTAAGGCGATCTGATTGTCAGGGGAAAAATCCAATGCCTTTTGATACTCCTTTAAAGCATCCGCATAATTGCCTTGGTCAAAATATCTTTTGGCGGCTTCAAGGTTGATCCTTGCCAGTCTTGTCCGAATCCTTGAATCTCCTTCTGGCAATCTTGAGGATTTCAAAACTTGCCGAATATCTTCTGGATGTTGTGAGCCCGAGTCCAATAGGAGATCAACGAGTGCCAGCGAAATCTTTTCATTTTCAGAAAAACGCTGTTTGGCTGTTTTCAACCGGCGAAGGGCTTTTTCTGACAATTCAGGATTATTTGTCATCTTTGACAACCGAACTTCGTTTCTCGCCAAGGCAGCAATGATATCAGGCTGGTCAGAGTGTAACTTAATGCTTGATTCGTAATGACGTACGGAGGATTTTGTGTGCTCGATCTGGCGTTCCGTCGCAATGTCTTCGCGAAGAGCGAGCGCCTCATAAGCTTCTCCCAGAGCATTGTGTACGCGTTTATCAGAGGGTAGATAGAGGAGTGCGGACTTCCAAGATTCAATGGCTTCATTTATTTTTCCGAGTTTTCGATAAGCTAACCCAATACCCATCAAGGCTCGGACGTTGGATGGGTCTCTGCGCAACACCTGGCCAAACGCTGTTACAGCCTCCGAATATCTTTTACTCTCATCTAAGGATTCGGCTCGTTCAATTTGCGCATCTATTTGTGGATTTGCAAAACCAGGAATAGGGAGGATGAGTAATAATAGAAGAATAAGGATTCGTTTCTCAATTTCGTATGATATCGAGAGTTCCATGACTACACTCCTTTGAAAACAAATCCTCGGAATTGATCCAGAGCAGACTTTATTTGGGTAGGTGGCCCTGTTTCAGAATCAGATTGACCTTGGACAAATAGGAATAGTTTGTCCCAGAGCCTCGTTAAAGGCTCTGTTTGATTCAGTGTGGATAACTCCGGCAGGCTTATAGGCTGACTTGCGAGGCAAGCGTCCACAATCTCGCAAGACTCTTTAGATGGAAAACTCTTGTCTGCGGATTCTAGACTTAATCCTACGATCCACAGGCGATCTTTAGCTAAAGAAGAAACCTCGCGAAGAAAGGATAGAAAGGACTTTGAACTTGATGCTTCTTCTGTAATGTAAAGGTGAACACCCTGGGCTCCAACCTTCTCCAGGGACTCTATAAGTTGCGCAGGGGTAATGGCGCCTGGCACAGCATGGTGAAAATCTTTTAAAATGACCGTGGGTAATACCGGCACATTTCCCAACTTTGTGATGAGAGAAAGGGTTGAAAGGGATGCAAAAGGACCGTTGAGAATCCCTTCTTTCACTTCAAACCACTTTGGAGATAAAGCTAGGACATCGTCTCCGTCTTTACGCGTTTTTTCGACAATTTGTGGAGTCAACTCGGGAACGATAAGCCATCTGGGCAAGAGCCTTTTAACAGAAACCCTGTCAGCCAAAACCTTTACCTTACCAGGTTGATCTGACCAGATGGCCAGTGCCAGCCTTCCTTGGCGTATCGGGACATCCGTCTTTGTAGTTATCTTGGAGGCTGGGTCGTCTCCCCAAGAAACATGCAACCGATTGTGAATCACCGTGATCGAAACGCCACGACTGATGAGAGACAATCCAACTTTCTTGGGTCGTATCAGGTTGTGATACCTTACTTCCCCTTTGAGGAGTTGTTGAACAAGCAATTGGCCTGAAACCACTCCTACGCGAACTATGCCGATTTTTGGATGGTCATGAGTGACAACCCAAACTTGACCTTCAACCGGGCCTGCCAATTTTAACTCGACTTTGAGATCTTTCCAGGTTTGTGTGCCTGAAACCCAGGCCGACGCTCCCAGTTGATCTGGAAAAGTCGAAAACTCCAAGCGGCCGTATTTTTTAAAAAGTTGCCCGTTGGTCTCCCATTCAGATGATCTCCACTCTCTTCCGGTATCCATCGGATTCATGGTTGATCTAGGTTGAAAGTTTTCCAGTTTCGTGAGCAGATCCATTGGCTTTAAGCGGGGATCCACAACCATGCCATTAAGTCTTTTGGGGTTAGAATGTAGATCATTATATCCATTGCCGTATTGGCTAATCACTAACGGAAACTGAGAGGTTTCTCCAATGAGAAAGTCTTGGATGTCTGTTTTCTCCGTTGCGGTTTCCCCAGAATTTCCATATGGAAACGCAAAAGCCATTGGAGAGGAGGTCAGCTTTTCTCTGAACTCTTGGGTCGAAGTTTCAAAGTCGTTATGTACTCGCTCTTTATAAATCTCTAAACTCTCACGCCCTTTGGATGCAGAAATCCATTTTCGATGCGTTAAGAAAAATCCTTCGTTACCGTCTCGATCAATGGTGACAGTATCAAAGGTCCGGTGTCCGTTAAGTCCGACGTCCCAGGAACCTTCCTTAACCATTTTTTTAGCGTCTCTCCAACAAATGAAATGATGGTCAGCCTTCTTCAGTTTTTCCGTTAGAATAAACATAGAGGCTCTCATCGCGTGTTGCTTCAAAAGCGGATCAAACGCTTTGTAAGCTTGCCGATATCCAGCGACGATAGCCAACAGAATAGGTTTTTGAGGAAGCGGTTTTTCCTTGTAGTAAAAGGCCTCAAGTTGGGCAAGAGAGACCGTCGTGTAGCCGTAGGTTTTAAATAGATCAAAAGTTGAAGCTAGGTGAGGATAGCCTCCATCCTTATCAGTTTTAAAGTGAAAGACGAGAATGGGGATGACTGGATGATGGGTAGACAGTGCTTCCAGATCGCTATTCTGAGCTTGTGGAATTTCGGTTTGGACCTCGCTACAGGATGACTGAACTAAGAGGCTCAAACCCCAAAACGTGAGAATCAAGATCAAACGACTGGAAGTCATTGTTAGCGTGTTCCCCACTCATTCTTCCTGAGTGTTAAGATGGCATATGGCATTTGCCACACGAGAAAAAGCACATAAAATACTGAGTACACAAAACCATGAAACCAGAGACCATCATTTCTCTTGAATCTGTAATACAAGGCGAAAACAGAACACATGAGCAGTAGACCAGCTGCGTAAAACAATGGAAACTGGTCCTTAAAAATGGGATTGTAAATGACGTTGTTAAACGTGACGATGGGTGTGACAAAGGGGAAAATTGCAGCCACATAAAAGGAGGCAGCCATCAAAGGGTGTTTTCTCCACATAAATACAGAAGCAATCAAGGTTTCCCGAATCCAAGACTTCTTCCAACGAGCTTGTTGTTTCAAGTAGTGCATCCATCCTTCAGGGACGATCGTTGTACATAAGGCTGTGTCGACGTAAACGATCTTGAAGTTTTTTCTCAAGAGGTAAGTTGTTAGGCTCCGATCATCCCCGAATGTCGCTACTGTTCCCAGAAATTTTTGCCGCAACCAAAGGCCCAAGATCGTTTGCAGAGCGTCTTTACGATAGGCAGAAAAACATCCTGGACAACAAGTCACGGATCCGAAGAGACTTTCGGCCGCTTTTATCAATTTAAAGGCAATGTAATATCGAAAGGCCTGCATTTTGGTGAGAAAGTTATGATTCCAGTTTTCAACATCGGTTCTTCCAGTGGCGGCAGCTACTTTTCGATTCATAAAAGGCCGAATGATTTTCTTGATCGCATCTCTCCGAATAAAACTGTCTGAATCTACAAAGGTGATGATATCTCCAATTGCCGTTTGAGCTGCTGCTGCCATGCAGTGCCGTTTTCCTCGATTGACTGTGAAATTAATGATTCGAAGATCCTGAAAATTGTTTTTTGCTCGAATCATTTCTTTTAGAGTTCCATCGGAGGAACCATCGTTAACAGCGATGACCTGTAACTTGTTTTTGGGATAGTCAGCTTGAAAAGCATTCTCTATCGTTCTGTAGATCGCCTTTTCTTCATTTTTGGCTGGGATCACAATGGAAACGGCCGGAAGTTCACTGGGAAGAGGGAGTGGCGTTAGTCGCCGAAGGTCAAGGAACGAAAAGAGAAATCTTGAAAAGATAAAACCAACTACAAGCAAGCTATAAGTATTTGTGAAAGGCTCATACCAAAAGTAATCCACATTGATTTTCTTAAGCCAAACGACTCCACCAGTGGCTGCGATGAGAAGAATAAAAAACAACAGTCTCTGCCATGTGGGGGAGGTATCTTCTTCAATTTGTTTTTGCGAATCTCGAGAAGCTGTCTTCCTTTTGTGGATCGGAATGACTTTGGGAAGTTCTATCTTGTCGCCATCGACAACTGGCTCAGGCCAGGAAAATTCTTTAGGTGTTGCCAAAGGTGTACTTTGAGAAACAGCAAATAAACTTTTTTCCGTTGATTTAAGATGGGGACTAGTATGGACTTCCTTCGATACGTCAGATACTTCTTTTTCCAAGTTTACATCTCCTCAATTGTTCGCTACAGCTGTCAAAAGTCCGGAGTCTTATCTCCTCACGTGAGAAATTGCTTGAGACAGTGATCTTTATTGAAACGTGTGATTTATGCCACAAAGTGTCACTTAAATCAAGATCGTCCTTCTTATTAGAAATCTCCCTTCAAATTTTGAGCCTAGACACCACGCGCCCGTTACCAGGTAAAGTGAGTATGCTTATATGGTTCTAAGCAGATCGTTTAAATAATATCAATGAGTTAGTCAAAGTTTCTGATTTTTGTCATGCAAGATCGTAGTGGGTTTCCTGTGGCTTCGATCCAAGGGTGAAAAGATTTCGTAGGCACAAGGAATGACAAAGAGAGTGAGTAAGGTTGAAACGATCACGCCACCGATGACAGAGACAGCCATGGGTATGCGGGTTTCTGCTCCTGGGCCCAAGGCCAATGCTGGAGGAATCGCTGCTGCCACTGTTGATACAGACGTCATCAAAATTGGCCGGAGCCTTGTGGGGCAAGCTTCTAACAATGCTTCTCTGACTGTTCGGCCTTGAG
>Ga0247727_10015866_pt1 | contig 12268 bp, 11 predicted proteins | sample WisWelCaveWW1625_FD_202498 | JGI IMG/M metagenome (GOLD analysis project Ga0247727, IMG submission 202498) | Biofilm microbial communities from Wishing Well Cave, Virginia, United States - WW16-25 | ecosystem: Environmental > Aquatic > Deep subsurface > Groundwater > Cave microbial mat | place... | reverse complement strand
GCTCATCGCCGCACCCGCACTCGCATTCATTTCCCAAGTACCACCGCTCGCGCGCTGAATCCAGCGGTTCAGTCCAACTGACCGTATCCGCCATGCTCACGCACGACGGATACGGCCCTGTTCGTTGTGTGTCATCGGTACCTAGTGAATTTTGTAGTTTAGCTGTGTGCGAATGACTAAGATTATGACCTTTTCAATATCCGCGCCTTCTGTGTCATTCAAAGGAAGTTGAGTGACAAGTATTGGTACCTTGGGCAGTGAGGAACTACCCGACACAGCGAGGGCGCTTCTGGAATTTGGCGGCGTTCCAATTGCGCTTCTTGCGATTCAGGCGGGCGGAACGCCCTTCTATGCCTACGACCGTAGGGCGATTGCAGATCGAGTGCTCACGGTGCGAGAGGGATTGCCGGAGTCAATTAGAATTCGATATGCCATTAAGGCGAATCCCATGCCAGCGTTGGTCAGTCACATGGCGGCTCTGGTTCACGGATTTGACGTAGCTTCTGCAGGTGAGCTTCGGTGTGCGCTTGATGCGGGAATGTCCCGGGACGGCATTAGCTTCGCGGGGCCGGGCAAAAGGAGAGACGAACTTTTGCAGGCGGTAGCCGCAGGTGTACTCATTAATGTTGAGTCGTTCAGAGAGATTCGGATTCTAGGAGACATTCTCAAAGAATCGGACTTGCGCGCACGTGTGGCTGTGAGAGTGAATCCAACCTTTGAGCTCAAAGCATCGGGAATGAGGATGGGCGGTGGTGCGAAGCCTTTCGGGGTAGACGCGGAGCTCGTGCTTGAGCTGCTTAGGGAGATTGATCAGAGCAAATTACGATTCGAGGGTTTTCATATTTTCTGTGGATCGCAAAGCCTTCAAACTGATGCAATCTGTGAATCTCATAGTAGGGCACTTGATCTTGGGCTTCTGCTTGCCAGAGAATCACTTCATGGGATTGAGACTATGAATATTGGCGGCGGGCTTGGAATTCCATACTCTTCTTCGCAAAAAGGTGTAGAAATCAGCAGCATTACTGCGAATCTTCGGAGTCTTGCCAACAAGCTTATTGAAGCGTTTCCTAATGCAAAGCTAGTAATGGAGCTTGGGCGCTATCTTGTAGGGGAGGGTGGCATCTATGTATGCCGCGTATTGGATCGAAAGGTGTCTCGAGGGAAGGTATTTCTCGTAACTGATGGGGGATTGCATCATCATTTGGCTGCGTCTGGAAATTTTGGACAGATATTGCGAAGAAACTTCCCCATACGCGTTGGCAGTGCTACCGCCGGTCCTGGAAGAGAGGTGGTTACTGTTGTCGGACCTCTTTGCACGCCACTAGACGTCATTGCGGACAACGTCGTGCTACCGACGATGCGCGAGGGTGATCTGTTGGTAGTGTTGCAGTCAGGAGCGTATGGACTAACGGCAAGCCCGGTCAGGTTTCTAGATCATCCTTTGCCGAAAGAACTTTTGATCTAGTTCCTTGTTGAAAGCTGACGGTCATGACTCTGTGGTACCAGCTGGCCGTAGATGGATCACATGAGTGAGCTCGCTAGACGTGCAAAAGTGGCAGCAGGAATTGCCGCACGCTATGCGGATGATGTTGATAGGGAATCAAGGTTTCCGCATGAGGCTTTTGAGGCTTGTAAGGCGGAAAGATTACTCAGTGCCGCTATTCCCATTGAGCTGGGAGGGCGGGGCGCAGCGCTTAGTGAGATTGCGATGATTTGCTACCTGCTTTCACAGAGATGTTCATCGACCGGACTCATCTTCGCAATGCATCAGAATCAGCTCGCATGTGCTGTAAGGCATGCGCTGGGATCGGCGTGGCACGATCGTCTAATGAGGCGTGCGGCGCAAGGGGAATTGCTTTTCGCATCCGCGACAAGTGAAGTGGGAATAGGAGGAAATATTGCGAGCAGTCGTTGCGCCGTGGAGCGAACAGGATCGCAGTTTGTACTCATAAAGGATGCACCAGTCATCTCGTATGGAGATGAAGCAGACATAATTCTCGTTACTGCACGAAAGTCAGATAGCTCAGTAGAATCTGATCAGGTGCTAGTCGCTTTGGAGAAAGGACAATTTCACCTTCAGCGGATCTCAACGTGGGACGCAATGGGTATGCGGGGAACCTGTAGCCACGGGTACAGGATTTCCGGTAAGGGGGATTTACAGCAGATTCTTCCAACTGCATTCGGGGAAATTCTTGCGTGCACATTGCTGCCTAGCGCGCATATCTTGTGGAGTTGCGTCTGGCTTGGAATTGCTACCGATGCAGTTAGAAGAGCGCGTTCCTTCTTAAGGCAGAAGAGCAGAAAGGGGAATGGCGACAGTTTGACTGCGGGAACGCGATTAGCTAATTTGGCAAGAGACCTTCAATTGATGCGGTCGTATATATCGACGATTCTGATGAGATATTCTAGCCAGAATCGCGATAGGCAAGATATTACCTCCTTCTCCTTTACCGTAGGAGTGAGTCTGCTGAAAGTTGCGACGTCGCAGCTTTCCACAACCATTGTGCAGCAAGCCCTGGAGATCTGCGGTATTGCCGGCTACGTGAATAACTCCAGCGTAAGCTTGAGTCGTCATTTGCGTGACATATACTCTGCCTCACTAATGGTTGGTAATGACCGTATATCCACAAGTATGTCGCAGGTACTAATGATTCACGATATTGAGGACGATTCACTAAGTTGGTGAATAGGTGAGATGAAGCAGTTCGCAAGAAATGTGGCTGTCTAAAATATGGAAGTGGTGGAGAGAGATTCTCGTAACTTGCATACACAAAAGAGAACTAGAGGAACAATTGTGAACGGACCTTAGATGCAAGACGCTCCCGCATAGTTCCTCGCCACTGCCTGCGTTGTCCGCCAGATGCACGCCAACTGTTAAGAAAGTCCTGGTCGATGTATTCACCAAGATCAAGACCAGATACTACGGAAGTGCCAAAGAGCGAATCCGTATGCGCACCCACCCATCCAATTGGCGATAGTAAATCAGATTCGTGGAGTAATACCTTCAGAAAATTGGTGGAGGATGGAGTTGAATAAAAATGATTCCAAAGAAGCGCTATCTCGAGAAACTTAGCAAGACTGACATCTTCGCCAGACTGGGTGATAGTTATCTCTAGGTAGGCCTCTCGAAATAAATGTAATGCGGAGTCCAGGAATAAGAAATCACTGCTGAGTCGAGGCAGTCCCGCAAGTAATCCGGAATCCACTGGGGAGACGCTCTCTAGCGCCTTCGAGACGGAAATCTCATACCCGCTGTTCGTCCAAGTTAGTGACGTCGCAACATCGACCTCGATGTGGCGGACGACGTCATCGTCTGATCGCTTTGAGAAGCGCGGCATGTGATCAGGGTTCAATCTCAGTCTAATTGCTTCCTCCCGCGGCAACGGTGTCACAGCGTCTATTGAGTGATCGAAGTGACCTATTGAAAAACCGAGCTCGACAAGAACCGCGCGCATTCGAGGCGCGTCATTTGGGAGAATTAGGAAATCTAGATCAGTGAATACACGAAGATGTGGATTCGTATACAGTAGGCCTTGTGTGACGAGTCCTTTCCTCAGAGAAAACGGCACTTCTTGTTCACGAAGCGCCTTTCCGATTAAGAGTGCGTAGTTTTGAAAAACAACCATTCGCCTTCTTGCTAGATTGCGGATATCGTTCAATACTTCGCGTACCTTTTTGGGGCTATGAACCCAAAGTCTGTGTTCTTCTAGGTATTGGGATAAAGTGGGAAGTAGTCGATGACGAGCGGCTTGCTCGATCAGTTCACCCCAAGACAAGTCTTTGTTACTGAGACTATTCTGAATCTCCGTAGAGAAGGAGCGCCCCAATCTCTGGTGGCACATGTATTCGAGCACTTCGTACTCCAGAAAATGTTCGGGAGGAGAACTCAGCATGGTCTTTGATATGCCTTAGAGAATTGTCTCGTGTGGAAATGCATCGCGACTTAGGTGGTGGCAGTAGACCGACATTGCTGAAGAACGCGGGACAACGGCCCTAAGGATGTAATCGGAAATCCGGTTGCGAGAGAACAAATTCTTCATACGATCGACAATGAATAGGGATGCAGTTGCGGATGCGAGTGACGGTAGGAGTGGAGTTGCAATAGTCAGTCGGCCAATGCTTCAAGAAAAATTAACTGTCCATTGACGGCGCGCAATCTGTCGTCGTGGTACATCAAGGATGCGGCACGCAGGTCGCGAAAGACGCGTTCAATGGAGGTACGTTCGGATACCGTGTAGCCCTTGCTTACGCCAAGTATCTCTACCAAAAGATCCACGACCTCAAAGGAGAGTCTTGAGCAGCCAAGCTTAAGGTTGTTGATAGCAATGCTAAACGAAGTGCTTTGCAATACGGGTGACTGCTGAACTATCGAATCGATATCGGAAGTTATGGCTTGCAGCATGCAGGCCATGAAATAGAGCCGCATGCGACATTCGGCGAGACGATTCCTTAAAAGTTCGGAATCTAATTGCCTGGAATTCTGCGCGGCTTGCTCTCTTAGGATCTTCAGAGTACTTAGATATGCTCCTAAAGCAGCCCCATACCAAGCCGCTCCGTAAGCTAGATGCCCGAAAGGAATGAATACATTCGCCATGAGTGAAGACATAGGCGCAGCAACTAGACGTTCTACCGGAACTCGGACATGCATTCTCAGCGGAACGCTTTGCGTGGGCCGCATACCCATCGCATGCCAGCTACCGGTGGAGCAGATCTGACCATCGCCTCGCTCTACCAGTACTAGTGCGGGAAGGTCCTGATCGTGATCTCTCAATAAGACTGTTGTAAGGAAGCAATCTGCCTGATTTCCACAAGTGACAATTGGCGCAGCCCGTTCAAATAGGACTTTGTTCTCGCTAAGGATGGCTTGCGTAGTCGGCTTAAGAAGATCCGAACCTGTGCGCTCAGTAGTTACGGAGGCCAACAATGGGGCTTCAGCTAATTGGCGAGTAAGGACACGCCCTTTATCTGGAAATGATGCTGCAACCAACGAAAATAGCTGCTGTGTATGCATCGCCCAGATAATTGATGTGGACAGACATGATTTAGCAATCTCCACTGTTAGTAGCTTGAACCCAGATGCAGTACCGCCTCGACCCCCAAATGAGGAGGGAACACCGTAGGAGAAAAAACCTAGCTCCCGGAGCTTCGCAATGCTCCGTAGTGGAAACCGGTTCTCTTGATCAGCACTCCTTCCTTCGCTTGCTAACAGCGCATGTGTGTCAGCATTCAAAGCAGAAACAAGGTGAAGGGCGTGAGGATCCGTGCGGGTGGATGCTTTCATAGCGCCAAATGAAGATTAAGTAACTAAGCCCCCGTGAACTGTCCAAGAAAAGTATGATTTTCATCAATCTAGGAAATGGTTGGTTAATATTATAATTAACTATACTTAATTACTAAGATTGTTAGCAGTGGCCACTGCCTGCAAAGATCTCCAGAAATGCTCTGGTTGACTGTGGCTGCGTGCCATACTCTTTTGAGAGGAAACACGTAGGTGCATATCATGTCTACCTATATCGCCCCAAGGAATGGACTGGAAATAAAGATTGCCAGATCTTTTGAAGAAGTTTTGAAGGTAGAGCAAGTTAGCCTTCGGGACAATTTTTTTGCCCTTGGCGGCAATTCTCTTCTTGCGATGGCCCTGTTTTCCCGCTTAAGTACCATGACGACTCGGCAGTCTTTCTTTGCGACGATGGCCCGTGATCCGACTGTTGAAGCAATTGCTCGAGAGGTGGCAGCCAATATAAAACCTGTAGATGAAGGGGTGATTGTCTGTTTGCAGAAAGGAGACGAAGGAAAGACGCCGCTGCTTTTCTGCCATGCCATTGGTGGAACAATCATGTTTTATCATGAACTTACTTACCGTCTTGGTAGAGGGAGACCGTTTTATGCCATTCAGGCGAAAGGTTTGCAGGATGGTGAAAAGCCCCTCGCTTCCATTGTCGAAATGGCGGAACTCTATGTTGCGTCGTTAGGTGCGGATCTTCTTAGTAGAAGACCAGTGCTTGGAGGCTATTCGTTTGGTTGCCTCATTGCGGTGCAGATGGCGAAGGTACTGGAGGCGCGCGGGTATTACTGTTCAGATCTATTCTTTGTTGCTCCTCCTCGAGCTGACCATACCGAGTATCAACGGAAAAATGGTGATGGTGCTGAGTTCGAGACGAAAGCAAATGATCTATTGGCTGCTTTTCTGGAGCGAGAAGGCGTGTCAGTCTCTCCTGAGGTCGGGGAAATGTTGACTCGGCTATACAAAGCAAACATAGCAGCGCCATATGGATTCTGCGCACCAACCATCAAAAGCAACATAACGCACTTTCTTCCCGAAGAAGATCCAGTGGAGAAAGTCGAGCGCTTATGTGCCGACTGGCAGAAGCGGACGTCGGGGCGGTGCCGCTATGTTCGTGTCCCGGGAGAGCATACAACCCTCATTCGAGAGCCTAAGGTTCATATATTGGCTGGGGCCATAACCAGGTGCGTCTCAGAAATTGAGCAACGCAGTCATGTAGTCCAGAACATCATTGAAGGTGTGTAAGTTCAAGTTTCGTGAGAACTACATTAGATAAATTTATACCGACAGGCTGGGTGTATTGATTTGATGAGCCTCTGAACATCTTGGCAGTGAAAACTTCCAATCCTAGGTTCGAGTGGTTATTCGACAAATTCGTGAGCAATGAATACATCTGTATTGAGCTCAATTTGAGCTAGTCATTGAGTGAATCCCGCTGGATTGGTGATGGAGAGATCTGAAATGCATGGTGGAGACGCAAAATTACTGAAAATTATCTTGGAGATAGTTCGCAGGCATTTGCGAAAAAAGGGATTGCCGGATGCTGTTAACGAAGATGATGCACTGGCCAGTATTGGTATTAATTCAATCGATCTAATCACTTTATTACTAGAAATAGAGGACCGTTGTGCGCTCTCATTCTCTGGTGCAAAGTTTAGGACAGAGCATTTCCGCACAATTGCGTCAATGCACGACCGCTTATTGCGATTCACTCGAGAGCAAGAATAGCTTTCTCAGTGAAAATGGGGAATGTTGTGATCAGTGCTGGGATGGCCGCAGTTAAAGCGCAAATCCAAATGACGTGTAACAACGTCGAAGATCTTTTACCCGTATTGACTATCCCTTTGTCATCCATCGCAATGATTGCGATATTCGCCAACGCTGGAAGAGAGGACTTGGCTGGCTATGCACTTATTGCGGCGCTGCTAATGACGGTCGGCCAGATGGGATTTTTTGTGGGCAGCGAAGTAGTTGCCAATGATCGAAATACGCAAGTTCTTGAGCTAATACTTGTAACTGATACGCCCTATTGGCTAGTTCTAGTTGCAAGAATATTGACGCTTACGATTGTTGGTGTTGTTGGCTTTCTTGAGAGTTGGCTCATCGCTTGGATTGTCTTTGACTACAAGATCCAAGTGCACGATCTGTCTGTATTCACTTTCACTCTATTGGCAACTCTAGTGGCCATCACCGGCACTTGTATTGTTACGGCAGCTATTTTTTGCTTTGGACGAACAACTCGCACTCTTCAGAACATTATTAGTGGCCCACTTTATCTGGTCGGAGGTGTTCTTGTTCCAGTTACATTTTTACCAGATTGGATCCAAGTAATAGCACAAGGGGTTTTCTTCTACTGGGCAGCTGATCTACTACGCGCCACTCTTACTGTGGATGGCGTGCAAGGCGTTGCAATTGGTATTTGGATGATTCTATTCTTGGGGATCTGCGGTGGTGCAGTAGGAGTATTCCTACTACAAAGAATGCTAGATCGTCTAAGAAGGAATGGAGCCTTGAGCTTGCTATGAGGGCTCTACGCGTCTTTTCGTTCGGGCTTCTTGTTGGATGGAGAGACCTTGCTGTTTTCTGGAACTGGAAAACATGGACATTGGGCTGGATTCTTCGTGTATGTGCTGTTGCTGGATCTTGGATTCTTTTGGGGAAGCTACTTCAATCCGAGGAGCTTATAGAGTTTTTACTAATCGGCAATGCTATTGCAGCTGGCGCTAGTGCTGCCGCGTGGGCGATCCCTGCATCAACATGGGACAGAGTTGATGGCACGTATCCGCTTCTCCTAATCTCGCCAGGTAGCATTTTCCCCGCAATTGTTGGGCGAACGGCTGTTTGGATGGTCAATGGTGTACTAACTTCAGTAGTTGCCTTTTGCGTATTGTCATTTGCGTTTGATTATTCAATCGAGCATGCCTCCTACTGGGAGGTAGGCCTCACAATAATTACGGTTTGTACAAGCACTTACTGCTTCGCTGTGTTTCTAGGGGCATGGATAACACTCCTACCAAAGCTACGGAATGTGGCACTTGGATTGGTAGCGACAGCAATAACTACAGTTTGCGGTGTAAGTGTTCCCATTTCGTTCTGGCCTAGTCCTGTGCAAGTAGTTGCCTTCGCGCTCCCAGTAACAAATGGTCTCGAGGGATTTCGGGCACTAGTTAGTAACGATATGGGAAATCAATTCGCAATTCTTTTGACAAATGAAATAGTCGTCGGTGCTGGATGGTTCTTACTTGGAGTGCTCCTAATGGATGTAATCGCAAATCGAGGACGACGAGACGGCTCCGTGGAGTTTATGTGATTGGCGTCGACATCCAGAACGTGGTGATGGACTATCCAAAGCCCGGTAACAGAAGTATGAGAAGGGCGCTCAACGGGCTCTCGATGACAATAGAGGTCGGAGAAGTTCGTGGACTATTGGGGCCTAACGGCGCAGGGAAAACAACACTGATAAAGATTTTGTCTACGATTCTTTTGCCCACATCAGGTACCGCGCATATTGGTGGATTTGATATTGTTCGTGAGGTAAGAGAGGTTCGACGGAGAATTGGCATAGTCCTAGGTGGCGACAGGGGACTGTACTGGAATTTGACGGGGCGCCAGAACTTGGCGTACTGGGCGGCTTTGTATGGAGTAAGTAATAAGAAAGCTAAGGAGCGAATTGAAGTTTTGCTTGCGCAAGTTAATTTGCTGGATCGAGCAGACGATCTCGTGGGAGCGTACTCTCGCGGGATGAAGCAGCGCCTCCACCTAGCTCGGGGTCTCGTAGCTGATCCAATGGTTCTTTTTCTGGATGAGCCGACTAGTGGTATGGATCCGATAGCTGCTCGAGAATTCAGGAGCTTGGTGGGGGATCTGAGGCGCGAAGGCAAAACTATCCTATTAACGACTCATGATATGTCGGAAGCTGAGTCCATTTGTGACCGCGTAGCACTCATCAATCACGGCAGTCTAATTGCCATAGAAAGTCCAAGCACTCTATCTAAATTAATAGCGGAGTTTGAACACATCGAATTCGAGAAAGTAGGGGCGAGTGACTTAATGCATGAGGTGTCTCGTATACCGGGTGTCTCAAGGATTTATGCATTGGATAAGGAAGGTGCATATTGCGTTAACGTTTCGGAGAAGACGGCTATTTCCCTTGTGCTAGAGAGATTAATTGCGAGTGGTGTTGTATCAATTCGAACAAATCGTCCTTCACTGGAAGAGGTATACGTTCATCTATTGGGTGAGAATAGAGGGCGTGCCAGTGAATCTCCTGTCTAGAGTATCGCGCGAACTGTAGCGAGCACCTTTGTGTGAGGCGTGCTCGCATGTATTGGTTGTCATTGTGCAAGCGAAATGCCAGACATCTCCAAATCTGAAAAGTGGCTCTAAGGGCTAGATTGTGACGCCTGAAGTGACTAGACGTGCTATTCGAGCCTACCTCTGGATTCTCTCTCGAAGGTAAAAGTTGAATCAGTTAATTACGATAGTGGATATGTTGTCGCTTTCGGCAGAGCGATGGCCCAATAGCAGCGCGTATCAGGATCTTGCGGTTCACAAAACCTATCGACAGATGTTGTGTGATGTCGACCGAGCTTGCAAAGCTACGCGGAGATTGGAATGCGTCCGGTTCGAGCGGGTGGCTGTGTGGGGATACAAGAGCTACGACTATGTTGTTGCAATGATTGCGCTTCTTGGGAGTGGGTACATAGTTGTGCCTATAAATCCAGCACTGACTAGTACCCAAGTTGAGCACATTCTAAGCGATTCAAGAGCGGTGATCTTGTTGGCTGACTCTGAATTCATTGAAAAGATCTCGCACTATGAAAAAGGGTTGCGTAAGGTTGGATTGCTTCAAAGGAAGTCTACGGAGGAAGTCCCTTGTGGTAGCAATGCAATAAAGTTTAATTGGCAAGATCTTCTACAAGAAGTTAGCGATACTGATTCCGCGCACTATGAGAGTATCGGGCTGACGGACAGTGACCCATGTTGCATTCTGTATACGTCAGGGTCGACTGGACGTGCAAAGGGAGTGGTGCTTTCCCATCGAAACTTAGTCGCTGGTGCATCCAGTGTTACGCACTATCTGGGACTGAGCCAATCTGATGTAGTTCTAGGTATTCTGCCAGTGAGCTTTGACGCAGGATTAAGTCAATTAACAACAGCAATTCTCTCAGGTGCATCGTATGTTCCGGTGAACTACCTGATTGCACATGAAGTGCCAAGAATATGCGAGCGCTTTGGAGTGACAACGATTACGGCTGTGCCACCTTTATGGATGCAACTAATACGGGTGCCGTGGAGCGATTCATCAAGGAAGAGTGTACTGAGAGTGGCGAGCACTGGCGGGCGCATGCCGTTTGAGTTGTTGCAGCGGCTTCGTACACAATTTCCAAAATCACGCCCATATTTGATGTATGGGTTAACAGAAGCCTTTCGGTCTACGTACTTGGATCCCGAGGAGATCGATCGTCGACCAGATTCAATTGGTAAAGCAATTCCGAACGCAGAAATCTTGGTTCTACGACCTGATGGATCAGATTGCCTGCCCGATGAGGTAGGAGAGTTGGTGCATAGGGGGGCAACTGTTGCGTTAGGCTATTGGAATGACCCTATGCTAACTAAGACTCGATTTCGTAAGATGGCTCCGCGGCACGAGGGCCTTCCTGGTGGCGAAACCGCCGTGTGGTCAGGAGATCTTGTTAGGGCTGACAAAGATGGATTCCTGTATTTTGTAGCTCGGACAGACGACATGATAAAAACCATGGGATATAGAGTTAGTCCAACTGAAGTGGAAGAAATTCTCTACTCATCAGCACTCGTCTCCGAAGCTGCGGTGGTAGGAATTGAGAATCTAGAAAGAGGACAAGAGATTGTGGCGTTCATCGTGGCAAGCGGTGATTCATTCGATGTAGAAAGATTACGAGATCTATGTCGAGAAAATTTACCAGGATACATGCAGCCCGTTCGATACATTGTTCGCGATATGCTTCCCAGATCTCCCAATGGAAAGATTGATCGTAAGCAACTAAGAGATTGACTTTCAATCTTCAAACAAGTCTGGTGCCTTGGCAATGTAAGTATTTTAATTAAGAAAAAGCTGTGGCATCACGCCATTTGCCTCCTTTGTTGAGACTAAAAAAGGGTGCGTCAGTTGACAACCGAGAAGAGAACTACTTACCAGAAATTGCTTGAACCTATTCTTAGCGCACATTTGCCGGGGTTCAATGGATTCGGTGTTAGCGGGGGGCTAAAGATGCAGTCCCTTGGTCTGGATTCTCTACAGGCAATAAATATATTGCTTGATATCGAAAAAGCGATTGGTTCTGCGCTGCCAGATGACGAAGTATCCCCTAAGATCTTCGAAACGCCCTTCACACTTCTGGAGTTTCTTGTGCAGGTATGCGAGAGAGATATCCAGAATAATGTTTGAGTGCAGCGCTTGTTTTTGAACGCAATGCTAGTTAGCCCCGAGCACTTGAATCGGTTTATTAAAAATAAGTGTGAGTTGTTAGAGCGCGACTTATGTCGATTGCCGACGCTCCGTCAGGATATTAGTGAGAAGTATCTTGACGCCTCTAGTCTAGGCGAGCTCCTGTGTTAGCAAGTAATTTGCCCTGGGGAGGCGAAGTCACACTAGGAGCATGAGTATGCTCATTGTGATAGCTGTATGCATGCAGCAAGCATGCCGTAACTAGATCCGAAGATACGGCAAGTACTTTTTGTGGCTTTCCTATGCAACCTATTTTTCTGGGACCAGGCCAATCTGATAGCTGACTTTCATTTCTCCATCAGCGAGCAGTAAATTCAATGGGGAATTTGCAAGTACTCGTCCGCAAAGAATTTATCTTTTTCCGGTGTGGCACCGCCAAATGAACCATGGATGACTAGATTCCGTACGTATGAAGCCATCTCGTAAAAAAAAGCACTAGGATTTAGTAGCTTAAAGTCATCAAAATTGATTGTGTGATTGGGATGTATGTGAAGAAC
>Ga0247727_10015865_pt1 | contig 12268 bp, 10 predicted proteins | sample WisWelCaveWW1625_FD_202498 | JGI IMG/M metagenome (GOLD analysis project Ga0247727, IMG submission 202498) | Biofilm microbial communities from Wishing Well Cave, Virginia, United States - WW16-25 | ecosystem: Environmental > Aquatic > Deep subsurface > Groundwater > Cave microbial mat | place... | reverse complement strand
ATGAGTGCTTTGCGACGCGCCGTGAAACAAGCATTCGCTCAGGTCACGAAAAAAGATATTCGTGGCTGGTTTCGGCATTGCGGCTATATCATAACATGAACACTCAATTGAAAAACGCTGTAAGATAACGGAACTTGTGCCACGTCTCCTGGCCGTCCCCACGTTTCGCGCACCTTCTCGCCGTTATCAAAAGCCGCGACCATTTCCACCGGAAATTTGAACTGGCCGAGACGGCGCACGCGCACTTCGCTCATGTAAAGTTTCGGCTCGCCCGGCGCTGCAATCTTGTCGTTCGCTGAAGCGGCAACCGAGTGACCGTTAGTCATAGTCGAATCTGTCGTCGTGCTCGGCATCTCAAAATCAAAGCCTCGCGCAGCTTTCACCTCGCTGGTTATAACTTCATCGACGCTGTAATCGAGCGTGACGTTCGAATACAGCGCTTGCTCGAAGAACCAATTCAAATCCCGTCCGCTCACTTCGTTGACGACGTTGATGAAGTCGCGCGTTTTGGGATGCTTGAAACGCCAACGCTCGACGTAAGCGCGCATGACCTTTCCCATCACCTCGTCGCCGAGATAGTTGTGGAGCGTGTTCAACAGCACGGCAGGTTTGGCGTATGAATTGGCGCCGTAGCTCGCGCCGTTATAATAGCCCCACGCTTTGCGCACCGTCGGGTCGAGATCGCGCGAAGCAAGATAACGTGCGCGATGCGTTTGAATGTTGTTGATCTTGATGCCGAAAAGATTGACGACGTCGCCGTCCGGACCGTATTTGTCTTGCAGAATCTCCGTTTCCGAATAACTGTTGATGCCTTCATCCATCCAGCTTTCTTCGAACTCATTCGAGGCCAACAGATGATACCAATAATTGTGGCCGAATTCATGAATGATGACGACTTCTACGGCGCGCAAACCTTCGGGCAAGCCGTAAGCCGTGCCCGCGGTGATGAGCGTGGAATATTCCATGCCGCCGGAGCCCATTGCGCCGCGGCGCGGATCGACAACGGTCAAGTTCGGATACGGGTAATCGCCGTACCAATCTTGAAAGTATTCCACCGCGGTTTTCGCGGCTTCCATGTGGCGCAGCCATTGATTATCGTGGTCGGGCTGCATGAGCAAACGAATCTCAACGTCTTGCGTGCGGTCCGTGTGAACGCGAAACTCTGGGCTTGTGGTCCACGCGAAATCATGAACGTCTTCGGCGTGATAAAAATGCGTGGCCGTGCCGTCGCCGTTGTCCTTCACCTCCACTTGCATGCCCGTTGCTCCGAGCACGTTCGCTTGGGGCACGGTCATACGCACGTTATACACGCCATAGTCCGCGAAAAATTCCGAGTTCGCATGAAATTGATGACAGTTCCATTGGCCGTCGAGATACACGCCGATCTTGGGAAACCATTGCGCCACGAAAAAATATTCTTTCTTCGCGCCGGTGCGCGCCAACGGCGGCTGCGGCAATTTCGCGGTGAAATCAATATCGAGAACGATGGAATCGTTCGGCGCAAGCGGCGCGGACAGGGGCAGGCTGAAAACGGTTTTGTCTTCGGTGTTGTCATCGTCGGGATGGATGTACCTCATCGCCTGCGTCAACTCTTCTCCCGAAGACAGCGCGATGCGATCGACATTAATGTAGCCCCAGCCATCTTTGTCGACCCGATTGCCGCGACTCGTGTCGTCGGATTCTTTCATGAAGGTGGATTGGCTGTTGCGAAAGGCGTTGAGGTAAAGGTGGAATTGCAGCTCGGTGATCGCGTCGTTCGACTTGTTGTGCCACGTCATCCGTTCTTTGCCGAAGAGCATGCACGTTTCCGGCGCGAGCTTGACGTCGATATCATAGTTCGCGATGCGCGGACTCAAAGGCTGCGGGAACAACACGGGCTGCGCTGCGAGCCTCTGCGCGAGCAACAGCATGGCGCAACACATAACAGCCCGGAGCTTTTGTCGCAAAGCCCTCCTCCTCCGAATAAAGGTGAGCAAAAAAATTGAGTGTTCAGCCACGGCTTGGCCGTGCCTTTGCTTTTTCAATGGCGAGCCTGTTCAGCTTATGAATATCGAAGAGAAAGCCACGGCCAAGCCGTGGCTGATCAAGCAAAGCTACTCCTCCTCCCATCTCCGCTCTTTCGTGCGCTCGTTTTTTTTCGCGGCTTTTGCGGCTTTTGTTTGCAGCCGTTTTTCCTTCGCAGCGCGCGGCTGCTTCGTCGGAATGCGCGGCTTGGGCTTGCGTTGCCGCGCGCGCAATTTTTCCAGCAGCCGTTCCCACGCCAGCGCGCGATTTTTGAATTGCGAACGATGCTGGCGCGCCGTCACTGTAATGCCCGTGGGCAAATGCTTCAAGCGCACCGCGGTCTCGGTTTTATTTTTATGCTGGCCGCCCGGCCCGCCCGCTTTGTGCGTCGTGACCTCGACTTGATCTTGCAACGCTGCAACGGTAAGCTCCGGCGCTGCGGAAGGTTCGTGTTCGCAAATGTCATTCATGAGAACGAATCTTTCTACCTTTTTTGCGCCTTCCGCTTTTTTTCCACTTCCTCCTCGAACAACGCGTCAAACTCCGCAATGCGGTTTTTCCAATCGAACTTCGCGAACGCTTGCACGAGTTCCGCGCGTGTTTCGTCGAGCTTGCGATAATCAGCCAACAGATGTTTGAGCTTGAGGTGCAAATCTTCAGAATGGCTATAAAGAAATTGTTGATGAAATTGTGGCGGCAGGATTTCGGGATAGCTCAAGCGATTCGGCAGCAATGGCAGTGTGTAACAATAAATCGCCTCGGCCACGGCGAAGCCGAAGTATTCTTGCAATGCGGTGGAGACAATGACGTCCGAGCGCATGATGAAGTTCGCATAATCTTCGACGCTCTCCACGAAGCCGTATTGCACGATACGGTCGCTCAAACGCTTCCGCGCTTCGATGAACTCTTTCGGGTGCATCTGAAAATTTTCGCCGAGAATGACGAGCTGATAGTCGATGCCCTCCTCCGCGAGCCGGTACATCTCGTTGAAGAAAACCCCGGGTTGCTTGTCGAAGTCCCAACGATGATTCCAGAGAATGACGGGCACGCGATTCTTGATGATTTCGCGATTGGGAAATCCGGACAAATCCATGCCCATGTACGTGACCAGGCTTTTGGCCATGATCTGCGTATGCGTGCGCTCCGGCACGAACTCCGGAATGTCATTGATGAACTGCCGCAACGCGGCGTCGAACCCGTTGCGATGAAAATGAGAATTGAATAGACAACGTTCGGCTGTCAATGCCGAAGCCACGTTTGCGAGTCCGAAATCGACTTCCGGTTTATCGCCTTCGGGCGTGGAATAAGCGATTTGATTTTCGTGAAAGAAAAGAATGACCGGACAGGTAAAGCCGGTAAGCGCTTTCAATTCCGCGAGGTTGAGCAATTCTGACGCAATGATCAAATCGCACTCGCGCAATGCGTGTCCATAGGCCTCGGCGATGTACATGGCCGCGCTGCGCATACGCCACTTCCAAAAGCGCGAAGGCAAGGTGATCGGCGTGATTTCGTGGCGGCTGTATTTGATGAGGCCGTCCATGAAATTTTTGTGCGAGCCGCCATAAAAGCTTTCGATGAAGATGAGGTTCACGGTGTCGTACTCCGAAGGTGAAGCTGTTAGCTTTCAGCTTTCAGCTTTCAGCTTTCAGCTTTCAGCTTTCAGCTTTCAGCTTTTAGCTGATGGCTGATAGCTGATGGCTGACAGCTAAAAGCTAAAAACTAATTCGATGCTTGCCTGTATAAATCACCGCTCGTTCGTTGCGCAAAAAGCCCGCGAGTGTCATGCCGGTTTCTTGCGCGAGATCGACGGCCAACGAAGAGGCTGCGCTTACCGCGGCAACGAATGGAATGCCCGCGAGCAAAGCCTTTTGCGCCATTTCAAAACTCAAACGGCCGCTCACCCACAGCCCGAAATTTGACAAGGGATGAGCATGTTCGAGCAAAGCCGCGCCGAGGACTTTATCAACCGCATTGTGGCGGCCGATGTCTTCGCGCACCAAAATGATGGCGCCGGAATTTTCAAACAACGACGCGGCGTGCAAGCCGCCGGTGGCTGCAAACGTCGTTTGATTTTCGGCGATGCGGGCAGATAGACTTTTGAGTGTTGGCATCGAAATGCTGAAACCGCCTGCCAGCTTGGGCGCTTGCAAACGCACGCGCTCCAATGAAGCGCGGCCGCAAATGCCGCAACTCGAAGTTGCCACCATTTGGCGTTGGCATGCTTGCAAATGTTCAGCGGAAAGATCGGGCAAAGCGCAAGAGACGACATTCGGAATTTCCAGCCCGAACTCGTCGCGCGCGCAATCGAGTCGCAGCGTTTTCAAATGCGTGTTGCTCTCGCGCGCCGGAAAAATTCCTTCGGAAAGCAGGAAGCCGCGCGCCAAATCGAAATCATGTCCGGGCGTGCGCATGACCACGCCGAGCGTTTGATTGTTCACGCGAATTTCCAGCGGCTCTTCCACGACCAAGCAATCGACTTCCTCATGCATGTGCTCTTGTTGCAAGCGATGAACGGTATATTGTTTAGTGGGAAGGTTCATACTGGAGGCTAGTTGCTGGAGGCTTGATCCGGGATCAAGCCTCCAGGATCGAGTTTCGTCTCAACCAAGTGCGCCGCTTTACTTCACGCACGAACAAGCTTTCGAGTTTTTCGATCATTCGGTCATGAGAGAAATGCTCGGCGACGCGTTGCCGTGCCGCCTGGCCCATGCGCGCGCGCAGTGCCTCGTCTTGTAATAGCAAAACCGCGCGCTCGGCCAATGCGGAAGACTCTCCGGGCGGAATGAGAAAACCCGTGCGGCCTTCCTCCACGATTTCAGGCATGCTGCTGATATCGGTCGTAATCACCGGTCGCCCGCACGCCATGGCCTCGATGAGGACGATGCCGAAGCCTTCCCAATAAGAAGGGAGGAGCAACACATCGATCGCGTGCATGATCGCGGCCACGTCCTCGACAAAACCCGTGAGCACCACGCGCTCGCCCCAGCCCTTTTCCCGCGCCTCGCTTTCGATCATTTCACGCAACGGGCCTTCGCCACCGAGCACGAGATAAGCATCCGGCAAACGCGCCCGGATCAATTCGAAAGCCGAGAGCAACACGCCGATACCTTTGCGTTCGTCCAATTGCCCGACAAAACCGAGCACCGGTGCGTGCGCGGGAATTTGCCGCGTTTCGCGAAACGAACTTGAGGTTGCGGATACGAAGGCTGAAAGGTCGATGCCGTTGTAAATTACTTCGATGCGCTGTTCTTCCAACCAGGGCGCGTTTTTCAACAACGCCTTTTTCGTTGCTTGTGAATTTGCGAGAACGCGCGTCGCGAGCGCGTTGTAAGCGAAGCGATAACGCCAACGATTTTTGAGGGGATAGTCGATGCCGCGCCGCGGAATGATTGCGGGCACGCCTGCGAGCCGCGCCGCGACACCGCCGTTGCGCAGCTCTTTATCCATATTGGTCAGCACCACGTCGATTTTGTTCTGGAACATAAACACCGCAAGCCGGAAAATGCAGATGGGATCGAAGTCGCTGCGAAAGCCGATGAGCTTGACGGGAATGCCGGCTTCGACCGCGCGCTCGGCCAACTCGGTATATGGGCGACAACACAACCAAACTTTATGACCGCGTTTTTGCAACGCGCGCAACGCGCGCAACATCCAAATCTCGCCGCCCGCGAACATTTGAATGCTATTGATGAAGAGGAGGCGCATTAAATTCAAGCACGAGAAAGAAAGCCGTGAATCTTGCGCACGATTTGCGTCGCGCCGTGATTTTGTTCCGCCCAAGCCCGGCCTTTTTGCGCAAACGCGTGACGCAACGTTGTCTCCGCACACAGGCGGCGCAATTGCTCTTTCAAATTTTTAAAATTGATTTCCACGAAAGCATGATCGGGATAGAGCTCGAGAAACTCCGGCATCAAGCTCGTACACGTGCAAACGCCGAGCGCGAGGCTTTCGACGGCATTGACGCCGTAGCCGAACTCGCCGAGATTGTCGATGAAAACATCGCACTGCGCTTTGCGGCGCATGGCCTCGGCGTGCGGCAAGCCTTCGATTAGTTCAAGCTGAATGGGAAAGTCATTCGCCAAGCTGCGCACCGTTGCAATAATCTCTTCGCTGCCTTTGGCCACGCGATTCGTCGGCGCGTGGCCGATGACGATCTGCTCGCGCTGAAGAGGCCGCGCGCTCGCGGAATATTTTTCAAACTCAAATGGAAATAAGACATGCGTCAATCCGGCATCGAGGGCGAGATGGTCGAACTCTAACGTGAGCCGCACATCGGCGCAAGCATCGATCGCCGGAACGAGGCCGCGCGTGCGCAAATCCGAGCCGGTATATAAACACACGATCTTTTTGCCGCGGTGCTTCAACTCTTGCACGGTTCTGCCGTCGCGGAAAAATTCCAAACCGCCTTCGAGTTGATAGAGATCGAAATTCCAGAAGTCGATCGCGTTCATGACGCGCCGAATCTTCGCTTGCCAAATTTGTTCACGCAAAGCGATCAACATTCTTTCCGCGAAGGAATGCGGCTGCCAGCGGGGCGTCGTCGCGCGCGCATGCAGTTGTCGATTGGAGATTTGCAAACGCGCAGGCTGCGAAACGGTTTTCTTGATCCAACGCACGCCGCGCGAACGCAGGAAAGGCAGATCCAGACAAATATCTTCTTCATAGCCGCGCGGATCGCGCATCAATGTGATGAGCCGGCTTTCAAAACCAAGCCTGCGCTCCGCGCGCACGAACGTGATGGGCACACCGGAAATATTTTGCGGCGCGAGATGAAGAATGCGGCGAGAAGGCGACATTGCTGTAGACTCAGGCATGATAAAAGCGAAAACATTGCTCGGACAAAGCTAAACACGTGCGCATGGTCTCGAGCGCTTTGTGCGTGTCTTTCTCGCCAAAGATCGCCCATGGATCGCAATAGCTTTCTTCGTCACCGTAATCCGTCATAAAGTGTTTTGCGAAGCCGAACTCGTCAAAGGCGTCGAGCATTGCATTGAGATCGGAAAGCAAAGCTGCATCAACGCGATTCTTCTTGATCAATTCACGCAACTGAATCGCAGGATTGCGCGTCTTCTGCGCCGGCTCAAAAAGAGCGATAATGGCTTTGCCGAAATTTTCAACCGACAGTTGAGCATTATCGACGCAAGAGCGCCAGCGTTGCAATTGAAAATCTTGTTCCGCCTCTTGCTGAAAACCCATTGCCAAACGCAGACGGTATCGGGCATCAAGCTCGGAGCTCACGATAGCCTCCTTCCCAAGTTATTTCCCATGTGCGCGCGATGATCGCGATCTTTTCGGCAAACTTGAGCGCGATCGCGTGGCGGACATAAAACAACCTTTCCACCGGCCGTTCCGGCAAGTTTTCGGCAAGGAGAAAAATATCATGATCACTCTCCGGGCGAGCTTGGCCTCGCGCGCTAGCCAAAGAGCACGAGCGCCACGAGGCTGTCGCCAAGATGTTGTTGAAAGCATGCGATCAAATTTGGCGCAAAGGTCGAGTTCATATGGCTGCTCTGTGTGATGACTTTGAAATGATGACGGCAAAAATCTAAACATCCTCAGCGCAAAATGCCAATGGAAAGTTCGGTCAGGATATCCCATTGGATTTCCATGCAGAGTTATTTATACTCGTTCTTAAAAACTACCCCGATTTGCAATCACGCTGCAAATCAAAACTTCTGCGAAGCAGCAAAAAACTATTCGGCAAAACTCGGTGTCACTCGGCGGCAAAGCTTTTCCGCCGAAATGCGCCGAAGCCGCCGAGAGCCGCCAAAAAAAATGGCAGGCTGATTTGTCGGCAGAATCATTTCAAATCATCCCGTCACGAAATTATCTGCCAAAAACTTTCAGAATTTTATTCTGAGTTTGATGAAGTAATTCGCAAACCTCACCCAACACGTCGAAACGATGACCTCGACCACTTTGCTCCAATCCCCCATGTCCATCCTCGCCTTTTGCGCCGGGTTGTGCGCGTTCGTGCTGTGGGCCGCGCAACAATCGTGGGCCAAAAAGTTTTTCAGCATCATTCCTTCCATCGTTTTGATTTACTACTTGCCTACTTTCGCGGCGACGTTCGGCATTCTTCCCATCTCTTCGCCGGTGTATGATTGGATGCGCGATTATCTTCTGTCGTTCAGCCTCTTTCTGTTGATGGTCACGGCCGACGTTCCCGCGATCATGAAGATCGGGCCGAAGGCTTTGGCAATGATGCTCTTCGGCACCTTCGGCGTGATCTTGGGCGGGCCGATTGTCTTTCTCATTTTCGAGCGTTGGCTGCCGCCGGAGAGCTGGAAGGGCATGGCCGCGCTTTCCGGCAGTTGGATCGGCGGCAGCGGCAACTTTGCGGCGATCAAAGAAGCCGTGGGCGCGCCCGATAATATCACCGGCATGTTCATCATCGTCGATACTGCGGTCGCATATACTTGGATGGGCGTGCTGCTCTTTCTCGCCGCTTATCAAAAGCGCATCGATGCGTGGAACCGCGCGAGCACGGCCGTGTTGGACGATCTCAATCGCCGCATGAAGGATTTTCAAGAAGAGCGGACGCGGCCGCTCACGCTCTTCGATGCCATGCTCATCATCGCGGTGGGATTTCTGGGCGCAGTGCTCTGCCAACAATTGGCGGGCTGGATTCACGGCCTCACGCACCCGGCGTTGCAAAGCGATACACCGCTCATGGCTTCGATCTTTACCGCCTTTACGTGGCTGGTGATTTTTATTTCAACCGCGGGCATTGCGCTTTCCTTCACCCCGTTGCGCAAAATAGAAAGCGCCGGCGCTTCGAAGCTCGGTTACGTCGCGCTCTATCTTTTTCTCACCTCCATCGGCGCGAAGGCGGATTTGCGCGGTATCCTCGAAACGCCGGTATTGCTCTTGGTCGGCGCAGTGTGGATTCTGATTCACATCGCGTTTATGTTCCTCGGCGCGCGTTTGCTCAAGGCCCCGATGTTTCTCGTGGCCACCGGCAGTCAAGCCAACATTGGCGGCGCGGCCAGCGCGCCCATTGTTGCGGCGGCGTACTATGAATCCATGGCCCCGGTCGGCGTGCTCATGGCCGTGTTGGGATATTTGCTCGGCAATTACGGCGGTCTCGTGTGCGCGTTTCTGTTGCGTCTGATTTCGAATTAAAAATCATTTTGCCATAAAATACGGGCAAGCTCACCTCAAAAGTCTTCCTCCACAAAAGCCGAGCCCTCACAAAAATATTTTTCATTTTTGAGGGTGATCTTTTTTCGCGGCAACGCGTTTGTTTTTTTTTTAAATCAATCCACTTATAAACGTTGAAAACTTTTTACTGCGCACCATGATGATCGAAAACCTGCCCACCCGTTTGTGCGTCGCGCATTTTCTCTTTCTACTTCTCGCCTGCGCGGTGAATGCCGCGCAGGCGCAAATCCCTTTGCCGCCCGATTTTCAAGAAACCCCAATCGCATTTCCATTGAACAGCCCGACCACGATGGCGTTCGCGCCCGATGGCCGTCTCTTCGTTTGCCTGCAAGGCGGCGAGCTGCGTGTGATCAAAAACGGCGTGATGCTCGCAGCCCCGTTCGTCACCGCGCCCACGATTGCCAACGATGAAGAAGGTTTGCTCGGCGTGACGTTCGACCCGGATTTCGAAACGAATCAATGGGTCTACGTTACCTACACGTCGGCTACGCCTGCTCGGCACAATGTCATCGCGCGTTATACCGCAAGCGGCGATTCTGCCGCGCCCGGCAGTGAAGTCACGATCTTTGATCTCGACCACAACGTCGCGCACTATCATCTCGGCGGCGCGCTGCACTTTGGACACGACGGCAAGCTTTACACAACCACCGGCGACAACGCGAACAGCAGCAACTCCCCGAGCTTGCAATCCACGCACGGCAAAATTTTACGGCTGAATAAAGACGGCACGATTCCGGAAGAGAATCCTTTCTTCAACACGCTCGCGGACAAGTATCGCGCGATTTGGGGATTCGGTTTTCGCAACGCGTTCACGTTTGCGATGCAACCCGGAACCGGGCGCATCTTCATCAACGACGTCGGCAACAGCGCGTGGGAAGAAATCAACGAAGGCATTGCGGGCTCGAATTACGGTGGCCGGCGTCGGAAGGGCCGGCGAATGATCCGGCAGTGCGCGGGCCGCTGCACGCTTACGATCACAACCAGGGCTGCGCGATTACCGGCGGCGTGTTTTATAATCCCGCGCGCAACCAGTTTCCGGCGGAGTACTTCGGCAAATATTTCTTTGCAGAGTATTGTGTGAATGAATTGCGTTGGGTCGATCCATTGAACCCCGCGAACGCAACTGTGTTGGCGGTTTGAGCGTGGCTGGAACGGTTGATCTGGACCTCGATGCCGAGGGCAATCTTTACTATCTCGCGCGCGGCCGCTCGGATTTTTCCGGCGGCTCGGGCGAAGAGTTCAACACCGGCGCGATCGTGAAGATCAGCTTCACCGGCAGCCAAGCGCCGAGCATCGCGCTGCAGCCGACCGATCAAACCGTTGCAGCCGGTCAAAGCGCAACTTTCAATCTCCTCGCTTCGGGCGCGCCGCCGCTCGCTTATCAATGGCAAAAAAACGGCGAGAATATTCCGAGCGCCCATGCGAATGTTTACCTCACGCCGCCAACCACTGCGGCAGATGATAGCGCGCAGTTTCGTTGTATTGTGAGCAACAGCTTTGGCGCGGACACGAGCGCGGTGGCGATGCTGCGCGTCATCGGTGGCAGCGCGCCGGTTGCAATCATTCTTTCTCCCAACGCGGGCGCAACGTATAACGCCGGAACCACGCTCGTTTTCTCCGGCACGGGTAATGACGTTGAAGACGGCGATCTTCCCGCAAGCGCGCTCACGTGGAAGATCGATTTTCACCACGATGAGCATGCGCACCCGGCGATGCCGCCCACGACCGGCATCACGAGCGGCTCGTATGACATTCCCGATATCGGCGAAGCCTCGCCGAACGTGTGGCTGCGCCTCTATCTGCACGTGCGCGATTCCGAGGGCTTGACGCATTCCGTGTTTCGCGACATTCAACCCAACAAAACGATTTTTACGCTGGCGACCGAGCCGCCCGGTTTGCAAGTCATGCTCGACGGCCAACCGCAAGCCACGCCGCTTGAAACTCTCCGGGTGGTGGGCTTGAGGCGCAGGCTCGGCGTGATCTCGCCGCAAAACGCGAATGGCGTGACGTATGAATTTGTTTCGTGGTCCGATGGCGGCGCAGCTTCACATGAAATTCTAACGCCGGCAAACGATACGACCTTCACGGCCGTGTTTCGTGCGCTCACGAGCACGAGCGCAGTAATCGTGAATTGGGGCGGCGATTACGTTGAAGGCGATGAGCACGTGCGCGGTTATGAGACGTCGATTACGTTCAATGTCGAGCTAGACAGCGGTTTTACGGGCGCGCGTTGGCACTGCCCCTTCAGCGAGGATGCGCCGCTCACGCCGCTTGCGAGTTATGACAAAGGCGCGAGCTGGAAATTTTACGGCGGCGTTTTGCTGGAGAGCTTCACGAACCGTTTCGATTTCAAATGGGCGGAGATTTGGAATCGCGGCGCGAACGATCAACTTTATTATGGCGCTCCGCCGGGCACACACGGTTGGGATTTGCGTTATTGGAAGAAAGAAGATTTTTTGAATGACGGCGCGCAACACGCCGTGACTTTCACGCCGGAGAGCAAACTGGAGATTTTAGATTATCAAGGCGGCGACGGCGTACCGGCAAACAATTCCGGCCGCGTGCGTTTCGTCGTGCGTGAAGGCGGGCAGTTTTTTATCTCGGAAGATTTTGCCGGGCCTGCAACGACGAACGACGCGGACTTTGTGTTGAGCAATCCCGGCAGTGCGCGTTGGGCGATTTATAATCCGAGCGCGCCACATGCGATCAAATTCGATTGGGCCAACGCGAGTTTTACGCCGCAGCAATTCACGAACGTGACGGCCGTCGGCTATTTGCACTCGAATGACAACGTGCCCGCGCCCGCACAACATGAGGCGGTTTGTATTTCTGCCGTCTCGAAGCACGCGCCGTTTCCGGCAAAAAGCTGGTGGGTGTGATGAAGATGCTCTTGGTGAGATAACGGCACGGGCTTGCCCGGAGTCGAAAGCGCGTTCATGCGGGATGAAAGCGGCAGTGGCTTCGCTTACCTCAGCTATACTCGTTACGGGTGATTTTGTAATTGCTCTTTGACATGAAATTTATTTTTGTACTAGGCATAATTTAACCTGGAACCTATCGCGTTTGATTATGCCAGCCGCCCAGTTTACCGCAGAAGTCG
>Ga0247727_10015864_pt1 | contig 12269 bp, 22 predicted proteins | sample WisWelCaveWW1625_FD_202498 | JGI IMG/M metagenome (GOLD analysis project Ga0247727, IMG submission 202498) | Biofilm microbial communities from Wishing Well Cave, Virginia, United States - WW16-25 | ecosystem: Environmental > Aquatic > Deep subsurface > Groundwater > Cave microbial mat | place... | reverse complement strand
ACACGAAGTTCAAAGCGGAAGTGTACGTGTTGTCGAAGGAAGAGGGAGGTCGTCACACGCCGTTTTTCAACGGATACCGTCCGCAGTTTTACTTCCGGACGACGGACGTGACGGGAGTGGCGACGCTATCGGAAGGCGTCGAGATGGTGATGCCGGGTGACAACTCGGGTCTGACGATCGAGCTGATTACGCCGATCGCGATGGAGAAGGGACTACGGTTTGCGATTCGCGAAGGCGGCCGCACGGTGGGCGCCGGAACGATTGCTGAGATTTTGGCTTAAGAACAAAGGCAAAGGGGAGGTGGAGAGAAGAGATGGAGAGGTGGAGAGAACGGGTCATTCCAAGGGCAAATTCTTGGTCTTCTCTCCACCTCCCCACTCCTCCCCACCTCTCCCTTTCTTACACAGGTAAGAAAAGGTCATCATGCTGAGTGAGAAGATCCGGATCCGACTGAAGGCCTACGACTACAGGGTTCTCGACCAGTCGACGCACGAAATCGTCGAGACGGCCAAGCGGACCGGGGCACGAATCGCAGGGCCGATCCCGCTTCCGACGGTCAAGAACAAGTACTGTGTCCTTCGCTCGCCGCACGTGGACAAGAAGTCGCGGGAGCAGTTCGAAATGCGCACGCACAAGCGGCTTCTCGACATTTTCGAGCCCACGCCTCAAACGGTCGACGCGCTCATGCGTCTCGACTTGCCCGCGGGCGTCGACGTCGAGATCAAGGCGTTCGGCAAGGAGCACTCGAAGTGAGCTTGAGCGCCATCATCGGCAAGAAGGTGGGAATGACTCAGCGATTCGCCGACGATGGCTCGGTCATACCGGTCACGGTGATCCAGGCGGGTCCGTGCGTCGTCGTGCAGCGCAAGACGGAAGCGAAGGACGGTTACGACGCGGTTCAGATCGGTCTGGTGGAAAGGCGCCGCGTCCGCGCGACGAAGCCGATGGCAGGGCACCTCAAGAAGGCCGGCGCTCCACCCGTTACCGTCCTCAAAGAGGTTCGGTTGCGTACGGGCGAAGAGGCCCAGGTCGGCGACTCCATCAAGGTGAGCGTGTTCGCCGCCGGTAATCGCGTCAAAGTGATTGGAATCAGCAAAGGAAAGGGTTTTGCCGGCGTGGTCAAGCGGCATCATTTTCGCGGAGGCGCCGCGACCCACGGGTCGATGTTTCATCGAGCTCCGGGATCGATTGGGGCGTCCTCTTACCCCTCGCGCGTTTTCCCGGGCATGAGAGGCGCGGGGCACATGGGGCAGGATCGCGTCACCATCCCGCACATCGAAGTGGTCGAGGTTCTCCCGGAAGACGACCTGCTTCTCATTCGCGGCGCGGTCCCGGGAGCCAATGGCACCTACCTCGAGATCTTGAAGGAGTCATGAACGTCATGCCTAGCGCGCCGCTCGTGGACATCGCTTCCGGAAATCGCGGAGAGCGTCCGCTCAGTGACGCCGTCTTCGGCGTTCGCCCGAACCCCCATCTTCTTTATGAAGCGGTGAGGCAGTTTCAAGCGGGACTGAGGCGCGGCACTCACGCGACCAAGACTCGTGCAATGGTCTCGGGCGGTGGTAAGAAGCCGTGGCGTCAAAAGGGAACCGGCCGCGCGCAGGTCGGGAGCTCGCGGAATCCCCTCTGGCGAAAGGGAGGCACCGCGTTCGGCCCGCAGCCCCGCGACTACGCCTACCGCTTGCCGGGCAAGATCCAGCGCGGCGCGCTCCGGTCGGCGCTTTCGAAGCGCCTTTCCGAAGGCGGGCTCACGGTCGTAACGACGCTCCCGCTAGAGTCGCCCAGCACGAAGACCCTGCGGAGCCAGCTGAAATCGATAGGCGTCTACGAGAAAGAAAAAAGAGTGCAAAAGGTCCTCGTCGTCGACGTGAAGCCGAGTCGTGAGCTCGTACTCTCGGCGCGCAACATGCCGGGTGTCCAAGTGTCGTCGGTTGCCGGTCTAACGACCCATGCCGTTCTCGCTTCCCGCCAGGTCATCATCTCGGAAGCGGCCGTCCTCCGGCTGGAAGAAAGGCTCGTCCCATGAAGCTTTTCGACGTCATCCAGGCCCCGCTCCTCACCGAGAAGACGACGACGCTCAAGGACGAGGAAAGGACGCTCTGTTTCAGGGTCGCCCTGGGCGCCACCAAAACCGAGGTACGACAAGCGGTCGAGGGACTCCTCGGGGTCAAGGTGGCAGCGGTTCGCACGGCCGTGGTGCAGGGCAAAATCAAGCGTCAAGGTCGGTTCAGCGGCCGCCGCGCAACCTGGAAGAAGGCCTTCGTTACTCTCAAAGAAGGCGAAAAGATGATCGAATACTTCGAGGGAGTATAACGGACGATGCCCGTCAGGTCGTTCAAGCCCACGTCGCCGGGCCGCCGCTTCCAGACCGTTCAAACGAACGAGGATCTGACGACCGCGCGCCCGGAAAAGCGTCTCACCGAGCACCGGAAGGAAACCGGCGGGCGCAACAGCCACGGCGAGATTACCATTTGGTTCCGCGGCGGCGGGCACAAGAGGCGCTACCGGCTCATCGACTTCAAGCGCAACAAGGTCGACGTTCAGGCGAAGGTCGTCTCAATCGAGTACGACCCGAATCGATCGGCGCGGATCTCGCTTCTCCACTACGCGGATGGCGACAAGCGCTACATCCTCCATCCGGTGGGTCTCAAGGTCGGCGACAGCGTCGTCACGAGCACGAAGGCCGACATCCTTCCCGGCAACTGCTTGCCGCTCGAGCAAATCCCGCTCGGAACGACGGTGCACAACGTCGAGCTTCGCGCCGGAAAAGGCGGACAGCTCGCGAGGAGCGCCGGCTCGGGCGTACAGCTCGTCGCCAAGGAAGGCGGCTACGTCCAGGTCAAGCTTCCGTCCGGAGAGGTCCGGATGATTCACCGTCTGTGCCGCGCCACGATCGGACAGGTCGGGAATCTGGACCACGAGAACGTTTCATGGGGGAAGGCCGGTCGCACGCGCTGGGTCGGACGGCGACCGCACAACCGCGGCGTCTCGATGAACCCCGTCGACCATCCGATGGGCGGCGGTGAAGGAAAGACGTCGGGTGGGCGGCACCCGTGCTCACCGTGGGGTAAGCCCACGAAGGGGTACAAGACGCGCAACAACAAGAAAACCGACCGCTTCATCGTAAGGCGGCGCGGTCAGAAGTAGAGCCCTATAGAGCCCCAGGAGAGTTATGTCGCGATCACTTAAAAAAGGACCGTACGTGGAAGACGCGCTCCTCGCGAAAGTTCAGGTCATGAACAAGGCCAGCGAGAAGAAGCTCATCAAAACCTGGTCGCGGAGGTCCACGGTCATACCGGAAATGGTCGGCCACACGATTGCCGTTCACAACGGGCGGAAGTTCATTCCGGTGTACGTCACGGAAAACATGGTGGGGCACAAGCTCGGCGAGTTCGCTGCCACGCGCTCTTTCAGGAGCCACAGCACGAAAGCGGAAAAAGCCGCTCAAGTGGCGAGGGCGACGGCAGCCGCTCCGAGTCCCGGCGGTCCGGGAGGCTAGGCGATGGTTGAAGGGAAAGCAACGGCGAGGTTCGTCAGGACGTCCCCGCAAAAAGCGCGGCTCGTCATCGACCTCATCCGCGGGAAGCGTGCCGCCGAGGCGATCTCGATCCTGCAGCACACGAACAAGGGCATTTGCCGGGAGATCGAGAAGGTCTTGCGATCGGCCGTGGCGAACGCCCAGCATCACGCGCTCGAGCAGTCGAAGCGGCTCGACGAAGACGATCTCATGGTGAAGGCCGCCTACGCGAATCAGGGGCCGAGCGTGAAGCGCATTCGCCCGGCGCCGATGGGGCGCGCGTTTCGAGTGGTTCACCGAATGGCGCACCTCACGGTCGAGGTCGCCGAGAAGGAGTAAGGGAGGGTTTCGTGGGTCAGAAGGTCCACCCGTACGGTTTCAGGCTCGGGTTCAACAAGACGTGGCGCTCGCGCTGGTACGCGGAGCGCGACTATGGGAAGCTTCTGCACGAAGACATCGTCCTGAAGAAGGAGCTCAAGAAGCGCTTTTCTCATGCGGGTGTATCTCGCGTCGAAGTCGAGCGTGCCGCGAACAAGCTCAAGGTAAACATCCACACGTCGCGGCCCGGAATCATCATCGGACGCAAAGGCACCGAGGTCGACAAGCTCAAGGCCGAGATTCAGGCCAAGACCCAGCGCGAGGTCTACATCAACATCATCGAGGTGGCGAAACCCGAGCTCGACGCGCAACTCGTGGCGGAGTCGATCGCGCTGCAGCTCGAAAAGCGCATTGCGTTTCGGCGGGCGATGCGCAAAGCGGTGGATTCGACGATTCGCTTCGGCGCCCGCGGCGTCAAGGTGCGCTGCTCGGGACGCTTGAACGGCGCCGAAATCGCGCGCACCGAGTGGTACTTGAACGGACAGCTTCCACTCCACACGCTCCGAGCCGACATCGACTACGGGCTCGCCGAGGCGTTTACGACGTACGGCCAAATCGGCGTGAAGTGTTGGATTTACAAGGGCGATTCGACGTCGGTGCTCCCGACGTTTCGCGAAGCGCCCGCCGGTCGCGGTCGCGGACCGAAGGCCGGGGCGGGAGCGGAGTAAGTCGCCATGTTGATGCCGAGCAAAGTCAAGTTCCGAAAGCAGCAGCGCGGGCGCATGCGCGGCAAGGCCTGGCGGGGCCATACCATCGCGTTCGGCGACTATGGTTTGAAGGCGCTCGAGCCCGGGTGGGTCACCGACCGGCAAATCGAAGCCGCGCGCGTCGCCATCACGCGGTTCATCAAGAGGAGTGGCCGGTTGTGGATTCGGATTTTTCCCGACAAGCCGGTGACGAAGAAACCGCAGGAGACCCGGATGGGTAAAGGCAAAGGCAATCCCGAATTCTGGGTCGCAGTCGTTCGGCCCGGACGCATCCTCTACGAGATGGAGGGTGTGCCCGCCGACGTCGCCAAGGAAGCGATGCGACTCGCTGCCCACAAGCTCCCCATCAAGACCAAGTTCGCTACCCGCTTCGAGGAGGAGATAGCTTGAAGCCCCAAAAAGTGAGGGAGCTCGGGATCGAGGAGCTCGCGGCCAAAGTGACCGAGCTACAGGAGCAGATTTTCAGGATGCGGATCAAGAAAGCGACCGGACAGCTCGGGGAAGCGCCCAAGATTAGAGCCCTGCGGCGCGACGTCGCGCGCATCAAGACCGTTCTCGGCGAGCGTAGCCGGCCCGCCAAACGAGTGTCAAGTAAGTGACGGTGACTCCATGCCGAAGGTAACGAAGATCGGAATCGTAACGAAGAACAAGATGGCGAAGACGGTCGTCGTCTCGGTCGAGAGGCTCGTGCGCCATCCCGTTTACCAGCGCTCCTTCAAGAAGACGTCGACTTTCATGGCCCACGACGAAAAGAACGCCTGCAAGGTCGGGGACCGGGTGCGGATCGTCGAGTCGCGACCGCTGTCGCGCCTCAAGCGCTGGCGAGTCATCGAGGTTCTCTCGTCCGCCGCGTCCGCCGAGGGCGTCCCTGAGAGCGCTCCTTCTGTTTGAGAGCGCCCACCGCCGCCGCGTGAGGACGAGAACGAGGACGAGGACGAAGACATGATTCAGATGCGAACCATCCTCGAGGTTGCCGACAACTCGGGGGCGAAGAAGATAAGCTGCATCCTGCCGCTTGGTGGGAGCGTCGGCCGCATAGCAGGGCTCGGCGACATCATCACGGCGTCGGTAAAGGAAGCCACTCCGGAAAGCCAGGTCAAGAAGGGTAAGGTCGTGAAGGCGGTCATCGTTCGCACTCGCAAGGAGCATCGGCGGAAGGACGGATCTTACATCCGGTTCGACCGGAACTCGGCCGTGCTCATCAACGATCAGGGGGAGCCCATCGGGACCCGCGTTTTCGGTCCGGTAGCGCGCGAGCTTCGAGAAAAGAAGTTCATGAAGATCATCTCGCTCGCCCCGGAGGTTCTGTAGATGCAGGCGCATTTCGCGATTCGCAAGAACGACCAGGTCGCGGTGATTGCGGGCCGCGATCGCGGGAAACGGGGAAAGGTGCTGCGCGTGATTCCGGCATCGAGCCGCGCCGTCGTCGAGCGCGTCAACATGATCAAGCGCCACACGCGACCCAACCCGAGCCAGAACATCAAGGGCGGCATCGTCGAGCGTGAAGGCAGCGTGCACGTGAGCAACTTGATGCTCCTTTGCGGCGAGTGCGACAAGACGACGCGCCCGCGGAGCCGCCGGCTCGCCGACGGTCGAAAAGTGCGCATCTGCCACCACTGCGATGGAGTGATCGACAAGTGACCCGGCTGCAAAAGCAATACAAGGAAAAGATCGTGCCGCAGCTCATGAAGGAGCTCGGCATCACGAACGTCATGGCGGTGCCCCAGGTGCAAAAAGTCATTCTCAACATGGGGCTCGGCGAAGCTACCCAAAACATCAAAGTGCTCGACGTCGCGGCGGACGAGCTCGGACGCATCACCGGGCAAAAGGCGGTCGTGACGCGCGCGAAAAAATCAATCGCGGCATTCAAAGTAAGGCAAGGCAACGCGGTGGGGACACGCGTTACGCTCCGCGGCGGTCGTATGTACGAATTCATGGACCGGCTCTTCAACATCGCCCTTCCCCGGGTGCGCGACTTCCGGGGAGTTCCGGCGCGGTCTTTCGACGGCCGAGGCAACTTTACGCTCGGGCTCAAGGACCAGCTCGCGTTCATCGAGATTGACTACGCGAAGGTGGACAAGATGCGAGGCATGAACGTCACGTTCTGCACGACCGCGACGAACGACCAGGGCGCGCGAAAGCTCCTCGAGCATTTGGGGATGCCGTTCCGCAAGTAGGAGAAAGCGTTGGCGAAAAAATCATCGATTGCCAAGGCGTTGAAGACGCCCAGGTTCGCCGTGCGCCGGCATAACCGCTGCCGCGTGTGCGGGCGGCCAAGAGGCTATTTGCGCAAGTTCAACTTGTGCCGTTTGTGCTTCAGGAAGCTCGGGCTCGCCGGAGAGATACCCGGCCTCATCAAGTCGAGCTGGTAGCGAGGAGAACGAAAGTCTATGATGACCGACCCCATAGCCGACTTGCTGACCCGTGTCAGGAACGCGTTTAGCGCGCGGAAGCTCAAGGTCGACATACCGAGCTCGCGCTTCAAGCTGGAGATCCTGCGGGTCCTCAAGGACGAAGGCTACATTCAGAACTTCAAGCACATTACCGAGCCGGCGCCCAGTGTCATTCGCGTGTTCTTGCGACGGGAGCCAACGGGCAACAGCGTCATTACCGGCATCGAGCGCGTCTCGCGGCCGGGTTGTCGCATTTACGTCAACAAAGGCGACATCCCGCGCGTGCAGGGCGGACTGGGCATCAACATCCTGTCGACGTCGAAGGGAGTCATGACCGGACGTCAGGCCGTCCGGGAAGGCGTCGGCGGCGAGATTCTCTGCCGCGTCTGGTGAGGAGTCATGTCGAGAATTGGACGTAAACCCATCCCCGTTCCTTCGAGCGTCACGGTGAAGGTCCACCCCGATCGAGTGGAGGTCGAAGGACCTCAGGGAAAGCTAGCGACGAAGCTCCCGCCCAGCGTTCGCATGGAGCTCTCGGACGGAGTCCTTCATGCGGTGGCCGCGGACGAGTCGCGCCGTGCGCGGGCGTTCCAGGGGCTGGCGCGCAGTCTCGTGGCCAATGCCGTGAACGGGGCCGCGACGGGTTTTACCAAAGTGCTCGACATCGTCGGGATTGGATACCGGGCGCAAGTCGACGGCGGGAAGGTCGTTTTCGCCCTGGGCTACTCGCATCCGTGCGAGTTTCTGGTGCCACCGGGAATCAAGATTGCGGTGGAAGAGAAGAACACCCGGGTCATCGTTTCGGGCGCCGACAAGCAGCTCGTCGGTCAGGTGGCGGCCGAGATACGAAGCCTTCGACCGCCGGATCCCTACAAGCAAAAGGGCGTTCGTTACCGCGGTGAGATTTTGAAGAAGAAGGCAGGGAAAGCAGGTAAAACCAGCGCCAGTTAATCGGCGTAGTGGACTCACGCAGGATGAAAATTCAAAATCGAGAGCAAGCGCGACAACGAATCAAGTATCGGATTCGGAAGAAAATCGCGGGCACCGCCGTGCGGCCGCGCCTCTGCGTGTTTCGGAGCTCGAGCCACATGTACGCTCAAGTCATCGACGACGACACCGGTTGTACGATCGCCTCGGCCAGCAGCCTGGACAAAGACTACTCGGGAAAGCGCGGTCAAAACAAGACCGCCGCCACGGCCATCGGCCAGTCGATCGCACGCCGCACGCTTGACAAAGGTGTGTCGGCCGTCGTCTTCGACCGGAACGGCTTCAAGTATCACGGCCGCGTCAAAGCACTCGCCGACGCCGCGCGCGAGGCGGGGCTGAAGTTTTAGTGACATAGAAAGGCAAGGCGGAATGCAGGGAAGAGGACCGAGAATCGATCCGGGGACGCTCGAGCTCAAGGATCAAGTCGTCAACATCAATCGGGTGACCAAGGTCGTCAAAGGAGGCAAGAACCTCTCCTTCAGCGCGCTCGTGGTCGTCGGAGACGGTCGCGGTCACGTCGGCTACGGCATGGGAAAGGCCAAAGAAGTTCCCTCTGCCATCCGCAAAGGTATCGAGATTGCGAAAAAAAATCTCGTTCGGATTCCACTCGCGGGCTCGACGATCCCGCACGCCGTCCTGGGCCGCTTCGGCGCCGGTCTCGTTCTCCTGAAGCCCGCGCCCGCAGGCACCGGCGTTATTGCCGGCGGTCCGGTTCGGGCCGTCGTCGAGTCGGCGGGGATCAAAGACGTCTTGACGAAGTCGCTCGGGACCGCGAACCCACATAACGTCGTGAAGGCGGCGTTCGAAGGCTTGCTTCTCTTGCGAGACCCGGCTGAAGTCGCGAGGATTCGGGGGAAAGAGCTCGCCGAGGTGCAGCCTTAAGTCATGACAAAAGCAAAGAAGGAAGTCGACGCACCAACGAAAACGCGGGCAGCCAAGAAACCTGCGCTTGCAGCCGAAACCGCAGAGGCTCCCACGGCCGCCAAGGCGAAGAAGGTCGCGCCGACATCGGGAGGCTCTGGGACGATCAAAGTTCGCCTGGTGCGCAGTCCGATTGGCTACTCGTACCGCCAAAAGGCGATCGTTGCCGGACTCGGTTTGAGAAAGTTGAACCAAGTGGTCGAGCGCAAAGACACCGTCGAGATCCGCGGCATGGTCGCGAAGATTTCTCACCTGGTGAGCGTCCTGGACTGAGGAGATTCTAGATGTCACTATCGAAGCTCACGCCCGCCAAAGGCGCCGTCAAGTCGCGAAAGCGCGTCGGTCGAGGGCCGGGGTCGGGGCTCGGGAAGACCGCAGGTCGCGGAAGCAAAGGCGCTCGCTCGCGCTCCGGTTACTCTAAGCGGCGTGGATTCGAAGGCGGACAGATGCCGCTCATTCGCCGGATGCCGAAGCGCGGCTTCCACAACAAATTCGCCGAGGACGTGGTCGCGGTCAACTTGCGAGATCTCGAAGGATTCGCCGAGGGAACGGTCGTGACGCCGGAAGTGCTTCAAGCCTCTCGGCGGATTCGGCGAACCGGCGACCGCGTGAAAATTCTGGGTGAAGGCACGCTCACGAAGGCGCTCGTCGTTCACGCGCACGGTTTTAGCGCTTCCGCGAAAGCCAAGATCGAGTCGGCCGGCGGCCGCGTGGAGATGTTGACTTCGTGATTGACAGTCTCAAGAACATCTTCCGAATCCCGGATCTACGGAAGCGTGTCCTCTTTACGCTGGCTATGTTGGCCGTGTACCGCCTGGGCAACCACGTGCCCACGCCCGGAATCGACGCCGCGGCCCTCACGGATTTCTTCGAGCAGAATCGAGGGACGTGGTTTGGGTTCGTCGACATGTTCTCGGGAGGAAACCTCTCGAAGGTGACGGTGTTCGCGCTCGGCATCATGCCGTACATCAGCGCCTCGATCATCCTGCAGCTCCTCACGGTCGTCTGGCCGTACCTCGAGAAGCTCTCGAAAGAGGGCGAGCTCGGCCGAAAGAAGATAACCCAGTACACGCGTTACGGCACCGTGCTCTTGAGCGTGATTCAAGCGGCCGGAATCTCCGAGTTCCTTCAGAGAACGACGCTGACGGGCGGCATCAACCTCGTCCAAAACCCCGGCTGGGGGTTCCGTATCATGACGGTCTTGACCCTCACCGCGGGCACGGTCTTCATCATGTGGCTGGGCGAGCAGATCACCGAGCGCGGAGTCGGGAACGGCATGTCGCTCCTCATTTTCGCCGGCATCGTGGTCGGCTTCCCGGCCGCGATCGTCAGTACGGTTCAGAATCTGAGAACCGGCGAGCAGAGCATCCTCGTCATGCTGGTCCTCCTCATCGTGATGGTCGGCGTCATCGCCGCGATCGTTTACGTCGAGCGGGGCCAGCGCCGGATTCCCGTCCAGTACGCCAAACGGGTCGTGGGACGTCGCATGTACCAGGGCCAATCGACGCACCTTCCGCTCCGGGTCAATACGGGCGGCGTCATTCCGGTCATATTCGCGAGCTCAATCATCGCCCTTCCGCAAACCGTGGCCTCGATGTTCCCGGGGAGTCCCTGGATGACGCGCGTCGCCGAACAGCTGGCCTGGGGAATGCCGCTCTACACGCTTCTCTACATCGTCGGCATCATCTTCTTTTGTTACTTCTATACCGCCATCATCTTCAATCCGGACGACGTTGCGGACAACATGCGGAAGTACGGCGGCTACGTTCCGGGTATCCGCCCGGGAAAGAAGACGGCCGAGTACATCGACTCCGTTCTGACGCGGCTCACGTTCGGTGGCGCGCTCTACCTTTCGGCGGTCGCCGTCTTGCCCGAGTTCCTGCTCACGGGGTTCAAGGTGGCGCCGATCCCCGTGATCGGCCCGTTTCTCGACAGCGTGCTCCCGAGCTTCCTCACGTCGGGGATGAACGTCACCTTTTTCTTCGGCGGTACGTCGCTCCTCATCGTCGTCGGCGTCGCAATGGACACGGTGCAGCAGATCGAAAGCCAGCTCATCATGCGTCACTACGACGGCTTCATGAAACGCGGACGAATTCGCGGGCGGAGGGGCTAGTCCGCCGTGTGGATTTGTCGAGTGCCTCGATGGTGAGACTGATTTTGCTCGGACCTCCCGGTGCCGGCAAGGGTACGCAGGCGGTGCGGCTCGCTCAAGAGCTCGGAGTGCCGCACGTCTCGACGGGCGCGATTTTGAGGCAGGCCGTCGCCGAAAAGACCCCGCTCGGGCTTCAGGCGAAGGCGGTCATGGATGCGGGGCAGCTCGTGAGCGACGAGATCATGCTCGGCATCATTCGCGAACGGCTCGGCCGACCCGATTGCCGGAAGGGCTACATTTTAGACGGCTACCCGCGCACGCTCGCTCAGGCTCGAGCGCTCGACACGATCTTGGCCAGCCAAGCCAGCCACGCTGAAGGGGCGCCGCTCCTCGTCGTGAACGTGGACGTCGAGCCCGAAGAGCTGGTGCGGCGCATCGCGGGCCGGCGAAGCTGCCCGCATTGCGGGGCGATTTGGAACGTCTATTCCCATCCGCCACGCCAAGAGGGCGTTTGCGATCGATGCGGCGGAGCGCTCGCGCAACGTACGGACGATCGGGAGGAGACGGTCCGGGAACGGCTTCAGGTTTACGAGAGCGACACGCGGCCGGCCATCGACTTTTACGGAAAGAACGTCACGCACGTCTCGGGCCAGGCAGCGCCCGACACCGTTTTCGAAGAAATACAGGGCCTTATTCGTGCCACGGTCGCCGGGTGAAGCGCGAATGATAGTACGGAGGTCGGGAGTCGAGCTCGAGAAGATGAGGCGCGCGAACGTGCTCGTGGCTGAGGTTCTCGAGGCGCTCCAGCGCGCGGTCGCGCCGGGCGTGACGACCGCGGATTTGGATCGAATAGCCGAGGAACGTACCCGCAAGGCAGGGGCGCGTCCAGCGTTCAAGGGATACCGAGGCTTTCCCGCGTCTCTTTGCGTCTCGATCAATCACGAGGTCGTGCACGGCATTCCTTCGTCGAAGCGAGTGATTCGAGACGGCGACGTCGTGAGTCTGGACTTCGGCACCGTGATCGATGGTTTCTACGGAGACGGCGCGGTCACCATCGCGGTGGGCGACGTGCCCGAGGCCAAGCGGAAGCTGCTGCGCGTGACCGAGGAGGCGCTGCACTGCGGTATCGAAGCGATGCGGGTGGGAAATCGGATTTCGGACATCGGCTACGCGGTGCAAGGTCACGTGGAAGCGAATGGGTTTTCGGTCGTGAGAGAGTACGTCGGGCACGGGATCGGCACCGCGCTTCATGAAGATCCCCAGGTCCCGAACTA
>Ga0247727_10015863_pt1 | contig 12269 bp, 12 predicted proteins | sample WisWelCaveWW1625_FD_202498 | JGI IMG/M metagenome (GOLD analysis project Ga0247727, IMG submission 202498) | Biofilm microbial communities from Wishing Well Cave, Virginia, United States - WW16-25 | ecosystem: Environmental > Aquatic > Deep subsurface > Groundwater > Cave microbial mat | place... | reverse complement strand
GGAGCCGATCGGCAACATCCCGCCCGCCGAGGCCGAAGCCGCATACTATGCAAGCCTGGAGGAACCCGCCAAACTCGCCGCCTGACTCAAACGAAACAGCCTTCGAGAAAGTCGGGACAGTTCACTTCTCCGCAATCTCGCGCAGCGCGATCACAGGGTTCTTGTCGTTGTCTGGTTCAACGGTCGCGAGCGCTCCGCTTCCGAGCATACGAGCGCGATGCGCCGCGATGAGCAACAGCTCAAACCTGTTGGGTATTTTGTCGATGCAGTCCTCGACCGTCACACGAGCCATGCGATGTTCCCTCAACCGATGTTGCGTTACAGAAAAGCTGCTCGAACCGACACACCTCAGCGCGGCGGGTAACTGCTGACCAGCGCGCCATCACTCCATCAATGCAAGCGAAATTGCTTCGCGACCCTTTAGAGTCTTCACAACCTTCATTGTCAGCCGCTGCCCCTCATCAACCGCACGCAGTCCCGCACGTTCGACGACGGAGATGTGGAGAAACACATCCTTCTCGCCATCGTCGGCGCCCACAAAACCGAAACCTTTGTCGACGTTGAACCACTTCACCGTGCCTTCAATGACAGAAGCTGTGGTGGGATCGGGTCTGTTGCCAGTAGACGTTCTTGACGATGACCTCGTGCTCGGCCGAGACGGCGGCACGGCGCTGGCATCCACCCCAAGTACCGCCGTCACCTGCGGGCCCTTCTGACCCTGGCCCGTTTGGACGCGGAGCTTGGCCCCGGGCGCCACCTCGTCGTACCCGGCACCTTGCAGGACGGCGATGTGCAGGAACGCATCTCCTGAACCGTCTCCGAGCTCAACGAAGCCGAAGCCTTTCTCCGCATTGAACCATTTGACGGTGGCATCGATCACCGGTCCCTCCGGGGACGTCGCCACGCGCGGTGCCCCCTGAAATGATTGGCGCGGGAGTTCATGGTGCGTATGGGGACCACCATACGTGTCGTCATCAAAGCGGCTCCGCCTCCGATCTCGGTCCCGTCCTTTTCGCATCTGCCACCCGTTTTGCGCCTGTCACCTGAAACTACGACCAATCCGATGATTCCCCTTAACTGATCTTAAAGAAAGAAGGCCCTTCGAGCGATCCCTGCCTGCCACCGGATGATCGAGTGGTTCGCGGATGCGTCCAAACGGGATCAGAAGCTTCTTTGCCGGTCGCGTGCAAACGCGGGAACTCTGCGCCGACGACGTGTGCGCCACGCGCGATCAATCTGCAGAAAAAATGTTCGGAAGCCAATCAGTAACCACCGGCGCTCCCGTCGAAGGAGGAGCGACGGAAGCGCCGGTTGACGTGTCCGCGTTCGGAGATGGTGTCGCGGATGCGGTGACCGCTAGCACGACAACAGCGGATTCGTCTTCCACTCCAGACACCTTATCCCCGCTACCCACAGTCGCCGATAACAACCAAGCGCCAACGACAACGCACCTATCGGCGCGTCGGAGGACGTTCCACCTCAATCGCAAGAGACCGAAGTCGCGCGCGGTGAAGAGCCCGCCGCCGCAATCGAGGAAGCCAATCCCCTCAAGAGCTCTGCACGCCTTCCAACTCACGGGCCAAGCGCGTGAAGCGTTACCACAACAGTGGCAATGATCATGCTTGCTTCGAGGATGCGCTTAACCGCTGTTGGTGTTGAGCGGCGAATGTTGTCGAGTTGGGTCCACATCGGGGTCATCTCCCGTTAGGTCGTCAGGCCCCCCCGCTCAACATTGAACCGATTCGTTCCTGATCGGCGGCCGTTCTGGCCTTGGCTGTGCACATCCACCCCTTGCGCCCGGTGGCCGAGGTACAATGCCGAGATGACGGAAAACCCGCGCCGCGCAGGGGTTTTTCGTCGCATGCATGGCAGCACTTTCCGAATTTGTTCAAGACGGCATCCGCTACGTCCCGACCAAGTCGATCGCCAAAACGGTCGACCTCTCCGCCGATTACCTGACCCGCTTCTGCCGCGAAGGCAAGGTCGCGGCGGTGTTCCACAAGGGCGCGTGGTACGTGAGCGAAGCCTCGCTCACAACATTCCTGGCTGATGAGGCGCGCCGGCGCGAGGAGCAGAACCGCAAGCTCTCGGAAGAAGCGAAACAGGAAGTCGAGCGCGTGCGCGCGGCGCAGGTCGCGGCCATGGCTCCGGCCGCCATCCACCTTGCGCCAACAATCCGCCGCAGTGCACAACCCGCGTCGCTCATCATCGGCGCGATCTCATTTTTGATTTCTCTTGCCGGCGTCGGCCTCGCCTTCGAAATGATCGCGCCGCCCAATTCAATCACGCGCGCAAATTTCAAAACTAACATTGCGGAAATTTTCCAGACACTCACGTCCGGCATGGTCTCGCGCGCACACGATCAGCTCGCCGCCGCATCGTCCCTCCCGTGGCTCGATACGTTCGCAGATGCTTTGTATCGTACCGTGTGTCCGATCTTGCGCGATTGTCCTCGCGAAGAATTCGTAGCGGCACCGCAACCGCACCTGCAACAAAAAGCGACCGCCACCTCATCACCTTCGCAACCCGCGGTCGCAACGCCGCAGACCGTTCAACAAACCGTCATCAACAATCCGGTCATCGAACGCATCCGCGAAACCGTCCGGACGGTGACGGATGCAAGCACGTACACCGCGTACGTCGACGCGCGCATCACCGCGTTGAGTGACACGCTTGTGCGTCGCATCGGCGCAATGGAGAACGCAAACGCGACCTCGTTCCGGAATGTCTCGCAATCATCTGGCAGCGGTTCGGGATCGGTCGCTGCCGCATCAATCACCGGCACGCTGACGAACGCGATCGATTCCCTTCTCGGAACCATCGCCGATCTCACGGCAACCAATCTGACCGTCTCTGCAACATCAACAACAGCAGGACTGCACGTCTCGTCGCTCGACTGCAGCAGCCTCGGCAACGGTGGCACGCTCACGACCGACGCATTCGGAAATGTCGTCTGCGCTGCGGACGATGGCGGCGCGGGCACGAGCTTCGGCAAGTCGTGGGAAATCTCGAACGGTGCGCTGACCCCGACCACAACGCTGGGCCTCCTCATCAGCGCATCGTCAACGTTCAGCGGCGGCGTCTCAATCGATCGCGCAACAACAACGAACGCAACTTCCACAAATCTTTTCGCAACCCTCGGCCGCTTCACAACCGGCATCATCGACACGCTCACGGCGACCGCGGCGACGATCACGAGCCTCACCGCAAACACGCTGGTTGCAACGAACGCGACAACGACGCGGCTCACCACCTGGCTCGCCGACGCAGCGAACGGGATCGCCAACATCATCTCAGACACGCTCACCGCGCGCGAAAGATTGTGTGTTGGCGAAACGTGTGTGAACGAAGATCAATTCAGAGCTGCGTTCGAAAATGCAGCGGCCGGCGGCACTCCGAGCAGCGCGGACGCTCCGGGAGAACCAGCCGGCCCATCCGCATCGGGGGCGACCGACGCGGATAGTACGATCAATAGCACTGCGTCCGAAAGCGTACCAATCAACTCAGCAACATCATCGCTGCAATCCGAACCGCCCGTTGCTCCGGTCCCACCTGCACAAACCGCCGCGAACGACAATGACTCCGCAGATCAGGAGGCCGCTGCTGAGGAACCGACTGTCTCGCAAGCTGTCACCGACAACCCGCCGCCCGTCGACGTACCAGCCACCGGCATCGAGTGACGAACGCGGGCCACCGTGCGCCGCGCACGACATGACAGCCGCTCAATTTCGCTTCGCATCCACCCGCTGCTGGAGCTGCCGAGCAAGTATGTCGAACCGGCGCCCGTCCAAATGCCGGCCGGCATGCATGGCTTTTCGCGACTCCTCCAAGCATCGCGCGCCCAGGCTGCGAAGCAGTTCCGGATCATCCGGCAAGTGCGGGTCCAAGACCCCAATGTCGTCGGCGTTCGAATTGTTCCGGATGTACCGGTTGAACAGCTCGCCGACCTGCCGATTGATCTTGTCATCCTGGGACATCCATTTCCTCACAGGCAAGAATGCTCACCAAAGCCCGTCCAGAGCTCCGCGTGACGAACTCCTCAATTCTGGGTTGGGCTTCCCCCGCCTTGCGATTGCAGGCACAGAGCCGGGCTATTCAGCTCTTTCCGCTTGCAGCGTTTTCTCCACTCCTCCATGTCGTACTCGATCGACTGCTCTTTGCCATTCCGTGAGATGAGAAGGCGGAGGCCGCAGTGAGGACAATGAGTCGTGATCGGGCTGGTCATGGCACTCGCCGGCTTGGGTGGGCCGCGAACTATCTGCTACTCTGATGCCCAGCAAGAGCGCTCGATCGCGTCGTTGACAGTGATCGCAGGATGTGCGGCGAGGTGAGCCGTGGATTGGCCGCAGGCACTGAAGGACTACAGGCGGCGACACGCCCTGACGCAAGCCGCGCTCGCCGAAATCCTGAATGTCGATGCCACCACCGTAAGCCGCTGGGAGCGCGACCGCGATCAGCCAGCCCTCGGTATCCAGCGTCGCCTTCGTTCCCTCGTCATGCCTGGCGCTTCTGACGTCGAGCGAGCGCTTCGTATTCTTATCGATAGTTCAGACGCGATCGCCGTGCTCTTCGACAGCAACTATCGCCTCCTCCATTCCTCTCCAAAACATCGCGAGCTGTTGCGCCTCGATGCCTCCGATCTCTACGGCAGGCCGTTCGAAAGAATTCAGTCGCAGTCACAAGCCGCCCTCCTCGCCGCGATCGGCGGGCCACGCGGATGGTTTCGCAACGGCGTCATCAAATCGGAGGGTACCCTCCTGCGCAGGCCCTACGAACGAGCGCGCAACATTCACGCCTCCGCCCAACGCGGTGGGGCTTGGACGATCAGGGACGGCGTGGAAACGCCGCTCGTGCTCGGCATTACGCGCGAGATACCGCTCGACGCGTACCAGCCGCACTTCGCCTTCACGACGCTCGACGATCCCCTTGTCTGACCCCGCAGGACGCGGCCCCGCCAGGCCTTTAGGCGGCTAGCGCCGGTACCTGCCTTGCTAACAGTTGGGCAATCTCAGACGCAGGTTTGGCGCGGCTGAAGTAGTAACCCTGTATCTCGGTGCATCCCTCAGCGCGCAGTTGATCGAGCTGTTCCTTAGTCTCGACGCCCTCTGCTGTCGTCGCCATTCCGAGGCTCGCACCCAGCTGCGCCATTGAGCGTACGACCGCAACGGCGTCCAGGTTGGCCGCCGACAGGTCACTGACAAAACTGCGATCGATCTTGATCTTATCGAACGGGAACTTCCGCAAGTTGCTCAACGAAGAGTAGCCGGTACCAAAGTCATCGAGGGCGACGCGTACACCGAGGTCGCGCAGTTGCCCGAGTGTGGCGAACGCCCCTGGAGCATCCTCCAGCATCACCGATTCCGTAATCTCGAGCTCGAGCCTGTGCGCGCTCATCCCAGAAGCAGCGAGAGCTGAAATGACGGACTGCACCAGGGTGCGGCATTTGAACTGCGCGGGCGAAAGGTTCACCGCAATCTTGACGTCATCACGCCACGCTGCCGCCTCGGCACAGGCTTGCCGGAGCACCCACTCGCCAATCGGTATGATGAGTCCCGTATCCTCAGCGAGTGGAATGAAATCCAAGGGCGGGATATTCCCCCGCGCGGGATGGTTCCAGCGCAGCAGCGCCTCCAATCCGCAGATTTCATTTCGTTCGAGATTGACAAGAGGTTGGTAGTAGAGCTCGAACTGATTGCCTGCAAGCGCAGTGCGAAGATCACGTTCAAGAGTGCGCCGCGTCTGCATGCGCGCATCCATTTCGCGCTCAAAGAAGCAAAAGGTCCCGCGCCCCTCGTTTTTGGCACGATAGAGGGCAAGGTCGGCGCTTCTCATGAGTTGGTCGGGATCGCTGCCATCGGTCGGCGCAACGGCGATGCCAATGCTGACTCCAATTGTGACATGATGGTCGTCGAGTTCGAATGGTGCGCCAATTGCCTGGATGATCCTGTTGGCAAGGCCCCCCGCTTCGCTGACAGGATCGGCTACACTCTGGATTATACACAGTTCGTCGCCGCCTAAGCGCGCAAGTGTATCGATTTCTCTGACGCAACCGCGAAGCCGCTGTGCCACAGCCTTCAGCAGCGCATCTCCTACCGGGTGCCCGAGCGTATCATTGACTTCCTTGAACCGGTCGAGGTCCAGCACGTGCACGACAAAGCGACGGTCACCGTCGCGCGTACCTTTGATTGCCTGTTCGATACGCTCACGAAGAACCGCCCGGTTCGGCAAACCGGTCAGGACATCGTGCCGTGCCATATGCGCAATCTTTGCTTCCGAACGATGCCGCTCGGTGATGTCCATATAGGTCGTGAGGAAGCTTCCATCGGCCAGCGGCACGCCGCGGACGTCCAAGACCGTTCCGTTCGGGCGCTCGCGTTGGAACTCGTAGGTCTTGCGGTCTCGCGCTAGCGCCATGCGCTCGGCGACCTGCGCCTCGACATCGCCGGGCCCGTACTCGCCGCGCTGTGCATTGAAACGGATCAAGTCCTCGAGCGGCGTGCGACCATTGGCGAGCAAATGTGCGGGGAGATCCAGAAGCGTCCTGGCTGTCTGGTTGCAGACCAGCAAGCAGAACTCCCGGTCGAAAAGGCCGATGCCGCCCGGGAAGTTGTCGACAATGGCCTGCAGCTGTGACGTGCGTTCCCCGAGGAGCGTGTTGTTCTGCGCCAGCCGAGCATTGAGGTTCTCCCGCTCGGTCACATCCTCATGGGTCGCCACCCAACCGCCTCCCGCCATCGGCTGGCGCGTGACGCAAATGAGGCGGCCGTCCGCGAGTTCGTCGATTCTGCTTGAGGCTGCGTCGGCCGGCAGCGCGCCCAACGCCGATAGCTTTTGCTGCACGCCCCCCTGATCTTTGTCCCCTTTCAAGATGCCATGCAGCACGCGATGCGAGATGATCGCGCTATGTGGAGTTCCCGGCTTCAACAACTCCGGTGGCAATCGGTAGAGACGCGCATAGCGCTCGTTGCAGACGACGAGGCGCTTGTCAGCGTCGAACATACACAACCCTGAACCCATGTTGTCCAAGGCCGTGTCAAAGCGCAGGTTTTGCACACGCAGTTCTTCAGTGAGGCGCCGTTGTTTGTGCCACCAGCGCGACGCTACTAGCGCCATGAGAAGCACAAAAAAAATCCTGACGAGTGCCATCGTCGTCGATTGGTCGGCAAGGCGGCGCCAGCTCCGGAGCGCACTTTCCTCCGTCTGACTGACGGCAACCACCAACGGGAAGCTCGCGAGCGACTTTGCCGATACGATCCTCAGCTGCCGGTCGAGCGGGCTTTGCGTAAGCCGAGCTTTGCCCGTTGTTGCATCGCTTTTGCGCGCCGCCGCCGGGATGATCTTGCCGACCTGGTTGCTGCGCGGATAGCGCGCAAGTAGCATGCCGTCATTGCGCACGAGCGCAATCGCGCTCCCTTCCTGCAGCGCGATCGAGCGGAAAAATTTCTCGAAATGCTCGACCGTGATGGCTCCGAGGACCAGACCCATGAAGTCGCCGTTGGGGCCAGTCAGCCGCCGGGCCAGGTAGATCGTCCAGGTTCCCGTGCCTCTGTTCTGAACCGGGTCGCTGACGAACGTCCTGAGCGCCGCATTCGTCTTCAATGCCTGGAAATAGTCGCGATCGGTGACATCGACCGCAGGGATAGGCCAATAGCGTGTGAAGTTGACGAGCTTGCCGTGGGCGCTGATCAAGGTGATCGCGTCTACATGCGACATCCCGGCGGCTTTCTCCCGCAGCCAGTCATGGGTGTCGTGCCCGGCCAGCCTCCCCTCTAGGGGCTCGTCGGTCGCGCCGATAGTGTCGGCAATGGCCGACAAGGCCATATCAAGCACCTTCAACGAACGATCGCCCTCCTCGGCAAGCACGACTGCTTGGCTCTGCATATTCGCTTCGACGGACCGAAGCGTGTCTTCGCGCTGATCGTTCAGAGTGATGGCGGTGACTGCCACGATGGCAGCACTCAAGACCATCGCACCTACCAGGAGGGCGATGTCCGGCCGCCAGTACTTCTCGATGAGATGCCGCATGTTCACGGGGCGCGCCGTTGCTCGTGTAAAGGCGACCGCATCAACCATCATTCCCTGATGCGGCGCAGGGAACGGGCAGTTTTACGCAACAGCTGCGCAGTCTTGCTTAAATTGGGGCGTCCGCCTCAATGACCGATGTCATTCAGTGAGGTTACGGTTGACGTATCGTGAACGCTTGCTCCCTATCTGAGCAGAAAATACTTGGCAGCAGACCCTGTGCGCCGCGTCGCCCCGTCAAGAGCGCGCTCGCGCGATTTCGATCGAGACCACGAAGCGCGGCGGCGAAGCCGCAAACCCTTGACAGGAGCGCCTTCAGCAGCGGCCATCTTACGGCTACCGAATGAGGGGCAACAACGCGACAACCAACTTCGCCGTCGTCGCTCAGCTCTGCGCTGATCACCGCGTCAGCGACACGAAAAGCGTGCACCGCTCCGCCAACGAAACGCGTGAGCTTTCCATCCGAAATTCGTGCGCGCCGCCATTACGCGCGTGCAGTGAGGCATTCGCATCAACGTTAACAGCTAGTGCGCATCCTGCTGATTGGGCGAGCCAGTTATCCTCCCCGGCATGTCGGTTGAGGATCTCGAAGTCGGATTGTTTGATGTGGAGGCGGTCCTGGTCAAGTACCGAGAACGCCACCAGATCGTATCGCGCCGCGCAGCCTTAGGCCTGCTCCTCAATCGAGTAAGAAGGATGCGAGTTCCGTACGACGTCCGGATCGAAATCATCTGCGGCCACACAGTGTTCGATCAGCGAGAGATCGTCGACCTCCTCAACAGCGCAGCCTATGGGCGATGGCTGACACTGCCCCTGCTCGCTCGCTCCGGCAAACCGCACTGACGGGCGATGCCGCCTCGGAGATCAATGAGTAGCCGCCGACGCTCCAGAGAAAGGTTTGGCATGGGAGCGCCGGCAGCTGTGCCCGCAGCGGTTGGAGGCCAAACCGCGGGCGCAGGCGCGCCTAACACGCCGAACTCTGCTTCGTCTGCAACCTCTTCAGCGTCATCCCCAGCAAACCGGCCCGACATGAATGTCATTCAGGCGGGCGACAACGAAGCTGTAGACGAAAGTGCTGCCGGCACTCCGAGCAGCGGGGACGCTCCAGGGGTGCCGGCAGCGTCGCCCGCACCGGAGGGCCCCGATGCGGACGCCGCCACCACTACCACACTGTCAGATATTGCACCAATGACATCCGACCCGGCAAACGATAACCCGCAACCACAGGGAGCGGAGCAATCGTCGCATGACGGCAATCCCCCACCACCTTCAGCCGAGGCAATCTGATCGGCAGGACAGATGCCGCAACCGCGGCTCAAGGGCGCGCTCTCACGAGCGCGCATCTTCCAGAATTCGTGAGCTCCGCACCGTTCGAAATGCGTGATACTCGTGCCCAAAATCCGTGAGCTCACGCTTCCAATTTGCGTGGGCAAGAGCCTATCTTCCACCTGCGGCCGTAATGAGCCTAGCGATCTCCCGTTGCCGTTTGTTCTTGGCATGCGCAAGCGGCGATACCCCATCCTTGTCGGCGATACTGGGATCTGCACCGGCTTCCAGGACCAGCTTAGCGACTTCGACGTGACGCGGCCCTCCGTCACCCAGAATCACGATCTCGAGCAGGCACGTCCAGCCGAGGTTGTTGACGTGATTGACGTCGATCTTGGTTGTCAAAAGGAGCTTCACCGTCTCGACGTGCGCACGCTCGCAGGCGGGTATCAGCGCATTGCCGCCGAAGCGGTTGCGCAGCGAGAAGTCCGGCCCTTTAGGGATCATGTGGCGGAGCATCTCGGTCCTTCCGAGCGCGCCGGCGAGTAACCACGGCGAGTCCATGTTGGCGGCCTGCATGTTTATGTTGCTCCCCGCGTCGATGAGGACAACCGCCGCGGCGACATGATTGTTCTTTACCGCAAGCAGAAGCGGCGTCTGCCCTGCCGCATCTGCGGGATCGAGCGGAGCGCCCTCGGCTAAGAGGCGCTTTAAGCGCTCCACATCGCCGCGTGTCACCGCCTCCAGCATGTCGCGACCAGAGGGTGCCTGCTGTGCAAACGTCATCTCACCCAGTCCGACGAGTGCAAGGAACGCGAGGCCTAGTTCGACCCATGACAGTCGACGTCGCCGCATGGATTGCCCTACGAGGAGCGACGCGGTCTTCCCGCGTCCGTACCATCCGCACCGAAATACATGCGCTCGACGTTGGCTACCGCGAGAGCGTGCTCGCACAGCGCGCATGGTCGCGAGGTGGAGTACATGAGCGCGCCCGTCATGTCCGTTCCCAACCGTTTCTGCGCGTCCCACAGCGCCACGCGCTCGGCATGGGCGTTCGGGTTGCGATCAAGGATGACGCGGCTCGGGCCATAGCCGATGATCGCTCCTGCCTTGACCACAACGGCGCCAAACGGCTGATCGCCGCTGGCGACCGCGTGGCTTTTCATCCGGGCAGCTTCCGCGATGAAATGGCGTTCTTCCTTACCGAGCGCGAATGCGTGGCGGCGAGAAAAGACACCGCCGGCAACGCCGCTGCCAACCAACACGATGAACCTCCGCCGCCTCATGTGTGTCTCCTCCGAGACCACAGCGACTAGCACGCTTTCCGTGTGCGCGCGATCAATCTAGGACGCCCATCACCGGCACCGAGTGATCAGGTCGTGAGCGACCTGTGTGGGCTACTTCAAATGTAGAATCACGGCACCTTCCGACACCGTGGGTGGACTTGCGCCAAGGTTCGCAGCATTTTTGCCGATCCACTCCCTCGCGACACGCAGGCTTTCGTCGGTGCCCGCCTTGTCCTCACACACCGTCACCGTCGCACCGCCATCGGCTGTGCGGATACATGAGTAACTCACAAATCCTTTTACGGGGCGGATGAGAGCTTCGACCTCCGCCTTGCGCGCCTCCAGCAAGTCGACCAGTTGCATCGCACCGGTACCGGCGTACATTCTGATGACTGCATGCATGACATCCTCCCAATGTTTTTGTGGAGCAGGTAGCGTACCCCCTTCCAACTCTTCCGACAACGCCCAGCGGAGTCGACGGACCTCCCCGCCACCGGCATCGAATAGACGCCTCAACTCCGCCGCGGGCCCAGCGAACAGCATCCAGAATTCGTGACCCACACGTCGTCCAGAATTCGTGCCCGGCGTTCCAATGCGATCAAGAGACATCGTAGGCTGATAGAATTGTGCCCAACGCCATTGACGGCTGGGGCAGCTTGCCAAAGAGCAACCCCACCAATCCGGCCGGTGTTCGCGGCCCCATATTGAAGCGCACACTTCCCTCCGGGGCATGGCCTTTGGCTCCAGGCAGCTGCTTGAACCCTACCAGCGTCCGGTCATAGGCGCCGATCGTTCGCTCGCTCCCGACTTTCACATTCTCGGTGCCGACGACGACCTGTTTCTCACCGACCTTCACGCGCGCGGTGCCGATCAAGACCGTCTCCATGCCCGCCACGTACCGCTCGCTGCCGGTCTTTACACGCTCCGCGCCAACCAACACCTGCTCGGTGCCGACCTGCACCTCGCGGTATCCGGCCACGCTCGCCTTTGTCGTTCCAGCGATCAGCCCGAGCTCGTCGAGCGGGCTCTCGGACTTGTCGCGTCGGCCGTTTGTCAGCTCCGAGATCGTCAGCGATTGCCCCTTGCTCGTCCTCAGGTGGAGCTTGCCGTCCGATGTATAGTCGGTGCTCACATCGGTGATGCTGTTGAGTGCCTCCAACAGGCCGGCGCTGAACGAACTCGCCGTCCCGTCGAAGGCAAAGTCCTTGGTCTCGCCGCTCACCGTCACGGCAATCTTCTTGTTGCCGACAAACTTCACCTCGGCCGTCTCGCTATCCCCGACCGTCACGGCAAAGTCTGCTCCGCCATCAATGCCGGCAGCGCGCGTCTTGGCATAGTGGTCGATGTCCCGCGTTCCATGCACGTGCGTTTCAAGCATTGCCTGCTTCGCGTAGACGGGTCGAGCCTCATAGAGCGCGCGCTCCTCGTAGATATCCCGTTCGCCGTGGACGGTTCGCTCTTCGGTGATGGCGCGATCTTCGAATACATCTTGCGTCTCACGGATTTCCCGCTGCTCGTAAACGTCCCTGCTGACGTAGCGAGCCTTCACTTCATAGATCGGCTGCCAGGTTGCGCTTGCGGCATCTGTCTGCTCGGGCGCATTGGAGCTTCTCACACCGCTGAAGACCTCGCGAATTCTGGTCGCCGCCTGCGAGGTCTGCCGAAGCAGGGACAGGTTCTCTGGTCGCGACACCG
>Ga0247727_10015862_pt1 | contig 12270 bp, 11 predicted proteins | sample WisWelCaveWW1625_FD_202498 | JGI IMG/M metagenome (GOLD analysis project Ga0247727, IMG submission 202498) | Biofilm microbial communities from Wishing Well Cave, Virginia, United States - WW16-25 | ecosystem: Environmental > Aquatic > Deep subsurface > Groundwater > Cave microbial mat | place... | reverse complement strand
ACCCAACCTCTCCCAGGCCGACCAGGATCGCGACGGCGTCGGAGATGCCTGTGACAACTGTCTGGCGATCGCCAACCCGAGCCAGCAGGATAGCGACAACAACGGCATCGGGGACCACTGCCAGGACGGCGACGGCGACGGCGTCAACGCCAGCCTCGACTGCGACGATCAGGACCCCGCCGTGTTCCCGGGCGCCCTCGAGACCTGCAACAACCTCGACGACGACTGCGACGGACAGAGGGACGAGGCCCTGGGGACGATTACCTGTGGACTGGGCGGCTGCCAGGTCACGGTGGACAACTGCGTCGGCGGAGCGCCCCAGACGTGCACGCCCGGCACGCCCGCGGCGGAGGGGTGCAACGGCATCGACGATGACTGCGATGGGATCATCGACAACTCGCCGGTCGACACGGACGGGGACGGGACGAACGACTGCGCCGATGACGACGATGACAACGACCTGGTGACCGATGCGCAGGACTGCGCGCCGTTGACCCCGTCCGTGAGCGCCGTGCCGGGCGTCGTCGGGGAGTCGATCCGCGAAGGCGGCACGACGAGCCGCTACACCTGGACACCGATCGCCCAGGCCAACGTCTACAACGTCTACCGCGGCCATGCCGGCCCGGATCCGCCCGGCGACTTCCTCCCCGGCTCCATCTGCCTGCTGGCCTGGGACGCGCCCGGCGAATTCACGGACGACGAAGTCCCGGCCGTGGGGCAGATCTACTTCTACCTGATCACCGGCACGAACCGCTGCGGCGAGGGCGGTGCCGGAGATGACTGGACCGGCCAGCCGCGCGTGCTGCCGGCGCCCTGCGCGCCGCCGGTGCCGCTGCGCGACACGGATGGTGACGGCATCCTCGACTTCGACGACTGCTGCCCCCTGCTATCGAATGCCGCGCAGGCCGATGCCGACCATGATGGGCGCGGCGACATCTGTGACAACTGTCCGGCGGTCCCGAATCCGGATCAGACCGACTCCGACGCCAACGGCGTCGGGGATGCCTGCCAGACCTGAGGTAGGGCCCCTACCGCGGCGTGGAGGGGCTGGGCGGCTCGATGGACTGGCAGAAATGGGCGCAGGCGTTGGCCGGCGATCCCAGATCCTTGCAGCAGTTCACACACTTCCCACGGTTGCGCTCCGACAGGCAGACACCGTGATTGCCCGTCTCGATTGAGCCACGCTTCCTTTCGCTTCCGGCGGGAGGCAGCGCCGCCACCCTCACGATCGCCGCAGCGGCATTGCCCCGGGCCGCTTCCACCAGGGTGGACGGGTTCGAGGTCGTGGCCTGGATGCCATAGAAGCCCATGATCGCCGACAGCCGCCCCTCCGTCAGGCCGGCCTTCGGATCGCCGAGTGGCACGCCGAGCCGGCCGAGCCTTTGCGCCGCCTGGTCGGCGCTCTCCAGGGCCCCAGTATGGCCGTGGTCGGCCAGCATGGCGGCGAAGTCGGCCACCGTGAGCGGTGCGCCCGCCGTCCGGGGCCTCCGCCGCTCGTCGCTGCCCGGGACCGTGACGGGCTGTGCTAGTCTAGCGACCCATGGACCTGGCCAGGATCCAAGCGAGCCTGCGGGAGCTGCAGCTGCCGGGATGGCTTCTTTATGATTTCCACGGCTCCAACCCGATCGCCCGTCACGTGGCCGGCCTCGGACCCGACCGCTTCTCCACGCGCCGCTGGTTCGGTCTGATCCCGCAGAGTGGCGATCCGACCTGGCTGCATCACGCCATCGAGGCCCACCTCTTCGCCGACCTCCCGGGCAAGCGCCTGTCGTTCGTCGCCTACCGAGAGCTTCAGGAGAAGTTGCGGGCCGTCCTGCAGGGGACCGACAAAGTGGCGATGGAGTACGCCCCCGGCGGAGTCATCCCCTATATCTCCCGGGTCGACGCCGGCACCATCGAGATGGTGCGCGCCACAGGCGTCCAGGTGGTCACCAGTGCCGACCTGGTGCAGCACTGCGAGGCCCGCTGGTCGCCGGAGGGCCTGGCGTCGCACCGCCGGGCCGCCCAGGGCCTCAAGGAGGTCCTGCAGGCGACCTTCAACGAAGTGTCGGCGGCGGTCGCCGCGGGCCGCGAGCCGACCGAGCACGCCATCCAGCAGTTCATGGGCGAGCAGTTCCAGTCGCGCCGGCTGCGTTTCGACCCGCCGATCGTGGCGGTCAACGCCAACGCCGGCAACCCGCATTACGAGGTGCGCCCCCGCGACAGCGCGCCCATCCGGCGGGGCGACCTGCTGCTGCTCGACCTGTGGTGCCGGGAGGAGCCGGCCGAATCGATCTGGGCCGACATCACCTGGATGGCCTACATCGGACCGAAGGTGCCGGAGAAGTACCGCGCTGTCTGGGAGGTGGTCGCCGGGGCGCGCGACGCCGCGGTCGCCTTCCTGCGCGAGGCGGTGGCCCGCGGGAAGCGGGTCCACGGCGCCGAAGTCGACACGGTGGCGCGCGAGCACGTGCGGGCGCACGGATATGCCGACCGCTTCCTGCACCGCACCGGCCACAGCATCGGCTTCGAGGTGCACGGCAACGGCTGCAACATCGACTCCCTCGAGACCGTCGACGAGCGGCAGCTGATACCCCGGACCGGCTTCTCCATCGAGCCCGGGATCTACCTCTCCGACTTCGGGATCCGCAGCGAGATCGACGTCTACCTGGAGGAGCGCTCGGTCGAGATCACGACCGCCGTGCAGGACCAGATCGTCCCCCTGCTCCCCTGAGGTCGTCCCCGCACCGGCCCCTGAATCACCGGAAGCCGCGGAATCCGCGCTCCATCCGCGCCAGCACCGGGGCGATCTCGTCGAGCCCCGGATAGTCGATCACCATCTGCTCGACGAGCTCCTCGCCCCAGCCGGGGTGGCGGCGAAGCACCAGACGGGCCAGGATCGCCTTCTCCGGGAGATCGGGCTGCAGCCGGCGCAGCTCGCGGTAATCGCGGCGCAGGAGCCAGCGCTGGAACGAAACAGCGCGGATGACGCGCCGGTATCCCCACAGCAGAATCAGAAGGGCCGCCACCGCGGCCGCCGCCGTCCGACGGGAGCGCCACAGGAGGAGGAGCCCGACCGCCGCCGACAGTCCGCTCAGTGCGATGAGTAGCGGGTCGAAGAGCCGGTTGCGGGCGACCGCGGGCCGGTCGAAGTAGCGACGCGCCCGGACGTGGACCCAGACGAGCCAGCCGAACATCCCCAGGGCGAGAGCGATGAACCCGGCGGCCGTCACGCGCCGCCCGCCAGGCGGGCGCAGGCGTGACCCGAAAGCACCGCTCCTTCGATGGTGGCCGGTAGTCCCGTGGCGGTCCAGTCGCCCGCCAGGTAGAGGCCCGGCAGCGGCGTCTCGAACCCGGGACGCAGCGCCGCCGACCCCGGGCCGAGCGAGACGGTGGCCCGCCGCTCCTTGATCACCAGCGCATGGCGGGGCGCCGCCCTCCGCGCCGCGGGAAAGCAGGCGCGCAGGTCATCGAGCGCCGAACGGACGATCGCTTCCTTGGGGCGGTCGGCGAACCCACCGGCGGCGCTCCTGACCAGCGTGATGTGGTGCGTCCCGGCGTCGTCCGCCATGGCGCCGCGGTTGAACACCCACTGCCAGGTGCAGTCGAGAAGCCCCGCGAAGTCGAGATCGGTCACCCTCGACCCGAACCACAGATAGACCGAAACGATCGACTGCTCGCGCAGCCGGCCCGCGCCGGCGAGAAAGGTCCCGATCCCGCTCGCCGGCGGCAGGATCTCGAGCAATTCCCGGGGGGGAAGTGCCGCGACGACGGCGCCCGCCGGCAGGCGCTCACCGCCGGCGAGCACCACCCCGGCGCACCCCTCGCCTTTGAGCATCAGCCTCAGGACGGGTGACCGCAGACGCACCTCGCCGCCGCGCGCCTTCAAGTACCTGGCCGCCGGCTCGGCGTAGAGATCGCTCAACCCGACGCGCGACAGTCCGAGCCCGGAGCGATCGACCCCTCCCAGGAAGGCCAGGCGCAGGACCGCCGCGAAGTTCGAGGCGGCGGCCTCCTCCGGTATCTCGTTCAGGACCGCGATCCCCAGGGGATCCCACAGCCTGCGCCTGGCCTCCCCCGACTGCCCGAGGGCGGCGAGCCAGGCGGCCACGGTCATCCGGTCGAGGGGATCGTCGCCCACGGCGCCGCCCTGCGGGATGCCGGAGCGCACTGAGCGCCGGGCGGCGCGCGCGACTCGCAGCAGTCCCAGGCGATCGCGCCAGCCCAGGCCGGGAAAGCCCAGGAGCCCCAGAATCGCGTCCAGCGGCCCCGGCGCTCTCGCCAGGCGGAACCAGCCCACGCTCCCGTCTCTCTCGGCCATCGCGATCTCGAGCCTCGGTTGGAGCGCCAGGCGATCGCGCGTGCCGATGCGCTCGAGGAACTTCAGGGTCTCGTCGTAGCAACCCATGAACAGATGCTGGCCGTTGTCGACGACGCCGCCGGTCGTGGGGTCGACCCAGGAGCGGGCGCGGCCTCCGAGGTGGGGCCGCGCCTCGAGGAGGACGATCTTCGCGCCCCCGGCGGTGAGCGCTGTCGCCGCGGCGAGGCCGGCGAAGCCGCCGCCGATCACGACGACGTCGGGGGCGCCGCCAGAACGGGCGGGCACTACGTGCTCGTCCGGCCCGTGACCCAGGCCCGGAGCGCCAGGCTCAACTGCGTGAGGCGGGGCACGCAGATGCGTCGCTCGAACACCGGAAACCGCTCCGTCTCAAGGCGGCGCAGGAGCCGCCGGTAGATGGCGCCCATCACTTCCGCCGGCAGGAGGCGGCGCCGGTCGGACGGCGGCATGGCAAGGGCGGCGCTATCGAAGTGCCGGCCGGCGCGCGCGGCCTGGTAGCCCATGAGCGCCAGGAACGATGCGTTCCGCGTACCGGCGAACAGATCCCGGTCGCCGTAGCCGAACGCTTCCATCTCGTCGGCGGGCAGGTAGATCCGATCCCGATCGGCGTCGGCCTTCAGGTCGCGCAGGATGTTCGTGAGCTGCAGCGCGATCCCGAGGTCGACGGCATAGTCGCGGCTGCGCGGGTGGGCGCAGCCGAAGATTGGCAGGCAGATGAGGCCCACCGCCGAGGCGACCCGGTAGCAATAGCCCCGGAGCTCGGCGAAGCTGGCGTAGCGGCGCTTGTGGAGATCCATCTCCACGCCCTCGAGGATCGCCTCGAACGGCTCGCGGGGGATGCGGAAGCGGCGGATGCATTCCTGCAGGGCGAGGGTCACGGAGCGGGTCGGCACGCCGGCATAGCAGCGCGCCAGCTCGTCCCGGCACAACAGGAGCTCGGACTGCGCGTCCCGGCCCGGGGCGCCCTCGTCGGCGAGGTCGTCGACCTCCCGGCAGAACGCATAGACCGTCTCGATCGCCTCCCGGCGATCGCGTGGCAGGAGCCCGAACGAGTAGTGGAACGACGAACCGGCTGAGACCCGCCGGCCGCCGCGCACCGTCCGGGCGGACGGGGCCGTCATCTGCGCCACAGGAAGGACCTCAGGACGATCGGCCCCGCGTCGCGCGCCTGGAGCCGCGGCCGCCGCCGGAAGACGTCGTAGTCGGCGCGCTCGATGCGCTCGAGGATGCGCCAGCCACCGTGCCAGGTGAGGCGGAGCTCGGCCCGCAGCCGGCCGCGCACCCTGTCACACAGGGGGCGCCCGGCCTCGAACAGGCTCCGCGTGCGCCGGATCTGCTCCCGCATCAGGGACCGGAACGCCTCGTCGACCCGGCCGTCGAAGAGCGAGTCTTCGCCGACGCCGTGCCGGAGACGATCCGCCTCGGGCAGGTAGATCCGGCCACGGCCCAGGTCCGTGGCCACGTCCTGCCAGTGATTGGTGAGCTGCAGGGCGGTGCAGATCGCGTCCGACAGCGGCTGGAGCGCCGCGTCGCGATACCCGAACAAGTGCAGGACGAGCCTCCCTATCGGGTTGGCCGAGAGGCGGCAATAGCCGAGAAGCGACTCGAAGTCGGGATGGCGCGTCTTGGTGACGTCGAGACGGAACGCGGCGAGAAGATCCAGGAACGGCTGGGGAGGCAGGTCGTGACGCTCCACGGCGCCGCGCAGCGCCACGTACACCGGGTGCTCCGCCTCCCCACGGAAGCAGCGCCGGAGCATCTCCTCCCAGGCGCCGAGCTCCTCGATCCTCCGGCCTTCGTGGCCGGGCTCGTCGGCGATGTCATCCGCCGTGCGCGCGAAGGCGTAGATCGCCTGCACCGCCTCCCGCAGCCGTGGTGGGAGGAGCAGCGAGGCCACCGGGAAGTTCTCGTAGTGCTCCCTGGCGAGGCGGGCGCAATAGTCTCGCGCTGCTGGCGCGGACAGATCGTGGTGTCCGCTCGTGGTCGGGCTGGGGGTACGCATCCGGGCCGGCCGATGATATCACCGCGAGGCCGGCCTCCCCGGCGCGGCCATTGCTATTTCCCCGGCGCGCTCCTAGACTGCACGCTCGCAACGGGAGAGGGTCAGATGCCGCGCCCGAGGCCGCTGTTCATCGACGGCCGTCCGGTCGATACCGGACGACACGCCGTGATCCGCAGTCCCTACGACGGGCGCGAGGTCGCGGAGGTGGCGCTCGGATCGGCCGCCGACATGGAGGCGGCCACGGTCGCGGCGGTGCGCGCCTTCGGCGTCACGCGGCGGCTGTCGCGCCGGCAGCGCGCCGACATTCTGCTCCGGGTCGCCGCCGGTGTCGCCGGCCGCAAGGAGGGGATCGCGGCGACCATGACCGACGAGATGGGCAAGCCCTTGCAATTCGCGCGCGCCGAGGTCGACCGATGTGTCACCACCTTCACGCTGGCGGCCGAGGAGGCCAGGCGGTGGTCCGGCGAGGTGGTGCCGGTCGACATCGAGCCGCACACGGCCGGGTTCCAGGCCCTCACGATCATGGTCCCGCTGGGGCCGATCGCCGCCATCTCCCCGTTTAATTTCCCGCTCAACCTCGTGGCCCACAAGCTGGCACCCTGCCTGGCGGTCGGCAGCAGCATGGTCCTCAAGCCGGCGCGGCAGACCCCGCTCGAGGCCCTGGCGCTGGCGGAAATCGTCCACGAGGCCGGCGCCCCGCCGGGTGCCTTCAACGTGGTCAACTGCGAGCCGGCCGTCGGTGAAACGCTCGCGAGCGATGATCGCTATCCGTTCCTGACCTTCACCGGCAGCGTGCCGGTCGGCTGGGGACTGAAGAAGCGGGCGTGGAGGAAGCGCGTGGCGCTCGAGCTTGGCGGCAACGCCGCCTGCATCGTCCACCAGGACGCCGATCTCGACTACGCGGCCCGGAAATGCGTCACGGGGGCCTTCGCCCTGGCGGGCCAGTCGTGCATCTCCGTGCAGCGCATCCTGGTCCACGAGCCCATTGGCGTCGCCTTCGAGAAGAGGCTCCTGGAGGAAGTGGCCCAACTCAAGGTCGGCGATCCGCGCGACCCGTCGACGACGGTCGGCCCGGTGATCGATGCCGGGGCGGCCGATCGGATCATGGCCTGGATCGCGGAGGCCAAGGCGGGCGGGGCGCGCGTCCTTTGCGGCGGCGGCCGGGAGGGCAACGTCATCCAGCCGACGGTCATCGCCGATGCCGGGCCTGAACTCAAGGTCTCCTGCCAGGAGGTGTTCGGACCGGTGGTCACGATCGCCCGCTACAAGACCTTCAAGGAAGCGGTGCGCATCTCCGATGCGACCGCTTTCGGGTTGCAGGCCGGGCTCTTCACCCACGACATCCGTCTGATCCGGCACGCCGTCGAGAACCTCGACGTCGGCGGGCTGGTGGTCAACGACACGCCGACGACGCGTATCGACAACATGCCCTACGGCGGCAGGCGCGATTCCGGCCTGGGCCGGGAAGGACCGCGCTACGCCATGCACGAGATGTCCGAGCCGCGGCTTCTGCTCTTCAATCTGGATCACTGATTCGCCGCCTGCGAACCCCCTCCGGCCCTTCGGGGAGGTCGCTTTTCCAGGAACCCGCGCCCCCTCCTTCCGGTACTATCCGGGCGGACCGGTAGCGTATCGATGGCCTCCGAGCCGACCGATCTCGAGCTGGTCCAGGAGGTCCTGGCGGGGCGGGTCGAGGCATTCGCGATCCTGATCCGCCGGTACCAGCGCCTGGTCGCCACCGCGGCCCTGCGCATGGGGGTCCCGAGACAGGAGGTCGAGGACGTGGCAAGCGAGGTGTTCTACAAGGTGTTCCGCAGCCTGCGGCGGTACGAACCGTCGCACGCACTGTCGACCTGGCTGTACCGGATCACCGTGAACGCCGCCCTGGACCACAAGCGGGCCCGAAGGCACGACGCGCGCTCCGAGGAGATCCCGGCGAGCCTGGCGGACGGCGGGCCTTCGCAGCTCGACGCCGCGGCCGGACGGCAGCGGGCCAGCCTGCTCCATGAAGCCCTGCAGCGCCTGCCGGACCACTACCGGTCCCCTCTCGTCCTGTCGCACGTGGAGGGATTGCCCCTGGACCAGGTGGCGCGCATCCTCGACCTTCCCGAAGGGACGGTCAAGTCCCGTTTGTTCCGGGCCCGCGCCATGCTCAAGACGATCATCCGCCGGCATTACCCGGGTCTCGCCCCCGAAGGGGCTTTCGAGACGTCTTCATGAAGAATCTCCCCATGTTCCCGGTCACCCCTGGGGACGACCCTGGAGCGCGCTGGGCCGACGCGCTGCTGTCGGATCTCCGGCGCGAGACCCTGGACATCGACGTCACCCGTCAGGTCATGCTCCGATTGGAGGCGCACCGCCCGGCGCCAGCCCCGATCCCCCTCCCGGGCCACTGGCCGGGTGTGGCGTGGGCCGCCTCGATCGGCCTGGGATGTGCCTGTCTTGTCCTGTTGATGGCCACCCTGGGCGCCATGGTGCTCGGCGGGGACGAGGGCGCCCGCGCCGCCTGGGCGCTCGTCACCTCGGCCGGCCAGGTGACGTGGGGGCTCCTCGGGCGGTTCGGGCAGGCGGCCGCCGCGTTCCTGTCCGCTTCCCTGGCGCTGCTGCGCGGAGCCTACTCGTTGCTCGACACCCTGGCCCCCGTGGTGCGCGGCGCCGGAGCGCTCGCCGCCATGACCGGGGCGTTGTCGATCGCTTGCAGTGTCTACGTCTTTGACCGGGCCCGGAGGGGGGCGCCGATCGCCGGCCAGCGCAGCATCGACCCGATTCGTGGAGGGTTTTCATGAGACCCGTTCCGCCCACCGCGTTCTGCCTGGCCCTGGTGGCGCTCGTCGCGGCCGCCGCGGCCGACGGGGGCTGCGCACACGCGGCGCCGGCGCGCTCGATCATCCCGCTCGTCGCCACCTCGATGAACGTGTCGATCTCGCCGGATGTGGCGTTCGGGCAGGATGCGTATGTCCCGGCCGGCGAGGTGCACGAGGGGGACCTGGTCACGGTGATGGGCGACGCGCGCGTCGAAGGCGAGGTGACCGGCTCGATCGTCGTGGTCATGGGAAGCCTCGAGATGAGCGGCACGGCGCACGGGGATGTGGTCTCGGTGATGTCGCGCACTCACCTCAGCGACACGGCCCGCATCGGGGGCGAGCTGGTCGGTGTCGGCTGGTCGATCCAACGCGAGATGGGCAGCGAGGTCGGCGGCGAGGTGGTCAACATCGGCTTCATGAATCTCCTACCGTTCGCCGGATACGGGGGCGGCCTGTCCGGCATCCTGCGCTTCCTGCTCATTCTGCACCTGATCAAGCTCACGTTCCTGTTCGTGATCCTGCTCCTGATCACCGCACTCATCCCGAGGCGGCTTTCGGTCATCGCGGCGGCGTTCCCGCAACAGTGGGGCTGGGGCCTGCTGGTCGGGCTGCTGGCCTACTGCGGGGTGCTGATCGGCGTCTTCATCCTGGCGGTCACGATTATCGGGCTGCCGCTGGCGTTCGCTCTCTGGTACCTGGCCAAGGGGATCAAGTGGGTCGGGCTGGCGTCGATCTTCTATCTCGTGGGACAGACCGCGGGGCGCAACCTCTTCCGCCGGGAGCTGCCACACCTGGCGTCCGTTCTGGGTGGATTCGTCTGCTACGCCATCATCACGATGGTGCCCGGCCTCGGCTGGGCCTTCAACCTCATCCTGAGCATGCTGGCGCTCGGCCTGGCGCTGGTCACCCGGCTCGGCGCCGAGCCCAAGCCGCAGACGCAGCCTGCGGGGGCCCCGGCGCCCCCCGGCGCCCGCATCGCGGACGGCGCTCCCCCGATCGAGCCATCATCGGGTGTCAGCGCTCCCCCCGTCGTCTCGTAGCGGAGGACTACGCCGCCGACCGGCGGCGCTGCCAGCGGCCGAGCATCAGGCAGAGAGCGATCCAGATTGTTGCGATCGGCAGGCTGGCCAGCAGCACGCGCCGGGCAGGATCTCCGGAGGCGGTCAGAACGCTGTAGAACCAGGCGCCGACCGCGTCCCCGCCCCGGTACACGAAGGTGTCGATGAAGCTCTTCGCCTTGTACTTCTCCTCGCGCGGGACAACGGTGTACAGCACCTCGCGCGCCGGCTTGGCGGCGGCGTAGTCCGATGCGCGGCGGACGACCTGGAACGCCGCCAGGACACCGAGGGTCGGAGAGGCCAGGAGCGCCGCGAACCCTGACAGGCTGATGACCGGCAAGATCGACTGGGTCGGCCCGAGGCCGATGGCGGAGATGATCCGGCCCGTCAGGAAGGCCTGTACCAGGAGCGCCAGGACGTTCACCAGGAGATCGATGCGCGCGAAGATCGCCGTGCGCGCCTCCGGGCTCGTCGACGCCGCCTGGATGATGCGCGCCTGCTCCAGGTAGGCGAAGGTCGCGGTGGTGGTGAACAGCAGCATGTAGAGGCAGATCGCCAGAAGGTAGCGCGAGCGCAGCACGAGCGTGAGCCCGCCCCAGATCCCGGTGCTGTCGAGCCGCCCGCCGGAGGCGCCGGCTCTCTGGTCCGTCACGAGCACCTCCAGACGCCGGAAGGCTAGAAGACTCAGCTCGACCAGAGTGGCGGCCCCGAGCAGGAGCGCGGCCGACCCCACCACCTTCACGGTAGAGGCGGTCAAGAGCGATCCGGCGATCCCGCCCAGGGTGCCGCCGGCGCTGATGAAACCGAACAGGCGCTTCCCCTGCTCGCTCCGGAAGACGTCGGCCATGTAGCCCCAGAAGACCGACACCACGAACAGGTTGAAGACGCTGGTCCAGATATAGAACGCTCGCGCCGCGCCGGCGCGCCCCGCCTCCGGGAGAAACCGGAACAGCAGGAAGAACAGGAGAAGGTTGACCGTGAAGAAATGATAGGCCGCCGGGATGAAGCGGCGCCTGGAGCAACGCGACACCAGGGCGGAGAACAGGGGGCTCGCCGCGAGCGTCGCGAGGAGCGTTCCGGTGAACAGCCACGGCAGGTTCCGGACGCCCCCGGCGATCCCCATCTCCTCCCGGAGCGGACGCAGGATGTACCAGCCGGCGAAGACCAGGAAGCAGAATGCGCTCGACCACAGGAGCGCCTTCGCCTCGTCGTCGCGGACCGACACGAGGCGGCCCAGCAGGGCGGGCAGGCGGCGCGTCACCCGTTCTGTTTGCGGCGCGCGTGCCAGGCGGCCAGGACTTCGGCCTCCCGATCGGGTGTCAGGCCGCTCTTGAGCTTCGACTGGCGCTCGGCCGGCAAGGTGCGGAACCAGTCGAGGGTCGCCTCAGCGGTCTCCTCGATCGGCCGGAAGGTCAGGCCCGCGGCGATCGCTTTCGCCGCGCTGGTGCGCGCGAAGCCGGCGCCGTCGCCGACCGGCGGCACCCAGACCGGCATGTCGGACCAGGGGGCGACCTTCTGCTCCTCCAGGAAGGCGGCGTCGGCCCAGGTGAAGGTCGCCTTGCCGCCACCGGCAGAGGCGTTGCAGGCGTCGAGCATGCGGCCCACGTTCAGCTCGTCCTTCGGGCCGACGGCGTTGTAGACGCCGAGCGCGCGGCCCTCGATGACCTTGACGATCCACTCCCCCAGGTCTCGGGCGTCGATGTACTGCACCGGATCGGAAGGCGAACCCGGGGCCAGCACCTCTCCCCCGCGGGCCACGCGCACCGGCCAGTAGGTGAACCGATCGGTCGGGTCCCCGGGGCCCACGATCAGGCCGGGCCTGATGATCGTGACGCGCCCGGGCATCGACTTCTCGGCCGCCTGCTCGCAAAAGGCCTTCAACGCCCCGTAGGTTTCGCCCGTCACCTTCTCGGTCGTCGGATCGGCGATCGTCGCGACCGGAGCGCCCTCGTCCATCCCTGGCTTGCTGGTGTCGTCGTAGACCGAGAGGGTGGAGATGAAGACGTACTGCGAGACGGCGTCCTTGAGGAGCGTGGCCGAGTCGCGGACGATGCGGGGGACGTAGCCGGAGGTGTCGACGACCGAGTC
>Ga0247727_10015861_pt1 | contig 12270 bp, 13 predicted proteins | sample WisWelCaveWW1625_FD_202498 | JGI IMG/M metagenome (GOLD analysis project Ga0247727, IMG submission 202498) | Biofilm microbial communities from Wishing Well Cave, Virginia, United States - WW16-25 | ecosystem: Environmental > Aquatic > Deep subsurface > Groundwater > Cave microbial mat | place... | reverse complement strand
CCTAGACATAGAAAACCAAATCTTCAATTTTTTGAATCTAAAATAATTAATAACGGGCAAAGCAACTTTTTACATGTCATTTGGAGATGTAGACACCCTTAATCTTTTATTTGATAAGCTTCAGAATCTGTTAAACGAATCACAAGGATATTATGAATCACTTCTTGATACTGTGACTCTTTACAAGCAAGGAAAAATACCTGACAAAGAATTTTTTGAAAAACTCGGTGATTATGTTGTCGCTTATTCATCATTAGAATTTCTTGCAGTAAAGGTCATCTTTGAGCTAAAAAAATCACTTAATAAAATTGCTGGTAGTTCTGCACCTGGTACTACATCAGTAACTGGCCCTGTGTCTATGGGAATGCCTGGATTTGGGATGACACCACCAAGTCACATAGCTGCGGCAACGATGCCAGGACCAGGTCGTCCGCCTTCTATTGTTTCTGCAGCTTCTGCATTTACCAATCCAGGAACTTTACCACCACCAGATCAATCCATAATGCCACCCACCAAAACTACAGGTCTAGTCTGTTCTTCTTGCGGCTCTCCTATAAGATCAAACGCAAAGTTTTGTACTGCATGTGGAAATAAACTTCAGTGATATAATTACACAAATCACTATAATCTAAAACCAATCTATGAAATTTCAGTGTTAGTGACTAATCTTGATTTGCACCACATTCTGTACAGAATCTTGCACTTGATGAAATCTTAACGCCACACTCTGAACAGAATTTTGTAGCAGTTCCAGACTCAGTTTGAAGGCTTCCATAAATGCCACCAGTTGATCTAATAGCACCAGTTGGCACAAATTTTTCATCATCAATAATTGGCACCGGTACAAAATCTCTCTCTTCAACAAATGTCATTAGTCTAGGCATTGTTTGACCAGGGTTTTTTGGATCTGGTATTATATCTCCAAGCCAGAATGCAAACCTTGTCAAGGTAAGCTCAGGTGTAGAAAACGTCAACGTATGATTTGACATATAGTCTTCTGCAGCAGCTTTTCCATTGAATACTCTCATGAAATTTATTATTGTGAATAGATGTATATTGTTTTCTGGATGGTGGACCGAGGGGTGTTTCGGCTCACAGTCTACCGAGACAGGATCCATTCTGATACGTAAAATCATAAGGTGATTTGGGTGAAACCAAAACCTTTCCCAATTTTTTATTTTTTCGAATTTTAAACTTGTTTTAATTATTGTTAAACATCAAGGTTCATTGTTTTCTTTACTATAGTTGATAGCATCTAGAAGGTGTCTTCTAAATTCCTCTCGTAATTTTGCACCATTCCATAAATCCACAGGTGCGCCTAGTCTTTGAATTTCATATGCTTGCTTTGTAAAGTCTGATGTTGTAACAACCATGGCTCGATTTGCTCCATATGTGAACATAGAACCTAATGTTTTATGAACATCAGGACCACCCACTGAAGCTTGCCAATGTTTTACCTGAATGGCAATAGTGTCATTTGCTGCTTTTGCAAGAAGATCTACTCCTAGGTCTCCTGTTTTTTTAGTAACTTCAACTTTGTATCCCTTCTTTTCGAATAGCTTTCCAACCAGTCTTTCAAACTCAAATGGCTCAAATCTCTGAAAGTTATTTTGAAGGTCGTTGGGTGTGATTACAAAGTACTTTTGTGCACGAACAAGTTTTGGATAATCTGTAAGATCACACTCTTTTCTTTTCTTGTTTAACAATTCAACGAGACTTTCAGATCTTTGTTTCATTTCAGCTATGGATATTTCTCCATTCTTGTCATCAATCCAAAATTCAAAGAATTGTTCGCCAAAGCCTCGTTCATTGTAGTTTATTTTGATTGCTTTACTTCCTCGCAAGAACCTGTTATCATACTTTGCTTCATTGATGGAACCATATGGTATTTCAAAAAGATACTCTTGTTTGTTTTTACTTAGAACAAGTAGTGTTTCTCTTGCTAGTACTAGAACCTCATCAATACCCTCTATTTCACGTTCAGTTGAGTACGATGTCAAGTCTATTGACCTGTCTGGAAGCTTACCTCTTAACGTCTTTACGTATTCATCAAAAGTCACATCAGTCTTGTCTAACTTTTTGAGTTTAATCTGTTTTAGAAAAGACCTCTTTTCTAGTTTCGTTGTTATCTGAAATTGTTCTTTTTTATACCCTTCCTTTAGTAGCTCTACTTCATATTTCCCATCTAGAATTGCTTCATCAAATAGTGGTAGATCTGTCACGATCGGAGTTGTTCCAATTATGTTGCCATTAATTCTTAGAATTGAATTGTATGGCTGTGTCTCTATCTTCAGCTTTGGAATTCCTCTTATTCGCCTATTTATTGAGTATGCCCAGATCTTGTATTCACTTTTTGCATCATGATTTGAGGAAAAATCCTTTGGAAGTTTGAATGTCTCTTTTTTGATATCCGCTTCCTTTCTTTTTCGAAAATGAATCTTCGTTGGATCTGTATCAAGTTGTCTGATCTCTTCTGATATCAAGTTGATTTCATTATAAATTCCTGCCATCTTATTTTTGATAGATGCTCTCTCATCTCTTACTCTAGTATTTCTTAATCTAACATCTTGGTCTGCAAATTCATCATTTAATCGTAAAAGTTTGTTTTTCCTTCCTTCTACATATTTTACAAAATTTTCTTCTTCGTTAATTCTTCTTTTAACTTCCAAATTTTTCCATAGCATGTTGTATGAACAACTCTCAATGGAAGAAAGTGAAATTCGTTTAAGTTCATCTTTTTCATCAGAGCTGTACAGGATAAGATCTTGTGATGTAAGTACCAATAATCCGTCATCAAAGACAGTCTTTCGATCTATTGCATAACTATATGGTTCATTTGTGACATATTCATAGGAATTTTCCTGAATTTGAGTCTCATTTGAAGAGATGACTGTTGATGGTATGTCTTGAGATTCAAAACCCAGATCATCATCCGTGGGCGATTTATCAAAATCATTTGATTTACTGTTTTCAAAAAAACTTTCTCCCTCAGGTTCGGTTGGTGGTATTACTGGAATTCCACACTTATTGCAAAATCTATGCTCATCTTCCAATCTGTTTCCACATTTTGTGCAGAAAGGCAAATCAGTAGTGGTTGAGCGTTGATAGTTATAAGGGATCAGGTGTTTTATGATTTTATAGCCATTGGGATTGTTATATCCTGACAGACTCTCACAGGTCTGAATCGGTAAGACTCGGAACAATTATGAAGTTGAAGTATACTGTGCTTCATGTCCTCTAAGAAGACCATGCTTGGGGCAGATGTGACTTATGAAATACTTTGCACATTTTTCGCAATAATACAATGTTGTTTTTTGGCAATTGTATGATTTAGAGATTGCTGATAAATTCTGGATGCGGATCTGGTAAGACTAGTACCATCTTTGGTATTGTTTTAGATAAGCACTAAACAGTGGAAAGGTTTTCAACACTTGCATTTTGTTGTATTATTGGAAGTAATTATAATATGAAATACGATTTTAGTGACTCAAAATACGATTCAGATTATTTTCTTAAATTGTCTATTGCGTGTAGACAAAATTGTGACATATTGATAAAAACTGCGAATTTGATTTTGAAAGTATCTGGTCTAAGACATAGTTTACTTCCTAGATATACTGCATTTGAGGAGCTTCAAAAAGCAATCTTTTGTATGCTGGTTCATCGAGGATATATGAACAAAGAACAGATTTCGTTAATTTTTTCAAAACATGAAGCTAAGATAATACTTTTTGAAAAAATCTTTAACAGTCCTTATGAATTGACTATTGACAATCAAGAGTTTATCTTAGATGGCATACCGCTAAAGCAATTAGATTTAAACAAAATAATTGAAGAGAACAAAGATTTTGGTCAAAAGTATATGGAGCGACGAAACGATTGTCTTTATGTAAGACCTAATGAGAACGGTTTTCATTCTCCTATCTCAAAATCAGATTTTGAACAGGAACAAGTAAAACTAATCAATGAAATATCTGTATTAAATGGCTTTTGGGAAATGTTGTGGAAATATGATTTTAAGGGAAAATTTAATGGATTTTCATGCTACAAATTCGTTTCAAAGGATAAACCTGTACATGATATACAATTTAGTGGTAGTGGTTTTTTGATTGAAAGAAAAGACTATCGTCCAAAATGGGTTAAAGATGTTGACGAACAATTTGTTTCAATAGAGCAAGACTTCTATTATGAACATAAATAAAAAAACAACCTGACTTGAACAGGAATTGAAATACTATGACATTAAAACTAAATGGTTTTTTGGTTCGAATCCCGATCAGACCCGATCTGTTTAGTGTTGTTTTACAGCTATTTTTTTTGAAAAATCCTTTCTAACTCAGACATGAAATCCGCTCGTTTGTATATTAAAGTGCCATTAGAGGCGGGTTTTTCTAATCCTAAATCAGTACGAGAAGTTACTTTCATAAATTTTGGCCATGACACTAATGCATAATCATACAAATTAGATCCTTTTTCACAATTATAATAATGAAAATCACTTGTGACATTCACATATTTTTTGAATGAGAGAGGAGAAAATAGTTCAGCAATTTTTCCTAAGATTTTAAATTCATCTCCAGCGTAAGGTTTATTCTGAATCGCCAATAGTTTCTGAAATAATTTAAACTTCTCACTCCTCCCCTTTCTCTTGGTTAACTGTGCGAGTGTTTCAATTTGATCTTTAAAACCGTCTGGAATTTTTGTATTGATGTCTTGATGTACCCCGACATCGACATTAAAATCGACGTCTCGTAAATCGATTCGCCCATATTCACTCTTTAATGCTTCCAAATGTTTCAGTTGAGCTACCATCCAGTATTCTGTAGAATCGTCGTGAGGTGTTTCTTTAACTACTTCACGGTTAACAAGACTATCTATGAAACTTGTATCGTCAATAGAATATTCTATATCCAAGACATAACGTTCTTTAGGTTTTAGTTTTTTCAGATTCAAGTCGAAGCCGTTTTCTTTCAGTTCAATGGCGGCTACAGATTCCAATCCAACAACAGGCCTAATAGTAGCTCTTCGTACTTTGCCTAGCTCAAATCTAGCTTTATTATGGAAAAAGCTATTTTCTTTGGAAATCAAAGAAAGAGAATATTTTTGTGTCGATTCGGGACATAAAACAGTCATTTCTCGCCCGTCTATTCGAAATGTTTCGTTAATGTTTTTATCAATTCCTGCTATTCTTTTAAGCATTACATCAAGCGCTTTTTTTATTAAAGGCTTGGCGGCAATCCCTGCAATTATTCCGATATCTTTAGCAACTTCATCATCCATCTATTCCACCTTAGTCACGTTTATAATTTGGTAAAGTGGTAAACTGAACTCTTTTTCTGCATTAATTATGATAGGTCGCAATCTTATTGGAGAATATTCATTTTGTGCTAAATCGGTCATTATCAATTCGGCATTTAGTGTCCTGCGTTCGGGAGAAATTTTAAGAATTTTCATTGCGTCTAGAATAATTAATTTATTTGCTCCAACAGATTTTAGAAATGCAAGAAACGCGTCCGCATCCGTCATTATTGAAACATTGCGAAGGTATGCTTGTGCAATACCTTGTAAAAATTCAGAAAGGAATTCCTCATTATTGTTAAAGGCTCTTTCTAGTTCATCTACTGTCTTCTGAATCTTTTTTAGTATTTTACTTTCAGACGGCAGCGGATTTTTTGATATTTCTCTAACAGATTCTATTAGAGTTTCATATTGAGGAAATTTTCCTTCAATATCAGTAAATACTTCACCTAAATCGTTCAGGAACTTGATTTTAAATTCTTCATACCCTTCTGGCTGACCTTCTTTTACTTCGCTAGCATCCAAAATTTTGATTCTTACTATGGCTGTTCCTTTTCCTCGATTAAAAATTGTTATACCCCCGTCGGAAAGAGGCCGATTAGTTTTGTCACTCTTAATATTGATAGCTCCGATGTTATCATGAACATGGACATCAGGTCTAAAAAGCTCAATGTTTTTCTCAAACGTTTGGGTTTTGCTAGAATCAAAATGAATAGAAAATTTTATGATTTTGATCGTAGAAGGGTTTTCGTCTAATTTTGAACCTAAAACACCACCAAGATATCCTTCTACTTCAAAACCATTTACAAAATGAGTATTATTTTCGAATTTCAAATGGCTTGAATCAACATTATAAACCTCCTTAAGGGTTAATCCGTCCGGAAGATTAATTGAAATTTTTATTTCCTTAGAGTTATCCCACAACAAATAGAAGGGAATCCTTTCACCCTGAACGCAATACTCTGGAACATAAAGTTTCAATGATTCTAATATTATTTGTGACATGAATTATGTCTGGATGATGTTGAATAAAAGGGAAACAGTCTTTACTTTGCTTAAGGCCATATTTGCCTAAGTACGGGTCTGTTGAGATTCGGTACGTATCTTGGTCCTATTTTGGTTCCCAAGTTGTTTCACCCTGAACCAGTTTTCCATTATCCCAATGAAGGTGTATTACTGGCTTCTTACCTTCATGATTTTTTGTTTCCTTCATTACGCTTGATTTAGTTTCTTCTTCAGATTCTTCAATTAATTCCTCACCAAAGTCAAAATCAACAGAACCGTATAATGCAAATTCTATCGCTGCTTCGACAAAGTCACTAACTGACTCACCGACAAGGTTACAACGTTCCCTAAGTTCTTCATGAAGTTCTGTTGGTATACGGGCTGAGACAGTTCTAGACATTTGTTTACACCTGTTTACTGCTGTTTACAAGTTTCTAATAAAGACGGATTATGATCAAGATCATAATCAAAGAAAAACTAGGTTAAGATTTTACCATGTTTCATTTTCTTACTAGGAATATCAAATTCCATAAAGCCGCCGTTCTGTTTTACAATGTAAGAAGGGAACATTTTTTGAAGCTCTATACCTCTTGCCAGCTCGTAACCTGCTGGGCTCCAATAGCCTATGTGACACTGGTGTAGATTGGGTTTTGAATGACTGTAATACACTTCGTACTTGATTTTGCTTATTTCGCTAACATCTGGATCTTTGTTAAAGGTGTCAATGCCTTCCTTGTTTCGATCACTATGAGCTTTTTCATAGAGCCGTAGATGAGGATAGCCATCAGGTTGTAAACACTTTGGACAATAACGAGGAAGCTCTGCTGTCATTTGTTCAGCTCTAATCTCCTCATATCCTAATTGAGACAAGTATTTCTTGCATCTTGGGAAATCTTGTTCATAGATTGTAATACCATGTGAAATAGTTGTTTCAGTTAATCGATGAAGTCGTTGACCATCATGAAACGTCCGCTTCGCACCCTCTGGAATAATAGGCTGATATTTTACAAGAAAAATTGGCAAGTAAAATACTACTTTTGGACCAACCACGTGACCTGTTGGTTCTCTACCGCCTAGTTTTGCAGACATTTACACATGTTTTATGATCTCGCCTACAAATAGGCAATTCTGTCTGTTATATCGTGCCTAATAATGCCCATAATGGCGTAAAAGACTTTCAAGAACTGAGACCAAACAATAATTCTGAACCCGCAGAAATTGATTTTGGCAGTAGAACAATCAGCGATCAGAACTTTTCAAAAATTGTCACCTTACCTAAAACTGCTCTGATAAATTGCGGTAATCCTGTGAAAGTTAATGTAAAACTGGTTCAAGGATGTGGTGTAAAATACATCAAGCTAACTCCAATTGATTACAAAAGTCTGGAACAGTTATGAAAAGGGTAAATATGATAAAGCCTCTTGCTATGGCTAATGAGGACCGCAGGAAATCCGTGCGGTCTGATGTGGGAAACAAAATGGCAAAAAAACTACATTACATCACTACTGCCAAACAACGAAAAGAAACCAAGAAAGAAAGACTACTTGCAAATCCAGACCTGAAACGCTGGTACGACAACATTGCAAGAGGAAGTCCATTGACTGCAGAGATGCGGCTTCGCAGGATATCGCATTTTTGCGAAGTAAATAACATAACACCAACCAAGTTTGCAGAGCTTGGACTCAAAGACCTACGTGCAGCAACAGATCTTATTCAGGATCACATATCTTGGATGGAAGAGCAGAAACACTCTCCCGGATATACCGACAGCACACTTACCGCGGTCAAGTCTTGGCTGCGTCACTTTGACATAGAAATAAGACGCAAGGTCAAAGTCAGATATGCTGACAGTACACCTACACTTGAAGGCGAGAGAGTTCCAAATAGAGAGGAGATCACAGAAATCTTCAATCGTGCATCACTTCGAACCGCTGCTGTAACAGCTCTGGTCTCAAAAGCAGGTCTTAGATTGCAGGTACTTGGAAACCACGATGCAACAGACGGTCTTACCCTTGCAGATATGCCAGACATCGCAATACAGGGTTCAATTGCCGTATGCCTTAGGAATCCTCCTATGATAGTGGTAAGAAAGACACTCTCAAAGGCAAGACACCAATACTATACATTCCTGACAGAGAACGGAACTCGCAAACTCCTCGCATATCTTAATGAGAGACTTGCAAGAGGAGAAAAGCTAGGATCAGATTCCGCAGTGATATCGCCAGACACAAGCTACAAAGTCTATCGGGGAAGAAACAGCGGGAAAAAATTTCTTCCAACTAGAAAAATAAGCGACGACATTCGCGATACACTAAGACCTCGATTTGCATGGAGACCATATGTATTGAGGGCGTACTTTGATACACAACTTCTAATGGCTGAATCGAGGGGGAAGATAGCTCACGACTTTCGCGTCTTCTTTATGGGACATAAGGGAAGCATGGAAGCAAAGTACACAACAAACAAAGGAATGTTGCCTGTAGCACTTGTCGAGGAGATGCGACAAGCATTCAGACGTAGCGAGGAATTGCTTGATCTAGAACTTCAAACAGAAGATGCAATACAAGAACACAACTATCAAGAAAACCAATCCGCAAACTTGGCACATCTAACAACACAAATGGTTGTACCGATTGGACAAGCAGAAGAACTGATCTTGCAAGGTTGGAGATTTGTTGCAACTTTACCGCAAGAAAAGGCAGTAGTAGAGAAAAACGGTGTCAGAATGGAACCTGTCTCGGCTCACAGATAAGGTGGACCGAGGGGGATTCGAACCCCCGACATCCGCGTTGCGAACGCGGCATCACTACCACTAGACTATCGGCCCTTTTGTTATCAAGAATGTCTTCCGTTTTTATTCATTTACTCTCAAAGAATAATACTAGGATTCTAAGTAAAAGCACAGATGACTTTTGATGCTGTAATTACTGAGTCACACGTTGTCCTACCGAGTGGTATAGTTGAGAAAAACATTGTAATTGATGATGGCAAAATTGTTGATTTGACAAGCGAGATTCCACAATGTGATGTCAAAATCAATGCGAGGGGATTGGTTTCAATGCCTGGTGCAATAGATCCTCACGTACACTATGGAGTGTATTCTCCAATTGAAAAGGCCGCAGTTACAGAATCACGAGTTGCAGCAATTGGTGGAATTACAACAATGATGAGGATGTTAAGATTAGGCGGTTCATACAAAAAGCTTCTAGACTCTCACCTTTCAAAAAGCTCAAACCATCATTACATTGATTATGCAATACACGCATCGATACTTCAGAAAAATCAAATTGATGAAATGGAGTTTTGCACAAAAAAAGGAATCACATCATTCAAGCTTTACATGAATCTAGGAGAGGATATTGGTAATGTCTACATGGACATGGAACCTGGAACAAATCATCTGCATGAAGAAAAAATTGAAATAAATTTAGAAATGATTGAGCAGATAATTACAACTGCTACAACTCTTGGTTGCCCAGTTCTAGTTCACGCAGAGGATTACCAGATGTGTTCCTGTGGAATACAAGAGGCAAGGGAAAAAAAGAAAGATGGACTTGGGGCATGGTCAGAAAGCAGATCGGTAGAGTCTGAGATCAAATCAATAAAAACGGTCTCTAAAATTGCAAAAAAAGCTGGTTGTACACTATACTTCGTTCATATTGGATCACAGGGAGCTATTAACGCAATAAAGAATGAAAAAAAGAACGGTGCAAAAATACATGTTGAGACCTGCCCACACTACCTTACTCTCTCATTTGAATCACAGAAAGGATATCTTGCAAAAGTAATGCCGCCAGTAAGGAGCCTAAAAGACATAGAAGGTATCTGGAAAGAATTACAGACAGGCACAATTGATTCAATAGGAACAGATCATGTAGCGAACCAACTCAAGCTAAAACTTGCAGGAAATAACGTATGGGAAGCACTAGCTGGCTTTCCGGGAATAGGAACTATGTTACCAATACTGATGAGCGAAGGTGTAAACAAGGGAAGAATGACATTGCAGCAGCTTGCGGAGGTAACAAGCTTGAAGGCTGCCAAGATATTTGGCATGTTTCCAAAAAAAGGAGTCCTCCAAAAGGGATCTGACGCTGACATTGTCATTATAGATATGAAAAAAGAAAACATAGTCACAAGTCAGCTTCTTGATGGTTTTTCAGATTATACAGTCTATGAGGGATGGAACCTGAAGGGGTGGCCAGTAAAAACACTTGTGAGGGGTGAGATCGTAGCAGAAAATTTTAAGATAATAGGGAAAGAAGGCTATGGAAGATTCGTCGCAAGGCCTGTTTAGGTTAAAACATCAAACTTGCCATTCTCTTTTGCTTTGTATATCACATCAGGTTTTCTTGTAAAAATTCCAACCTCTATAACGCCTGGAATCTGAATTATTTTTTCAGCAAGATCCTTTGGTTTTGATATTTCTCCAAAATCACAATCTAAAATTATGTTGCCATTTTCTGTTACAAACGGGTATCCGCGCTCTATGATACGAAGGACAGGTTTGCCACCATAGTCTTGGATATGCTTTGCGGCTGTGTTTCGAGCAAATGTATGTACCTCAATTGGGACACTTCGATTTAGTTTTTTTACAAATTTGGACTCGTCTGCTATAATGACCACCTTTTTTGCTACATTAATGAGAATTTTTTCACGCAATAACGCCCCTCCGCCACCTTTTATCATATTTTTTTCTTCGTCTATCTGGTCTGCACCATCAAACACAATATCAATATGTTCAATTTGATCTGCTTCTATTACCGGTATTCCTCCTTTTTCTGCTTCCATCTTGATTTGTAATGAAGTTGGAACAGCTTTTACTTTGATGTTATTTTCTTTCAAATATGACGAAAGTGATCTCACGAGAGCTGTAGCAGCTCTTCCACTACCAAGTCCTAACACATAACCATCTTTTATCAGCTTTAATGTATCATTTGACAATGCCTTTATGGCATCATCTATTGGCAACTATTCTACCTCTACTTGCTCTAGTTTTGAGAGGGCTTTCATTATTTCGCTTTTTATCTTATCTATATCCTTGTCATCATCATCCAGTTTCTCATCTTCTGGAATTTTGACGGTAACAGGGATCTGAATTTTCTTTTCAACAGAAGGTTGTAACAGCTCAACTCTTGGAATTTCTATAACATGCTGAACTTCCATATTCTTTGGTTTTTCTGCCTGTGCTGTTGTATTTACAACTACTTGCTCAATTTGCTTTTGAGTGGTGATATTTGATCTTACTAACTCAGCGGGAAATTCTGGCATTTTATTTGGAATCTCTGTAAGTGTGATAAGTTCTACTGATTTATGCGGTTCAGCCAAAACTTCGATTGATGGAGTATAAGATTCGTCAGCTTTTTGAATCTCGGTCTTTGCCTCAATCTTTTTCATCACTGGTTTTTCATGAACAAGCTCCTTGACTGATTCTAATTGCTTTATCTGTTGTGTGGGTGTAGTGATCTTGGACGAAATCTCAAAAAGTTTCTGATCAAACTGTGAAAGTTTTTGGTCCATTAGTGTGATCAATCCATCACCTAGTGGACCAAGATCCGGATGCTTGCTTGCAGCTTCAAGCTTTTCAATTTTAGCTATTATGAGTCCAAGCTGGTGTTGGTATCTAAGTAACAGCTTATCACGTTGAATCTTTGTCAGCCCAGAATCTTGCTGATATAATCTTGATATGGTTTTTGCAAGGATTTCTCTTTCTATTTTTAATGATTGAATCTGACTTTTGATTGCAGGGTTTGCTCTAAAAATTAATTTGTTATTTTTTCGCTTTGGAATTCTATCCATAGCTACTGCAGTGCAAGCTCCTGCAACAGAACCCAAAACTAGCATTAACTCTTGCATCTAGGTATACCATTTGATCCAACTATATTTTCTAATTCTAGAATCCGGATAACCACAGCTAGCACATCGCTTGTGACGTGCATGGAATGAGTTTTTGCCACATCTCCTACATCT
>Ga0247727_10015860_pt1 | contig 12271 bp, 11 predicted proteins | sample WisWelCaveWW1625_FD_202498 | JGI IMG/M metagenome (GOLD analysis project Ga0247727, IMG submission 202498) | Biofilm microbial communities from Wishing Well Cave, Virginia, United States - WW16-25 | ecosystem: Environmental > Aquatic > Deep subsurface > Groundwater > Cave microbial mat | place... | reverse complement strand
CCAGAATCATCACCACGTCCGCCGCCTTCACCGCATCGGCGACCGGCATCACTTTCAACCCGCTCTGCTCCGCCTTCTTCCACGAGCTGCCTTCGCGGAGGCCGACAATGACGGAGACGCCGCTCTCTTTCAGGTTCAGCGCGTGCGCGTGCCCCTGGCTGCCGTAGCCGATGATGGCGACTTTCTTACCTTTGATCTGCTGTAAATCAGCATCCTTGTCATAATAGACCTTCATCGTTCACTCCTTACGTAACTATGCGCCTGGGCTGCACGGCAGGCAGGAAACCCGCTACTCTTTGGCGACCCGCTTCGGCTGCGCGACGGCCGGCCGGATCGGCTCCCGCGCGATGGCCACGCGGCCGGTCCTGATCAGCTCTTTGATGCCGAGCGGCTGCAGAAGATGGATGATCGCCTCGATCTTTTTGATGCTGCCTGTCACCTCGATCGTGTACGTGCCGGGCGTCGAATCGATAATGTTCGCGCGGAAGATGTCCGCGATGCGCAGGGCCTCGGCTCGGTCTTCCGGTTTCGTATGCACCTTGATCAATGCCGTTTCCCGCTCGACGAACTCGTTCTCGTTGAGATCCACAACCTTGATGACGTCGATCAGCTTGTTCAGCTGCTTGACGATCTGCTCGATGATCCGGTCGTCTCCCGACGTGACGATGGTCATCATGGACGTGGACGGATCGAGCGAGGGCGCCACCGCCAGGCTCTCGATGTTGAAGCCGCGCCCGCTGAACAGGCCGGCCACCCGCGAGAGCACGCCGAATTTGTTCTCGACCGTGATGGAAATGATGTGTTCCATTTTCAGACCGGAGCTTATCGCTTATGGCTAATGGCCAGAGTCGAATTTTTTCTGAGCCGTACGCTATAGGCCATACGCTCTTACGCTGTTAAGATCGTGTCCTTGTCTTCACCAGCCACCGGTGAAGGCGCACCGGCCTTCTGCTTCTGCTTCAGTTCCGGCGGATCACTCAAAATCATCTCGTGGTTGCAGCCGCCGGCCGGAATCATCGGGTAGCAGTTTTCGTACTGGTCCACCGGCACGTCCAGAAACACCGGCCTGTTGATCGAGATTGCCTCGTTGATTGCACCGTCCAGCTCCGACACCTTGGTCGCGCGCAGCCCGACGGCGCCATAGGCCTCGGCCAGCTTCACGAAGTCCGGATAGACGTCGAGGTAGCTGGAGGCGTAGCGGCTCTCGTAGAAGAGGTCCTGCCACTGGCGGACCATGCCGTGGAAGCCGTTGTTGATGACGATCACCTTCACCGGCAGCTTGCTCACCACCGCCGTGGCCAATTCCTGTGTGTTCATCTGCACACTGCCGTCGCCGGCGACGCAGAGCACCAGCTTGTCCGGGAACGCCGCCTGCGCGCCCATCGCGGCCGGGAACCCGAAGCCCATGGTCCCGAGCCCGCCGGACGTGAGCCAGCGGTTCGGCTTGGCCAGCTTGAAATACTGCGCCGTCCACATCTGGTGCTGGCCGACATCGGTCGACACGATCGGATCGCGGTCCTTGGTCAGCTCATAGAGCCGCTTGATCACATGCTGGGGCTTGATGGCGCCGTTCGGATCCTGCTCGTAGGCGAGCGGGTGCGCCTGCTTCCATTCGTTGATCTGGTCCCACCAGGGCTTCCGCAATTCCTTCTGCTCGCCGTTGACCGTGGCACGCAATGCCTGGATCAGCTCCCGGAGCACGACCTTACAGTCGCCCACGATCGGAATATCCACGTTGACGTTCTTCCGGATCGACGTCGGATCGATGTCGATGTGAATGACTTTCGCGTGCGGGCAGAACTCCGAGACTTTGCCGGTCACGCGATCGTCGAACCGCGCGCCGACCGCGATCACGAGGTCGGAGTAATGGACCGCCATGTTGGCCCAGTAGGTGCCGTGCATGCCCATCATGCCCATGGACAGCGGATGCTCGCCGGGGAAGCCGCCCAGGGCCATCAGCGTCATATCCACGGGGATATGGGTCATTTCGGCCAGCTCGATCAGCTCCTCGGAGGCGCCGGAGAAGACCACGCCGCCGCCGACGTAGAGGATCGGCTTCCGGGCCTTGGCAATCGCCTCGGCCGCCTGCTTGATCTGCCACTTGTTCCCCTCATAGGTCGGGTTGTAGCCGCGGATCGAGACGGAGGCCGGGTACTTGAAGTCGGCCTTGTTCATCGAGACGTCTTTGGGAATGTCCACCAGCACCGGGCCGGGCCGGCCGGTCGTCGCGACGTAGAACGCTTCTTTGATCGTCATCGCGAGGTCGTTGACATCCTTCACGAGGAAATTGTATTTCGTGCAGGGACGGCTCAAGCCGATGTTGTCGGCCTCCTGGAACGCGTCGTTGCCGATCAAGCTGGTCGGTACCTGGCCGGAAAAGCAGACCAGCGGCACGGAGTCCATATAGGCATCGGCCAGCGCCGTGATGACGTTGGTCATGCCGGGGCCGGAGGTCACGAGCGCCACGCCGGCCTTGCCGGTCGCCTTGGCATAGCCCTCGGCCATGTGGCCGGCGCCCTGCTCATGGCGGGTCAAAATGACCTGGATGTCCTTCTGTTGATACAGGATGTCAAAAATCTTGAGGACGACTCCACCCGGCAGGGCAAAAATCGTCTTGACCCCCTCTTTCTTGAGGGACTCCAGGAATATCTCTGCGCCGGTGAGCTTCATCAGTCAGCCCTCACGTCCAAACAGAAAATTCTTTCTAGAAAACAATGGGATAGAGTATGGGATAGTAGCATCGCCCTCTGCGGGAAGTCAACTGATTCCTGCCGTGGCTGCAGGCAAGATGAGGACATTTGGCCATGGTTGACGTGACTATCCTCTCCCGGCACGAGTGTCACCTCTGCGACGTCGTCGAGCGCATGGCCCGGCACGTGCAAGCCGAGGTTCCCTTTACCCTCACCCGTATGAATATTGACGAACACGCCGATCTGGCCGCCCGCTACTGCACCCGCGTGCCGGTCGTGTTGATCGATCAGGTGGAAGCCTTTGCGGGAAAAGTGGCGGAAGGCGACTTCCGGCGGGCTGTTAAAAAAGCGCGGTGGAGACAGCCTATAAGCCGGATTCTGTCCCGCCTTCGCTCAACGCTCCGGCGGGGATGATCATTTCTCTGGGGCTCGAGTTACCCCGAGCCTCGTGCGACCTACCCGAGGACTCGGCCGGGCCGGCCGGTCCGAGACTCCCATATGGTTGAGCCTCGGATGTCCCCCTATTTGGTCTTGCTCCGGGCGACGCTTGCCGTGCCGTCCGTGTCACCACGAACGCGGTGGGCTCTTACCCCACCGTTTCACCCTTACCTGATCCGGGTTGCCCCGGCCATCGGCGGTTTGCTTTCTGTTGCGCTTGTGTCGGATCGCTCCGCCTGGGAGTTACCCAGCGCCCTGCCCTCGGAGTCCGGACTTTCCTCCAGCCTTGCGGCCAGCGATCATCCGGCCATCTCCAACGCGCAGAGTCAGTATAACCATGACCCGACGTCCAGGCAAGCAAATTGACCCTCTGGGAGGTGTCTGTTACAGTCTCGCCGCAACCGGGACGGCGTGAAACGTGAATCGTTAAACGTGAAACGTCCGAATCGGAAACGCGCAGAATAGGGGGATTGTGACGAAAGCCACTAGCCGTATTGGGATTGATGAGTCCGGCAAAGGCGATTATTTCGGCCCCTTAGTGATCGCTGCGGCGCATGTGACGCCTGAGATTGAACCGGAGCTCAGGCTCATGGAGGTCCGGGACAGCAAAAAAATCTCCGACGGGCGCGTGATCGAGATCGCCCGCGACCTGCGCCAGGTCTGCAAGCACAGCATCGTCGCCATCGGCCCGCAGAAATACAACGAGCTCTATCCCAAATTCAGGAATCTCAACCGCCTCCTGGCCTGGGGCCATGCGCGGGCGCTCGAAAACCTGCTCGAACAGGTGGACTGCCCGCTTGCCATTGCCGACCAGTTCGGCGACGAGCGCTTCGTGCTGAATGCCCTCCTGGAAAAGGGCAAAAAAATCCAGCTCGTGCAGCGGACGAAGGCCGAGGAAGACCTGGCGGTCGCCGCCGCGTCGATCCTGGCCCGAGCTGAATTTCTCTTCCGGCTGAAGCGGCTTTCGGAGGAAGTCGGCACGACGCTGCCCAAAGGCGCCACCCACGTCGAGTTAGCGGCACGGATGGTCGTCAAAAAACACGGAGAGGAGAAGCTTGGGATGGTGGCCAAGCTGCACTTTAAAACGACGAAATTGGTGTTGGGACGGGCTCAGAAGAGTTAGATCGACTCGCCCGCTTCATCCTGCTGATGTTTCTCCGTTGTGCCGGCGGCGACAGCGGTTTCGGGCACCGGCTCCCCTTCCCAATAGAGAATCCGGTGGCAGTAATTGCAGGTGAGCAGAACGTCCGACCGCCGCACTTCCGCGACGAGCTGGGGCGGCAATTGTAGTTTGCAGCCGAAGCAGATGCCGTTCCGGACCGGCGCCAGCGCCTGATCCTTCCGGGACGCCTTGAGCTTGGTATAGCGGGCCAACAGTCCTTTCTCAACGGTGACTGCGATCTCCTTGTGTTTCTGCTCCAGCTCGGATAATTCGGCGGTCAGCGTGGCTTGCTCCGTGTCGAGCTTGGTTTTCTCTGCGGTAAACTGCTTGTCGGCCTCGGCCTTCTTCGCCTGGGCCTCCTTGATGTCTTTCTGGTACTGCTCGATCTTCTCCATGTAGACGAGAACCCGCTCTTCGATCTCGCCCTTTTTCTTGTTCGCCATCTCGATCTCGAAGAGGTGCGCCTGATATTCCTTGTTCGTCTTCAGCTCGCTCAGGTGCGTGCGGAGCTTCTCCGTCTGGGCGTCGTGCGCCTCCAGGTCCTTCTCGTGCGTGCGGCGATCCTTGGTCGCAGCGTCGAGGGACGCGGTCAAGTCGGCGAGTTGTTTCGTGGCGTCGTTGAGGGGGGCTTGAGCGGTTTCGAGAAGGGCAGGGAGCTTGCGCTGGTGTTCTTTGATCTCCGCCATACGGAGATCGAGAGTCTGCAAATCAATAAGCGGACGCAGGTTCGGATTCAACGGGACCTCTGAGTGGGTGGGCAATCATCGTACTAACATTAACACAGCGGGACATGGGTTTCAATGAAACGACTCTCGACATAGCTTGCCAGCCGAAGCAGCAGCGGCAGTATGTCCGCCTACGCCAAGGCTACGGCGGATAGCCTCCGCAGCTGCGGAGGCTGGTGGGCCCACCAGGATTCGAACCTGGGACCAAGAGATTATGAGTCTCCCGCTCTGACCACCTGAGCTATGGGCCCCAAGACCTATCATAGGTCGACTCGAATCACTCAGCAGCAAGCTCCCACCGCTACAGACTTTCGACGAAACTCCGCAACTTCTTACTGCGGCTCGGATGCCGCAGCTTCCGCAGCGCCTTGGCTTCGATCTGGCGTATGCGTTCGCGCGTCACTTCGAAATCCTGGCCCACTTCTTCGAGCGTGTGGTCCGTGCTCTCACCGATCCCGAACCGCTTGCGGAGCACCTTCTCCTCGCGCGGCGTCAGCGTCTCCAGCGCGCTGTTGATCTGGCGCTGCAGATCGTAGCGGATGGCCGCGTCGAGCGGCGACACCGCCTTCTTGTCCTCGATGAAGTCGCCCAGATGGCTGTCTTCCTCCTCGCCGATCGGCGTCTCCAGCGAGATCGGCTCGCGCGCGATCTTGAGGATCTTCCGCACCTTGTCAATCGGCAGATCCATCCGCTCGGCGATCTCCTCCGGGGTCGGTTCGCGGCCGAGCTTCTGGACCAGATGGCGCGAGGTCCGGATCAGCTTGTTGATCGTCTCGATCATGTGCACCGGGATGCGGATCGTCCGCGCCTGGTCGGCGATGGCGCGGGTGATCGCCTGCCGGATCCACCACGTCGCGTAGGTGCTGAACTTGTACCCGCGCTTGTACTCGAACTTGTCCACCGCCTTCATCAGGCCGATGTTGCCCTCCTGGATCAGGTCCAGGAACTGCAGCCCGCGGTTCGTGTATTTTTTTGCGATGCTGACGACGAGACGGAGGTTCGCTTCGACCAGCTCCGCCTTGCCGCGCTTCATCTTGTCGTCGGCGAAATCGAGGTGCTTGACGGCCTCCTTGATATCCTCGGACGTCATCTTGGCTTCATCCGACTCGACCCGGCGAATCTTCGCTCGCGCCTCGGTTGCGATTTTCTTGATGGCCTGGAGCGACTCCTCGGACAGCTCGCATTTGCGCTTGACCGCCAGCAGCCCCCGCCGGTCTCGCGACAGCTTCCGCAGCAGCGCCGCGCCGGCGTCGCCCGCCACGCCCAGCCTCCGGCAGCAGTTCGAAATCTCGCGCTCGGCCGACCGGATCTCCTGCGCCACGTGGCGCACCCGCTGCACCAGCTTGTCCTTGAACGCCGGGTGGAAATTGATGGTCTCGATCCGCTCCACCACCGGCACGCGGGCCTCCTTGATCTGCGCCTTGATCCGCTTCTGCTTCGCCGGATTGCCCCGCGCCTTCCACAGTTTCTTGTAGAACCCCAGGACGATCTTGGTCGGCTTGCGCACCTTGGCTAGCGACTCGAGCGTCTTCTTGCGCAGCTCGGTGTCGTCCTGCTCCATTTCCTCGCGTTCTTCTTCGTCCATGTCCTCGTCGTAGGCCGTCTGCGCGACCTCCCGGACGCTGATTTTTTCTTTCTTGATCTGTTCCGGCAGCCCGAGCACAAACTCGACGATCATCGGCAGCCCGAAGACCGCCATGGACATGTCCTTCTTGCCCTCTTCGATGCGCTTGGCGATCTCGATCTCGCCCTCGCGGCTGAGCAGCGCGACGCTGCCCATCTCCTTGAGATAGAGCCGGACCGGGTCGTCGGTGCGGCTGAGCACGCCGGGCGTCAGATCAATCCGCTTTTCGCTCTCTTCCGACTCTTCCTTCTCTTCCTTGTCGTCCCGTTCCTCCGCGTCGTCGTCGGACGACGCCCCGCGCGCCACCGGCTTCCTGGTCTCGCGCTCGCCCTCCGGCGCGTCCACGATCTCGATGTCCATCTCGCCGAAGATCGTCATCAGATTGCTGAGCCGCTCAGACGACACCATTTCGGCCGGTAGCGAACTGTTCAATTCGTCATAGGTCAAAAAGCCCTTCTCCTTGCCGATGGAGATCAGCTTTTTGACTTCAACCAGCATTTCGTCTTTGGCCATGAGAACTCCTACACGCTCGGGACCGCGGAAACCGTCGCGCGACCCGACTTCTGCAACCGCAGCGCGTTCACTTCATCGTTCAGCCGTTGCGCCTCTTCCGTCCGCCCTTCCTGCTCGGCTGCTCGGAGCTGCGCGATCAAACGGCCCAGCGTGCCTTCCAACTTCTTGCGTTCCAACCGGTCCAGGCAATCCGTCACGTGCTGCCGGACCTCGTCATACGGCTGCTCCAGCATCGAGAGCTCCGTGGCCACCGTGGCGCAGGCCTCGTCGGCGAGGGCTTCATCCAGCGTGGGCCGCACCAGCACGCGGCCGTCCTGATCCACGTGCCGCAGGCCGATCTCCACGATGCGCCGGCAGACCGGCATCGAGAAGGCTGCCGCCTCCAGCCGCCGCACTTCCGCCGGCAGCAGGTGTCCCTGCAGCAGTAGGTGGACCAGATCGCGCTCCTCCGGCGTGCCCTTGAACCGCGCGCCGGTGGAGGGCGCTTCCACGTTCTGTTCTCTCCTGACCGGCCGCACGTCCCGCGGCCGCAATTCCGGATAGCGCTCGACCAACCGCTGCTCGTTCACGCCCAGCCGCTCCGCCACCCGCTTGATGCACTCTTCCTTCTCCAGCCGGTTGCTCGTCTTCTGGAGAATCCGAAGAATTTCGTCCACGCTCCGGATACGGTCTTCGATCGAGGTCGCGTTGGCCTTCCCCAGACTGTGCGCGACCGCAAAGTCCAGCAGGCTCGGCGCTTTCTCTTGAAGTTGCGCGAAGACCTCCACTCCCTGCTTCCGGATGAACGTGTCCGGATCGTCCCCGTCCGGCAGCGACACCACCTTCACGCCGAGCGCACTGTCCACGAAGAGGTCCAGCGTCCGCAGCGCCGCCCGCACGCCCGCCTCGTCCGGATCGAAGAGCAACACCACTTTCGTCACGTAGCGCCGGATCACCCGGATATGGTCCGGCGTCAGCGCCGTGCCGAGCGTCGCCACCACGTTCGTGATGCCCGCCTGGTGCAGCGCGATCGCGTCGAAATAGCCTTCCACGATGATCAGGGTTTCCGTCTTGCCGGCTGTCTCACGTGCCTTCTCCAATAGGTAGAGCGCGCGGCCCTTATTGAAGAGCGGCGTCTCCGGTGAATTGAGGTACTTCGGCATGCCCTCGCCCAGAATGCGGCCGCCGAAGCCGATCACCTTCTTGCGCAGGTCGCGGATGGGGAACATCACGCGCGAGCGGAAGCGGTCGTAGTAGCCGGAGGTATCCTTGGGATTCTTCCCCGCCCCTTCCTTCTGCACGATCATGCCGGCCGACAATAATTCTTGAATCGTATAGCCGCCTTTCACGAGGTGCTTCAGCAAGCCGTCCCAGCCTTCCGGCGCATAGCCGAACCCGAAGGCTTCCAGCGTGTCGTCGAACATGCCGCGGTCTTTCAGATAGAGCCGCGCATCCCGGCCGGCTTCCGCTTGTGTGAGATTGTGCATGAACCAAGCCTGCGCCGCCTCGTTCAGCTTCTCCAGCTGCTCGCGGTTGCCGGAATCCTGCGCCGGCCGCGTTCCCTGCACCTCCGGCACAACGATGCCGGCCTTGCGGGCCAGCTCGCGCACCGTCTCGGGGAAGCTCGTGCCTTCCATCTTCATCACGAAGGTGAAGGCATTGCCGCCCGTGCCGCAGCCGAAGCAATGGAAGATCTGCCGCGAAGGACTGACCATGAACGAGGGCGTTTTTTCAGAATGGAAGGGGCACAGCCCCTTGAAGTTCTGGCCCGCTTTGGAGAGCGTCACGTAGCCGGAAACGACGTCGAGGATATCGGTGCGGTCTTTGATCTGCTCGATGATTTCCTGAGGAATGAGACCGAGGCTCACGCGGTACGACTCCCTACCTTCGGATGCCGAGGACAGGCCTGCCAACAGCGCGGAAGGGCTTGAAATTTTGGAATTATTGACTGTGCAATCTAACAGACGGTAAAAGGCGAAGTCAACGGGCTGGGAAGGGGCAAAGTGGGTAGTGGTCAGCCCTTCGTGCTCGCGCAACGCGCACGCTCGGAAGGTGCTCGTTGGACGCGCGCAGTCAAGGGCTAGACCGCCACTCTCTTAGGGGAAAGATGGGGTGAGAAAAAGGGTTCAATCGCCCTTTTCCTCACTCGGAACAAAGACCGCCCTTCCGGCAAAGCATGCCCTGAGCCTGACGAAGGGTCCGCTTGAGCTCGCCACCCCCTTGAGAGAGTGTGGTGAGGGAAAAGGCGCCCTGAAGCCTTTTCCCTCACTCGGACCGCTTGACCAAAATGAGAGGGCCCGCTACTATGGCAGCAAGTCGACACGAGAGAGGCGATCCAATGGCAAAGACAAAGGCACGAGCAAAAGGGAAGAACGCACCTGCCGGAATCTCCCGCGAAGTCTGGGAGTGGGCCAAGGCCAACCCACGGTATGAAAGCCTGATGGAAGAGTTGGAAGATCTCGAAGATTTACGACGCGAAAAGGCGAAAAATGAAAAAGGCACTCCCTTCACCGACGTGCTCAAGGAATACGAGGTCGCTCATCATGTCCATCTTGCTCGATAAATGACCTACGAGGTTCTCCTTCAGCCTCGCGCCCGCAAAGAGTTCCTCGCCCTGCCTCCCGACATCGCTAGAAAAATCGCACAAGCCTTCCACACTCTGGAGCAGAATCCACGCTCCCATCAATCCATCAAGTTATCAGGAGGCGAAGGCTACCGGCTTCGAGTCGGCGACTATCGCATCTTGTACGACATCGACGATCCAGCCAAACGCGTCAGCGTGTATCGAATCAAGCATCGCCGGGAAGTTTACCGGTAGGTGCACTCGCCCCGAGTGTACAGCGGTCAGCTGCTCGAGTAGTCCGATTCCTGCGGAGGGGTGTTGTACGACAGCTCGAGATCGAATTCGTCAATGAGTTCGTTGGCGGCTTCCGCGCCGAGGTCGGAGCGCACTTCGTTGATCACGAGCTCGATGGCCATGCCGGCGTGCTGGCCGTACTGTGCGATCGCCGACTCGATGCGCTGTCTGGCTTCTTCCGGTTTCATCCTGTCCCCCTGAGGAAACGGCAGCGAACACCGTTTCCCATCCATGCTCCCTCGGAGCAACACCTTAGCCCCGATGCGCGCAGTTTGGCAAGCTCGTAGCCGCACGACCGACTGAACGGCCTATATTCCCGGATGGTGTCTGGTGCTATAGTGGCCAGCCTGACACCCGGTGTTCGTGCAGATCGCCAGGCATATGGACGAGACCGAACAACCGAGCAGAAGGCGGCATCCAAGACGAAAGGTGTTTTCCTTGTGTTGGGTGCTCTGGTCCACCGAGCACATGTCCTATCGGGTGCCGGGCATGACCGTCGATGCGTCCCAGGGGGGCTCTCCATCCTGATCCGCCATCCTTCCCAAGTGGTCTGGCAAGAGGCAATGATCCGTATCCCGAAAAACCTTGAGCTCCTGGCACAGCCGGTTCACAGCCAGCCCTGGACAAGCCGTGTGAATGGCTCTCAAGTCGGATTCGAGATTAAAAACATCGTAAGCGGGGGAGAACAGTGGGCGACGATGTGCAATGGGTCGTCTTCGTGATGACGAGCGTGACGGCCAGCCGCTCTTCCGGTGCTTGCGCAGATACTAAGTTGTAGTAGAGTGCCAAGGCTCTCGCTTCCTCGCCTCTCGAAGCGACCCTTCCGGGCTCTGCCGAGCGGAACTCCTTCGGAAATTCCTTCGCAGACTCAGTCAGTTTCCGCTTTCCTTCTCGGCAGAGCCTCGGTGTGTCCCCGCTTCTCCGGCAAAGTCTGCTCAACCTCGCCACACTACTTTTTATAGAGGGCGGGGAAAGGCGCCCTTCTGCCTTTCCCCTTGTGGGGAGAGTTACCGGAGGGGCTTAACCCAACGACTGCAGCAGCGCGCGCATTTCGGGAACGAGATCGACGCCCCCGTTCGACCGGCCCGATACTGCCGCGTTGATGCCGGCTGTGAGTACCGGCTTCGCTTCGTCTTTCCTGCCCAGCTTCGCCAGGGCACGCCCCAAGGCCAGGTGCGAGGCGACATGCACGGGATCGAGCTGCACCGCCACGCGCAAATGCTCAACCGCCTCCTCCAGATTTCCGCCTTCCTGCAGAATCTTATTCCCAAGACCATACCGCCCCAGAAAGCCCTTGGGATTCTTCGCCACCATCTGTCGGAATGCGTCAAGGTCCATGGGGCTCCTTATACCACATATCAAGAACGACTACCCAGCGGCTGACGAAGGGCGAACTGCTCCGGCGACAGCATGATGCGTTGACCCCTCACGGCCATTCACATCGTACTGTTGGCCGCTCGCCTCACCGGACCAGCAGAACGGCTCGCGGCGCTCGCCCAGCCCTCGACATCCCGATCCCGCCATGCCGAACGCCTCCGAGTTCATCCCTTCCAGCCGCCAAGAAGAAATAAATAGAAAGGCGACAGGCCGCTTACAAGCCTGTCGCCTTTAACGCTTCGCCACGTTCAGTGGGCTACACCGCTAGTGAAAGCCCTCTCACCATTGCCTGCCCTGAGCCTGCCCGTCGAGAGCCTCTGGGTCGAGCGATCGAAGGGCCGGCCTCTTTGCCACATCTGCCGAAATGCGTCGAGGTCCATTTTAGTTTAAGGGAGGATGATGGACTGCTCTGAATAGCCGAGCCCTTTGAGTGTCGCTTCCAAGGCATCAACCATCGGCAGCGGGCCACAGAGAAAGATCACGGTCTCGGGACCGGGAGGAGGGAGATGCCGGCGTAGGACCTCCTCGGTGATCCGTCCGGTTCCTTGCAACCATCCCGCAGGCGGCTGCTCCAGCACATGATAACAATGGAAGTTGGGGTGTTCGCGAACATCCCGTTCCCACTCGTCCCGGAAGATAATGTCCGCTTCGGCCTTGTTGGCAAAGATCAGGAACAGGTCCACCGCCAGGCGCTTCGTGAGAATCCAGCGGATAATGGAGATCATCGGCGTGATGCCGGTGCCTCCGGCGACGAACCCCACCCGTTTCGCCATGCTGTCCACCCAATGGCCGCCCTGCTTGGGCCCGCTCATGAGCACGGTGTCTCCGATCCGCTGATCGTGGAGGTACTTCGAAATCACGCCGGCTTCGTAGCGCTTGACCGTCAACTCGAAGTGGCCCGTGACG